>Ga0335078_10006508_pt1 | contig 17286 bp, 17 predicted proteins | sample Lox_Sample_32_FD_206711 | JGI IMG/M metagenome (GOLD analysis project Ga0335078, IMG submission 206711) | Soil microbial communities from Loxahatchee National Wildlife Refuge, Florida, United States - Lox_Sample_3.2 | ecosystem: Environmental > Terrestrial > Soil > Wetlands | place: USA... | reverse complement strand
GCGGCGATCGACGCGCAAGGCCGCATCCTCGGCATCGACGATGAGTTTTTCCACGACAACGGCGCCTATATGCGCACGCACGCGGCGACCGTGCCCGATCTCGCCGCCGCGATGCTGCCGGGGCCTTATCGCGTGCCGGCTTACCGCGCGGTCGGCCACATCAGGCTCACCAACAAAACGCCATGCGGCACCTATCGCGCGCCCGGCCGCTATGAATCGACTTTCGTGCGCGAGCGGTTGCTTGACGCCATCGCCGCCAAAGTCGGCGTCGATAAAGCCGAAATCCGCCGCCGTAATCTGATCGGCAAGAGTGCAATGCCTTATGCGCTCGGGCTCGACACGCTTGGCACGAAAATCGTTTATGACTCGGGCGATTATTCGGGCCTGCTCGACAAGGCGCTGGCGCTCGCCGATTGGCAGAACCTGCAACAGGAACTTCATCGCCGCCGGCAAAGCGGCGAGAAAGTCGGCGCCGGCCTTGCGATGTTCGTGGAGAAAAGCGGACTGGGGCCGTTCGATACCGTCAGGATCGAGGTGAAATCAGACGGTTCGGTCGAAGTCGTCACCGGCGTCGCCTCCATTGGCCAGGGAGTGGAGACGGCGATGGCGCAGATCTGCGCCGACGCGCTCGGCGTAAACTACAGCGACATCAAAGTCACTCACGGGCAGACCGCCCGCATCGACAAAGGCATGGGCGCCTTTGCCTCGCGCGTCACCGTGATGTGCGGCGAAGCGACCCGCATGGCCGCGGCAAAGTTGCGCGACCATCTCCTTCTTCTGGCTGCCGAACTGATGCAGAGCAAGAAAGATGATCTCGATATTTGGGACGGCCAGATTGTGCGCCTGAAGTCTTCTTCCGGTCCTTCAATGCCTCTCGCCGAACTCGCGCGCCAGCACCCCCTCACCGCCGAGGCGACCTTCGAGTCGTCGCACATGGTCTACCCCTACGGCGTGCACATCGCGGTCGCGCGCGTCGACGCCGACACCGGCGGCGCCACTGTCGAGCGCTACGCGATTGCTTATGACGTCGGCCGCGCGGTCAATCCGAAACTGGTGGAAGGCCAGATCGCCGGCGGCCTGGCGCAAGGCATCGGCGGCGCGCTGCTCGAAGAATTTCTCTACGACGACGCAGGCGAGCCGCTGTCGGTCACCTTCGCCGACTATCTGATGCCGACCGCGCGCGAGGTGCCGGAGTTGTCCGTCCTCGTCACCGAAGATGCGCCGAGCCCGCTCAATACACTTGGCTTGAAGGGCGCCGGCGAAGGTGGCGCCAACCCGGTCGGCGCGGCGATCGCCTCGGCGATCGACGACGCGCTGCAGTGCCCGGGCGCAATCACGCGCCTGCCGGTCACGCCGCAACGGCTGAAGGCGCTGCTGGCCGTGCGGTGATCCGCAACACGAATCCCTTGATCTAGGTCAAGCGCCGGCGCTTGCGAACGGACAAGATTCGGTTCGCGGCCAATTGCGATCCCGATCGTGGCGATCCAGGCCGACGCCGGAGACACGGCATGAAATACGAAGATCCCTCGTGTGCCTACTGCCCGGACACCGTGCGCGCCTGCCGCGTCGGTGAATCTGCCGAGCGCGGTCCCGGCTATTGCCCGACAAAAGTCGATCCCGACGGCGTCGACGCTGCGGCCGGCAAATACGCCGACGCGGACGTCCGCCGTATCTCCCAGGTCTCCGCGGCGGTCGAGGCCGAGGGCTATTGCAAGTGGACGCGCGTGCAGGAGATTTGCGAGTTCGCCAAGCGCATGGGCTTCAAGAAGATCGGCATCGCCACCTGCATCAGTTTTGTCGATCACGCCAAAGTCTTGAGCGGTATCCTCGAGAGCCACGGCTTCGAGGTGGCCTCGGTTGCCTGTAAGCACGGCGGCATCGCCAAGGAGGAGCTTGGCATCAAGGACGAAGATAAAATTCGCCCCGGCACTTACGAGGCGATCTGCAATCCGGTCGGCCAGGCCGAGCTGCTCAAGCGCGCCGGCTGCAAGTTCAACATCGCGCTCGGCCTCTGCGTCGGCCACGACAGCCTGTTCTTCAAGCACGCCGAGGGACTGACCACGGTGCTCGTGGCGAAAGACCGGGTGCTGGCGCACAACCCGATCGGCGCCCTCAACTTGGCCGACACTTATTACAGCCGCGTGTGGGGACCCGATCGGCCGGAAAAACCGCCGAAGATTCCGCTCGAGGGCCGCCGCAAATCCAAGGAAACGTGACCACGAGATATCGATTCAAATGATCGATTTTTGCGGCACCGTCGTTGAGGAAGCCGAGGAAAAACCCGCCGCCGTCCGGCCGATTTCGAATAAGCGGTCACCGCGCCTGCCGGTCACGCCGCAACGGCTGAAGGCGCCGCTGGCCGTGCGGTGAACCAGCAAGAAACCCCGGGGCATTGTCCCGGGGTCATGTCTTGCAGCGAACCCATTCGATCGCGCCGCGATGGGCGTCGAACCAGGCAGCAGAAGCCGAACGACGGAACTAACGCTTCTGCTTTACAACCGGGTGGAACACCTTGCGGCCGACCGGCGCAATGTGCTTCGGCGTAATCTGCTTCTTCATGACGTGAACCTGCGGCTTCTTCGTCACCGGCTTGAAGTGCGGCTTCAACACCGGCTTCTCATGCAGCTTCAGGCCCGGCTTCAGTCCCGGTTTCAGATGCGGCTTGAGATGCGGTTTGAGATGCAGGTGCGGCTTGTGGCCGTGGTGATGCCACCCACCAGTGCCAGCCGATGGGCCCGCCCCAGCCGATGCCCTGGTGGAAGTTTTCGCCGCACCAGTACCAGCCGCCGCCGTGCCAGCCGTCGTCGTACCAGCAATAACGGTGGCCGGAATACACGTAGTATTCGGACTCGACGGCGGCTCCCGCCAGCTTCGAAACCGAAAATCTGGTTGGGCTTTCCGCTGCAGGCGGGGATCGCCACATGCTTACCGGCTTGATACTCGCCGCCGGGGACATCGATGCACCAACTGACATTTGCTGAAGAGAGCACGGACTTGAAGGTGTAGTACTCGTCGGCAGCTTGAGCCGAAAAGTTCGCAAACCCAAATAGACTCGCCGCCAACGCGATTAGCGTTGCCGCTTGGCGGTAACCGTCGCTAAGTTGGCCACAAAATTCATTGTTGGCCTCCCGCCTATTGTTTTGAGGAATGGCCATGAAAAGAGCGCAAATCATTTTGCGCATTGAGCTGCATCAATGTGTGACGCGTTTTCGCGAACGAATTAGCAATGCAGTATTCCGAGACGGTTATTCGCAGCTGTTTTGGCGATGCCCAATGACTCTCGCGACACCGCAGCGGCTGAAGGCACCGATGGCCGATCGCCAGTCATGCGCGATGGGTGGGCGGCATTTCCTACGCCGCAGCAGCACAAAAAGCGGCGCAGCCGCGAGCAATGCGACCTCCGCTGAGGCCGTTCTTTTTATGCCCCGATTCTCGCTTAAGCCTTGAAATCCGGCCGGTAGCCGTCGGCCGTCTTCTCGATGCGGCCGGCGAACGGCAGCCCGACATGACCGGGCATCACCAGCGCGCCGCTCGATGCGCAATAGTCGAGCACCTTGCGCCGGCTGACTTTGGCCTGCGCCGCGTCGGAATTCTTCGGGAAATTCCAGTCGGGATAATAGACCTGCAGCAGGTGATGCCAGACGTCGCCGATGAAGGCGGCGCGCTGACCCTTGCATTCGAGCTTGAAGAACACGTGGCCGGGCGAATGGCCGGGCGCGGTGTCGATCTCGATGAAGTCGTTGATGCGGTGCGCGCCCTCGATCACGTCGGCTTTGCCGTATTCGAGGATCGGCACCACGCATTCACGGAAGGTTCCGAGCTCGGCCGGGCCTTCCTTGGGATCGGCGTCGATCTTGGAAAAGTAGTCGATGTCCGGCTTGTTGAAGACGTAGCGCGCATTGGGAAAAGTCGGCACCCATTTGCCGTCCTTCTGCTGCGTGTTCCAGCCGACATGATCGTGATGCAGATGCGTGCACATGACCAGGTCGATGTCTTCCGGCCGCGCCCCGGCGGCGGCCAACCGCTCCAGATAATTGACGTTGAGCAGGTTCCACCATGGCCGGCCCGGCTTGATCTTGTTGTTGCCGCAACAGCTGTCGATCAAAATCGTCTTGCCGCCGGCCTTGAGCAGCCAGCTATGCACCGACAGCTTGATCAGGCCGCTTGCGGCATCGTAGTGGTGCGGCGCGAGCCAGCCTCTGTGCTCGGCCATGTGCGCGCCGTTGAACTCGGGGAAAATCTGGAGCAGCGGATAGCATGCGCCGTAGGTTTCCTCGATGCGAGTGATGGTGGCGTCGCCCACTTTGAACACTAGGATCTCCCTTTTGGCGCGGCTATCTAGCCAGCGGCAGGATTGCCAGGGATACTCCCCGCCGAGCCACAAGGCGTCAAGGTAATCGCCACTTATCACGGGAGGACGCAATGGGCCGCAAGATAGCGATTGTCGGAGCCGGCGCCGTCGGCGGCTATGCGGGCGCCCACATGGTGCAGGCCGGCGAGGACGTGACTTTCATCGACCCGTGGCCCGCCCACGTCGAGCACATGCGCAGGCACGGCCTGCGCGTGACGCACGCCATGAAGGAGCCGGAATTCACCGTGCCGGTGCGCGCGCTGCACGTGACGGACGCCCAGCAGCTTGCCAAGGAACCTCTGGTCGACATCGCTTTCGTCTGCATGAAATCATACGACACCGCCTGGGCGGCGATGTTGATTCGGCAGTATCTCGCGCCCGACGGCTATGTGATCTCGCTGCAGAACTGCATGAACGAGGAGACGATTGCCGGCATCGTCGGCTGGGGTAAGACGCTCGGCTGCATTGCCTCGAGCATCACGGTCAATCTGCCGGAGCCCGGCCTGGTGCACCGCGGCGCCGCCAAGCACGGCGCGGCGCACACCGTCTTTCGGGCCGGCGAAGTCCACGGCCGTGTGACACCGCGGGCCGAGGAGGTCCGCCGCCTCGTTGCCTATGCCGACAGCGCCAAGGTGACCAATAATCTGTGGGGCGAGCGCTGGTCGAAGCTGGTCGCCAACGCCATGCAGAACGGGCTCTCCGCCTGCACCGGACTCGGCGGCGGCGACATGCTCAAGAGCGATCCAATCCGCCGTTTCGCCATGCGTCTCGGCAGCGAGGCGATCCGCGTCGGACAGGCGCAAGGGTATCAGTTGGAGGACATCCTGCACCTGCCGCCCGAAACGATCGCGCGCGCCGGAGAAGGCGACGTGGAGGCCGCGCGCGTCTGCGACGAGCAGCGCTTCAAGGATGCAGGCCGCACCGCGGCCGGACAGCGCCCGTCGATGGGTCAAGATATGCAGAAGGGCCGGCGCACGGAAATCGAATTCCTCAACGGCCTGATCGTGCGCGAAGGCGAAAAAGTCGGGATCAATTGCCGCGCCAATGCCGCGCTGACCGACGTCGTCAAACGTGTCGAGCGCGGCGAGCTGAAGCCGGATCCGCGGCATATTACCGAACTCAGGCTGAACTGAGCGGCGGATCAGGCCAGCTTGCGCAGCAAGCGTACGATCGCCGCGCGGTCGTCGTCGCTGAGCGGCTCCAGCGTCGCGGCGGTGATCTCGGCGGCGACGAGTTGGGCGGCTTGCGTCACTTCGCGGCCGCGCTCGGTGAGCGCCACCGCGCGGCGGCGGCGGTCCTTCGGGTCGCTGACCACGGAAACGAAGCCGCGCGCGGCCAGCCGGTCGACCACGCCCTTGATGGTGGCGGCGTCGAGATAGATGCGGCGGCCGAGCTGGTTTTGCGAACAGGGGCCGTCTTCCAACAATTTTGCGAGCGCGGCGAACTGCGTCTGCGTCAGGCTCTCGATCATCCGCTTGGTGAAAAGCGCGGTGTGGCGCTGCATGGCCACGCGCAGCAGGAAGCCAACCTGATCGTCGAGCACGTAGCGGCCGCGCCCGTATACAACTGTCGCGGGTATCGAACCGCTCGGTTTGTCACGCCGCATGACGGCCTGTTTCTACAACTGCGTGTGGTGAATTCCCGCCCGGACGAAACCATGGCCCAGATCGTCGCCCGGCGAAAGCCTGTTTTTGGCGCTAGACCCTGAGAATAAAGGCATTCCCTCGGCCAGAGCGGATTACACCGTCAAATAGGCCCGTTGCACGTCCTGATTGGTGTCGAGTTGTGCCATGGAGCCCTGCCAGCGAATCTGGCCCTGCTCGAGCATATAGACCCGGTCGGACACCAGGCGGGCGAAATGGATGTTCTGCTCGCACAGCAGGATCGACAGGCCCTCTTTCTTGAGCTCGACGATGGTCGCGGCCATCTGCTCGACGATCAGTGGCGCCACGCCTTCCGAGGGCTCGTCGAGCAGCACCAGGAGCGGATTGCCCATCAGCGTACGCGCCACCGTGAGCATCTGCTGCTCACCGCCGCTCATGCGGTCGCCGAGGCGGTCCTGCATTTCGGCGAGATTGGGAAACAGCACGAACAGTCTGTCCGTCGTCCAGGCCGGCGCCGGCTGGCCGTCGGCGAACCGGCGGGGCGGCTGACGGCCGACGTCGAGATTTTCCATGACGGTCAGATCGGAAAAGATGCGACGATCCTCCGGCGTGTAGCCAAGCCCACGCCGCGCGATCTCGAACGGTTTCAAGGTGGAGATATCGGCGCCGTTAAAACGGACCGTTCCTGCCCGCTCGGCGATGAGGCCCATGACCGCCTTCATGGTGGTCGATTTGCCGGCGCCGTTGCGGCCCATCAATGCCACGACCTCGCCGCCACCGACCTCGAAGGAGAGGTCGTAAAGAATGCGCGCGGCGCCGTACCAGGCGCTCAGCCTGTCCACGGTGAGCATGGGCTCGCTCATGCCGCGCCCCGCATTTCTCCCCTCCCCGTTGTGGGGAGGGGTCGGGGGTGGCGGTAGCGATTTTCATTCGAGAAGGACCCCCACCCCGAAACACGTCGCGTTTCGACCCTCCCGCCAAGGGGGAGGGTAAAGAAAGTGCGCGTCATCGCCGCCACGTCATTCATGGCGCGGCTCCCGCAAACGTCTTGCCGGTACCGAAATAGACCTCGCGCACCTGTGGATCGTCGCGGATCGAGGCGGCGTCGCCACTGGCGATCAGGCGGCCGCGCGCCAGGACGATGATGCGGTCGGCGAAGGCGAACACCACGTCCATCGAATGCTCGGTGAACAGCACCGAGATCCTGCGCTCGACGACGAGACGCTTCACCAGCGCGATCAGATCGTGCCGCTCGCGCGCGGCCATGCCGGCGGTCGGCTCGTCCATCAGCAGCAGCCGCGGCTCGTTGGCGAGCGCGATGGCGAGTTCGACGCGCTTGACGTCGCCATAGGCGAGCTCGCGGCTCGGCCGGTCGGCGGCTTCATGCATGCCGACCTGGTCGAGCAGATCGAGCGCGCGCTCGCGGTGCAGCGACGCGGCCGGCCGCCACAGCCGGTGAATGTCGCCGGCGTGCGAGAGCAGCGCCATCTGCACGTTCTCGGCGACCGTCATGGAATGGAAAGTGGCGGCGATCTGAAAGGTGCGGCCGACGCCGCGCCGCCAGATGTCGCGCGGCGCAAGCCCGGCTATGGTTTTGCCCTCGAGCAGGATCTCGCCGGAATCCGGCGCCAGTTGGCCATTGATGACGTTGAAGCACGTCGTCTTGCCGGCGCCGTTCGGCCCGATCATGGCGAGGAATTCGCCGGCGCCGATGGCGAAGCTGACGCCGTTGACGGCATGCACGCCGCCGAAGGCCTTGGACAGCGAGCGGACTTCGAGCACGCTCATGATGCGCCCCCGCCCTTGCGCCATAGCGCGGCGAAGCCGCCGACGAGACCTTGCGGGAACGCCAGCACCAGCAGCAGGATGATGGCGCCGAGCAACGCGCGCCAATATTCGGTCTGCCGCATCACCAGATCCTGCAGCGTGGTAAACACCGAGGCGCCGACGATCGGCCCGGTGAGCGTCTGGATGCCGCCCAAGAGCACCATCACCAGCCCGTCGATGGAACGGCCGACGTGGATCGTCTCCGGCGAGATCGAGCCCTTGGCGAAAGCGAACAGCCCGCCGGCGATGCCACATATGCCGCCGGCAATGGCGAAGCCGAGCCAATGCACGCGCTTGACGTCGATGCCGATCGCTTCCGCGCGCAGCGCGGAATCGCGGCCGGCTCGCATGGCGTAACCGAACGGAGCGAATAAAAACCGCCGCAGCACCAGCACGGCGATCACCGCCAGCACCAGCGTGAGCAAGTAATAGGCCCAGTTCCGGTCGAACGGCGGCGGCGGCCACACGCCGATCACGCCGTTGGAGCCGCCGGTCAATTCCTCCCACTGGAACACCGCGGCCCAGACGATCTGCGCGAAGGCCAATGTCAGCATGGCGAGATAGACGCCGGAGAGCCTGACCGCGAACCATCCGAACAGCAGCGCACCGGCAAGCGCGACGAGCGGCGCAGCGACGAGCGCGAGCCCCATCGGCACGGCGAGCCATTTCACCAGCAGCGCCGCGCCATAGGCGCCGAGACCGAAATAGGCGGCGTGGCCGAAGGAATGCATGCCGCCCGGGCCCATGATGAAGTGCAGCGAGGCGGCGAAGATCACCGCGATCAGCACGTCGATGCCGAGGACGAGCAGATAGGGCGAGCTCTGCGCCAGCAGCGGCAACAAGAGCAGCAGCGCGAGCGTGACGGCGCCGAGCGCCTTCAGCGCCGGCGTCGCCGGGCGCAGCGGATATTCCGGCTCGGCGACCGAGCGCACCGCGGCTTGCGCGCGGCCGAGCAGCCCGTAGGGCCGCGCGATCAACACCACCGCCATCACCAGGAATTCGGCGACCAATGTGAGCTTGGAGAAATTCACGCTGATGAACCCGAAATCGACCACGCCGATGCCGATGCAGATCGCCTTGACTTCGGCGATGATCACCGCGGCAAGATAAGCGCCGCCGATCGAGCCCATGCCGCCGACCACGACGACGACGAAGGCGTCGCTGATGGCGTTGAGGTCGGTGCCGAGATTAGCCGGCTCGCGCGCGATCTGCAGCGCGCCGCCAAAGCCGGCGAGCGCGGCGCCGAGCGCAAACACCGCGGTGAACAGCAGCGCCTGGTTGACGCCGAGCGCGCCGACCATCTCGCGGTCCTGCGTTGCCGCGCGCATCAGGCGGCCGAAGCGCGTACGCGTGAGCGCGACATGCAGCACGATTAGCACCACCGGAGCGATCGCGGCGAGGAACAGGTCGTAGCTCGGCAAGTGGCGGCCGAGCACCTCGACGGCGCCGGCGAGGCCCGGCGCGCGCGGTCCGAGCAAATCCTCCGGGCCCCACAGGCAGAGTGCGGCGTCGTTGATGATCAGCACCAGCGCAAAGGTCGCGAGCAGCTGGAACAATTCCGGCGCGCGATAAATCCGCCGCAGCAGCACGATTTCGATCAGCGCGCCGACGATGCCGACAACGACGGCGGTTAAAACGATGCCACCCCAGAACCCGAGCGTGCCGCCGATCTTCGTCGCGAACGAATAGGCGATGTAGGTCCCCAGCATATAGAGGGACCCGTGCGCGATGTTGACGATGCGGGTGACGCCGAAGATCAGCGACAGGCCGGCGGCGACGAAGAACAGGCCGGAGGCGCCGGTGAGACCGTTGAGGGCCTGAAACAGGAATGCGTCGAAGGTCATGGCTTCTTATCCCTCCCCTGCAAGGGAAGGGCGGCCATAGCGAATGCCAAATGGCATTCGCGTTCTAACCAAAGAACGTCCGGCACAAGCGCCGGGCTTTGCCTTGCGAGCCACCGGGTGGGGTTTCATATCGGCAAGATTACCCCACCCGGTCGACGAAGTTTATCATCGGGCGGCGCTTCGCGCCGACCCGTTGGCCGACCACCGCCCCCTTCAGGGGAGGGATTAAGACATCAATCGGCCCCGGCCGGACGCAGCTTCTTGACCTCGGCATCCGACGGCAGCACCGAGGCGCCGTCGACATATTTGAAGTCGGTCATGGTGCCCTTGCCGTTCTCCAGCGCGATCTTGCCGACATAGGCGCCCATCGTCGCCTGATGGTCGCTCGCCCGGTAATAGAAGGGCCCGAAGGGGCTATCGACTTTGAGACCCTTGAAGGCTTCCACCAGTTTGTCAGGGTCGGTCGATTTTGCCTTGGCGATGCCGGCGGCGAGCGATTTGATGGTCTCGTAGCCGACGATCGAGCCGAGCCGCGGATAGTCGTTGTACTTCTTCCGGTAGGCCTGCACAAAGGCGACATGCGCCGGCGTCTTGATCTTGTCCCACGGATAGCCGGTGACGATCCAGCCGACCGGCGCCTCGTCTTTGAGCGGATCGAGATATTCCGGCTCGCCCGACAACAGGCTCACCACCGTGCGGTTCTTGAAGATGCCGCGAGTGTTGCCCTCGCGCACGAATTTGGCGAGGTCGCCGCCGAACAGCACGTTGAAAATGGCGTCGGGCTTGGCGTCGTCGATCGCCTGCGTCACCGCGCCGGCGTCGATCTTGCCGAGCGGCGGCGCCTGCTCGGTGACGAATTCGACGTCAGGCTGCGCCTTCTTCAACAGCGCCTTGAAGTTCTCGGCGGCCGACTGGCCATATTCGAAATTCGGATAGACCAGCGCCCAGCGCTTTTTCTTGGCGGCGATGGTCGCCGGCATCAGCATGGCGACCTGCATGTAGGTCGAGGCGCGCAGGCGGAAAGTGTACTTGTTGCCGTTCTGCCAGGTGATCTTGTCGGTAAGCGGCTCGGCGGCGAGGAAGAACACCTTCTTCTGGCCGGCGAAGTTGGTCACCGCGAGGCCGATGTTGGAGAGGAAGGTGCCGGCGAGCACCGACACGCCTTCGCGCGTCACCAGCTCCTCGGCGACGCGCACCGCCTCGCCCGGATTGGCGCCGTCGTCGCGCGAGATCACCTCGAGCTTCTTGCCGTTAACGCCGCCTCTGGCGTTGATCTCCTCGACCGCCATCTCGATGCCCTTCTTGTAAGGGTCGAGGAAGGCGGGCTGCGCCTTGTAGCTGTTGAGTTCGCCGATCTTGATGGTCTGCTGCGCCAGCGCCGGCGTGGCGAGGCTGACGGCGAGTGCGATAGTCGCGAATAAACGCGCGCGCATGTCCGAACTCCTCAAAAGTGATTGAAGCAAAGTGTCGGACCGCGGCTTTTGCCTGTCAATCGCGCGGGGGTAGCGGGAACGCGGGACCACCTATGCGCTTCAGCCGCGCGGCTTATCCCGGAACCGATCCATCAGCGGCTTGTCCTGGCCGCCGTCGATTTCGATCATCGTGCCGTTGACCATTTGCATCAGCGGCGAGGCCAGCATCACGACCAGATTGGCGACTTCCTCGACCTCCGCGATCCGCCCCATCGGGATCGAGGCCGGCGCGAGCTTGTCCGCCTCCTCGTAAGAAATTTTCATGTCACGCGACATCGCATTCACCAATCCCGCCCAGCGCTCGGTGCGCACCGGCCCGGGATTGACGGCGACGAAGGAGATGCCGTTCTTGCCGTATTGCCCGGCAAGCGACAGCGTCAGGTTCTGCCCCGCCGCGTTGGCCGCGCCCGGGCAGATCTCCCAATAAGACGGCTTGACGCCGTCGTTGCCGATGAGGTTGACCACGCGGCCGCCGCCTTGCGCGCGCATAAGCGGCAGCACGTAGCGCAGGCAGCGCACGTAGCCCATGAACTTGAGCTGCAGCCCCTTCTCCCAGTCATCCTCGGTGAGATGCTCGATGACGCCGCCGGCCGCCGAGCCCGCATTGTTGACCATGATGTCGACGCGGCCGAGCGCCTTGGCGCCCTGCGCGACGAAATCCTTGGCGTCCTTGTCCTGGCGCAGGTCGGCGGGAATGGGGACGATCTTGCGCCCGGTTTCCTTGGCGATCGCAGCGGCGGTCTCTTCGAGCGGGCCCTGACGGCGCGCGCAGATGGCGACGTCGACGCCTTCGCGCGCGAGCGCCAACGCGATGCCCTTACCGATGCCTTCCGAGCCACCGGTCACCAGCGCGGTCTTGCCCTTGAGCTTGAGGTCCATGAATTCCTCCTATTACGGCGACTTGTGCGCCAGCCAGCGGCCGGCTTCGGCCGCGGCGATCAGGTCGGCGACCGCGGCGTTGAACTTGGCCGGTTCCTCGCTGGTAATGGTGTGGCCGGAGCGCGGAATGACGCAAAGCCCCGCGGTCGGCACGATGCGCCGCAGATAGATGCTGGCGTCGACGCACCATTCGTCCTCGTCGCCGACCAGCACCAGCAATGGCGGCGCGAATTTCTTCAACTCCGCTTCCATCTCCCACAGCGAAGGCCGCTTGGCCTGCAGATTGAGCATCACCAGCGCATGGCCCTTCGGCGAGTGCTCGCTCAGCATCCTGATGAATTCGGCGTAGCCGCGCGGGTCCTTGTTCTTGTGCGCCTGCCGCGTCGGCCCGTCGCCGTAGCGCGCGGCGGCAACCGCCATGGTCTCCGTCGCGAACATCTTGCCGGTCTCGCGCGAGACCGCCCTCGCCTCCTCGACCTTCGCCGGATCGGCGCTCGAGCCGTAGCCGCAGCCGGCCGCCGTCACCGACAGGCAGCGTTCGGGGTAGCGGATGCCGACATGCAGCGCGGTCGCCGCGCCCATCGAGTGGCCGATGATGTGCGCCCTGTCGATCTTGAGCGCGTCCATCACCGCGACGACGTCATCGCGGAAATGGCTCTGGCTGTATTTGTTCGCGTCGTCCGGGATATCGGACGGCGGATAACCGCGCTGGCTGTAGGTCACGCAGCGATGCGCGCGCGAAAAAAACCGCATCTGCGGCTCCCACGTGCGCCAGTCGCCGGCATATTCATGGACGAAAACGACGGCAGCGCCGCTGCCCGCCTCTTCATAATACAACCGAGTGCCGTCGCGTGCAGTGATCTGCGGCATCACTTTCTCCGGTTACGACCGTCAATGTGTTGCACGGCAATGAAAGCAGAGTAAAGTCTTCTCCAGCCAGTTTGAGGCCCAACCAATTGCGGCGCTCAAGACCGCAACCGGAAAACCCACCAGGGGAGTTGTCATGTCCAGAATGTCACGACGCGGCATCGCCGCGCTAGCGCTGTGTTTTGCATTCGCCGTTTACGGCTTGTCCGCGGCGCAGGCGCAGCAGAAGCCGGTGATCAAGGTGTCCAGCCTCACGCTGCCGGTGTTCAATCCGCTGGTGTGGAACGTGATGAAGGCGCGCGGCTTCGACGCCAAGCACGGCTTTACGCTCGACATCCACGCCTATCCCTCGATCGCCGCCTTCTACGCCGCCTTCGCCACCGGCGAGACCGACGCGCTGATCGGCGGCCCGACCATCTTCCAGAAACTGTCGCAGGAAGGCGTGCCGGTACGCATCATCGGCACCGGCTTCACGCTTGCCGACCTGGTGATCTTCGCCAAGGACCCGGCGATCAAGTCGCTCGCCGATCTCAAGGGCAAGCAGCTCGCCATCGACATGGGCGGCTCGCAGTTCCAAGTGGTCAAGATCTACACCGCCGCCAAGGGCATCGATCTCGGCAAGGACATCACCGTGGTCAACGCCAATTTCGGCGTCGCCCGCGCCCAGCTCGAGGCCGGCCGCGTCGACGCGGCGCTGGTGATCGAGCCGCTGGCGAGCATCAGCGCCAAGCAGCACCCCGACTGGCACGTTATCTTCAACGGCGCGCAGGGCTGGAAGGAGATCACCGGCGAGAGCGGCTGGGAGATCGTGCCGGCGATGCGCGCCGACGCCATCGCGAAAAATCCCAACGCGCCGAAAATACTGCTCGCCGCACTGGAGGACGTCGCGGCGGTGTTCGAGAAGGAAACCGCGGCGGCCGACAAGATCGCCAACGAGACGCTGAAGCTGCCGCCCGGCATTCTCACGGCGGCAGTCGAAAGCAAACGGCTGCAGATGATCGTCAAGCCGGCCTGGGAGCCGGCCACCAAGAAGTCGATCACCGACATGATGGAGCGCGCGGTGAAAGCCGGATTCTATCCGAAGATGCCGGACGAGAAGATCATTTATGCCCCATGATGATCGCGCACGAGATCATCATCAATGTCACATGAGGAGCATCGTGAGCATGTCCCGGCTCCGGTCCCCGTCCCGGATCTGATCTTCCCGCGGCGGACGCTCGTCTCCCTGCTGGTCTTCGCGGCCTGCTGGGAGACGCTGTCGCATCTCGCGCCCTATCTCGGCATCCCGCCTTTCGCCATCCCGAGCTTCGTGCGCATCGCCAAAAGCCTCGCCGACATCACGCCGGTCGACGTCGCGGTGACGCTCGCCCGCGTCATCGCCGCGCTGATTGCGTCTTTTGTGCTCGGCGTCGCGCTGGCGATGGCGATGTACCGCTCCGAGGCGCTCGACAGCTACCTGCATCCGATGGTCCGCATTTTGATGGCGGTGCCAGTGGTGTCGTGGATTCTGTTCGCGGTGCTGTGGTTTCCCGGCGTCGAATTCCGCATCGGCTTCGTGCTGGTGGTGGTGTGCGGTCCGGTGTTCCTGGTCGATAGTCTCGACGCCATGCGCGGCGTGCCGCGCGAATTACGCCACATGATGCAGTCGTTCCGACCGACCACGCTGCAATATTTCGTCAAGCTGATGCTGCCGGCGATCGTGCCGAGCATCTTCACTAGCTGGAAGGTGAACATCAGCCTGGCGATCCGCGTCGTCACTATCGCCGAACTGGTCGGCGCGGTGACCGGCATTGGCCATCAGTTGTCGGTGGCGCAGGAACTGTTTTCCGTGTCCGACGTGTTCGCCTGGACGCTGGTGCTGGTGGTGCTCCTGTTCCTGCTGGAAGCCGTGGTCGCCCGCGTCGAGAAGCGCCTGTTGCGGTGGCGGGCATGACGATATCCAAAGGCGGCCCGCCGCCGATCGAGGTGCGCGGCTTGCGCAAGGTGTTCCGGCAGACCGCCTCGGGCCAGGCGGTGGTGGCGATCGACCGGCTCGACCTCACCATTGCGCCGCGCGAGGTCGTCGCCATTGTCGGCCAGACCGGCTGCGGCAAGTCCACCTTCTTCGATCTGGCGATCGGACTGGAGGCGCCGACCGAGGGCTCGATCCTGATCGGCGACAAGAGCCCGCACGGCGACTTCGACTATTTCCGCGGCCATATCGCCACGGTGTTCCAGCAGGACCGCCTGCTGCCATGGCGCTCGGCGCTCGACAACGCCAAGCTGCCGCTCGAATTGATCGGTCTGCCGGAAAACGAGCAGCGCCGGCGCGCGCTGACCTGGCTCAACCGACTGGGCTTAAGCCAATTCACCAACGCTTTTCCGCACGAACTCTCCGGCGGCATGCGCCAGCGCGTCGCCATTGCCCGTGCCTTCGCGGTCGAGCCCGACATCCTGCTCGCCGACGAAGCCTTCGGCCATCTCGACGAGGTGACGGCGGCGGAATTGCGCGAGACCTTCCTGGCGCTGGCGCGCGAATGCGGCTCGACCGCGATCCTGATCACGCATCAACTGGAAGAAGCCATCGCCGTCGGCGACCGCATCGTGGTGTTCGGCAAATCGGCCAAGCTGCTCGCCGACATCCACGTCGCACAATGGCCGAACGAAAAATACGGCGTGCTGCGCGAGGCGATCCAGGCAACACTGCACGCCAATAGCCGAGATCCGCGGCTCGCGCAGGCCTGAACTCGAAGGGCTAGCTGAAGAGACCATGTCGCAGCAAGCCGGCCCCCGCGGCAATGACTGCGATCAACACCAGCCTCCTGAATGTCTTGGGTGCAATTTTATCGCGCATATGTTGTCCGACGTACATGCCGAACACGACGGGCAACAACGCAGCTGTCGAGACTAAAACGTCAAGCCAACTGAACTGGCGGCTGGCCGTCAGAAGAATTGCCAGCAAGCCGGCGGAAACGACGAGATACAGCGATGCTTCCTTTGTGAACGCCTTTCCGCGCAGCCCCTTTGCAAGCAGAAATATGAAAACAAGCGGTCTCGGCATCGCGGCGATGGCCGGCCGCATATCAGGCATATCCCGGGATGGACATGTGCTGACTGGTCAGATCCTCAGACTGCAATAGCCTCATGGCAAGGCAGCAACCACCATAACTTCAACGAGCATCCCAGGTCGCCAAAAGTCGGTCGTGAGGCAAGCCCGAGCCGGAGGGTTTGCCGGATCGACCCACTCGTTCCAAGCAGAATTGTGGTCTTCGAACAGACGCATATCAGCGATCCAGACCTGGGCACTTAGTAGATGTGATCTGTCGGTTCCCGCGAGGTTGAGAAGCTCATCGACACGTCGCAGTACTTGAGCAGTCTGGGTTTTGATATCGCCGACAATCGGGTTGGGGGTGATGCCGGCGAGATAGGCGACGTTGCCGTGAATGACAACCTGGCTGATGATCGGCTGACCGCGATTCTCGTTTGTTATCTGTCTAATTTCGTGGCGTATGATCGACATGATGTTCCCTTTCGTTTCGCCGGTCTTTTTGGAACCGCCTACTCGAATGGAAGCATGACGATCGAGCCCGTTGTATTGCGCCCGCCGATGAACTTGTGCGCCGCTGCAGCCTCCCGAAGCGGAAAGGTTTTGACAACGTTGCTCGCTACTACGCCCTGCGCGACGGCATCGAACAGGGATTTTGCTCCGGCGTCGATTTCGCTCCGATTAGACAAGTAATGCGAAAGCGCAGGACGGGTGATAATGAGAGACCCGCGAACGCCCAGATCGTTGATGAGGTCGATCGGATCTGGAACGCCAGACGCTTGGCCGTAAGCTGCGCACATGCCGACCAGCCGCAGGCAGTCGAGCGATCTTCGCAGCGTGTCTTTGCCGATCGACTCATAGACAACGTCTACGCCTTTTCCGTCTGTAATCTTCCGCGTGACAGCGACGAAGTCTTCGGTCGTGTAATTGATAACGTGATGGCAACCGAGATTGCGAGCGATCTCGGCCTTCGCGTCGGTGCTAACGGTCCCGATCACAGTGGCCCCGAGATGCCGCGCCCAGGGACAAAGGATATGGCCCATGCCGCCAGCCGCCGCATGGATCAGAACATAATCTTCCGGCCGCACCTTGTGCGTGCGATGCAGGAGATATTGCGCGGTCATGCCCTTCAGGATTAGTCCAGCCAGTTGGACGTCATCCAATGGCAAGTCCTTTGGAACCTTGATCAACTTGTCGGCCGGATAAAGGCGCTCTTGGCTATAGGCACCGAGCGGGGGAAGGCAGGTGCAAACTCGTTCGCCGACGGAGAAACCGGTGACGCCCGGACCCAACGCCTCGATCTCGCCAACTCCTTCGAAACCGAGGACGAGCGGCGGATCGCCGACGATCATCGGATGCGGGATGCCTGCTCGATGGTACGTATCGGCGAAATTCACGCCGACGGCCATGCTGCGGA
>Ga0335078_10006506_pt1 | contig 17289 bp, 6 predicted proteins | sample Lox_Sample_32_FD_206711 | JGI IMG/M metagenome (GOLD analysis project Ga0335078, IMG submission 206711) | Soil microbial communities from Loxahatchee National Wildlife Refuge, Florida, United States - Lox_Sample_3.2 | ecosystem: Environmental > Terrestrial > Soil > Wetlands | place: USA: Florida... | reverse complement strand
GTTTGAACAGAGCCACAAATACCGTCCCTTTGCTGTCCACCGCCAGAAGCTGCGTGCCGTTCCCCAGCGGCATTGCGGACGACGGAATCGCCAGACTCTCGAATTGTCCGTCCTTGTAGTGCGCTACACCTCGATTCCCTGCAAACCACGGCGTGCCATCCGGAGCGATAACCAGGTCCAGAACGTAGTGCCCGATCAGGCCTTCCACGTCCGTCATTTTCTCCGCGCGCGCTCCGTCGTAGCGGTATAGCCCCGTTTGCGTCCCAATCCACAAAAATCCCTGGTTGTCCTGGCCCATCGCCGTCACCGTAACGGCGCTCAATCCGAACTGGTCGGCCAGACGCTGGACGGTATAGCGAGGACGTTCCGGAAAGCTGACCTGTGCACACACCTTTACCGCCGCGCCAGACACGCATCCGATGGCGCACAAAAGTGCTGCTAGACGAGTTAGCTTTCTGTCACGCACCCGTACACTCGCACGAAGTCGTCTCGGCCAAGGGCAGGCGGGACCGAAAACGTATTCTTCGCAATACAGATAGTTTCAGCTCAAAACAACGGAGGGTAAATCGGACAAAGGTACTGTGGTGTAGTACTTGCGACGGGTTACTCGTAAGTCATTAGACGGCTCTTATTTCTCGATTTCCCCGCCTCCTTTGGCTAGGTTTTCCAGCAGCATTTTCCGGAATTTCGTGCGTTCGTCCAGGTTCATATCCACAATCTCGAAGGCCATATCCTGCGCCCGGTAGTCTCGCATCAGCGCGGTGGCCTGCACGTTCCGCATCCCCATCTGCATGCGCAGTTGTACCTGCGTCCCTGGCGCCAGGTGCATATTCGTGGCCGCTACTCCGCCGCTCAGGCTCGCCGTTTTTATGTCTAGCCTGCAATTCTGCTTCAAATTCGTGCTCACCGCTGGCACCGCCTTAAGCAGCTTTACTCGCGTGTGTCGCCGGTTCCTCACAAACTTCGAATTGTGCGGCACTTCGAGCGGCGACAGCTTCAACTCCTCCCGCTCAATCCCGCTCAAAGGCAGGTATGCCTCGGCCCATTCCGGCGCGAGCGTTTCCAGCGCCTGCAGCGCGGCGATTCTCAATTCCTCCGGGTGTACCCACCCGAAAATCTTGCGCGCCTCCAGAATCCTCTTCAGCGCATTCACCGATTCCGGGGCCTTGAGCCTCCCGAGCGCCTCAATAGCCTTCACGCGCAGATACGCCGCTGCACCGGCGGGCAAGTCTCCGTCGGCAATCGTCAGCAGTCTTCCCAAGGCACCGCGATCTTCGGTCATGCCGATCTCGTCCACCACTAACGGCATCACCATGGGATCGACATGGTCCAGGACCGCCAGGAGAATGGCGCACCGTCCCCGCCCTCCGGAAGCGGCAACCTGCCGCACCATGCGGTCTTGCGCGGCCCTCGGAAACTCTTTAATCCGTGTGGGCAAGTACACTTGCGCCGCCGTGGGGTCCAGGCGCACCAGCAACCCCACCATTTCCACTGCTTCCGCGTGCACACCGCCGCGCACCGTACTCCGCAGGTACTGCAGACCCTCTTCACCCAGATCCTGAGCCAGGTTCACGACATTCTCCAGATCGTCGCGAAACTGGCAGCGGTTGAAGCGCAGCGCCAGTTGTTCCATCGCCGTCTGCGGCAGTTGTTTCAACACTCCCGTCAGGCCCGCCGCAATCTGCCTCAGTCGTAAGGCCTCGTCCACAAACTCCGGCACGCGGTCTTCGATTCCCATCTTGGCGCGCAGCGTTTTCACTACGCCGGGCCGCTGCGATTCTACGCCGGCCAGCAAATCCAAAGCCTGTTCCATTGCCGGGAAGCACCGCTTCGCCGCCGCTTCCTGGCTCAACCGCACGAACGCCGCGCTCACCAGCGATTGCAGGTCCTGATCCTGCTCTACGCTTAACCGCACGCCAACGTGCCGCAACGCCTCGCTGAGCAGCTTCGGATCTGCTTGCGCGTATAGCTCCGCCAGTTCCGAAAGTCCCGTCGCCGCGCGCTTCCGCGCATCCGGCTCTTCGCTGTCCGCGCACTTCGCATAGTTCTGCAAAATGCTGACGGCCTCCGCGACGTTCCCTTCTTCCATCAACCGCGCCACGTAGGACTGCACGTTCTTCGGCGGGATGCACCACGCCTCGCTCGACAGCAACACTTCTCGTTTGGCGCTCTCCGGCACGCTGGCCCAGAATTGCCGGTCCAGGATTTCCCTGTGGGACTCCACCAGCAGCCCCGCTTCCGTCATCTTGTCTTCGTGTTGTCCCAGGATTTTTCGCAGCGATTCGATTTCCTGGTTCATGCGGTCCAGCATTTGCCGCACCGCATTGACCTTCACTTCCCCGCGTTCAAACTGTTCCAAGGCGAAGCGGATTGACAAGTGCTCCGCCAGCTTCACCAGCATGGTTTGATCCAGCTTCTTGTCTTTGCTCTGTTCCGCCATGCTCGCCAGCGCGCTGCGCAACAGGTCCTGCGCGCGATCCGGCATCTTCTTGATCTGGTCCTGCAACTCCACTGCGGCACCGGCGGTATTCTGTCCCGTGCCCATCTTCCCGAACGTGGTCAGAGCTTTCAGGATGGCGAGAATTTCCTCATCGGTGGGATCTCCGCCCGGCCCGGTTCCGTGGCCGCTGCCAAATCCCAGCGCGCCCCCACTGCCGCCGGTTCCACCTCGCAGCCCTACACCGCTACCGCTGCTCCCTCCGCCGCCACCAACTCCGCCCGGTCCACTCCCAATCCCGCGCCCAGAGCCGCCTCCAACCATTCCCCCGTGACCGAGTCCTCCCCCGACTCCACTACTCCCTACTCCTCCGCTCCCTACTCCGCTCCCTACCCCTCCACCTCCCGCGGCTCCGACTCCCGTCCCACCCGCGCCCGTGCCACCAAAACCTCCGCCTCCGCCGGTGCTTCCTCCCCCTCCCGGGCCTGCGGCGCCCTCACCCGCTCCGCTTCCCCCGGACTTCGATCCCTCTGCCGCCGCGATCAATTCCAGCAGCTTCTGCGGATCGTTCAGCATCTTCTTGAACGAATCCTGGTTTTCGCCCAACGATGCCGCTGCGATCTGCGCCGCAACGCTGGCATCTTTCAGCCGCGCATCCGTGGCCACAAAGCAAACTTCATTCACATGAATCCCGCGGGAGTCACCAATTGCGGCTTTCAATTGCTGCGCTAATTCGGCCGGTTTGGCCTTTCCGGTGGGGAAGGCTCGTACAAAGTTGCCCAGTTCTTCCTGCTCGATGCACGGATGGAAGTGAATGCTCGCCAGCCCTGCGGCGCTTAATAATTGTGCAAACTGTTTTTCCGCCGGTGTGGATTCCAGCGGCACGCCGTCGAGTAACAATTGCGAACCCGTTGCTCCCAGCAGGAGTCCGTTATCCGATCCGTCCGGAATGGCCGTCTCCAACTCCTCCCACGCGATCTTCAGTTGCTCGCTGGTTCGTGCATGGTCGTATCCATACAGGCGGGCAAACTTCAACAAGATGTTCAGGCTGCGTACGAAGGCTCGGCCAGCCGCCGCTTTGGGGTCCGTTTTCATCCCGTCCGTACCTGCCGGGCGTCCATAGGACTTTCCTAATCTTTCCTAGGACGCCTTCTCTAGTACGGTAGGAGACCGGTTCTACTCTGCCAATGGTACAGTCGTCCCATGTGGCCTGCCCGTCATTCCGTCACACGGCCAGTTCGCCCCCTGCTCTCCAGGACGGGCCCCAAATCACTGCATTTTTACTGGGGATTTTCAAACCGCACCGCTCAGCGCAGCTGCCAAATTTCAATCTCCTAATTTCTATTTCGCCGCGATCTCTTGGAGATGGAGTGGCGTGACGGTATCGAGAGGCGGGTGCCCCAGGTTCGGTTTTTGAACCTGGGTCTTGGGGTTCCTCTTTTCCGAGTTTGCGCGGTGCTGCCCCCTTGGGGTGTAAGGGAGCGGATTTTCTCCTGGGGTGCTCCTCTTCGAAAACTGAATACTGTCAACTGAAAACGGATAACTTCGCTTCCTACTACTTCGCCAGTGCCACGCGCCCCTGCCGCCGGCTGCGATTATTCACGCTGGAAGGCTGCGGCAGCCCTCCCAATTCAATCAGCAATTTCCGAAGCCGCGACCGCTCATCCAGATCGATCTCCGCAAACTCAAACGCCATCGCCTGCGGTCTGGCACCGCGCACAATCACCTGCGCGCGGATGTTTCTCACCCCGTGCGCAATCTTGAATGTCAGCAGCGTCCCGGGAGCCAGATGCCGGTCCGTCGAGCCCAACCCTCCCCCGAGATTCATTTCCGCAATATTCACGCGCAAATTCTCGCGAAGATTGGTCGTCACCGCGGGCACGTGCTTCGATAGCTTCAAGCGTGCGTAGCGCCGCTGGCGGATCACCGCGGCGTTCGGCTCCGGATCGTTAGGCTCCAGGATCATCTCCTTGCGGTCCAACCCGCTTGCGGCGATCTTCTCCATCGCAATAGTAGGCTCGATCTTTTGCAGCGCTTGCGCTGCCGCGATGCGCAACTCCGTGTGGTACGCCCAGCGCCACACCTGTTTGGTTTCCAGAATCCCCTGTAGCGCAGGGCTCGCAGCGGTCGCTCGGAGTCTTCCCGCCGCCTCGATGGCCTTGATCCTCGTGAACGCGGGAGTAAGGTCATCGCGCAACAGGTCCACAATTCTCGGAATGCATGCCAGATGACCGCTCATGCCCATTTCATCCAGCGCCAGCGGCCGGATGAGCGGATCCAAGGAGTCGTAGATGTCCAGCAGCAATCGCCCTCGGGCCGCTGCCGGCGCCGAACAAAGTTGCCGCAGCGCCCGGTCATGGGACGCGCGCGGCCACTGCGCCAGCCGCGCGGGCAGCAACTGCTCCACGGCATCCGGATCCAGTTGCGTCAACAATCCGATCACTTCCGTGGCTTCCGTAGCGGGCGCGCTTTGCAACGTTTCCGCCAGCCGGTGCACGGCTTCCTCGCCCAGCCCGCTCACTACCTTGGCCAACAGGTCGCAGTCTTCGCGAAACCCGCAATTCGCAAAACGGTTCGTCACGTAGGTGAGCGAAGCTTTGGGCATCAGCGCCAGAATTTCCAGCAAGCCGTCCGGCATGTTCCCGGAGCGCATGGTGTCTTCCACAAATTCCGGGATGCGCTCTTCCGCCCCAATGCGTTGCCGCACGCTGTTCGTCGAGCCCGGCCTTACCGCCTCCACGCTGTCTAGCGAAGCCAGGGCCTGCTGCATGGCGGGATAAAATCGCTTCGACCCGGCTTCCTGACTCATGCGCACAAACGCCGCTCCAATCAGCGGCTGCAAGTCCACTTCTCTCTCCACCGCCAGCTGATTTCCCAGTCGTTGGATGGCGTCGATCAACTGGCTTCCGTCGCCGCTGCCGTAAAATTCTGCCAGGTCCGACAGTCCGATCGCGGTTGTTCTCCGCGCTTCCGGCGCATCCAGCGCGACACACGACGCGTACTTCGTCAAAATCTCGTTTACCGTTCTCAGTTCTCCGCGCCGCAACATCTCTTCCAGAAAGCCGCGCACGTTTCTCGGCGGCACACACCACGCCTCATCCGACGTCAGCACTTCCTTTTTGTTTTCTTCCGGCACTTGCACCCAGAATTCCTGGTCCAGCAGTTCCGTGTACGACTGCATCTGCACGCCCGCGGACGCCATGGCCTCTTCCTGTTGCCCCAGGATCTTTCGCAGTGCTTCGATCTCCGAATTCATGCGGTCCAGCAGCTGCTTTACCGCGTTGACGCGTAATTCGCCGCGCTCATAGCTGTCCAGCGCGAAACGAATGGCTACGTGCTCCGCCAACTTCAGCAGCATCGGCTTGTCCGGCTTGTCCATCGGCGCTTGCGCCGCCAAGCCGGCCAGCGCTTGCTGCAGCGTGTACTGCGCGCGTACCGGCAGCGACGACAGCCGCGACTGGAACGACGCCGCATCCATGCGTCCGCCCTCCGGATCCTTTCGCGACTTGCCCAACTGCGAGAACAATCCGATCATCGACCGCACTTCTTCTTCCGCTACCGCATATTCCCCGCTGCCGGCTCCGCCGCCACCTGCACCTGTCCCGGGCACCCCGGTCATTACCGCATCGCGCAGCATCGCCGACGCCGTCAGCCACTTGCCCGGGTGCCCTGCCTCGCCTCCACCCGCGCCACCGGTTCCGGATCCTCCCCCTACTCCCGTGCCTCCGCCGCCGGAGCCACTGCCTCCGGTCCCGCCACCACCGCCGCCGGAACCGCCACTTCCGCCACCAACACCTGGCCCTGTTCCGCCCCCGCCGCCTCCAGAACCCGAACCGCCACCACTACCTGTACCCCCTCCACCTCCGGCACCTGTTCCCGTTCCCCCTACACCGCCTCCAAAACCCGAACCGCTCCCACCTCCGCCAGGACCTCCGGTGCCAGTCCCACCGCCGCCGCCAGGTCCACCGCCACTGCCAACCCCTCCACCGCCTCCCGCACCACCGCCTCCGCCAGAAGACTTGCCGGCTTCCCACAAACTTCCGCTGCTGCTCGTTCCTCCGCTCCAGCTTGTTCCCGGCCCCTGGGAACCCCCGCCTCCGCCACCGCCTGAACCAATCCCGCCTCCGCCGCCCCCTCCGCGGCTGCTCTCCGCCGCCAGGATGAGCTGCAGCATCTTCTGCGGGTCTTCGAAAAAGTCCCGATATTTATCGCTTTGGCCAGCCAGTGTTTTGGCAATCAACTGGGCCCCGACCTTCAGCCCCGCCACGGAACTGTCCTCCGCCACAAATCGAATTTCGTTTACTTTAATGGTGGTCTCACCGGCCAGCGCCGACTTCAACTGTTCCGCAAGCGAACTCGGCTTTGCATTTCCGCTCGGAAACGCGCGCACAAACCTCGAAAACTGCCCTTGGGTGCAACTCGGTGCGAAGTGAATGCTGGCGATTCCGGAACTGGTTAGCAGATGCGCGAAGCCTTTTTCCGCTGCTCCCCCTCCCAGCGGCACGCCATCCAACAGCAGTTGCGAGCCGGTCGCTCCCAGCAGCAAGCCGGTTTCCCCGCTGTCGTCCAGCGCCGCGCGCAGGTCTTTCCACGTAATTTCAAACTGCCCCGCGGTGCGCACATGCCCAAATTCGTACAGCCGCGCAAACTTCAACAAGATGTTCAAATTGCGAACAAACGCCCGCGCCGCTTGTCTGGTATCGCTGGCCATTCCGCCCCTCTTGCCCTTACCACTACACTAGGCCGTTCTGCTGCTTTAAGACAAGTCCCCCTCGCGCCCTTGTACCCATGTCATCAATGCAATTCACGGCTATCGCCGCAGAACCCGGCCATTCAAGATTCTAAGCGCTTCGCGACTCCATAACGCCAGCTCTGACTTTCCGCCATCTTGACTATTCCGCTATTCGCCTCTTCTACTTTTATGCTTTCTTGACGTTTCCCTTTTGACTCCGGCACTCCTCACTCAGTACAATTCTCTTTAGCCGCGCTTCTCTTCTCGCGCGGCGGTGTTTCCTTTCCACATTGGTCAGTTTGGGACCTGTTTCAGATTGCGTTTATGCCAGAGTCGTCCACATCCCCCTCGCGCTTCAAGGCCGACATGCCCGCGATCCCTGGCGTCGTCGCCCCTCCTCCCGTTCGTCACCGCAATCCACTTCTCCCGCTGATCCTGGGCATGGTGGTTCTCGGGCTTGCTCTGTTCCTGGCCACGCATTGGTTCTCGCGCCTGCAGCGAACCGCCAAACCGGCGCGCGTCGACTCCACTCCGCAAATTGAAGTGCCTCCCCCGCCACCGGATCCCAACTCCTTGCTCCCTCACGCCAACGAAAACAATCCCGTCATCGGCGACATCTCCGATTTTTCAAAACCTTGGACGTCGCTCGATTTTTTCATTCGCAGCACCATCACCGGCGAAAACATTCCCGCAACGCTCGTTCGCTTGCCGACCGGACCGGCCACTTCTCCCTCCGGTTACTGGGCCTTTTCGCGTAAAACCGCTTACGGCGACTGCCAGCTCGAATACATCACCGATCTCAACAGACTTCTGAAGGATTACGACTACCGCCACGCCACGCATCCACTCGTCGGCAATCCCTGCAGCCGCACGCTTTTCGATCCCCTCAAAACCGCCAACCTCCCCGGAAATATCTGGATCCCCGGTGCCATCGTCCAGGGCGGCGACATTCGCCCGCCCCTCGGCGTAGAAATAAAAATTCAGGACAAGCAAATCCTCGCCATCCGCACCGAATAAAGCTCCTCAGTTTTAAGTTTTAGATTCTAGTTCTAAGTTCCAAGCTTAGCCTTTAGCTGGAAGCACCTTTCACCTTTAACTTTGCATCTTGCACTCTGCATGTCCCATTTTCTATTTTCCATTTTCTATTTGTCCGCTCTCGTCACTCGCCGCTCACCACCCGCCACTTCCTCACCTCACTCCCCATCTTCCCCGCCATCATCATCCCCACCATTTTCTGATCCGCCCACCACGACCACAGCGGATGTTCAAACGTCGCCGGCCGGTTATGCTCCACAAAAAAATGCCCGATCCACGCCAGCGCATAAGGCACTACCAGTGCCAGTACAATCCACCACCAATGCCGTGTCACCAACGCCGCCACCAAAATACCCCAACCCAGCAGCGTCCCTACAAGGTGCAGCGCCCGCGTTCCCGCATCGCTGTGCGCTCGCACATACTCCGGCCAAAACCCCGCAAAACCTCCCGCCATTTCATCCTCCCCAAAAGAAAATCGGGCCTGCCCCAAGGCACGCCCGATTCTATTCCCGTTCCGGTTTTTGTCTAGTGCCGGATCAACTAGAACTCGTACCGCAGCGCCAACTGAAACACCCGGGGCGCCGACGACGTCGAGGTGATAAACCCGAACGAGCTTATGCTGCTCAAAGTGGAATTTGGCGGATTGAAGCTCGGGTGATTGAACGTGTTGAACGAATCCCAGCGGAACACCAGGCGATGATTTTCGTTCCACGGCATGGCAAATCGCTTGGCCACGCCCATGTCCGTATTGAAGTACCCAGGACCGTTAATGGCGTTGCGCGTCCCAATCATTCCTCCTTCGGGGAAGCTCAAGCCGCTCAACGCAGCCGTCGCGCTTTGGAAGAACTGCAGGTTGCCGCCGCTGTCTGTGTGAATGCCGCTCCCCAACCCTCCTCCAACAACCAGCGCCGGAGAATCCAGCGTATAGGCCGTGGGGAATGCGCCCGTATGGATGGTAAACGGATAGCCGGTTCGGTACGTCACGATGCCCGACCACGTCCACCCTCCCACCACGTAGTCCACCCATTTCGGCGCGTTCGACAGATACGCCCGTCCACGGCCCCAAGGCAAATCGTAAACGTAGTTCGCGCTAATCAGGTGTCGTGCGTCGAAGTCCGAACTCGCGCGGCACGCCCGCGGATTCGTCAGGTCGCATACCAATCCGGACCCAGCGGCCGTGTAGTCCACATAGTTGTTCGTGATTTCGGACATGTTATCGATCGAGTGCGAGTAGGTGTAGTTGAAGTCAAACTGCAGCCCCTTCGACAGCCGCTTCCGCAGCGTCACCAACAGCGCGTTGTAGTTCGAACTCGCGTAGTTTCCGATGTACCCATTCGCTCCCGTTTGCGCCGGCAGCCCGACATTCGGGCCCAGGCCCGCACCGTAGAAGTAGTCATACAGCGCCAATTGCTGAACGGTGTCCGACAGATCACCTTTGGCCACCAGCTGTCCCTGGTAGTAGGCCACCGCTTGCGTGCAGTCCGCACCGAGGCTGTTCTCGCAATTGAGCTGCCCGCCCATCTGGTTCTCAAAAAATGGCTGAGCCGTGACAGCGCTCCAAGGCACTCCCGCCTGCACTTGCTTTTCCAACGCCCCAAACGCTTGCCGCAACGTTTGTCCGGACGCCGGGTCCTTGAAGTTCGTAATCGTCGCCGAGTCTCCGACCGCGAGCAAGCGGCGCCCCAGACGTCCCACATAGTTCGCTTCCAACAGGAAATTCCCGGGTAATTCCCGCTGGAAACCGAAGTTCAGCACGATGGCATAAGGAGTCTTCAGATTCTGGTCGAACTGAAAAAACGATGGAAATCCTCCGTTCAGCAATCCATACGGGAATCCGCCCGCCGTAACGTTTGGCGTCACCGGTGGCGTCACGCTTGGCGCCCCCGGTACCAATCCATTCTGCAAATTGTTGTAACCCTGGAAGCGCGGATCGCTTGCCAGGTCTGAAAATGGGTTGATCGCTTGCGAATCAAATAGGAACGTGTTTTGATCCAATCCAAAGGTCGCTCCACCCGCGATTCGGTCGTACAGAATCGCCCCGCCTGCGCGGATGGTCGTCTTTCTCTCCCCCAGAATCGTCCCCAACAGTCCTTCGTGGACGTTTGGGTTATACGCCAGCGCAAGGCGTGGCCCGAAATCCTTATGATCCGGGCTGTAGTAACCCGCTTTGCCGTTCGCTGGACCTCCCAGCGTGTAGCTGACAAAAGGAGTCGCGTCGTATCCGCTCACGCCGTTCAGGGCATTGCTCACGCGCGTCGCCAGATACTGCGGCTCATTGATGCTGGGCGCCGATTGGAAGCCATTGACCTCATACGGAACCGAATGGAAATACCACCGCAACCCGTAGACGAACGTCAGGTCCGAGCGCACTTTCCAGGTATCCTGCCCGTAAAACTCATACTCGTTGTAGTAGAAATCCCGGTTTTTTCCCGTTCCGGCAGGCAGCACGTTTCCGCTCTTGCTGTAGTCGAAATTCGTAGCGACCTCGGAATAACGTCCCAAAAGAAACGGGAACGCATTGTCCCAGTTGGAAATCGCCGAGGAATCCTGGTTGATATCCGTTGGCCGCAGGGTCGAGTCGAGCTGAAACAGGTTCCCGCCCAGCCCGATCTCATAAAAATTAAAGTCCGTCTTCAGCCCGCTGATCTGCCGCGTCAGTTTGATGTCCGTTCCAAAGTCCAGCAGGTGGTTTCCTTTCGTCACCGTCAAGCCGTCACGAATTTCCGGCACCGGCACATTTCGCGATTGCGAATACGGCGAAAGGTATGGACTCGAAAGCGGCCCGCCAAACCCGAAATAATTAGGATACAGCGGCGAATTCTGCACCGGGAAAACCAGCACCGTGCGCACCAGCCCGGCGGTTAGCTCGTTCACGAAATTGGCCGATTTCACCAGCGACCAGCCCACCGAGATCGCATATTCGCCGTAGCGGTTTCTTTCGTACGGCGCTGGGTCGCCCGGAAACGCCACAATGTCGTTGTTGAAATCGTCGTCGACTCCCTCTCTGGCCACGCTGCCCCGGAAAAACAGCTTGTTCTTGTCGTTCAGCGTGTAGTCGATACGCGTGGTGTACAGGTTTTGGCTCATTCGCGCAGGCGCCGTGAACCGGTAACCTTCCGAATTGATGCCGTCGCCGCCCGTCGGATCATTGGGCGGCGGATACGGCCGCGCCGCGATCGCCGTCAGAAGTGCCTGATCCGGACCAATCCCCTGAGGATCGATGAGCGCCACCTGCGCCGGAGTCAACGTGGTGATGCACGTCGGATTCGTATTCAGCCGCGCCGTCCCGTCGCATCCCGGATTGCTGTTGATGTAGCTGAGATTGCCCGCCGCAAACGCCGCCGTTGGCACCGAGCGCTCGATGTCCTCCGATGCCGCCTGCCTCAACCCTTCGTAGTCGAAAAAGAAAAAGAGCTTGTCCTTCTTGATCGGCCCGCCCAGGTTTCCCCCGAACTGGTTGCGGATCAGTGGGGCGCGCGCCACGTCGGAGCGGTTATTGAACCAGTCGTTGGCCTCAAACAAAGTATCGCGGTGATATTCGCGCAGGTTGCCGTGCCAGTTATTCGTCCCCGGCTTCGTTACCATGTTGATTCCGCCGCCGCTGCTTCGCCCATAATCGGCGGTCTCCCCGGCGGTCACCGTGCGTACTTCCTGCAGCGAATCAATGGACACCAGGATCGTCGGCGTAAACGCCTCTCCCGTCGCCTGGTCGTTGATGTCCAACCCGTCCAGCGTGATGTTCCCCTGGTCGCTGCGCGCCCCGGTAATCGAGCCGGCGTCATTTACGCCCGCTTGCAACATCAGCAGGTTCGCCGGGTTTAGCCGCTCCTGAATCGGCAGTTGTTCCACCGATTTAGCGTCAATCACGTTCCCCACGGTCGCGTCGGTCGTATTCAACGTCGTTTCGCTGCTCGAGCTGACTTCGATCATTTGCGACACGCTGCCAATCTGCAGCGTGGCGTTGTACGTCTCCGTGGAGGCCACGCCCACGGTAATATTGCTCAGCACGTATTTCTCGAAGCCGTTCTTCGAAAAACTCAGCTGGTACCCCGATGCCGGAGTTACCCGAACAAATTGATACACGCCCAAATCGTTCGTCGTCGTCTGTTGGTGGATGCCCAACTGCGCGTTGTCCAGCGTCACTTCCACGCCGGAAACCACTCCCCCGCTCTTGTCAGAAACGACTCCACTGATGCCCGACGCCTGTTGTGCTTGCGTCGCCACACCGGCCAGCGCACACAACGTCGCCACAACCACAAACACCCTCACGTTCCTCATAAATCCCCCAAAACGATGTCAAAATTCCCTAAGTTTCTTTCAGCATAGCCTGCGCTTCGCAGTCCCGCCCAAGCTCATCTTGAGGAACGTGCCCAACCGACAACCCCGGCGTGCTCTAACCGGCAAGAAACCATAAATGCACGATTCCCCGCACATCCGGCGGACCAGCACAAAACAAAACCGGAGAGCCCGCAAAGTGACCCTCCGGCAAAAACCACTCAACCTATTATCTTTATCGTCGCTCTAGCCAGGAACCTTACCAGCCGGGCAAACTGACCCTGAAGGCGCGGGCGTTTTATTGCATTAACCTCGGCGCCGTCCGTCATTCACCATAACAAAAACGCCAGTAGCGGAAAAAAGTCCGCCACTGGCGTCGTTTCTTCACTCCGAGTGATTTAGAAGTTGATCTTCAACCCGATGCGGATCACACGCGCCAGGCTCTGTTGCACCGTGGTATTCGCAAAGCCCGTTTCCAGCTGCGTATATCCGGCATCGTCGATGAACGGGTCGATACCCTGGTTTGGCTGCAGGTGGTTGAATGCGTTTTGCGCATCCAGGCGCAATTGCACCGTGGCACGTTCCCAGAACTTCACGGTCTTGATCAGCGACAGGTTCACGTTGTTGGTCTGCGCGGCCCGAAGGCTATTGCGCGCCACGTTTCCGAACGGCGTCCCGAACAACTGGTCCGCTTCGTAACCGTTTGTGATGTAGCGCACCGCATTCTTCGTGGTGGGAGTTCCCACTGTGTCGCCATTGTTAATTGCATTCAGGCTGATCAACTGATTGGACGCCAGGCTGCAACCCACACCGAAGTTGTTGCACGCGTCCGCCGCATAGATGCCAACCTGTGTTGCCGGTGCCGAAGCGCTTCCCAGGAACGGCCGCATGCCGCCGTCGTAGTTGCCGGCAAAGCCTGTATTGAAGGTCACGTCCACATATGGGTTGGGCGCACCTGAGAAGTAGTTCAACGCGAACTGCTGCGCCGTGAACGGCTGCCCCGACGACCAGATATACGCCGCGGAGACCGCCCATCCTCCTACTATATGCCCAACGATGCCATGCTGCTCGCGATAGAACGGTAACTGTTCGGTCGCCAGCAAATGGAACTGATTCGGAAAATCCAGTGCGGAGAGTCCATGTTCGGGGGACGTATAAGCCAGCGGGTTTTGCGAGAACGCCACCGCCTGACCGGCCGATCCGGTCCCGAAGATTTCATCGGCATTATCTGTCGTCTTGCTATACGTGTAGTTCGCCCGCATCGTCAGTTGCCGCCACAGATTGTTGGTGCGGAATTCCAACTCCACGCCATCGTAGTCGGAGTAAGCGCTGTTGGTGCGCTGCCGCACAACTCCCAGATTGCAATTCGCGCGCCCCGCGGCGCTCGGGATTGCCGGTGTCGTGCACGGCGTCACTCCCGAAGGCAACAGGCTGGGGAAGTCCGCCGCAATCCCCGCGATGTACGGATTCTCGTTGATCGACTGGAAAAGGTTCGTCGCGTGGTTACCCACGTACCGCGCCTCGAAAGCTCCCGCTTCGCTGATCTCCCGCTGGATTCCGAACGACCAGCGACTGGTCTTTTGTGGCCCAAAGTTCGGCGTGATGGTCGTCTCGCTGAACGTTCGGGGATCGGCGACTCCGTAGGTCAGGTAGGACCCCAACGAACTGCGCACCGCGGGGCCAAATGGATCGGCCGGAATGCTCGGGAGCGGTCCGCCGACCGAAGCCGTCGTCAGCGTCTGCGATAAAACGTTCGGTGCCGCCGAAGCGATATTCAGATAAATGTTATAGAACGGCGGGTCGTACGCGTACCGGAAGCCGCCTCGAATCGTCGTCTTGTTGCGTCCGAGGATCTTGTTGTCCGTCTCCGGCGTCCACGCGAAGCCCACGTTCGGGCCAAAGCTCGCCTTCGGCGCGGGGATGGATGGGAACGTCGTAACCGACGCGGGCAGCGAGGGATTCCAGAACGGCTGATTGCTCGCCTGCTGCTGGACCGTGCGGTCATGGAACAGATTCGCAGGCTGCCCGTAATAGCTCCACGTCAGTCCCAGGTTCAGCGTCAGATTGTTCTTTAGCTTGTAATCGTCCTGCACGTACAGGAAAGAGTCTTTTTCCCGGAAGTCCAGAACCGGATTTCCGGACGTGACGCGAATCGAACTCGCCGTGTTTTGGGCCATCGCTATGAAGTTTTGGTAACTGTAGCCGCCGTTGACATAGGGCAGGAAGTAGTTCGGCGACCTCTGGTACGTGCCATTAAAACCCGCCCTCAGCGCGTGGCGTCCAACTACGTACGTCCAGTTATCCTGCAACTGGTAGCTGTTTACGATGCGTCCTTGCGGAAGGTTGTTCGCTGGACCATAGGAAAGATTGCCGCTCCCGGCGGATATCACCGCAAGTCCCGTGGAGATGGCCCCGTCCGAAGGCACCGTGTTGCCGATGCTGTTCCCGCCAAACTCGAAGTTCTGTCGGCCGTAGCTGACCCGGAACTCGTTATTTTGCCGCACCGAGATGGTACGCACCCAGCTGAACGCGTAATCCTGCGACAACCCTGGCACGTTCACCGGGTAGCCCGCGGCCGCTTGCCCTTCGTCCACGTTGAAGAAGTTCGCGTAGTTGTACAGATATCGTCCGTAGAACTTGTTCTTCTCCGTGTTCAGGTCCATCTTGTAAACCCAGTTGTACTGGTGCGACCCGGTCGACAACGTCCGCGAGATCCCGCCTACCTCGTACCCGCAAGCTGGCAAACCCGTATCTGGATCGGTTGCGTTGGGAACAGGTACCGGCGATGTTGCGGTGCTGTCCTTATACTTGATAAAAGGAGAAATTGCCGTCGGGTTGCCTGCCGTAACGCCGTACGGCCCGTACTTGGTTAACGCTTGCATCGCCGGGGCGATTCCACCACCGGCATAGGGGTAGCAGCCTTCCAGCGCCGCAATGCCCGCCGGCGTCGGCGTCAAACTTCCGGACGCATCGACCGATTTCTGCGGAATGATCTCCGTATCGAACCCGCCGAAATAAAACAGATGATCCTTGACCATCGGGCCGCCGACTGTTGCGCCCACAAAACTGTCGTTGTAGTGCGGCACCTCCGTCAGTCCCTCAAACTGTTTCTGAATGTTCTGCAACGCATCCAGCCCGGCATTGCCCTCCGTTGCGTAGATCGAGCCGTGCACCGTGTTGCCGCCGCTCTTGGTCAGAATATTCACCACCGAGCCCGAGTTGCGTCCGTATTCCGCGCTCATGTTGTTGGTCGTTAATTGATATTCCTGCACGAACTCGGTATCGCTCAGGAACAGGCCCGGGCCGCCCACGGAATTGTCATTATTGTACTGTCCGTCGATCTGCTGGTCGTTATTCCGTCCGCGGATTCCTTCCACCGCGAAGCCCATGCCGTTGGTGTTGGTGAAACCCTCTGAACCCGTTGTTGACACACCGGGGACATACAGAGCCAGGAAATCCAGTCCCTGGTTTGCCTGAATGCTCGGCATCGAGGTCAAGTCACTTTTCGCGAAACTCGTCGACACTTGCGCCTCCGTGGTATCCACCAGCGGAGCAGTCGACAACACTTCTACAGTCGTCGCTATGTCTCCGACCTCCAGACGCACCTCGCGCAAGTTCGTATCCTGCGCCGAAACCACCGTCACCGTATCAAAGATGCTCTTCCGGAAACCGGACTTCAAAATCTCTACACGCCACGTGCCCACCGAGAGCAGCGTCATTCGGAAGAGGCCGGCATCATCAGACTTGCTTGCCGCCGTCTCGCCGGTATCTCGATTGACCGCTTTGATGTCCGCCCCAGGCACCGCCGCCCCTTGCGGATCCAGCACGATTCCCGAGATCGAGCCCTTGGTGACCTGCGCCTCACACAACTGCGCAAGGCCTAAGCAAACCAACAGGAGTGCGAACACCGTAACCAACCTCAGCGCTTTGTGCCCCTTCTTCATGAGCCCCCCTTCAAACTGTTTCGCATTTGCACTCGGAGTCGTCTTCGAAGACACGCATACGTACACCCGCGCTTGCCGCTTCAGCAGCAGCTCTCCATTCGCAAGTGATTACACGTACACTCAGACTGACGAGCAACCGATTGGTCAGACCAATAAGCAATCCCTCTTCCAAACCCGACCCACCCCCTCCCCGCCACTACGACGAGTAACTCTTGTCACTCCTATGAATTACGCACGCCCTACTGCCCCAGCTCTTCGGCTCTCAGGTATTCCTACACATCCACGTAACTTCTATGATTTTTTGAAGACTCAACCGCCCATTTGCATTCCTTCCTCTCTCGCGCTACATTCAACTTCGTATTGCTAGCTGCGTTGCGCATTCCCGGCGGCTTTGCTCTTGCGCCCGCCCATTCGCCGGCCAACCGCAGCTCTTCATCGATGCGTCTCACCCTCAACGGAGGATTTCATGACTCGCAGATTGCCGCCTCTCTGCCTTCTTGGGTTTCTTTTATTTGCCGCCGCCTGCAATCACGCCAGCGACGACTCCATCGCCACCGACATCAAGGCCAAAATGTTCTCCGAGCCTCAGTTGAAGTCGGCCGCCGTCAACGTTGCGGTCAAGGATGGCATCGTCACCATCACCGGCCTCGTTCCCGATGACGCCGCCCGCCTCGCCGCGGAGCAAATTGCCTCCAAAACAAACGGCGTCAAGCAAGTCATCGATTCCACCACCGTAGCCTCTCAAGCCCAAGTCGCCGCTGCCTCAACTCCTCCCCAGCCGCAACCGGCTCCGCCCGAACCCAAGCCAGTTCGCAAAAAAGAAAGGCACGTAGCTCCGCCACCCCCGCCGGCTCCCGAGAACGCAC
>Ga0335078_10006505_pt1 | contig 17290 bp, 15 predicted proteins | sample Lox_Sample_32_FD_206711 | JGI IMG/M metagenome (GOLD analysis project Ga0335078, IMG submission 206711) | Soil microbial communities from Loxahatchee National Wildlife Refuge, Florida, United States - Lox_Sample_3.2 | ecosystem: Environmental > Terrestrial > Soil > Wetlands | place: USA... | reverse complement strand
CCGCGCTGGGCGGCGCCGGTTCGTCGGGCGCGCCCGCGTTCCACAGCGGCACCTGCACCAGCAGCCAGGCGAGGAAGGCCAGCACCACCAGCGCGAACCAGAAGCCCAGCGGGAAGAACGAGGTCAGCTTGCCGAGGAAGGTCTCGTAGTTCACGCTGCCGAACGCCAGGGCCGCGAACAGCAGGCCGATCAGGGCCTCCCCGGCGATCAATCCGGCGGCCAGCAGGATCCCGGTGTTCTCTACGCGCGCCTTCTGCGCCGCGTTGTGCTTGCGCCGGTCCGCGAACCCGTTCACCATCGCCCGGATCACGCCGCCCAGGAAGATCGCGAAGGTGGTGCCGAGGTTGATGTACATCCCGACGCACACCAGCATCGGGCTGGGCACGCGCATCAGGATCATGCCGATGCCGAGCATGATGCCGACGATGATGAGGGGCCACGCCATGTGGCCGCCGACGATGCCCTGCGACAGCAGGGCCATCAGGCTGGCCTGCGGCGCGGGCAGGTTCGGACCGCCGAAGCCGCCCACGTAGGGCGGCACGGCCATCTGGCCGGCCTTGATGTCGCCCATGTGCAGGACCACGAGCGGCAGGAACATCACCGACGCCGCCAGCGCCATCCCGAGCAGGTCCCCGATCTGCATCTTCCACGGCGTGCCGCCGAGGATGTGCCCGACCTTGAGGTCCTGCAGCATCTCGCCCGCGACGGCCGCGGAGACGCACACGACGCCGGCCACGCCGAGCACCGCGGCGACGCCCTTGGTGCCCGTCATCCCCAGCGCGACCATGAGCAGCGCGGCCACGACGAGGGTGGACAGCGTGAGGCCGCTGATCGGATTGTTGCTCGAGCCGATCATCCCCACGAGGTACCCGGACACCGCCGCGAAGAAGAAGCCCGCGACGATCATCACGACCGTGGCCACCAGGGCCGCGCCCGTCGCGTTGCCCGTGAAGAAGTTGTAGATGAAGAAGGTCAGCACGCCGGTGGCCAGCACGCCGATCATGACCCAGTTGAACGGGAGGTCGCGCTCGGTGCGGTCGCCGACGGGAGCGCCCGTCGCGGCCTTCCTGACGTCGCCCACCGAGCGCTTGATCCCGGCGATGAGGCTGTTGCGCATGCGGAAGAGCGTGTACGCCGCGCTCATCAGCATCCCGCCGATCGCGATCGGCCGCACGATGGTGAACCACACGTTGTTGGCGAGCCCGATCCACGCGTCCATCGTGGGCGGCGGCCCGCCGGCCGGGAAGATGGTGGGCGCGATGAAGTAACAGAGGATCGGCACCATCAGGCCCCAGGCCACCACGCCGCCGGCGAAGTTCAGCGACGCCAGCTTCGGGCCGATGATGTAGCCGACGCCGATGAAGGCGGGGCTGATGGACGGCGAGGAGAGCAGCATGCCGCTCTCGCCGGTGGCGACGCCGCTCGACCGGAGGCCGATGGTCGTCCGCGCGAAGGTGACGAACTTCTGCCACGTTGAGGTGAAGAGGTTGATCTGCGCGAGCCCCTGGATCACGGCGCCGATGCCCATCGCCCCGAACAGGTACTTGGCTCCCGTCCCGCCCCCGCGGCCCGCCTTGTGGATCTCGGAGGCCGCGACCGACTCGGGGAAGGGCAGCTCCGGGTCCTCCACGAGCACCCGCCGGAGCAGCGCGACGAACATGATGCCGAGGACGCCGCCGGCGATCATGATCAGCGTGGACTGGATGTAGTGCCCCGTCGAGGCGAAGTCGGTCCAGATCCCCGCGATGTAGAACGCCGGGAGCGTGAAGATCGCTCCCGCGGCCACCGACTCGCCGATCGAGCCGACGGTGCGCGCGAAGTTCTCCTCGAGGATGGAGCCCCGCATGGTGCGCAGCACGGCCATGCCGATCACGGCGGCGGGGTACGTGGCGGCGATCGTCATCCCGGCCTTGAGGCCGAGGTAGGCGTTGGCGGCACCGAGCACCACGCACATCACGAGGCCGATGACCAGCGCGCGGACCGAGAACTCCCTCATCTCGGTATTCGCGGGCACGTACGGCTTGAACGGTTGCGTCATGGAGACTCCCGACGGTCTAGTAGGGGAGGAACGACGTGGACGGTTGGAGGCGCCGCACCCAGGCCGCCAGCAGCGCCGCGGCCCGGTCGAGATCGTCCAGCGACACCATTTCGTTGGGACTGTGCATGTAGCGGCACGGCACCGACACCACGGCCGTTGCGATGCCGCGGCGGGACGTGTAGATGGCATCGGCGTCGGTCGAGGTGCCGCGCGGCGCCGCCTCGACGCCGTAGGGAATCTGCTCGGCCTCGGCGGCCGCGACGAGCTGGGCGAACACCACGGGGCTGACGGCCGAGCCGCGCGAGAGCACCGGCCCTCCGCCGAGCTTGAAGTCGCCGACTTCCTTCTTCTCGACGCCCGGCGAGTCGGTCGCGTGCGTCACGTCCACGACCACGGCCGCGTCCGGCTCGAGGCCGAAGGCGCTGGTGCGCGCCCCCCCGCCGGTGTACGCGATCTCCTCCTGGGTCGTGCCGACCGCCACCGCGCAGGCGGCGGGCGGCTTCGCCGCCAGGCGGCGCAGCGCCTCCAGCACCACGAAGGAGCCGACCCGGTTGTCGATGCTGCGCGAGACCCACCGCTGGTTCGGGAGCTCGACCGGGGCGCCGCTCAGCACGCCGGCATCCCCGATGCGGACGCGCTCGAGGGCCTCGGCCTTGTTCTTCGCGCCGATGTCGATCCACAGGTCGGTGATCTTCGAGGCCTTGTCGCGCTCGTCCGGCTTGATCAGGTGGATCGCCTTCTTGCCCACCACGCCGGCCACCGGCCCGTCCCGGCCGTCGAGCCGGACGCGCTGGCCCACGAGGACCTGGGGGTCCCAGCCGCCGATGGGCGCGAAGTAGAGGAACCCCTCGTCGTCCACGTGCACGACCATCACGCCGATCTCGTCGAGGTGGCCCGTCAGCATCACGCGCGGCTTGCCGCCGGGACTCACCGTCGCGTAGCAGTTGCCGGCGACGTCGGACTCGACCGTGGCGAAGGCCTTGGCCTCGTCGCGCCACAGCTGCGCGGGCCGCGACTCGAAGCCGGAGGGGCCCGGCGCGTCGAGCAGCCGCTTGAAGAACCCGAGTGAGCGATCGTCCATCATGGGTGGTCCGAACCCGCCGTGTGGAGGCGGCCCAACGTACGCCGCGCCCGGGCCGGAGGCAAGGCGGCGAGGGAGTCGGAAATCGCCCGGAAATGCTCCAGCACCGCCGCGGAATCGCGGCCGGCGGCGAACGCGGGGAGCATGCCGGCGAGCACCGGGCGGACGACCAGCGCGCGGTGCCCGTCCGGCGAGACCGTGAACTCGGCCCACAGCCCGCGGTCGGTCCAGGGGCGGTGCTGGGCGAACACGAAGTTGCCGAGCGAGTAGAGGATCGGCTTCCCGTCCGCCCAGCCGAGACCCTGGGGCACGTGCGGGTGGGCGCCGAACACCGCGTCGGCCCCTGCGTGGATGATGCCCTTGGCGACGGCCACGACGTCGGCGGGCGGCACGCTCCGGTACTCGAGTCCGGCGTGGAGCAGCACGAGCACGAGGTCGGCACCTGCCGCGCGGGCCGCGGCGATGGCGCTGCGCAGGGCCACCGTGTCGGCCCACGCCACGCAGCACTCGGCGGCGTGGCCCCGTACCGTGAGGTCGGGATAGTTGAAGATGGCGGTGACCGAGAAGACGGCGACCGTCCAGCCGCGGCGCCGGATCACGGCGGGCCGCAGCGCGTCGGCCGGCGTGGCGCCCGTGCCCGCGTGCAGCACGCCGGCACTGTCGAGATGGGCGAGCGACTCCAGCAGCGCCGCGTGGCCGAAGTCCCAGGCGTGGTTGTTCGCCGTGGAGACGGCGGTGAAGCCGGCGTCGGCCAGCAACCGCGCGGCCGCCGCCGGTGCCGCGAACACCGGGCTGAGGGCCGTGTCGGCGAAATCGCCGCGGTCGTAGACGAGGCTCTCGAGATTGCCCAGGGCGATGTCGGCCGCGCGCAGGCTGTCGCGCACGGCGGCGAAGACCTCGGCGCCGCGCCCCGGCAGCACGTAGGTGCGCGCGACGATGCGGGCGAGGTTGATGTCGCCCACGACCACGATGCGGAGCGGCTCCCGCGGCGCCTGCGCCGCCCCCACGCCCGGCGCCAGGGCGAGCGCCAGCAGCGCGGCACGACAGGGGCGTCCGGCGGTCACGACGTGTAGTATAGGGACGTGGCCCGCCCAGCGCCCGGAACGCGCCGCCCGCTCACCGCGCCCGACGGCTCGGTGTGGGAAGCCGGCCCGGTCAAGTCGGGCCGCGCCTCTCCCTACCTCGCCCCGCGCCTCACCCGCCCCCTGGTCGAATTCCGCTGCGTCACGGCCCCGGACCGCGCCCGGCGCTACGCGGTGCTCGACGCGCCGTCGCTCGACGACCTCGCCCCCGAGGCGCTGGTGGCGCTGTGGGACCGTGCCCGTCCGCACTAGTACAGTATTAGGTATTGACCAATTTCAGCCTAATATTATGATGTAGTATGCGGCCAGTAGAGAAGCATTCTCAGGTAGCGATCGACGCGGTGGACCGGCGGCTCCTCGCCCTGCTGCAGCGGGACGGGCGGACACCGGTGGCCCAGCTGGCGAAGGCCGTGGGACTGTCGGCGCCGCCCGTGCACGAGCGGCTGCGGCGGCTCGAGGCGGCGGGCGTCATCGCCCGGTACACCGCGGTGCTCGACGCGGCCCGGCTGGGGTTTGGGATGAGCGTGTACGTCTCGGTCACCCTGGCCCTCCACCGCGAGGGCGCCGTGCGCCGGTTCCGCGAGGCGGTGCGCGCGGTCCCCGAGATCCTCGAGTGCCACCACACCACCGGCACCGCCGATTTCCTCCTGCGCGTCGTGGTGCGCGACGCGGCCGCCTATGAACACCTGGTGCTCAACGTCCTCACGCGGCTGCCGGGCGTCGAGCGGCTCAACTCGTCGGTCGTCCTGTCCACCATGAAGTCCGAAACCGCGCTTCCGCTGGAGTAGCCCATGTCCAAGCGTCCGATCCTGCCGGCCGACGGGTTGGTGCCCGATCCGTACGGCGCGCACGAGATGCCGATCTACCAGACGAGCACCTTCACCTTCGAGCGGGCGAGCGAGGCGGCGGCGCGCTTCGCGGGCGAGGCGCCGGGCTTCGTGTACACCCGGATCGGCAACCCGACGGTGGCGCGGTGGGAGGCGAAGGTCGCGGCGCTCGAGGGCGAGGGTACGGGGCGGGACGCAGCCGCGGTCGCCTTCGGTTCGGGGATGGGCGCGGTGACCGCCGCGGTGCTGGCGTGTGTGGACGCGGGCGACCACGTGGTGGCGGTGCGCCCGCTGTACGGCGGCACGACCGAGCTGTTCGTGGAGGTGCTGCCGCGCTACGGCGTGAGCGTGACGCAGGTGTGCGCGAACGACCTGCCCAAGGCCCTGGAGGCCGCGGTCAGGAAGCCGCGCACGCGGCTGGTGGTGGTCGAGACGCCGGCCAACCCGACGCTCGACATCGTGGACCTGGCGCACGCGGCCGGTGTGGCGCACGGCGTCGGCGCGCGGCTGATGGTGGACAACACGTTCGCGACGCCGGTCCTGCAGCGGCCCCTGGGATTCGGCGCGGACCTGGTGGTGCATTCCTCGACCAAGTACCTCGGCGGGCACGGCACGGTCGTCGGGGGCGTGGTCGTCGGCGCGGACCGCGAGCTGCTGGCGGGCCGCCTCATGCAGATGAAGAAGGTGCTGGGCGCGTCGCCGAGTCCGTTCGACGCGTGGCTGCTGCTCCAGGGCGTGAAGACGCTGCGCCTGCGGGTGGAGCGCGAGTCGCAGACGGCGCGCCGGCTCGCCGCGGAGTTGGCGCAGCACAAGCTGGTCGAGTGGGTGCGGTACCCCGGGCTGGTGGACGATCCGGGGCACGAGGTGGCGAGCCGCCAGATGCTGGGCTTCGGCGCGATGATCGCGTTCGGCATCCGCGGGGGCGCGGCGACGGGGAGCCGGTTCCTCGACGCCCTGACGGTGTGCAAGCGCGCGGTGAGCCTGGGTTGCACGGACACGCTGGTCGAGCACCCGGCCTCGATGACGCACGCCCACCTCTCGGGAGAGGAACTGGCGGTGGCGGGCATCACCGACGGCTTGATCAGGATCTCGGTCGGGCTCGAGAGCCCGGAGGAGCTGGAGCGCGACGTGCTCGGCGCGCTGGACCGGGCTAGTCGCCCTCGGCGGGGATCAGCCGCGCCGTCGCGGTCCCCAGCAGCCGGGTCGCGGCGAGCACCAGCACCACGAACGACACGATCGTGAGCGGGCTCCAGACGACGTAGGCGGCCTGCAGGAAGACGTACCAGAGGATCCCGCTCCCCACGTCGAGAGGGCGGGCCATCACGACGATGGCCACGACGAGCGGCACCGCGCTCGCCAGCAGGATGAGCACGCTCGCCGCGCCCGTCAGCGGGCGGCGCGTCGGCCCGATCCACGGCCACAGCCACGCGGGCAGCACGAGCAGCCAGACCGCCGCGAACGGGTTGTGCACCAGGGTGAGCACGACGATGAGGGCGAGCGTGGAAAGCGCCGCCGCCCGGCCCGCGAGCGGGTGCGACACGACGAGGCCGGGCCTCTTGCGCAGCGAGCTCAGCAGCAGCCCCACCAGCAGCATGATCGCCAGCGTCGTCAGGATCGGCAGCCAGCGGGTGGAGTAGAGGAACGGATCGCGCACCGTGGCGGGCGCGGCCTGGTACTCCGGCAGCAGGTCCACCACCACCGCGGCCCACAGCGCGAGCAGGCCGGCGATGCCGATCAGCCACCAGCCTCCGGCGCGCACCAGCTCCGAGCGGATCGCCGAGCGCGAGGCGGGATCGGCCCGGGCCGCGTCCCACGCCTCCCAGGTGGCGAACGCCAGCGGCAGGAACAGCGCGATGGCCGCCAGCAGGATCCAGAAGCCCCGCACCATCCGCTCGTCGCCCAGCCCCAGGTAGTGCACCGGGCCGTGCGGCGCCGGCGCGTCGTCGAGCGCCACGATCAGCCGCTCGGCGCCGTCGCCGAGCAGCGCGAACGACTCGGCCCGGAGCGTCTCCCAGCGGTCGCCGGGCGTGTGATAGAGGAAGCGCGCGTAGTCCGGCCGCCGCGATTCCACGGCCAGGTCCACCGCCGGGATGTCCGCGTCGATGAACGGGCCTTGGTCGGTGAGCGTGATGCCGAGGACGCGGTGGATCCACTCGACCAGGGTGCCGACGTCGGTCGTGCGCACGCCGCCGGCGGCGAAGGCGTCGGCCGCGGCGCGGCGCAGCCAGACGGGCGCGTAGTCGTCGTCGTCCTGGCCCTCGCCGCTGACCGTGACGGCCTTGCCGATCCCGTTCTGCACGTGGTCGAAGGAGATGGCGGCGATCACCTGCTTGGGGTCGTGGAGCGACGCGACGAACGTCCGCGCGCCCACGAGGCCCCACTCCTCCGCGTCCGTCGCCACGTAGACGATCGGATGCCGGTGCCCGTGCCGCTCGAGCACGCGCGCCAGCTCGAGCACGGTGGCCACGCCCGAGGCGTTGTCGCCGGCGGACTGGTCGGAGGTCGGCTGCCCGTCGTAGTGGGCGACGAGCACGATGGCGCCGGCGACCGTGCCCTTGCTCTGCGCGACGACGTTGCGGCCCACGAGCAGCCGGTCCTTGACGACGAGCGGGAATTCCTGGGTCGTCGCGGTGAGCCCGAGCGTCTTGAAGCGCGCCGCGATGTAGGTGGCGGCGTAGCGCGCCGGGTCGCTGCCCGTGACGCGGCTGGCGAAGCTCTCGCTCAGGATCCGGGTGGTGAGGAAGGCGGAGTCGGCGTTGAAGTCCGCGGCCGTGGCCGGGATCGCCACGTGCTCGGCGTGCGCGCCGGCGAGCCGCAGGAACAGGAACGCGGCGACGAGGGCGCCCACCAGCGCGGACAGGTCGATCGCCGGATGGCGGTGCAGCCGGATACCGCGGATCTCCATGCGCGGACCAATGTACGGCGTCGCGCGCGACGCCTCAACCACGCTCCGGGTGGCGAGGCCGGCGGCTGTACATTTGGTGCCCATGACGCAGCCAGCTCTCTCCGAGCGTGCGGCGCCGCCGCGCCGGGCGATCGCGCGCTTCGTGGCGACGGTCCTCGCCGTCCTCACCACCTGCTGGGCGGTGGTGGGCGCTGCCGCGGCGCCCGTCCTGCCCGGTGGCGCCTCGACGGCGGCGGCCGCCTGGGCGCTCTTCACCCTGGTGCCGCTCGCCGTGTTCATCGGGACGCGCACGTGGCGCATCTACCCGGGCGCGGTGGTGCGCCTGCTCGTGTTCCGGCCCTTGTGGTACGCGCAGTTCTTCGTGCTGCTGCTCGCGCCGCTGGTCGTGGCCTGCGCGCTGGTGGGGTTGCCGTTCGGCGCCGCGGGCGGCGCGGCGCGCGGCGCCCTGGCCGGCGGCGGCGCGACACTCGTCCTGATCGCGCTGGCCGGCTACGCCGGCAGCCGGCGGCTGGACGTGCGGCGTCTGGTGGTGACGCTCCCCGGCCTGCCGGCCGGTCTCGAGGGACTGGTCGTTGCGCAGATCTCGGATCTGCACGTCGGGCCCCACACGCCGCGGAGGTTCCTCGCCAGGGTGGCGGACGCCGCGCGGGCCGCGCAGCCGGAGATCATCGCGGTGACGGGCGACCTGGTGGACGATTTCGCGCGCGACGCCGACCGCTACGCCGCCGCGTTCGCCGGCCTCAGGGCGCCGCTCGGCGTCTTCGCGATACCCGGCAACCACGAGGTGTACTCGGGCTGGAGCGAGCTGCGCGCCCGCCTCGAAGCGCTGCCGCTCACGCTGCTGGTGAACCGGAGCGTGATCCTGCGCCGGAACGGGTGCAGCTTCGCCGTGGCGGGCACGGGCGACCCGGCCGCCGCGCCGGGCAGCGAGGCGGCCCCGGACGTCGAGCGGACGCTGGCGGAGGTGCCGGACGGCGGTTTCGTGCTCGCGCTGGCGCACAACCCGGCGCTGTGGCCCGCCCTCGCGGCGCGCCGCGTGAGCCTGACCCTGAGCGGCCACACCCACTGGGGACAACTCGGGTGGCGTCACTGGGGTTGGTGCCTCGCGAGCCCGTTCCTCGAGCTGGCGATGGGTTCGCACGTGCGCGGGCCGTCGGCGCTCTACATCCACCCGGGCACCAACTACTGGGGGATCCCGTTCCGGCTCGGGCACGCGGCCGAGGTGGCCATCCTCACGCTCCGGCGCGGTGAGAACGCGGCGATCGGCGATGAGACGTAGAGTAGTTGCGAGACGCCGAGTTGCGAGCGGTTACGAGGATGGAGTTGCGAGGATTCGGAACGGACGGCGCGACTTCGATGATCTGGGTACGGCCACTCCCTTCAGATTGCCCGCGTGGGACGCTTCAAGCAGCTCAAGGCGTGGCAGCACGCCCAGGCCGTAGCGGTGCTCTCGAAAAGCGCGATCGCGCGGCTGCCTGCGCACGAGGCGAACGCGCTGGCGGACCAGTGGCGGCGCGCCTCCTATGGCGTGGCCCTCAACATCGCCGAAGGAGCGAGCCGCCGGGGCACGAAGGAGTTCAGGAAGCACCTCGACATCGCCCGGGCTTCGCTGCACGAGATCGAGGCCATCACGGAGCTTGCGGTCGCGCTCGGCTATTTCCGCGCTGAAGAGCTGGCCAAACTCGAGGCCACCGTCGATGAGTGCGCGAAGACGGTCTTCGGGCTCCTGAGGAAGTTCGCGGACGCCAGCACTCCCTCCGGCACCTGACGGCTCGCAGCCGCTCGCAACTCGGCGTCTCGCAACTCTTCTGCCGTCCGCGCTCTCTAGTCTCCCGACTTCGCCGCTGCGGCCGCGAACAGCCGCGCATATCTCTTCTGCGTCCGCGCCCGCCACGCGCCCTTGTGATACGCGTAGCCCGCCAGCAGCGGCAGGGCGACCGTGGCCTCGGCGTACACCATCTGCTCCTCGCCGAGCTTCACCTTCCCCCACGAGTTGGCTTCGCGCAGGGTCGAGCCCGAGAGCGCGCCGTCGCGCTCGTCGGCGACCGTGATCTGCACGGCGTAGCGGTGCATCTCGACGTCGTGCCCGAGCACCTCGGCCGCGACGACCACGTCCTGGGCGAAGTTCTTGGGCACGCCCCCGCCGATCATCAACAGTCCGGTGGGCCCCGCCGCCAGCTTCAGATTCGTCAGCTCGCGGAAGTCGGCCGCCGAGTCGAGGGCGATGTAGCCCTCCGGGTGGTGGACCTGGTGGTGCACCAGGCCGAAGCCGGCTGAACAGTCGGAGAAGGCGGGCACGAAGATCGGGACGTCGGCGCGGTACGCCGCGGACACGATGGACCGGGTGCCCGGCCGCTCCCGCTCGAGCCACGCGCCCATCTCGCGGAGGAACTCGCGGGAGCTGACGGCGCGCGGGCCGCCGGCCGTCAGCATCTCGTCGGCGATCTTGCCGACGGTCTCGTCACAGATCCTGAGCTCGTCCTCGTCGATGTACGTGTCGTAGATCCGGTCGATGGCGTGGCGGCGGAGCTGGTCGTCGTCCACCCGGATCTCGCCGCGCCAGTGCCGGAACCCAAGCGCCTCGAAGAAGTCCTGGTCCACGATGTTGGCGCCGGTCGAGACGATCGCGTCCGCCATCCGGTGCTCGATCAGGTCCACGAACACGTCGCGGAGGCCCGCGGAGCAGAGCGACCCGGCGAGGCACACGATGACCGAGCACTCCTTGTCGGCCAGCATCGCGTCGTAGATCCGCGCCGCGCGGCCCAGGTTGCGGGCCTGGAACGCCATGTCGGCCATGGCGTCCACCAGCGGCCGGACGTCGTGCTGCTTGATGTCGATGTGGGCGACGGGGGTCTTGAGGAAGTCGCTCTTCTTGGGCTCGGCCACGGCGCGCCTCCGGTAACGCAAAAGCCACCCGCCCGGCTACGGTCCGGACGGGACCGCCATCGCGCGGGAGGGTGGCTTCGCTGCGGAGAAAGTTAGGGGGCCGGGCCGCGCGGTCAACCCGGGCGGGGCCGGCGCGCCGCCGGGACGCGACGAGCGGCGGCTACTTGAGCAGCAGCTTGGCGATCGTCTGCAGCTGCATGTTGCTCGTCCCCTCGTAGATCGTGCCGATCTTGGCGTCGCGGTAGAACTTCTCGACGGGGTACTCCTTCGTGTAGCCGTAGCCGCCCAGCAGCTCCACGCACAGCGACGTCACCCGCTCGGCCACCTGCGACGAGAAGAGCTTGGCCATGGCCGCCTGCTGCGTGAACGCGTGGCCGGCGTCCTTGAGCCGCGCGGCGTTGTAGACCATGAGCCGCGCCGCCTCCAACTCGGTCGCGGCCTGGGCCAGCTGGAACTGGACCGCCTGAAAATCGGCGATCGGCTTGCCGAACTGGCGGCGCTCCCGGCCGTAGGCGGTCGCCGCAGCCAGCGCACCCGCGGCGACGCCGATCATCTGCGCGCCGATCCCGATCCGACCCTCGTTCAGCGTCTCGATGGACACCTTGTAGCCCTTGCCCACCTCGCCGAGCACGTTCTCGGCGGGCACCTCGCAGTCGTCGAGGATCAGCTCGGTCGTGCTCGAGGCCCGGATGCCGAGCTTGTTCTCCTTTTTCCCGACCGCGAATCCCTTGAACTCCCGCTCCACGAGGAACGCGGTGATGCCCTTGTAACCCGCCGCGGGGTCGGCGTTGGCGAAGACCACGTAGAGCGACGCCTCGGCGCCGTTGGTGATCCACAGCTTCCGGCCGTTGAGGACCCAGCGGTCGCCGCGCCGCTCGGCGCGGGTGGCGAGGCCGAAGGCGTCCGAGCCGGCGCCGGGCTCGGAGAGGGCATAGGCGCCCACCCACTCGGAGGCGAGCTTGGGGAGGTAGCGGCCCTTCTGGCCGTCGTTCGCCCAGCGCAGCAGGCAGTTGTTCACGAGCGTGTTCTGCACGTCCACCAGGATGGCGGCCGACGCGTCCACGCGCGACAGGGCTTCGACCGCCAGCACCGCGAGGAAGAAGGTGCCGCCGGCGCCGCCGAACGACTCCGGGATCTCGATGCCCATCAGGCCCAGCTCGAAGCAGGGCGGGATCAGCGAGGGATCGAGGGCCCCGGCCTCGTCCATCTGGCGGGTGAGCGGGCGCACCCGCTCCTCGGCGAAGCCACGCACCGCGCCTTGGAACATCTCTTCTTCCTCGGAGAGGACGGTGAGCGGCGAGGCAGTGGTGGGCATGGGGGCTCCGGTGGGCGGGCCGTGCGGCCCGCCGGGGTCAGTACGTGGTCCAGGTATCCGACCAGCCGTTCTTGACGGGGACGAGGGCTGCGAGCGAGCTGACCGACGACTGTGTGTAGCACCAGGCCCACTGCAGGAGTACCGTCCCGGGCTGGATGGTGTCCGGCGCCACGCTTTGGCCGAGGGCCATATTGAGGCCCGTGACAACCATACCGTGCACGATCGCGCTCGACGCGTTCGGATTCAGGCGCCCGCCGGCCAGAATGATGCCGTCCCAGTGGGCGCTCGGCGCCAGCGTGACGTTCCCCGTGGCGACCAGCATGCCGCGTCGCTGGCCCGCCGGAATGGTGACGTCGCCGTTGACGAAGCCCACCAGGTAGTTGCTGCTCATCAGGGGCGGCCAGGCCGCAGGTGGGATCGTGTAGTCCGGGAGGAAGTTGCCGCCCACCAGGCCGGGCCAGTCGATGTGCGTTGAATCGTAGAGATTGCTCCAGGACGGATACCACGACTCGACGCCGATCCCCGCCGGAGCCTGCACGTTGGTGACCTGATACTTGCCGGTGGGCGTGCTCACCGCGAAGGTATCGGCCGCGAGGCCGCCCGGCGAGACGCACGGCGCGATGGAGCCGAGATCGTGGCCGCTCACCGGATGCGACGGCGTGGGCGAGGTGGCGCCGCCGTTGATGACCACGCCGTTCAAGGTCACCAGCGCAGCGCGCGCCGGCAGAGCGCCGGGATTCAACTGCGCGAACTGCACCACCGTGTGCGCGCCCTGCACCTGGCCCGCCATCACCGGACTCGTCGACACGCCGCTGGAGCGCACGACCCAGAGCGCCAGCGTGCTGCCGCTCGTGGCGCCGCTGGGCCGCACCTTGACCGCCACCACGTCCGCGTAGCCGAGGACCAGCGTGATCCGCGTGGAGTCGTAGGTGGACGTGTCGGAGAGCCCGCGGTTCTGCGCGAAGTAGGCCTGCAGCCCCGCCTGGGCGAGCGCGAGCGCCCGCGCCGTGCCGAACGAGTTGTCGGTGGTGCGCTGCTCCGCGGACACGAGCAGGAACGAGGCCGCGAGCATCACGGTCAGCAGCGTCGTCACGAGCAGGGTCGTGGCGAGCACGAAGCCGCGCTCCGCGCCGCGGCTACGAGTGGTTACGGAAGACGACATTGGTGGTCAGGTTGAACTTCATCGGCAGGGTGCGCCCCTCGGGCGGCTGTTCGCTGGTCGAAACCAGCAGGAGGCGGAGCCCCTTGACCTGGTTGAGATTCGCGGGTGGCGTGGCGTACGCCGTGTACGTGCTGTCGAGGAACTGGAACGCGGCGCTCGAATCGAACGGCGCGACCAGCTCGTCGCGCTCGCCCGTGGACACCACGGTGCGCCACAGGCCGATCCGGCCCGGGAGCTGGCCCGAAGGCGCGAACGCGTACTGGATCAGCTGATAGAGATAGACGACGGAGCCGGGCGGCGTGCGCGGGTCGTTCGGCCCGACCGCCACCACGGTGGGCGACCACCCGCTCGCACTCAGGGTCGTGATCGACGGCGTCGTGAACGGCCAGCTGCACAGGACCCACAGGCTCGTCGCGACGGTGGCGGGTTGCACGAACACGTACTTGCCGGTCGAGTCGCGCCAGGCGTAGCCGCTCATGGTGGCCGAGAAGAAGGTGGCCGAGTCCGACGGCAGGAGGCTCACCAGCGTCTTGCCGGACGCCTGCAGGCAGGCGACGCCGTACGCGTACGGCACCCGGACCGTCACCGACTCCGGCGTCGCCGCCACCAGCCCGCTGTCGCCGACCATCCGGAAGTCGCTCGCCATCACGTTCAGGGCCGCGCGCGCGCCGCCGCGGGCCTGCATGATGGCGCTCTGCAGCGCGACGAACCGGGACTGCGAGATGACGAGCTGGGTGAGGGAGACGCCGATGATGGCCGCGATGATCAGGGCCACCAACAACTCGGCCAGCACGAAGCCGCGCCGACCGCGCATCACCGTGACCGCCTCACCGGAGGGGCACGGGGCGGCGTTCCTTGCCCCGCTCCATGTTGATCGTGTCGGGCCGTGCGCCCGGCAGCGTGGACCGGACGATGATCTGGATGCTGTCGAGCCGCGGCGAGAGGTTCGCGACGGCCGTGCAGCCCGCCACGCGGTACAGACCGCTCACCGTCGTGTCGCAGCCCACGATTCCCGGGAGACTGTCGAACGTCGTCGTCGCCGCCCGGTCCACGTGGGCGAGCAGGGCCGCCATCCCCAGGGCCTGGTCCGTGGCGCGTGTGGAGTACTTGGCCACCTGGAAGGAGAGCCCCACCAGCGACAGGATCACGATGGAGAAGATCACGACGGCCATCATGATCTCGACCAGCGTGAAACCGCGGTCCGGTCGGCTCACTGGGTGATGCGGACCTGGCCGGCCTGGGTGAGGCGCACCAGGTGGTAGTAGTCGCTGCCGCCGACCGTGATCAGCATCGACGCGGTCGCCGTGCCGTTCGGCATCACCTGCACGGAGGCCGGCGTGGCGGACAGCGCGCCCAGCTTGAAATCGGAGGTGATGTCGAAGACGTAGCTCCGCAGCAGCGTATTCGACGGCGGCGGCTGGCTGATGGTCAGGGTCAGCGTGGACGCGTTGACCGCGAGGATCACCGGCGCGTGCTGCCGCGCGGCGAGCGACTGCGCGAGGAGGAACTCGGCGGCGACGACGTTCGCCGAGCGGTTGACCCGGGCGTGGCCGAGCGTCTGGCCGACCTTCGGGATCAGGGTGGCGACCACGACGAAGATGATCAGGATGACCAAAACGGCTTCGAAGATCGTGAAGCCGGCCACCGTCGTCTTGCGCCATGGAGGCTCGCGCACTCTGGACCGGGTCTCGGGGAGTAGGGTCAGGGACGCCAAGGGCAATGTCCGTGCCGATCGTCGCCTGGTCGCTAAGTCGTTGCACCACAGTTTACTGCGAACGGCACGGGACGGACAGGGCCGGGCCGGATTGCAGCTACGCGCCGGCTCCGGTGCAAGGGGATGCAGCGGCCGCGCCGCGGGAGGGTCAGCCGAAGACTTCGAGGGCCACCGGCACGCGGCCGAACGGCGCACTGACCTGCGCGCCCTGCACCAGGGGCCGGATGCGCTCCAGCATCTCGCGAGCGATGGCCACGCCTTCGGCGAGCGCCGCCTCCTTGCCGCGCTCCTGCGCCTTGCGCATCCGCGCGATGACCGTCTCCGGCACGGAGACGCCGGGCACCTCGTTGGCGAGGAACTCCGCGTTCCGCAGGGAGACCAGCGGCCAGATGCCCGCGACGATCGGGATCCTGAACCCCTCGGTGCGCGCGATGAAGCGCTCGAGCTGCGCGGGGTCGAAGACCGGCTGTGTCATCGCGAACTCGGCTCCCGCGTCCACCTTCCACGCGAAGCGCTTGAGCTCGCGCTCGGGGTCCACGGCGACCGGGTTGACGCCGACGCCGATGACGAAGGCGGTGGGCGCGCCGATGGCGTTGCCCCCGGGATCCAGGCCGTGGTTGAGCCGGTGGACGAGGTTCGTGAGGCCGATGGAGTCGATGTCGAAGACGCCGGTCGCCTCCGGGTACGGTCCCATCTTCGGCGGATCGCCGGTGACGATCAGCAGGTTCCGCAGCCGGTGCGCCGCGGCGCCCAGCAGGTCGGACAGCATCGAGAGCAGGTTGCGGTCTCGGCAGCAGTAGTGGATGACGGTCTCGATGCCGACCTCGCGCTCGATCAGGAGCGCGCTCATCAGCGCGCCCATCCGGCTCTGGGCCCGCGGCCCGTCGGGGACGTTGATGGCGTCGATGCCGGCGATCTTCAGCGCGCGCGCGCCCGCCAGCATCGCCGCGGGATCCACCCCGCGCGGCGGGACGATCTCGACCGTCGTGACGAACCCGCCGGTGGCGAGCTTGCGGCCCCAGCGCGAACGCTCGGCCAGCGGCACCGGCTCCACGCCCGTCGGCGCCACCACCGGCTCGGTCGAGACGGCGATGACCTGGCGCGGCGAGACGCTCTGGACGTACGCGGCGACGGTCTTGATGTGCTCCGGCGTGGTGCCGCAGCACCCGCCCACGAATCGCGCCCCCGCCTCGACGAGCCGCTTGGCGTACTCGCCGGTGTACTCCGGCGAGGCCATGTAGATCTTGCGGTCGCCCACCTGGCGCGGCAGGCCCGCGTTGGGTTGCGCCGAGAGCGGGCGCGACGTGACGCGCGCCATCTTCTCGATGGCCTCGAGCACGCCCTGCGGTCCCACCGAGCAGTTGAGCCCGATCACGTCGGCGCCGAACTCGTCGAGCGCGCGGGCCAGCGCCTCCGGGTCGTGGCCGTACGCGGTCGCGCCGTCCTCCTGGATGGTCATCTGCGCGAATACGGGCAGGTCGCACAGGGAGCGCGCCGCGCGCAGCGCCTCGTGGATCTCGTCGAGGTCCGAGAAGGTCTCGAGCACGAAGCCGTGCACGCCGCCGTCCAAGAGGCCCTGCGCCTGGGTCTTGAACAGCTCGAACGCCTCCACGCGCGAGGTCTCGCCGAACGGCTCGAGCCTGATGCCGAGGGGGCCGATGGCGCCCGTCACCAGGGCCCGCGCGCCGGCGGCCTCGCGCGCCAGCTCCGCGGCGCGCCGGTTGATGGCCGCGGTCTCCTCGGCCAGTCCGTAGTGGCTGAGCTTCACCGGGTTCGCGCCGAACGTGTTGGTCTCGAGGATCTCGGCGCCGGCCTTCACGTACTCGCGGTGAATGTCGCGCACCAGGTCCGGCGCCTTCAGGTTCAGCTCGTCGTAGCAGACGTTGATGAAGACGCCCCGGGCGTACAGCATCGTCCCCATCGCGCCGTCGAACACGTGGACGCGACCGTCGTCGATCAGGCTGCGGAGCGTGCGCTCAGGCATCGGGATCGTACCCCAGCACCGGGCCGAGCCAGCGCTCCATGGCCTTCGCGTCCATGCCCTTGCGCCGGGCGTAGTCCTGGACCTGGTCGCGGCCGATCCTGCCGAGGCCGAAATAGGCGGCCTCGGGATGGGCGAAGTACCACCCGCTGACCGACGCCCCGGGCCACATGGCGAAGCTCTCGGTGAGCGTGATGCCGGCGCGGCGCGTGGCGTCGAGCAGCGCGAACAGGGCGGCCTTCTCCGTGTGGTCGGGGCAGGCCGGATAGCCGGGGGCCGGCCGGATGCCGGCGTACCGC
>Ga0335078_10006504_pt1 | contig 17290 bp, 17 predicted proteins | sample Lox_Sample_32_FD_206711 | JGI IMG/M metagenome (GOLD analysis project Ga0335078, IMG submission 206711) | Soil microbial communities from Loxahatchee National Wildlife Refuge, Florida, United States - Lox_Sample_3.2 | ecosystem: Environmental > Terrestrial > Soil > Wetlands | place: USA... | reverse complement strand
AGGGGCTTTAAGCACGCGTACCCAGGCCACTCAATTAACCGAGGCGGCCATCCGGGTGCTGGCCTATGTGCTCCGCCGTTAGCGGACCACTCCCTCAATCAGAATGTTTTCAACAGGGCAACATTCCGGTCTGCGGTTTTCCGGACTATCCAGCCCGGGAAAGAGTCTGGCGGCTGAAAGTCGCCTGAACCGGCAGGCTGGAAAGCCGCCCGACACTTCCGCGGCGCTCCAGGGCAATGTCACGCTGCGCCCGGCCCGCAGTCCTTTTGGTTCCGGCGTTGCAAAGCATCGGCAACCGCCTTAGAATTTTCAGGTTCATGGCGGAATATAAAGTCCAGTTTGAGATTTTCGAAGGGCCGCTCGATTTGCTTCTCTATCTGATCAAGAAAGAGGAGGTGGACATTTACCAGGTCAATCTCACGCGCCTGGCCACCCAGTTCGTTGAGTACATCGACCTGATGCGGCAGTTCGACCTGGAGATTGCCGGCGAATTCCTGGTGATGGCCTCAACCCTGATGTACATCAAGAGCCGCGAATTGCTGCCGGTGGACCAGCAGGTGCAGGTGGAAGGCGAAGAGGAGGGCGAGGATCCGCGCTGGGAACTCATCCGGCAGCTGGTGGAATACAAGAAATTCAAGGATGCGGCCGCGCGCCTGCAGGTGCTGGAGGCCGAACAGGAAAATATTTTTCCCCGGGTCCCGGGCAGGCTTGAATTTGAAACCGCCGCCCCGCCGCCCCGGCCGGATCTTTCCATTTTTGACCTGCTCAATGCCGTCAACGGCGTTTTACAGCGATTCGGTCAACGCGAAAAAACCGGCGATATTTTCGAAGATAAATGGACCGTCAGCGAAAAGATCGAAATGATCCTGGGCGTGATTTCCGGTCGCGACCGGGTGCGCTTCGCCGAACTGTTCGAAAGCGCCGCCAGCCGGGCGGAAGTCATCTGCACCTTCCTGGCGTTGCTGGAATTGATCCGGCTGCGCCAATTGACCTGCGTGCAACCGGAGGAATTCGGTGAAATCGAAATCCGTCGCACCGCGGCTCCGGTCGAAACGCCGGCTCCGGAACCGGTGCGTCAGGAACCGGCGCCGTCCCTGGGACCTGCGGCGGCATCCGAACCGGTTCCGGCCGCACCGGAGGCTGGTCCGTTATCCACAACCCGCAATCCGCAATCATCCCCGCATGGAACTTAAATTTATTCTGGAATCAGTGCTGTTTTCGGCGCAGAAGCCCCTGAGCGTAAAGGAATTTCGTGACGTGTTGTCGGCCGCCGCCGAGCAGGAAGGCGCGGATGCGGTCGCCAAATCGCTGGCCAAAGTCCGGGAAACCGATTTGACGGCGGCCCTGGAGCAACTGGCGAACGACCACGAAACGGCGGCGCGGAGCTATCGCCTTGCGTGTGTGGCCGGTTCGTGGCAATTCGTGTCGCAGCCGGAATTTGCACCGTGGCTCAAGGCGCTCGTGGGCGTCAAATCGCGCCCGCCGCGGCTTTCGCAACCTGCGCTCGAAACGCTGGCCATCATCGCTTACCGGCAGCCCATCACGCGGGCGGAAGTGGAACAGATCCGCGGAGTCAACGTGGACGGCACCATGCAGACGATCATGGAACGCGGCCTGGTGGAAGCCGTGGGCCGCGCCGACGTCATTGGTCGTCCGCCGACCTATGGCACCACGCCGTTGTTTCTGGAATACTTCGGGCTGCGCCGCCTGGAGGATTTGCCGGCGGCCGATGAATTGCGCCGGATTGTGGTCGACAAACCGCCCGGGCCGGTGACGGCTGAGCCGGGTCTGGCCACCAATCCGCCCGGACAGCTTCAATTGCCCGGCGAACCGGCGACCAACGCCGACTCCCCGGTTCCGCCGCCGGCGTCACCCGATCTTTCGGCCGATCCCGTCCCCAAGGCACCCTAGGATGGGGGCATTTTGACACTGCTCCGGGCCACGTCGCAGAAAAGTGGAGCGCCGATCTCCCGATCGGCAGGAACGGGCGGTTTTCGCGAATTTCGCCGAACCGGAGTTCGTCGCTCCGGGCGGTGTCAAAATGCGCCCAAGAGGATTTTCAGGTCCTTTTCCATTTGCCATGAATGCACGGGCTGATTAGCCTCTGGTTTCCTATTTGCCACTATGATTGGAACGATTCGCAAACATTCGAAATGGCTTTGGCTGGTCATTGCCGGACTTACCATTATTTCATTCATTTATTGGGGGGCGGCGCCGACGCGGATGGGCGGCGCGCGCGGCATGGCCAATGGCAATTATGGCACCATTTACAGCCACAAGGTGACTGAGCAGGAATTTAACGAAGCCCGGAATGAATTTTTCCTGTTCTACTGGTTCCGTTCCCACGAATGGCCGGATTCCAGCCCCGGTTTTTCCCGGACGGATCTCGAACGTGAAATTTACGTCCGCCTGATGCTGGCCCAAAAGGCCAAGGACCTCGGCATTCATGTCAGCGAAGACGCGGTGGCGGGCGAAGCGAACCAGATGCTTGCTTCCCTCGGGCGCAATGGCCAGACCGTACCGATCGGAGAGTTCGCGGCTCAAATTTTGCAGCCCAAGGGCCTCACGACCGACGATTTCAGGAATTTTGCCCGGCAATTCCTGGTCATGGAACAACTGGAGCAGGCGATTGGTCTCACCGGCGGATTGATCAGCCCGCAGGAAGCCGCCGTCGCTTACCGGCGCGATCATCAGGAACTTTCTGCCCAACTGGTGGATTTCTCGGCATCCAATTATCTGTCCTCCGTCACGGTCAACCCGGAGGCGGTCGCGCAATTTTATACCAATTATCTGGCGGAATATCGCCTGCCCGACCGGGTACAGGTCAGTTACGTGGTCTTTGAAATCAGCAATTATCTCGGCGCCGCCGAACAGAAACTGGGCCGGACCAATGTCGATAAACAGGTGGAAATGGCCTTCCAGCGGTATGGGATGCAGGGAGTGCCCGGGGCCAAAACTCCGGAAGAAGCCAAGGCCAGAATCCGGACCGAGATCCTCTGGCGGGATGCCCAGGTGGCGGCACGCAAGGACGCGAATGCGCTGGCCAGCCCGGTTTTTGCCCAGGAGCCGGCCCGGCCCGAGAATCTCGCCACGGCCGCCCAACAAAAAGGATTGGTGGTCCATGTAACCCAGCCTTTCGCCGCCCAATCCGGCCCGGAGGAATTCGCCGCGTCGCCGGCCTTCGTCAAAGCCGCTTTTGGTCTGACACCCGAAGCGCCGTTCGCCGGGCCGGTCATCGATCAGGATGCTGTCTATATCCTCGCCTACGGCAAACAATTGCCCAGTGAAATTCCGTCGCTGGCTGAAATCCACGACCGGGTCGCCCATGACTATCAGTGGCGCGAGGCGGTCCTGTTGGCCCGGCGCGCCGGAACCAATTTCGTCCATGTTCTCGCCGGCATGACTCCGGATCACACCTTCGCCGCCCTTTGCACCGCTTCCGGCCTGCAACCGCAGATATTGCCTCCGTTTTCTTTGGATACGGATACCTTGCCGGAGTTGGGCGACCGGATTGAATTGGGCCAGCTCAAGCAGGCGGCTTTCACGGCACCGGTGGGCAAGCCGAGCGGTTTCACCGAAACCGCTGACGGCGGTTTTATCGTTTATGTCCAGTCGCGACTCCCGATTGACCAGGCCAAAATGAACGCTGCCATGCCGCAGTACCTCGTCGACTTCCGCCGCCAGCGCGAAAGCGAAGCCTTCAATCAATGGCTCGGCCTGGAGGCCAACCGCCAGCTGCGCAATACGCCGGTTTATGCGGAACTCACGGGCGAGGGCGGTTCACGGTAAAATCCATGCCGCGGCTCCCGCCGGGCCCACGCGGGATCCGGCGCAAAAAACCGCGCCGGCCTGACTGTGAGCTCGGTTATCAAAATCTCCTCCCCGGCACGCGAGTTCTGGGAGATCCCCGTCCTGTTCGAGGACGAGCAGTTGCTCGCCCTGGACAAACCCGCGGGGTTGTTGACCTCGCCCGATCGCCAGGACGTGAAACGGCCGAACCTGATCGGCTTGCTCCACGACGCCGTCACCGCCGGCAAACCCTGGGCCCGCGAGCGGGGGCTGAGTTATCTGATGAATTCGCACCGGCTCGATTCCGACGCCAGCGGAGTGCTTTTGCTGGTCAAAAACAAGGCCGTGCTTGTCAAACTGGCCAATCTGTTCGGCTCGGAAAGGCCGTTTAAAAAATATATCGGCCTGGTCCAGGGTTCACCTTCCGAGGACCAATTCGAAATCGACGCCCGGCTCGCGGCGCATCCGCTCGATCCCGGTTTCCTGCGGGTTGATTCGAGAAACGGCAAGAAATCCCGCACCCGGTTTGCCGTGCTGGAAAAATTTTCGCGTTGGACACTCCTTCAATGCGAGCCGCTCACCAACCGTCCCGGTCAGGTCCGCGCTCATCTGCGTCATGCCGGCCTGCCGCTGGTCGGAGACGAACGGCATGGCGGAAAGCCGCTTTGGCTGTCCCGCTTGAAACGGGGTTTCCGGCTTAAATCCGGGCATGAGGAGCGCCCGCTGATTTCCCGGGCGGCGTTGCATGCCGAACGGCTGGACTTCGCGCATCCGGTCACCGGCGCCGCCACCACCATCGCCGCGCCCTGGCCGAAGGATTTGCGCGTGGCCGTCAAGTATCTGCGGCAGTTCGCCAAAGGGAATTGAGGAATCACGGATGCAGATTTGGTTGGACCGGCCTTCAATGCCAATCCACTCACCCAACCATCCAAAAATCCCTCTTAACTGACCGCCCGTTGCAGGATCGCCTTCTGCACGTGCAACCGGTTTTCGGCCTGGGTGAAAATCGTGTCCGCATTGGCTTCAAAGGTTGCTTCGTCGATTTCATTGCCGCGATAGGCGGGCAGGCAATGCATCACCAGCGCGCCGGGCCCGGCCAGTTTAACCAGCGCCGGGTTGATCTGGTACCCCTTCAGCGTCCGGATGCGGTCCTTCGATTCCGCTTCCTTGCCCATCGAAACCCAGACGTCGGTATATAACAGGTCAGCCCCCCGGACGGTGGCCTGAAGATCGGTGGAGACGGAAATTCTGCCGCCGGCGCGTTTCAGCAGGCCGGCGGAGGGCTGAAATTTTTCCGGGGCGGCGATACGAAGTTCAAAACCCAGTTTGGCCGCCGTCCAGATCCAGGAATTCGCCACGTTGCACGCGCCGTCGCCGATGAAGGCAACCGTTTTGCCGGCAATCGGGCCGCGCTTTTCCTGGAAGGTGAAAATGTCCGCCAGAATCTGGCACGGATGCTCGTCGTCCGTCAGCGCGTTGATGGTCGGGATCCCGGAAAATTTGGCAAATTCCTCGACATCCGCTTGCGCGAACGTGCGGATGACGGCGCCGTGAATCATCCGGCCCAGTACCCGGGCGGTGTCCTTGATCGGTTCGCCGCGACCCAACTGGATTTCTCCCGCGTTCAGAAACATGACCTGTCCGCCGAGTTCGCGGATGCCGACTTCGAAGGAGACCCGCGTGCGGGTGGACGATTTGGAAAACATCAGCGCCCACGTCTGGCCGGCCAGCGGCAGGGCGGCGGAATGGCCGCGCTCGCGTTTGAATACGTCCGCTTCGCGGAGGATTTTTTCAAAATCCGCCCGCGGCAGTTTTTCCAATGAAAGCAGATGTTTCATGTTCAACTCGATGGAAATAAGCCCAAAGAAAACTTATTAACCGAAGTCGGGCCGGACGTCACTTCTTTTTCTGCGCCGCATCGGCCGCCCGCCAGAGATACCACGCCGCCGTGGTGCGATGCGGGCGCCAGCATTCGCCCAACGCCAGCAGTTCTTTGGCTCCCGGAAGCTCGCGTCTCCGGTAGGCGTGGCGAAAACCGGTGCGCACACCGAAATCGGCCGCCGGCAGCACGTCCGGCCGGCCCAGTTGAAAAATCAACAGCATCTCCACCGTCCAGCGCCCGACGCCGCGCACTTCCGTCAGCCGGGCGATAATTTCATCGTCGGATAAAGTCACGATCAGGCGGGAGGCAGGCACCACGCCGGCCAGGGTTTTGGCTGCAATGTCGCGGATGGCCGCGATTTTGGCGAAGGAGAATCCACAGGCGCGCAACTGGGCATCAGTCACGCCCGCCAGGTCTTCCGCGCGCGGGAATCGTCTCCCCGGAAATAATTGTTTGAACCGGGTGAGAATGCTGTTGGCCGCCGTGCTGTGGAGCTGCTGGTGCGCCACCGCCAGAACCAGCGAATGAAATGGCGACCGGCGTTTCTCCGGCACCAGCCCGCATGGCCCGAAGTCCCGGATCAGCCGCCGCATCACCGGGTCCGCCGCGGACAAATGTCGATGGGCTGCCGGGGTCATGCGACTGGTCACACGAGGGATTTGACGAGTTCCTCGATTTTGGTGATGCCTTCGCCGGCTTCCTGCGGTTTCAAATTCAACGGCGGCAGCAGCCGCACGATCTGCGTCCCGGCCGGGATGGCCAGGACGCCGGCTTCATGCAGCCGGTTTACAAATTGCAGCGCCGCCGATTTGTTGCCGGCCGCGAACGCGCGGATTTTTTCTTTTTCCGCCAGTTCCAGGCCAAGGATGAACCCCAGGCCCCGGCCGCGTTTGACAACCCGGGGGTAGGTGGCGGCCAGCTCTTCCAATTGCTGTTTGAACCATTCGCCGAGCTTGCGGGCCTGCTCCCCCAGCCGCTCGCGTTCGATCACCTCAAGGACCCGCAGCGCGACCGCGCAGGCCAGCGGCGTGCCGCCGAACGTCGATGCGTGCGTGCCCGGTCCCAACAGATCGGCAAACGGCGTCCGGACCCAGAATGCCCCCATGGGAAACCCGCCGGCGATCGATTTGGCCATCGACAATCCGTCGGGCAGGAATTTTTCGCCGCCGGGAACATTTTCCAGGATTCGCTGAAAACTCTGAAACCGGCCGGACCGGTAATGTCCATCCTGCACCGCGTCCAGGAACAGCAGCAGTTTTTTTTCATCGCACAGCGCCCGGAGGCCCAGCAGATATTCCGGCGTGGCCGGCGTGATGCCGCCTTCGCCCTGGACGCCTTCAATCAAAATCGCCACGGTTGCCGGGGATATCGCCTGGCGCGCCGCTTCCAGGTCGTTGAAGGGAATATGCCGGAAACCCGGCGTTGCGGGTTCGAATCCGATTTTGACTTTGTCCTGGCCGGTGGCGGCGATACCCGCCAGCGTCCGGCCATGAAAGGAATTGGTCGCCGTCAGGATCTCGAACCGGCCCTCATCGTGGCCGAATTTCCGCGCGACTTTGAACAGGCCTTCGTTGGCCTCCGCGCCGCTGTTGGCAAAGAAGCATTTGCCCGGTCCGATGCGTTTCACCAGTTCCGCGGCGAGCCGGCCCTGCGGCTCCGTGAAATATAGGTTGGAGACGTGAATCAACTTTTTGGATTGTTCGACGAGCGCCTCGGTGATGGCCGGGTGCGCGTGGCCGAGGCAGCAGACGGCGATGCCGGCGCCGAGGTCGAGATAGCGTTTGCCCGCGACATCGAACAGGTAACTGCCCCGGCCATGGCTGAAGACCAGGTCAAACCGTCCATAGCTGGGGATGACGTTTTTGGTAAACAATTCCCGCACCGACTCGTGCTGGTTATGGACGAGCGGCGGCGGCGACAACGGCACAAGTTCTTTCATTTACGATTTTGGATTTACGATTGACGAGATGTTTTCGTCATTTTCAATCGCATCAATCGTAGATCGTAAATCGTAAATCGCAAATTACAAAACGATTTCCGTGCCGACGCCTTCGTCGGTGAAGATTTCCAGCAACACGGCGTGGGGCACCCGGCCGTCCACAAACGACACTTTTTCGACGCCGGATTGAATCGCCGCCACGGCGCTGTCCACTTTCGGAATCATGCCCTTGTCAATCACCCCGTTTTTCTTGAGCTCATCCACGTCGCTGGTTTTGAGGTGCGGAATCACCGTGTCCGGCTTTTGCGGATCGCGCAGCAGTCCGGGCACGTCGCTCATGAATACCAGCCGCTGGGCTTTGAGCGCGATGGCCAGCCGGGCGGCGGCCACGTCGGCATTGCAATTGTAAATCTTCCCGTCCTCGCCCCGCGCCGTCGGGCTGATCACCGGCGTGAAGCCGCACCAGATGGATTCCTTCAACGGCGCGACATCGACTTCCACCACTTCGCCGACAAATCCGATATCGATCTTTTTGCCGGGATTTTCTTTGTCGTCGAGCCACAGCCTGCGGCACTTGAAAATGTCCCGGCCGGAAAACCCGACCGGCCGGCCGCCGAGGTTCTTGATGGTTTTGACAATTTCCGGATTGATCTCGGCCGATAAAACGTCGTCCGCGATTTTCACCGTGGCTTCGTCGGTGACGCGCTGGCCCTGGATGAATTCCGCCTTGAGCCCGGCCTTTTCCATGGCGCGGGTGATGGCCTTGCCTCCGCCATGGACCACCACCGGGTTGATTTCAACCGTTTCCAGAAAAACGACATCGCGGGCGACGCTGGTGCGGATTTTTTCATCCGGCGAATCCATAAAACTGCCGCCGTATTTGACGACGAACGTGGCGCCGCTGAATTTCTGGATGTACGGCAGCGCTTCCAGCAACGTGTCGGCTTTGGCAATCAAATCTTGCATCGTTCATTGGAGTAACAAAAAGCGCCCGCTTCGGAAAGTGTTGATTGCGCCGCCGGTCCCGGCCGGCTCCCGCGCCGGTTCAACCGGGGATCGGCGGGCCGTCATATTTTTGCATTTACAGGCCGGGCACTTTGCTTAAATTGTGGCCGTCATGCCTGAAATTGCAAAATTCGTGAACAGTGCTGCCGCGAACATCACTCCGGTAATCGCGGAAAAAGTCCTGCGACAATTGCCGCAGTGGAAACTCGAATTTACGCAAATCAATGCGCCGAAATTTCCGCACCTGGTGGACCAGTTGGAATTCCTGGCCGATGCCGTGGAAGACGCCGTGGAAGGTGCTTACAAGGAATTGCCTTACGCCGCCACCGCTCAGGCCGTCTTTGCCCTCCTCTACGCGCACAAAAAAATGGGCATCATCCCCGACAGTGTCCTGGAACTGGGCCGCGCGGATGATTCCAGTGTCGTGCGCGCCGTGCTGATTCAAAACGAAAAGGCTTTTTCCGCTTACGCCAATACCCAGGGCATCGAGTGGCAGAAAATCACCAGCCAGCCCTGAAGCCGCAGTGGGGCGGACATTCCGGTCTGCCGGTTTCCGCGGTTTTCCCCGGTTTGCGCTTCTCTACAGGACAATTGCGAAGTTGAAACCTTCGTAACCGCCGGCTCGAACGACTGCCCCACAATACCGTCCACCAGCGCCTCCGGCGCGAGGCGCACCACCTTGAAATTCGAAACCTGTCCCGACGGGAATCACTTGCCAGACGTCCGCTGAACGGTTAACAAACCTCATGCAATGTCCCCTGGTGATGACGATTATCGGCCCGGATCGCACCGGGCTCGTCGAATCGATCGCGCGCGTCGTCGCCGAGCATGGCGGCAACTGGCTGGAAAGCCGCATGTGCCGCCTGGGCGGCGATTTTGCCGGTATCCTGCGCATCGAGTTGCCCGCGGAAAAACGCCAGTCCCTGCAGCAGGCCCTGCAGAAACTGCAGGAAAAGGGGTTGCAGATTATCGTCCGGTCCGATGAAACGGCGGTCACCGCGGCGCCCGGCCGTCAGGTCCGGCTCGAAATCGTCGGCCATGATCGCCCGGGCATCGTCCGGGAAATCACCCGCGTGCTGGCGGCGGCAGGCGTGAACGTCGAGGAATTTTCCAGCGAATGCGTCAGCGCGCCGATGTCGGGCGAAATCCTGTTCAAGGCCGGCACCCGGTTGCAGTTGCCCGCCGGTTGCAACCTGGCCGCGCTGAAATCCGAACTGGAAAAGATCGCCGGTGACCTGCTGGTGGACCTGTCTTTTGCCGAACTGAGCAGTCCGAAATAAGGCGGCCAGGCGGGACAAACTATAACCGGGTAATGGCCTATTGGGGTAGGGACGCCGCGCTGCGACGTACGGACAGCGCAGCGCGCTGTCCCCGCCATTTTTGCCGCCGGACGAAACGTGCACCACCTTACCCAAGCCCGGACTTTGAAACTGGCGGGCCGCGCGGCCCTCGCCACGGCGCTGGCCTGTTGCCCGCGCCTGTTGTTCTGGTCGGGCCGCGCGGCGCCGGTCTGGTATCTGGCTTCCGTCATTTTCTTTTGCAGCATTGTGCTGTGGGGCTTTGTCTTCGCGTGGCATGCCGCCTACACCGGGCGGCCTGTCTTCACGTTCCATCTGGATCCCCGCCGGTTCGTCACCGTCACCCTGGCCGGCCTCGGCCTGGCTGTTGCCCTGCACTTGTTCCTGGACCCGGCGCTCCGGCTTAAATTGCCCGAGGAATATCCGGCCGACCCGAAGCAGTGGGCGGCGCTGGTGCTGTTCACCCTGGCCTTCAACCAGTTGTTTCTGATTTTTGCTCCCTTCGCCTGGCTGGTTCGCCTGATAAAAAACCAATGGGCGGCGGTGATGTTGACCGTGTTGTTCAGCACCGCCGTCGTGGCGCTCAAAATCCGCTCGGCTCCCGATCCCCTCACACCTTCCTGGTTCGCGGCCCTCTTGTCGACCCGCATCGTCATGGGTTTCCTCGCCGTCTGGTTTTATTTGCGCGGCGGGCTGCTCCTGAGCTGGTGGTGGACGTTTCTCATCGAGGCCCGGCACCTGTTCGATCTGGCGGGACCTCCGGGACCGTAACCCTGGTGTGGTGTAACGCTGCTTTACAAGAGATGTGGTCACGACGGATTTCGTCCTCGTCCTCGTCCTCGTAATCGGATTTTTCGAGAACGAGGATGAGGACGAGGACGATGTTAAGTTATTTCTGTTACACCACCCCGGGGGCGAAATCCGGACTGCCGCCCGGCGCAGAATTTTTCCCTTTGCGGCTTTGCGGCCCGGCGACTTTGCGTTAAAACCTTCGCGCGATGTTTGAACTGCTTAAGACCGACACGGGCACCCGGGCCCGGCTGGGACGACTGACCACTGCCCGCGGTGTTGTGGACACGCCGGTGTTCATGCCGGTCGGCACCCAGGCCAGCGTGAAGGCCCTGGACCCGCGGGAACTGCTCGAGATGGGCACCCAAATCATCCTCGGCAATACCTATCACCTCACCATCCGGCCCGGCCTCGATATCATCCGTGCCGCGGGCGGGCTGCACCGGTTCATGAACTGGAACCGGCCGATCCTCACCGACAGCGGCGGATTCCAGGTTTTCAGCCTCGCCAAAATCCGGAAAATCAAACCGCACGGCGCCGAATTCCGTTCCCACCTCGACGGGTCGCTTTTATTTCTCGGCCCGAAGGAAGCGATGGAGATTCAGCGGGTGCTCGGTTCGGACATCGCCATGGTGTTCGACGAATGCCCGCCGCATGATGCGCCGGCGCGGGAACAACGGCTGGCCGTCGAACGCACCATCCGCTGGGCCCGCGAATGCCGGGAACAACCGCGCGCGGACGGACAGCTTGTTTTCGGCATCGTCCAGGGCGGCAGCGACCCCGCCCTGCGCGAGGAATGCGCCCGGGCGCTGGTGGCCTTGAAGTTCGACGGCTACGCCATCGGCGGCGTGAGCGTCGGCGAACCGGAACCCGAAATGCTCAAGGCGATCGAACTGACCGAGCCCTTTTTGCCGGCCCACCAGGCGCGTTACGCCATGGGCCTGGGCACGCCGGCGCAAATGATCGAACTGATCGCCCGGGGTGTGGACATGTTCGACTGCGTTCTTCCTACCCGCGTGGCGCGCAACGGCACGGCGTACACGCGACGCGGGGCCATCGGCATCAAAGGCGGACAATTCAAAGCTGATTTCCGGCCCATCGAGGACGGCTGCGAGTGCTACGCCTGCCGGCATTTCACCCGGGCCTACCTGCGGCACCTGCTCAACGTGAACGAAATCCTCGGCCTGCGCATGCTGAGCGTCCACAACTCGCATTTGTTTTTGAAAGTGATGGCGGACGCCCGGGCACACCTGGCCGCCGGCAGCTTCGGGGAGTTTTATCGGGAATTCATCGCCGGTTTCATCCCCTCCCGCAAAGTCCTGTCCGCCCGGCAGAAAATCGTGGAACGGTAGGGCGGCGCGCCGCCTGGCCGAGCGGCCGCCCAGACGTGTCCCGCTGTTGCCAATTTAACGGCAGCAGCCCGGCCCTACCAATGGGACACAACCAAGGACAATTCCCCTTTGCAGTCCTGACAGGATTATGGCACTATATTGTCAGTGGTAAGCCAAAATCTGTAAAGTTATGGAAAAACCGAAAATTATTGCCTATTTGAAGCCGACGTGCGGCTGGAGCAATGGCGTGCGGGCTGTGCTCAAGAAGTATGACCTGCCGTACGAGGACCGTGATATCATCAACGATCCGGCCCAGCGCCAGGAAATGGTTGAAAAAAGCGGCCAGATGCTCAGTCCCTGCGTCGAAATCAACGGCCAGATGCTCGCCGACATTAGCGGCGAGGAGGTCGAGGCCTGGATGCTGTCCAACGGCATCGTCCAGCCCAACAGTATCGAACCGGAAGCTCCCATCGACCGGGCCTGCGAAGCGCATCAACGCCGTTAAATTCGGAGAATGAATTTGCGACGGCCCGGGCTGTCGCTTGTAAACCCGCCGCGCGGAGTGATCCGCGCGGTTTGTTTGTTGGCGCACCCGCGTCCCGCGGGTACCATGCGGCGTCCCGCCGCATGGCTGGTGTGAAGATGATGTTGTCGAAGCTCACCCATGTTTCGACACCACGCCCGAAACCACCCGCGGGACGCGGGTGCGATCGACATTTGCATTGATTGGCCGCGCGTCGGCGCTAACTTTCCCGGCGTGCAAATTGTCCGTTCCCTCACCGCCATGCAACGTCGCGCGCGGCACTGGCAGCGCGCCGGCCGGCGCATCGGTTTTGTGCCCACCATGGGTTATCTCCACGCGGGCCACCTCAGCCTCGTCCGCGAGGCCCGGAAACACGCCGGTCGCAACGGTATCGTCGTCCTGAGCGTCTACGTCAACCCGACCCAGTTCGGGCCGAAGGAGGATTTTTCCAAATATCCGCGCGACCTGAAACACGACCTGAAACTCTGCCGCGCTGCCGGAGTGGACGTCGTTTTTACGCCCGGTGACCGGGAGATGTATCCTCGGTGGGGCGAGAGTCTCTCGAGCCCGGATCGGAAGGAAAGTCCGGGATCGACGGAGTCCCGCCCCGCCGGGTTCAGCACCTGCGTCGTCGAGGAAAAGTTGTCGCAAACCATGGAAGGTGCATCGCGGCCGACCCATTTTCGCGGCGTCACGACGGTGGTGGCCAAGCTGTTCAACCTGGTGCTGCCGGATGTGGCAGTGTTCGGCGCCAAGGACTGGCAGCAGGCGGCCATCATCCGGCGCATGACTGCCGACCTGAATTTCCAAACCCGGATCGTTGTTGCTCCGACGTTACGCGAGCCGGACGGATTGGCCATGAGTTCGCGCAACAAATATCTGGTGGGCGATTTGCGCCGGCAGGCGACCGTTCTCTGGTGTTGCATCCAGGTTGCCCGGGCCGCTGTGAAAAAATCCAGGACCTTTTCCGCCGCCAGACTCAAGATCGCTCTAAAAAAACTGGTTGAATGCGAACCGGCCGCGCGCCTGGACTACGTGGAGTTTTTCGATCCGGAGACGCTGGTGCCGGCAGCAAAAGTGACGCGCGGCACGCACCTGGCGCTGGCGGTGTTCATCGGCAAGACCCGATTGATCGACAACGCAAGGCTTTGACACTCTCTCCGCCGCGGAGCGGGGAAGAGGGGCGGGGTGAGGTGGCGATCATGAACATCAACATCAGGACAAAAAGCGGCTGACATTTAAAACCCCTCACCGGTCGCTTCGCGACATCCGCTCCCTGCCGGTCGGGGAGACGAAACAAACCGATTGTGTGTCAAAGGCATTATCTCATGATTTTCCCTTCGCGTCCCGGAGTCTTTGGGTTAGCTTTCCCCTCCGGTGAAGCATTTTGACCATCTCGTCCTGGGCAGCGGCATCGCGGGGCTTACCTTTGCCCTGAAAGTCGCCCCCCGCGGGCGCGTGGCCATCGTCACCAAAAAAGACCGTGCCGAATCGAACACCAATTACGCCCAGGGCGGCATCGCGGCGGTGACGAGCCGGGAAGACTCGTTCGAAATGCACGTGCGCGATACGCTCACGGCCGGCGCCGGACTGTGCAAGGAAAACGTCGTTCGTACCATTGTTGAGGAAGGCCCGGCGCGCATTGCCGAGTTGATCGATCTGGGCATGAAGTTTTCCGAACGGGACGCGCCCAGCGAGGACGGCGGCCGGGAACTCGATCTCGGCCGGGAAGGCGGCCATTCCAAACGGCGCATCCTCCACGCCAAGGACGTGACCGGCCGCGAAATCGAACGCGCCTTGCTTGATGCCGCGGCCCGACAGCCCAACATCGAAATCCTGGAAAATCACCTGGCCATCGATCTGATCACCAGCCAGAAGCTCGGCTACGTCGGCCCCAACCGCTGTCTTGGCGCGTATGTGTTCGATAAAAAATCCCGGCGTGTCTGGACGTTCACCGCGTCCGCTGTGTTGCTGGCCACCGGCGGCTGCGGCAAGGTGTATCTCTACACCACCAACCCGGACATCGCCACCGGCGACGGCGTGGCCATGGCCTACCGTGCCGGGTCGGCGGTATCGGACATGGAATTCATCCAGTTCCATCCCACCTGCCTGTATCATCCCCGGGCCAAATCCTTCCTGATCAGCGAAGCCGTGCGCGGCGAAGGCGGCGTGCTGAAATCGTTCGACGGCGCCGAGTTCATGAACGCGTATCATCCGCTGAAATCGCTCGCGCCGCGCGACGTGGTGGCGCGGGCCATCGACAGCGAAATGAAAAAAAGCGGCGCCGAACACGTGTGGCTCGACATCACCCACAAACCGGCGCGGTTCATCATCGACCGGTTTCCGAACATTTACCAGACCTGCCTGGGGTATGGCATCGACATCACCAAGGAACCCATTCCCGTGGTGCCGGCGGCGCATTACCAGTGCGGCGGTGTGGTCACGAACGTGGACGGCGAAACGGACCTGCCGGGATTGTACGCCGTCGGCGAAGTGGCCTGCACCGGGTTGCACGGCGCGAACCGGCTGGCCAGCAATTCGCTGCTGGAAGCGCTGGTCTGTGCCCACCGCGCCGCGGAACGTCTCCTCAAAAATCCGTTGCCGCCTGCCGCCGACCTGAAAATTCCGCTCTGGCAATCCGGCAAAGCGCATAACCCCGATGAAATGGTGGTGGTGTCGCATAACTGGGACGAGATCCGGCGGCTGATGTGGGATTACGTGGGTATCGTGCGGACGAACAAACGGCTGGCGCGTGCCCAGAAACGCATCGCCAACCTGCAGGAGGAAATCCACGACTACTACTGGAATTTCATCGTTACCAGCGATCTGCTCGAACTGCGCAACATCGCGACGGTGGCGGAATTGATTGTGCGTTGCGCGCAGCTGCGGCCGGAAAGCCGCGGGTTGCATTACAATCTGGATTATCCCGGGCCAAATCCCGACTGGGCCCAGCGCGACACTGTGTTGCGGAAGTAGCCTTTTATCGCGGCGTCGCGTTATTTTGTCTCCCGGATGGAATCCAGATCCTTCTTTGCCTGGGCAATCAGGTTGTAGAACTGTGTCATCTGGTCGGAGGTCAGTGGAATTTTTGGCCCGTCGTTGTATTGCAGGAACGTCGAGATGTTGCCCTGCCGTCGCGCGCTGTACGCGGACAGCTCCAGGCCGGTCCTGGTGGTGTAGCTGGCCTCGAAGGACGACAGAGGGGTGACATTGTAAGTGATCTTGCTGAGGTAATCGATGCTGCTCAACAGGGAATCCAGTTCATCATAGTCGATATACGTCCGATCCCGTTCGCGGTTGTCGGCGGCGATTCCGACGGCCAGACCGAACACCCGGCGGCCGGTGGCGGCTTCGCTGGACACCTTGCAACTGACGGTGATCATGGCCCCGCCGACAGTCATCGAACCGGCCTGATCGAAGCCCTTGATAATGACGGTTCCGGTTCGCGCCTCGAAGACGCCGATCTGGGTCTTCAACAGGTTGGTGTCCTGGGCGCGGACCGTCAGGCCGAGCAGGCCCGGCATCATGAGGAAAACAAAGGACCATTTGTGCATAAATTCATCCAATCTGAAACGAAGCGGGTTGACCATCATACATTAAAACTCCGTCCCGCCGGGAAAGTTGCGCCTCTCAATTTTTGTCGGGCAGGTTTTCCGACCTGCCGATGTGGGCGACTTTCCGGTCGCCCGGGTTCTTTTCCGGGCTGGAAAGTCCGGCAACCGGCGGGCAGGAATGCCTGCCCCCCCCGCTTCTGCCGGCCGCCGTTTTTAAGATTGAATTCCTGCCCGAATTATGGCCATTTTAAGGGTCAGGCGCGGTTAGCTCAGCGGTAGAGCATTTGCTTCACACGCAAGGGGTCGCAGGTTCAAACCCTGCACCGCGCACCATTTCTTCAAAACTGGTCTTCCTTTTCCTTGAACAGCACGTTGAACGTGGTCATGGAACCGTAGCTGCGCGTGATGTATTGCTGCATCTCCACCTTGTCGCCGTCAGTGAGTTTTTCGTGGCCGTTGATCTTCTGCTCCAACACCCGAAGGTTGTTGCGCATCATCACGATCTTGTGGAAGAACGTTTCCAGCGGCACTTCCTTGGCCTGTAACGCGGGATCAGACGGATGCATTACCAGCCGGCCGCCATGCCAGCGCGCCCCCAGTTTTTCCACCGCCGCGTCGGGCTTTTCAAATCCCAGCCGGTCCAGCGCCGCCGCCAGCGTCGATTCGACAAATTGTTTGAGCGGCTGATTCAGGCCGCTGACCGACGCCAGCGGTTCCGCCGGTTCGAGCCCGGCCGCGTCGGGCGCCACCGCCCGCTTGTCGCCGCCATCAAATTGAATTTCCGCGGTCAGCTCATTCAACGCCTTGACGACGCCGGTGCCGTATTGCTGGTGCCGCACCCGCATCCCGATGTGGAGCGATTCGATTTTCATGATGCTGATTTACCACGGCTCGCCGCGCCGGAGCAAGCAGCGAAGGCGGGATGAACACGGATGAACACGGATTTTTTGCCGCGGTAAGCCGTAGAGCAGGCATTTCTGCGTGCCGGTTCCCGGGCTTTCAGCCTGGGAAAAGCTCGGCGACTGGAAGGTCGCCCAAACCGGCAGACAGCATGTCTGCCCTGTTGAAAACATTCTGATTGAGGGAGTGGTCCGCTAACGGCGGAGCACATAGGCCAGCACCCGGATGGCCGCCTCGGTTAATTGAGTGGCCTGGGTACGCGTGCTTAAAGCCCCTCCCA
>Ga0335078_10006503_pt1 | contig 17291 bp, 14 predicted proteins | sample Lox_Sample_32_FD_206711 | JGI IMG/M metagenome (GOLD analysis project Ga0335078, IMG submission 206711) | Soil microbial communities from Loxahatchee National Wildlife Refuge, Florida, United States - Lox_Sample_3.2 | ecosystem: Environmental > Terrestrial > Soil > Wetlands | place: USA... | reverse complement strand
GGCTTGGCCTGCCTGTGGTTCTGGAAAGAGCAGACCGCGACCACGGTCAGCCCCTTCTTTTTGGCTTCGATCGCCATCTCCACCGGGGCGGCGTTGAGACCCCCGTGCGAGAAGATCAGGATGGAATCGCGCGGCTCAAGTTCGTAGCTCTCGAGGACAACGGCGACGTAGCCTTCCTGCCTTTCGAGCCAGAGCAACTCTCTGGCACCGCCTGGCCCGACCACGTTGAACCACATCAGGCGCGGATCATAGATGGGTTGAAACCCTACAAAGCTGCCGTAGCGCGGGAAAATGTCCAGCACGGGAATCACGGAATGGCCGCTCCCGAAAAGGTACACGCGCCCACCGCCTTGAATGGATCGGGCAAAAGTGTCGGCTGCCTTCTCGATCGCCTCCTTCTGGGTTCGCCGAATGACAGAGATAATTTCGCCGACCCGGCTCAGATAATCTTCAGCAGACATCAAGAATTCCTCCTTAATCGCTCGGGCGCTCACCGCCGCCAATCCTCTGTTCGCAACACGCGAGTTTTGAAACCGAAGCCCATGAGAGTCGCGGGATAAAATAAAAGCGCACGACACTTCAACTCTCCACAAGCGGAGTCATAGTCTTACTGCAACTTGACGCCGCTTGTCCAGACGCGGTTTCCCTCGCCATGGCGAGCATCCTGCGACCGTATGCGTTTCCGCCCTATTGCTGCGCTGAAGTGTGGTCTGAACTCGAACCGTGGTCGAAATTGAAAGCGACATCCGTCGACCGTCAATTACTCGTGGCGCAACGCCGCGATGGGATCGACCCGCGTCGCCCGCCGTGCCGGAACCAGGCTAGCGACAAGCGCCACGCCCAGGAGAAGTATCGACACGGTGACGAATGTTACCGGGTCGGTAGCGCGAACGGAGAAGAGCAAGCCGGAGATCAGACGCGTTAGCGCGAGCGATGCCGCCACGCCTACCGCGATTCCAGCCAATGCGAGTACGAGACCCTGACGCGCCACCAGCCTTAGTACGTCGCGCGGGCGGGCGCCAAGAGCCACGCGAACGCCAATCTCATGGGTGCGTTGTGCCACCGAGTACGACACGACGCCGTAAATCCCCACTGCCGCCAGCACCAGGGCCAGGGCCGCGAAACCCGAAAGCAGCAACAAATCGAATCGTCGCGGCGCGATTGAGTCAGAAACAATTTGCTCCATGGCGGCGACGTGGTAAAGAGGCCGATCTTTATCGAGCATGAAGAGCTGGCGCCGCACCTCGGAAATAACGCTCATGGGATCTGCCGAGCTGCGGATGACGAGCGTCATCGTGCGGTCCGGGTGCTGAGGCGCCGGCCGGTACATTTGCGGGATCGACGGCACGTCGAGGGCGGCGCTTTTGACATCGCCTACCACGCCGATGATGGTGAGCCACGCGGCCCCGGGACGGGGTGCTCCCGGCATGATGTGCTTGCCGATGGGATCCTCTTTGGGCCAGAACGCGCGCGCCATAGTTCGGTTGATCACCGCCACGGGCAGGCTCCCGGCTGCATCCTGCTCGGTGAACTCGCGGCCCGCCAGCAGGGGAATCTGCAAGGTGCGAAAATAGCCGGCGGTGACCGTCTCATGATCCATGAACTGAGGCGTATTGGTGCCGGGAGCGGTCGGCCGCCACGGCCGGCCTTCGATGCTGAAAGGATCGCCGCCGCTTCGGCCATTCAGCGGCAGCCCCGAGATCGCCGCGGCCGACTTTACGTCGGCTAGGGCCCGGACCCGGGCGAGCAGCTGATCGAAGAAGCCGGCTACCTGGTAGTCCTCACGGTACTGGGATTGTGGCAGCGTGATCTGGGCGGTCACCAGTTTCTCCGCGTTGAAACCAGGGTCAACTTCCATTAGCCGGGAGAAACTCCGGATGAGGAGCGCCGCGCCCAGGACTAGAACCATGGAGAGCGCCACCTGAGCGATCACCAGCGCGGCCCGGCGCGAGAACCGGCTGCGTGGGTTGCCGCCCACCCCAGCCGCCCCCGCGAAAGATGTCGTGCCGCCTTCCTGGAGTGATTGGTTCAAAGTAAACCGGGCACTTTCAAAGGCGGGAGCCAAACCGAACAGAAGACCGGTGAGTACCGTGACGAGCAGAGTAAACGCAAGCACATGACCGTCCAGAGCGACCGGCGCCGCGGGCGATAAAGCCTCCAGCCGTGCCGCCTGCGACGGGCTCGCCACCAGAATCAGGCGGAGCCCCCAGCGCGCGACCACCAGTCCAGCGGCTCCTCCCAACAATGCCAACATCCAGCTCTCCGTGAGAAGCTGCCGGATCACGCGAAAGCGGCTCGCGCCGAGCGCAAATCGGATAGCCATCTCCTTCTGCCTCGCTGCGGCTCGCGCCAGCAGCAGATTGGCGACGTTAGCGCAAGCGATGAGCAGGACGAATCCAACCGCTCCCAGCAACACCAGAAGACTTTGGCGCATGTCACCGAACACCTGCTCGCGAAGCGGAAGCACCAGGACGGCATAGCCGGCATCCTCGCCGTGCGGGCCGCGGTACAGGTGGAACTGCTGCTCGAGCCGGGTAGCGATGGTACTCATTTCCGTTTGCGCGCGCTCCACCGTGATGCCCGGCTTCAGGCGGGCGATCAGGTTTAGCACGCCTTCGGTGGTCCGGGCCGGGTCAGGATGGAGCGCGATTGGCACCCAAACGTCGGGTGACTCCGAACCGTTGATCGAGAAGCGGAAGCCGCGCGGAAGGATGCCGACCACAGTGTGCGCCGTGCCATCGAGCAAAATCGTCCTGCCGACCAGGCCAGGATCAGCTCCAAAGCGTCTTCGCCAGAGGGCATCGCTCAGCAGCGCCACCGTGTCGCGTCCAGCTTGATTCTCATCGGCCGTGAAGGTACGACCGAACGCCGCGGAGACGCCTAGTAACGGAAGAAGGTTGGCGGAGACGCCCACACCAGAAACGCGCTCGGGCTGGGCGCCGCCGGTGAGATCGAACTGGCGGCTGCCGAAAGCCGCGATACCCTCGAAGACCTGGTTCTGATCCCGATAATCAAAGTAGTCGGCGTAGCTTGCGCCGAATCGCGTGAGGCCGAGATTCAACAGTTGATTCCACACCATCACCAGGCGTTCCGGGTCACGGTAAGGCAAGGGCCGCAGCAGGGCCGCGTTAATGACGGTAAAGATGGCCGTGTTAGCACCGATGCCTAGCGCCAGGGTGACGACAGCCACGGCGGCAAAACCTGGGCTCGCGCGAAACGAACGCAAGGCAAAGCGCAGGTCCTGCATCAGATCATCGAGCCAGCGGAACATCCACACTTCACGCGACTGCTCGTGCATCCGGGTCTGGTTGCCGAAACGGCGCAATGCCGCCGAGCGAGCATCCTCCGACGGCATCCCTGCTGCCAGGTTTTCCTCAGTTTTCATCTCCAAGTGGAGGCGGATCTCCTCTTCCATGTCGCGGTCGAAGCGACCTCGCCGCAAAAGGAACAGCACGCGCTTCCACACCATCCTGATGGCAGTCATGTTGGGCCCACACTCCTTCCCGACTCCCGACGCCCCACGCCCGATTCCCTCCGATCACGCCGTCCGCATCACGCGCGCAATGGCGGCCATCAGGCGCTCGAAGTTTGAGACCTCGAGGCCAAGCTGCTTGCGACCCGCTGGCGTCAGCCGATAATAGCGGGCGCGCCGCTTGTTCGCCGACTGGCCCCACTCGGATGCCACCCAACCCTGCAATTGGAGCCGCTGCAAAGCCGGGTAGAGCGATCCTTCTTCGATTTGCAGCTCTTCGCCCGAGGTCTTCTGGATCTGCTGGGCGATGCCGTAGCCGTGCTGGGCCCGGTGCGAGAGGGTCTTGAGGATCAGCATGTCCAGTGTGCCCGGTAAGAGCTCGCCCTTTTCTTTGCCTTTGCGCTTTCCCATAGATTATCGATGGAAATGGTAGACCGGCGCATTGTCTCGGGTCAAGCAAAAAATTGTCTCGGGAGCGCGGGTGGCTCGGAGTCGCTAAAATAAAGTGCACCCATCTTGCGAAGTTTTGCGTACCAAGGATCAGGAGGGAAGCTTGAAGGTGGCGGCGCTGGAAGGGGCAGAGGACGCGTTGGACCGGTCTCTTCAGGGTGACCCGGCGGCGTTCGGCGATTTGGTACGCGAGCATCAGTCCATGGTCTTCAGTCTGGCGTTGCATTTCCTGCGCGACGGCGCGCTGGCGGAAGAAGTGGCGCAGGAGGTGTTTCTGGACCTCTATCAGAACCTGGCGTCGATCGAGTCCCCCGCTCACCTGAGGTTCTGGCTCCGCAAAGTCACCTGCCACCGTTCGATTGATTACGGTCGACGACAGAGGCCACACGTCAGTCTCGACGACGTACCGGAGGCCATCGGACCCAGGGCGAAAGACACGTCGTCGGACCCCTTGCTGGCGAAGACCCTCCGTGCTCTGGTGGCCAGCCTGCCGCGCAAAGCGCGAATGGTGGTGGTGCTTCGCTTCCAGGAGGAACTGGAGTACCACGAGATTGCCGAGGTCATGGAAATACCGATTAATAGCGTGAAAAGTTGTATGCAGCGGTCACTCACGGTTCTGCGCCAGAAGCTGAGCCGCTGCGCTGGAGACGTTCGAATATGAAGTCACTAGAAGATGAGCTTCGCCAAGCGTTACGACGCAAGGAGCCGCCGCCGGACCTTGCCGAGCGCGTGTTGGCCCGCATCGGCCAGAGGGACCAGATCAACCCGCCAGCCACATCGCGCGCGATGTCTCGTGTACCGAAGACGGACCCATGGAGCCGGCTGCGTTCGTGGTTCTGGCGAGCTGGAATTCGCTGGGCGCTGGCCACCGCTGCGTGCTGCGTGCTGATTGCCGCCATCGTGGTGGAGCGCCAACGAGCGGAAAGGGCCAGGGCCGAAGTGGCCAGGGAGCAACTGGAGGTCGCACTCCAGTTGGCCAGCGGCAAGCTGAACCGGGCGTTTCGCGAGGTACGCCGAGTGGAGCGCGTCGAGAGCGGCGCACCCGCCAAAACAAAAGCGAACAGAAGATCGGAGCGATTATGATCACACAAACCACAACCGTGAAACGCCGGCCTTGGTTCCTGCCGCTGGCACTGCTTGGCCTCTTGCCGGCGGCAACGGCGCGAGCTCAGGATGCCAGGCTGCGGATCAAGAACCTCGAGAAGCTGGCCGACAAGGCCGCCGAGGTGGTCGACGTCACGCTGGACAAGCCGATGCTGGACCTGGCGTCGAAGTTCCTGAGGGATGAGGACGACGACGCCGAGGCGCGCGAACTGATCAAGGACATGAAGGGTATTTACGTCAAGAGCTTCGAGTTCGATAAGGAAGGCGAGTATAGCGACGCCGACATCGAGCCCATCCTGGCGCAGCTCAAAGGCCCCGGCTGGTCGAGGCTGGTTGATGTCCGCAGCAAACACGACCGCGAAACCGACGAGGTTTATATCATGCAACAGGACGGCAAGGTCACTGGTCTGGCGGTGATTGCCGCCGAACCCAAGGAGTTGACCATTGTCAACATCGTCGGCCCCATCGATCTCGAAAAACTCAGCAAGCTGGAGGGACATCTGGGAGTCCCGCACCTCGATCTCGACCGCAAGTCGGCAAAGGAGGCACGTCGTGACAACGAGAAATAGCCAACTTCACCCCTTCACCATGACGGCTTTGTTCCTCATCGCGGCCAGCGTCGCTGGCCCGGCCGCCGCCAAGGACAACGACTTCAGCCGCGTGGTGCGCCAGGTGGAGTCTACGTACCACGCTCACCGGTCGTTGCGCTTCATTCTCGGCCTTGGGATGTTCGTGGTGAACGTGGCGCGCCCGGAGGGAATGAGCCACATAAAGCTGGCGCTGTTTGAGAACCAGAAGTTGATGGCCCGCCCCGACGCGCCCGACTTCTTGGAGACCGTGCGTGCCGCGTTGGGGCCGGACTGGCAGCCGTTCGTGCGAGTTCGAGAACGGGACGGAGGACGAACTATCATCTACGCGAGAAGCGCAGGGAAGAATGCCGAGTTGCTGGTCGCTACGCTCGACCACGAGGACGCCGTCCTGGTGCAAGCGCGCGTACGCCCCGACAAGATGGCCAAGCTCGTGGATGAACCGCATCGAATACACCGGTCGAAAGCGGCTGACACGGCTGACGCGGACGACGGCCCTCCGGGTTATGGACTGTAAGTGCCCTCGGCGAGGGCTGACACCGGATAATGCGGACGTCGGACTGTGATTGATCTTCAATCCAAGAGCCATAATCGAGAATCTAGAATCACTTGAGCCGATCCAAATCCTTCTGGGCCTCGCGCAAGCTCGGCTTCATCGTCACGGCGGTTTCCATCTCCGCGATCGCCTCCGGTTTACGACCTTCTTTTTCGAGCACCAGACCGAGGCGCCAGTGCGCGTTCGCCAAGTCGGGCGCGCCGCCTTCGGGTTCGCCGCTGAGGTACTTGCGGAAGTAGCGCTCGGAGTCCGGCAGGTCTTTGCCGGCAGCGAGAAGCGCCTTGGCGGCGGCATAGTACGGGCGGAGATCATCCGGGACAGTCTTCTCGGCTTCGGCCAAGAGCGGCGGTAGATCCTGCGAACGGCCGGCGCGGGCGTACCACCGGGCCAGCACGATGTAGGCTTCCGCGCGCCCACCATCCAGCTTCAGAGCCCTGCGGGCAAATAGTTCGGTCGCGCCGGCCAATTGCGGCAGATCGCAGTAACTCGACAGCGAGACCAGCGCGTCGTAGCTCTCGATGGTCCCTGCCAAAGCCTCTCGACACAGAGTTGTTTGCGCATCGCTGTCGTGGTTTTCGCTCGCCAGTCGAAGGCGGGCGACATAACCCTCCGCCGGATCGGCCTTAGCAATTTCATCGGCCATTTCGCGCGCCTTGCTTTTGTCACCACCCATCAGGCGCGGCGCTTGCAAGTAAAACTCGATCAGGGCAAAGCGAGTGTCCACGTCTTTGGGGTCGAGCGCCGCCGCTTTGTCGGCCTCGGCCTTGAAGCGCTTGGCCCAGGCGGACTTCTGAAAAAACGAGGCCGTGTTCGCCTCCTCCCCGCAAATCGCCGCAAGCTGATAGTGGTAGGCGGCGTTCGAGCCATCGAGCGAAACGGCCTTTTCCGCCAAGGGCAGCGCGCCGTCGAGATCGCCGAAAGCCTGCCTCACCTGCGAAAGTCGATAAGCGGCGTTGGCATCGTCTGGATGAGCGGCGAATTGTCGCTCCGCCAGCGTGCGCGCGCGCTTCCAGTGACCTCCCTTGATCAGCGAGTCGAGCAATGAGTCCGCTGCGAGAGCGGTCGACGACACAACGCCAACCACAAAGACACAAAGGCACAGAGAGAACAAACTACACCGAGCGACATGAGTTGTAGCGCCGGGCTTCAGCCCGGCATCTGCTGGCGCCGACCTGTATGGCTTGGAGCGCAAGACGCCTTGCTTAAGCCCGGCGTTACGATTCTCTTCATGGTCCATTGTTCCCTCCTACCTCTTGAGTTCGACGATGGTGGCGCCCGTGCCGCCCTCGTTGGACGGCGCAGGGGAAAAGCGCTCCACGTGCGGGTGCGACGCGAACATCTCGTGCAAGGTCCTCCTCAGGATTCCCTTGCCGTGGCCGTGGATGACTCGCAACGTTGAACGGCCGGCCAGAAACGCGTCGTCGAGGAATTTATCCACCTGCTCGCGCGCTTCCTCGGCGGTAGTGCCAATGACGTTAATCTCGGCCGGAGCTTCCACCTCCGCATCCAGGTTGAAGTTGGAGCGAAGCGAGCCTCGACCGACGGCGCCGGCGTTTGCTCCCTGCGAAACGTCAACGGAGGCCGCCGGCAAGCTGGGCCCGGCGCTCCGCGTGATGCCAGCCTCTGAGGCGCCGTGCCTAGCTTGGTGAGCGGGCGCGGCACGGGTTAGCACCCGAACCTCGCTGTTGTTCAGCCTCATGCGCAGCACGCCGACCTGCACTTCGACGCCCTCGTCGCCTACCAGCGCCGTCACCGTGCCCGGTGTGGCAACATTGGCGACGCGGACCTGGTCGCCTACGGCCGGCGGCGCGAGAACTGCGTCTTGGGCGGGGGCAGACTGGGCCATGGTTTCCAGCACCTCCGCATTCCACGCTTCGCGGGTTGCGCTCACCAGGCGCGCCGCCTGGCGATCCAGGCCGCGTGCCGACTTCACGCTTTGTCCCAACCGCTGAATCTCCGCGCGAATCTCGGCGACGGTCCCCTCCCATTTTTCCTGGTTGCGTTTCAGCGTGTCTTCCAAGCGCCGGTCGAGATCACGCAATTTGGCTCGACGCTCGCGTTCGAACGTCTGCTCGCGCTCGGTCGCCTGCCGTTCCACTTCCCTCTCACGATCGCGCAGGCGGGCGGCCTCTCGCTCCAGCGCCGCTTTCTGCTCGTGAAGCGAGGCTACCAGCGCCGCGGCTTCAGCCTCAGCGGGATCGATCAGCGAGCGCGCCTTGGCGACAATCGAAGGCTCGAGGCCGAGCCGCTGAGCGATATCGAGCCCGCTCGATTTCCCCGGCAGCCCAAGCAGCAGCCGATAGGTAGGCTGGAGCGTGGCCTCGTCGAACTCCATGGCCGCGTTCAGGGCTTCGGGCGTTTCGGCGGCGTAAGCCTTCAAGCGCGAGTGATGGGTGGTGACGATACTCATGGTGCCGCGCGCGCGGAAGTGATCGAGCACCGCCACGGCCAACGCCGCGCCCTCCGTAGGGTCGGTGCTGGATCCGATCTCGTCGATCAACACCAGGCTGTTGCCATCGGCGACGCGGGCCATAGCCTGGATATTCTGCACGTGGGCGGAAAAGGTGCTGAGGTTAGCCTCAATCGATTGCTGGTCGCCGATATCCGCCAGCACGCGCTGGAAAAGCGGCAAGCGCGCATAGCTCGCCGCCACCGGCAAGCCGGCCTGCGCCATCAGCACCGCCAGTCCTGCCGTCTTCAGAGCCACAGTTTTGCCGCCCGTGTTGGGCCCGCTGATCAGCAGCAGCGTCTTGGGTTCACGCAACGTTAGTGTGAGCGGCACCGGTTGCTGGTTCTGGGCGCGCAGCGTTTTCTGAAGCAGAGGGTGGCGCGCGTCCGCCAGCATCAGTTCACGGAGACCCGGGCCCGTTCTCTGGGCTACGGCGGATTTCACCGCAAAGGTCACGGAGGACACCGAGCACGAAGAACTCTGTTTCTTCCCGCTCTGCACATGCTCTTCATCTTCTGTATTGTCTTTATTCTCCGTGCCCTCCGTGATCTCTGTGGGGAATGTCTTTTTTTCTGTAGGCCCGATAATCTCCGGCAAGCAACAGTCGTACTGCCGCGCGAACTCGGCCTTCGCGAAGGCAAGGTCAAGCTCGCTCAGGATCTCGGTCGCCCGTTCCAGATCGTCGCGGTGAGCCCGCAGCTTCTCCGTGAATTCCGCCAGGATACGCTGAATCTCCGCGAACTCGCGATCCTGCATTTCCACCAGCTCGTTATTGAGCGGCACGGTTTCCATGGGCTCGATAAACACCGTGGCGCCGGAGGAACTTGCCCCGTGAACGATCCCGTCCACGCGCCGCTTCTCCTCGGCACGCACGGGCAGCACGAAGCGGTCGTTGCGAATTGTCACCACTGCGTCCTGCAGCACCTGATCGTGGCCCAGCCGGCGCAAGAGTCTTTCGAGCGCGGCCTCCGTCTCCTGTCTCAGACGCTCGATCTGGCGGCGAATGCGCGCCAGTTCGGGGCTGGCCGAGGAGTCCACCGAACCGTCGGGCAGGATTTTGCCCCCAAGCTGTGCCACGAGCCCGCGGAAATCGGCCACGCCGCCCGCCAGCCGATCGAGTTGCGTGTACGGGGTCTTGGCGAAGAGGCTGCGGATGTCGCGCGCGGCACGCGCCACGTCCACCAGCGCCAGGATCTCGAACGCCGTGCAAATCATGCCCTCGATGCCCAGCTTCTCCAGGACCGGTCGCGGATCCTTGAGCCAGGCAAGGCCCGGACGCTCTCCTTCACGCAGCGTGTCCCGCGCCTCACCTACCCGCGCCAAGTCAAGGCGAATGACGCCGAGGTCTGTCCCGGGCTCCAACGTCTCGACAAGGGGACGGCTGATGGGGCCCGAGAGAAACCCCAGCAGGAGGCCGACGACGCCCTGAAACTCAAGGGCATCACGCGAAAAGGGATCGTTGTTGGAGGGTGGAATCATCAAGTTCGCCATTTCCAGCTTCGAGTTCTGCGCCTCTTCATTCCGGGAGTAGGATTGCCGGTACACCCCTACATGTTGTCTTGGACTCCCAGGTCTGCTTGGGCCGCGACGGGGTTTGGGGGCGTGTGGCGAGTGACTTGCGGCAAGTGGCAAGCCAGAAAAACCCACGCCCGGCTCACAAAGATGGTAACAGAGTACCGATGCCAGACATTCTGCTCTTGACTCAAAGAATCCCCAGCTTCTTTGCGTTTGCGTCTTTTGATCTTGACAGATCTGAACCATCGGTCGAACAGGGCCACGCCACAAAACAGACCGGCCCTCTTTAAGCCTTCCGTCTCGCGGGCTGCGCTTGCCGGCCAGTTTACACGCATCTGAAGATCGTTTCGCATCGCGGCGCTTTCCCCAATTCAGCAATCGGGATGCATGCACAAGCCTTCAGCTCCATGAAAAAAAACGAGATTCCGGCTCCAGCAAAAGGGGCAGCAAAGGCTGCTCCCAGCACTTCGAGCGCATGCAATTCTGCTGTTGACATCCCTCACATCCGCCCAAAGTCCAACCTCGGCCCCAAATTGCCCGGCTGCCGGCAAACTTCGATTCCCCCGGATTAATAACCAAAAATATTAATCCCAAAGTTATCATATGGTTCTGTTCCCCGCCGGCGGACCCCGCACAACAACCTCAACCTCACTTTAGCGCCGCCAGCATTCTCACCGGTCGCAGGTCCGAATCTGGATAGCGGTGCCCACACATAGCTCCCAGGCTACCACGTCATTATAAGAAAGTCAAGTCCTCTTTTGGATAGCACTTCACTGCGTTTCGAGAAGGCAGGACGTCCCCTTGCCGCAGGACAGGACGATGCTGCCCCCTCCTGCCAACACGAGCAAGGTTTGGGGATCCTTGCCCGGCCAGCTCAAGTCCTGTTTGGAGAGGTTGGGATCGGTATTGGTGGGGGCAGTGTAGTTGACTTTAACGGAGGCTCCGGTGACCAAGTGCAGCTTCAGCTTGCGGTATTTCTTGTTGGCGGCGGGCACTTGGAGTTGGCAGTCGGACCCTGCCGCCAAAGTGAAGGACTTCTGCGCGGCCTGAAGGCAAGCTCCTGCCGTTAGCTGGACTGTCGTCAGGTCCAGACTCGGACTGAGCCAATCGCCCAGCGTGCTGGTCCAATTTGGGGGGCTGACGTTGTTCGCGTTCGGCTGCGCGTCATTCTGGCGAAGGCCCATTCCTAATCCGACGATGAACAGCACGCCAAGCAAGACGAGGACGATAATGAAGATCCTGGGTCCGGTCATGATGCGCCTCCGTCTCTCGAAACCGGGAGCCCCGGAGGGACTCCTCTAGAGAGAACAGCCCTCCGGGGCTTCACGTCACTTCTATTTACCAACGGCGGTACTACGCCTACCAATGCTGCACTCTTGCAGCTTGCGATCTCACCAAAAACGGGTTCAGCGAATTCCCGGAAAAGGAAAGACTCACTTGTGAGCCTACAGGGGCAGAGGACCCTGCGGCCGGGCTCTGGCTGGCCACCGGTGCAGTGGGCACCAGGTTGAATCCCACATACCGGTAGATGTTGCCGCTCACGCTCCCCAACTTCAGATTGGCCGATGCTAGAGTGGCGACAGCGGCTGAGAAGGGCTGTCCGACGACATTGGGCACCGGGACATTCCCCTGCTGAATCGTTAAATCGATCGGAGTGTGGCTCTCAACCGTGTTCCCTGCCGGGGGTTTCGAGCTCAGCACCTGGGTAGCCGTGGTGACGCCCGGTTGGTTCACGTTGGTAACGTTCCCGGCGTCGAGCGCAGCAGCATGCAGCGCGTTAACGGCGTCCGCGTAAGTCTTCCCCACCAGCGCCGGAATGGTGACGATGGCCACCCCAACCTGAACATCAACGCCCGATCCGCCGCGAGCGGTTTGTCCGGCGGCCGGGGATTGGGTCAGAATTTTGTCCACGTTGGTCGCGGCGCTGACGACGTTGGTAACATTTCCAACCTTGAGGTTCACCGCGGCCAAGGCGGTATTGGCATCGATAAGGGTCTTCCCGGTGACGCTCGGCACCGTGACCCTTCCCTTCAAGAGCAGCCAGGTTGTGACTCCGGCGATGATCAGTACCGCAGCCGCCACGGCGACGATCCACCATGGGAAAGGCTTGGGCTTCTTGGTCTCCGGCACGGTGAACGCCACGGTCGCTCCCTGCGCATAGTCCTCATCGGGGTTCTGCACCGAAAACGCGTCGAGGCGAAAACTGTAGTCGCCCGGCTTGCTCCCGGCAGGAGGCGCCACCTGAACTGAGAATTGCTCAACTCCGCCCGACGGAAAATCACGCTCAGCATTCCCGGCGAGCGTCAGCCAGGCTTTTTGAGACGGATCTTGCGGCATCACGACGGCCCGCCCCCGAAGCGGTCGCCCGCTCGCATTGGCGACAGTGAATGCAATCTCCCCTCTCCCATGAGCGTCGAGAGGGATTGTGCTGGAAGGTGCGGTGATATTGAATACGCGTGCCATGGGTCGTCCTCCGATTCTTAACTTCGTCACAGGTCCGTCCGCTCGTATCGTCAACGGGAAATGCGATTTCCTCGCATCGCCGTATCCTTCGGCGTCGAAACCAACAGTACTCGCCGCAGCAGTGATTACTATCGTCGTACGTCTCTCGCAAAAAAGCCCCGATTGCCGGACCGGGCGAGCCAGTCTACTTCCTCCTCTCAATGCGCATATAGGGCTGGTTCGAGTTCCCGCTATTAATGCAAGCCCCGTCCCGGATCACATTGCCTTTCTCAACCCACTTTCCCCCGCCGGGCGTTCGTTGACACGAATAGCTCAGGCCGGAAATTGCGACCCGGGAGCAAGGCTTGTTCATACCGATTATAAACTTTGGTTCCCAGGACTTGGCGGGGGCAACGGTATACACGCCGGTATCCGACCAGTTGAGGGCTCCGCCGACGTCGGTCTGAGGAAGGTCGAGATGGATGGCCACATCTGCGTTCTTAAGAGTCACTGTCTGTGCTCGGCAGGCTCTGAAACAGGCGTTGTCGCCGCCGCATACTCCACAGTTGTCCACGACCTTGCCCGATCCGGCTACTCCGTCGCAACCAACGGGTTTCGGCCGAACGTGCACCGCCTCGAGCCTGACCGCGGCTCGGATGGCCGCCATGCTACCGGCTGGCGGATTCTGGCTGGCGACGATACCCGTTACACCCTCGTCCGCCGTGCGAGTGGTCACTTCTCCGAGCGTCAGGTTGGCGCTGGTCAGGGCGTTCTTCGCGGCCTCCACGTTCATTCCCACCACCTCGGGCACCTTGACGAGATCATTCACGCCAATCGTCACGAGCGTGCCCAGCTTCACCAAGCCTCCGGCTTTCGGGTCCTGGTCGATGATGATCCCGGCCGGCTCCTCCGAGACGGACCTCGTCACTTCGTTGACTTGCAGCTTCGCCGCCTCCATGGCGTTGATCGCTCCGCGCCGGGCATAGCCTAAGACATTCGGCACGGAGGTGCCGGCGTCGGCCACGGTGAGCTGAACCACGGAACCTGATCTCACCTTGTCTCCAGCCCGGGGCGACTGGCTCAGAACGGTGTCTTGTAGCTTTCCTTCGGAAAGCACCCTCGACGCTTCTTCGGCACGCAGTTTCGCGTTCTGGAGCGTGGCGTTGGCCGTGACGATGTCAGAACTCACGACGTCCGGAACTTTCACGTTCCGGCCGAGCAGGAAGTATGCAGCCGCCCATCCCCCAACCACAAGCAGTATCGCAGCTGCGGCAACCAGCCACCAAGTGAAATGCTTCGGCTCCTTCTGTCTGGCTACCGTGAAGGCTACGGTCGGTCCCTGGCTGTAGTCTTCATCAGGGTTGTGCACCGAGAAGGCATCCAGCCTAAAAGTGTAGTTGCCTTCCGCACTGCCGGCCGGAATCACCACGTGTACGGTGAACTGGTGCAAGCCGCCAGGATTGAAATCGCGTTCCACTTCGGGGGTCAGCGTCAGCCAGGCTTTCTGGGACGGATGCTGCGCAACCAGTACGGCCCGCCCGCGCAGACGTCGCCCGCTCGCATTGGCTACGGTGAATGCGAGCTCCCCTCTCCCTTTGGCGTCCAGATGGATTGTGCTTGAGGGTGCGGTGATTGTGAATACGCGGGCCAAGAATCGATCTCCCCTCTCTTTTAGTCGTGGCTGGGTCGTCCGACCATCCTGAACCGGAGGTAGGCTCTATCCGCTTCCTCGGGCGCGTATACGCTTTCAACTCGGCGCACTGATGATACGAAGCGACGCGTAATAATAAGTCGATCCGGACCAGCGTGCGGTCTCGATCTGTCGTTGTTACTTTATGGCGGCAACGGCAATCACTGTTCCGCTGTTCGGCACTTGGACCCAAGTGCTGATCGTGGTCGAGCGAGTGAAGAGCCAATTGTTGGTTCCGACACCAAGGATCGTGCCATCCGGCATCACCGTAATCGCTATCACCGACCCGCTGCTGGGTATATTCACCCAATAGCCTGTCAGGGTGGCGAGGGTAAAGAGGTCGTAACCCAAGCCGATGCCGAGGAATGTTCCGTCGCTAAACTGAGCAACATCGTAGACCCGTCCTCCCGTGTCGGGCACGATCTGCTGCCAGGCACTCGTGAGCGTCGCGCGTGTGTAGAGCCGATGGTCGGTACCGACACCCAGGATCGTGCCATTGCTCATCTGGATGGCTCTGATGACCGCCCCGCTGCCGGGCACTTGTTGCCAAGTGCTGGTCAGGGTCGCACGCGTGTAGAGCAGATTGTCCGTCCCGACTCCAAGAAAGGTCCCATCCTTTAACTGCGCCACTCCGATCACGCAGCAACTGGTAGGGATCCCGACCCAGGGGCTTTTTATTTTCATTCTGGTGTAGAGTTGATGATCTACACCGACCGCAAGAATGGTTGGGGTGGTTGCCGATTTCACCACCAGGTTGACCGCCGAATTGGCCGCCACTTGCGTGCCCGCGGCCGGCGACTGACTCGATACGGTTCCCGAGGTGGCGGCGGCACCGGTTTCATCGGTAACCGTTCCCACCTTGAGTTGCTGGCCGGTGAGCGTCGTGGTCGCCTGGCTGAGGGATTGCTTCGTCACGTCAGGCACCGCAACTTTCTTGGTACTCAGGATCCACCACAATACTCCGCCGACCACCAGCACTGCGGCGGCTGCAATCACGATCCACCAGGGGAAATGCCCTCGCTCCTCGTGCTTGGCCACCGCGAAGCTTACGGTCGGGCCTTGGGTATAATCCTCATCCGGATTCTGAACCGAGCAGGCATCGAGGCGAAACGTGTAACTGCCTTCCTTCGTCGCAGGAGGAACAGTGACCTGTACCGTAAACTGTTGCACACCGCCGACTGGAAAGTCGCGCTCCGGTTCACCCGAGAGGGTTAGCCCGGCACTTTGAGCCGCGCCTTGAGGAACCACGCTCACGCGGCCGCGGAGGGTTCTACCACTTGCATTCGCAACCGTAAATGCCATCTCCCCTCGCCCTTTAGCGTCGAGAGGGATGGTGCTGGAAGGTGTGGTGATGGTGAATACGCGTGCCATGAATGATGTCCTCCCCTCATTGGCTTCCCACGGGATCGTCGCCGCGATCGAACCCTACCGAGTGCTGAAAAGTGCCGCGGCGTAAAGCCGCCACTGCGCCTTCTTTCAGCACCTACTAAGCTGCCCATTGTCGGTGTAAGTGCATCAGAGCGCGCTTATGACATTACCCCTGCGACGGAACTTTGTCCACGAACTCGATCTCGTAAGTGACGTAAGCCGGTTTTTCCGATTCGGCGATCCGCTCGATCAGGGCGCGATAAGGCAACAGTTCGCGAGGAGCCCGGAGCAGGAAATGAAAAGGTCGCGGTTTTCCCCCTGGCCCGGGCACCCGCTCCTCGATCTCAAAGCCGCCCACACCCGTTGCCGTTTCCAGGAATAACAGCAGGCCCTTCGACGTGCCCCGCCATTGCGACAGGTAGGCCGCTGCGGCAATCAGCTCGCGCAAGCACCCCAGTCCCGTAGGCAGCAGGCGAGGCGTCGATTGCCCTTGCCGGGCCCCTCCTCGTGGCTCCTCAAATAGCCGATCCATGTCGACCCAATGGGCCAGAAAGGGCACAAAAGCATCCGGCGCGCGATGCGGGTCAAAATTTGCGTCCAGGGTCCGCAGCTTTTCCTCCGACGGGGCGTGGAGGGCTTCCATGAGGTCGAGGATCGCCGAGAGCGGATTTCCCTCCACCGCGGTGCGCTGGAAGATGCCCGGAAGCAGGTGCCTAATCGCGTTCTGTTTCATCCTCACTCACTACGCTGATGTCGTGTTCTGCGGAGCAAAAAAGCCACGTCGGAGGCAGGGTCACTTTGTCGGTGAACTCGTTGCTCGAACAGGTGCTGTAAGAAACGCCGCGATCCTTACTACGATAGATTCCTTCGGCGCCCGCTGCCAAAACGAGTCTCCCTTCAGGATCACCGGCCACCGTGGCCACGGGATAGAACAAGTGCTCGGCCTCGCGAAGCGGCAGTCCGCACGTCAAAGGCGGTGACTCCCAAGCGAGGTCGTTTCTTCGCGCGGCAAGCCGCAGCACACCGGCGTGGTGCGACGCAGCGCGAATCTCGCCTCCCTGAAAAGCGATGCCCTGGCAACTGCCGCCGGCCCAGTTCTTGCTGAACGCCAGCCAGCCTTCGGGGGGATCGGCGTCACCCAACAGGTCCCAGCTAAAGCAACCCTTGCCTACATCTCCTCCTATAGCCATGGCGCCGGCCCAAAGGAAGTAAACGGGCCCGTCCTGTTGAACCGTGAGAACTCGGACGTCCTCGCCGCTAAGCCCGATGGACCGGAATGTGTTGGCCTTTCCTGCGGCGTTGGAAAGGAAAACACCTCCGTTGGTCTGCGCCGCAACCGCCACGCTCACGCCCCCAGCTTTGTTCCGGGAGGCGGCCACGGCGTAGAACCCGCGATCCGAATCTTTGGCGTGCACGAAGACTTGAACTGGCGAGGCATCGGGCAGCATGGCCAATTCATAGAGGCCGGCGGCCGTGGCCAGAAACACCACCGGAGTACCGTCGCGGAGCACCCATGCGGCGTCCTCAATATTAAATCCGGTTTCCTGAATTCTCGGCTCCCAGGTCTCGCCGCAATCCCACGAAATGTGGATACGCGACCCGTCTTTGCCTTGCAGGCGCGTACAAACCACCAGCAGGCCGGGGCGATCAGGGTGAGG
>Ga0335078_10006501_pt1 | contig 17293 bp, 15 predicted proteins | sample Lox_Sample_32_FD_206711 | JGI IMG/M metagenome (GOLD analysis project Ga0335078, IMG submission 206711) | Soil microbial communities from Loxahatchee National Wildlife Refuge, Florida, United States - Lox_Sample_3.2 | ecosystem: Environmental > Terrestrial > Soil > Wetlands | place: USA... | reverse complement strand
GAGTTGCCGGTTATGGGAGGTGCGATGACCGACTACAGGGAGGGCGCCCGCCGTTACCTCGCCTCCGTGGGCTCGGCGGTGCGAAGCGCCTACGCGGAGCAGCGCTCCCTCCTCTCCTTCGAGGAGTACCTGGAGGTCTTTTTCTCCGCCCCGCGGACCCAGGCGCGCAGCGCCGCCCAGTACCTCCGCGACGCCCTCGACCACTTCGGCTTCGAGGAGCTGAAGACGCCGGTGGGGAGCTTGCGCCGCTGGCGCGCCTTCGACCTCGAGTTCGAGCCCGGCTCCCGGGCCTCCCGCGTGGCCGGCCAGGAGGAGGTGCAGCAGTCCCTCTACCGCGCGCTTTCGAACTTCGTCCGCCTCGGGCGGGTGAACAAGCTCATCCTCCTCCACGGCCCGAACGGCTCGTCGAAGTCCTCCCTGCTGCAGGTACTGACCCGCGCCACCGAGGCCTACTCCCGCCTGCCCGGAGGCGCCCTCTACCGCTACAACTGGGTCTTCCCGAGCGAGAAGCGGGTCCGCGGCGGCGGGACGGTGGGCTTCGGACCGGCGCCGTCGGGGGGGGACACCGGGAGCTTCGCCCACCTGGAAGGCGACGCCATCGAGGCGCGGCTCGCCTGCCCGCTCAAGGATCACCCGCTCCTCCTCTTGCCGCGGGAGGATCGGCGGGCCCTGCTCGAGAAGAGTTGCCTCGCCGGGACCTCCGGCGAGGGCGACTTCGTGCTCTCGGACTACCTGCTCCAGGGCCAGCCCTGCGCCTTCTGCCAGCAGATCTCCGCCGCGCTCCTCGGCGCCTATCACGGCGACCTCCTCCAGGTACTCCGGCACGTGCAGGTGGAGCGCCTCTACGTCTCCTTGCGCTACCAGCAGGCCGCCGCCACCGTGGAGCCGCAGCTGCGCGTGGACGCGGAGATCCGCCAGATCTCGGCGGACCGGAGCCACGCCGCCTTCCCGCCCGCCCTGCAGTCGCTCGCCCTCTTCGAGCCCTGGGGGCCGCTCGCCGCCGCCAACCGCGGGATCCTGGACTTCGCGGACCTGCTGAAGCGGCCGCCGGAGGCCTTCAAGTACCTGCTCGGCTTCGCCGAGTCGGCGCGGGTGTCCTTGGACGGGGTGCTGCTCGACCTCGACGCCGTGCTCGTCGGCTCGACGAACGAGGAGCAGCTGGCGAGCTACCAGGAGCACCCGGAGCTTCGCGACTTCTTCCGCTCCTTCCAGGGCCGGCTCGAGCTCGTGCGGGTCCCCTACCTGCGCCGCTTCTCGCAGGAGCAGGAGATCTACGACGCCCAGATCTCCCGGTCCGCCGTGGGCAAGCACATCGCCCCGCACGCCACCGCGGTGGCAGCGCGCTGGGCGGTGCTCACCCGCCTGAAGAAGCCGGTCCGCGACCGCTACCCCCCGGCGATGCGCTCGCTCGTGGAGGAGCTCACCCCGGCGGAGAAGCTGCGCCTCTACGACCGCGGGGAGGCCCCGGACCGGCTCACGCTCTCCCAGGCGAAGGAGCTCCGCAAGCTTCTCCCCGACCTCTACCGGGAGTCCGACGTCTATCCCCAGTACGAGGGCCGGACCGGCGCCTCGGCGCGGGAAATCAAGACGGCCCTCTACAACGCCGCCCAGAGCCCGAACCACCGCTGCCTCACCCCCCTCGCCGTGCTCGACGAGCTCGCCGCCCTCTGCCGGGAGGCGAGCCTGCACCCCGCCTTGCGGGAGGACGTCGTGGACGGGTACCACGACCCCACCGCCTACGTGCGCGAGGTGGAGAGCTGGTACCTCGACCTGCTGGACGAGGAGATCCGGGACGCCATGGGGCTCGTGTCCGAGTCCCAGTACCGGGAGCTCTTCGGGCGCTACGTCACCCAGGTGTCCCACTGGGTGAAGGGGGAGCGCATCCGCAACCGCATCACCGGCGTGGACGAGCCGGCGAGCGAGGAGCGCATGGCGGAGTTCGAGGGGATCGTGGTGCAGCCGGGGGAGGACCGGGCGACCTTCCGCCGCGCCCTCATCTCCGCCATCGGCGCCTTCCGGCTCGACCACCCGGACGTCCCGGAGATCGACCTGCACGCCATCTTCCCCGACCTGTTCCGCAGGCTGCGGGACCACTACCACGAGGAGCGAAAGCGGCAGCTCCGCCGGTCGAAGGAGCACCTCTTGCAGTTTCTCTCCGACGAGCGATCGACGCTCGACGAGCGCACGCTCCGCCAGGTCTCGGAGACGCTGGAGCGCATGCGGGGGCGGTACGGCTACTGCGAGCACTGCGCCCAGGAGGCCATCCTCTTCCTCCTGCAGCGCCGCTACGAGTAGGGCGTCGGACCCCTGCGCTACCATTTTGCCCCCCGTGCCCTTCCGGGAGGCGGGGAACAAGGGAGACGGGATGGACCCACGCGCCAGCTGGGACGAGTACTTCATGAACATCGCTCGCATGGTGGCGAGTCGCGCCACCTGCGACCGCAAGCACGTCGGGGCGGTGGTCGTCCGGGACCGCACGCTCCTCTCCACCGGCTACAACGGCTCCATCCGCGGCCTGGCCCACTGCAACGAGGTGGGTCACATGATGGAGGACAACCACTGCGTGCGCACCGTGCACGCGGAGGCGAACGCCATCATCCAGGCGGCTAAGAACGGGGTGGGGGTGGACGGGGCCACCATCTACACCACCGCCTCGCCCTGCTGGCCCTGCTTCAAGCTCATCGCCAACTCCGGCCTGCGCCGCATCGTCTTCGGCGAGTTCTACCGGGACGACCGGATCTTCGAGCACGCCCGGCTCCTCGACATCGAGCTCGTCGAGCTCGCGGTCCCGCCGCGGCCGGACCTGTCGGCGACCGACACGGGGCCCGCCCGCCCGGTCACCGCCTCGCGCGAGGGGTAGGACACCCGCCGAGGGGTGCCGCCTCCCGGGCAGGAGCTTGGGGCTTTCCGGTGGAAGAGGTAGAGAGAAGAGCGGATGTCCTACCGCCTGCTCATCGTCGACGACGAGGACGACAGCCGCGAGGCCCTGGCCGAGCTGGCGGAGAGCTGGGGACTCGAGGTTCGCGGCGCCCGCGACGGCGCCGAGGCGCTGCAGCTGGCGCTTTCCTGGCGGCCGGAGGCCATCCTCTCCGACCTGGTGATGCCGGGCACCGACGGGCTCTGGCTTCTGCGCTCCCTGCGTTCGGAGATGGTCGAGGCCCCGGTGGTGCTGCTCACCGGGAGGGGCTCCGTGCAACTGGCCGTGCAGGCCATCAAAGAAGGGGCCTACGACTTCATCGAGAAGCCGCTCGAGGCCTCCCGCCTGCGGCTCGTGCTCAACCGGGCGCTGGAGAAGAACGCGGCCATGCGGGAGGTGGAATTGCTGCGCCGCCGCCTCGCCGCCCTCGCCCCCGGCGGAGACTTCGTGGCCCAGTCGCCTGCCATGCAGCGCACCTTCGAGCTCGTGAGGCGGGTGGCCCCCACCGGCGCGAGCGTGGTCATCCAGGGCGAGAGCGGCTCGGGCAAGGAGGTGCTCGGGCGCGCCATCCACGGGCTCTCCCCCCGGCACGACGCGCCCTTCCTCGCCCTCAACTGCTCCGCCATCCCGGGATCGCTCATCGAGTCCGAGCTGTTCGGCCACGAGAAGGGGGCCTTCACTGGCGCGAGCGAGCGCCGGCCGGGCCTTCTCGAGCTCGCGAGCGGGGGCACGCTGCTGCTGGACGAGGTGGCGGAGCTGCCGCTCGAGCTGCAGGCGAAGTTCCTCCGCGTCCTGGAGGAGCGCAAGGTGCGGCGCCTCGGCGGCCGCGCCGAGGTGGGCGTGGACGTGCGGGTGCTCTCCGCCACCCACCAGGACCTCAAGGACGCCGTGCGCCGCGGCGCCTTCCGGGAGGACCTCTACTTCCGGCTGGCGGTCTTCACCATCGACATCCCCCCCCTGCGGGAGCGCCTGGAGGACGTGCCGCTGCTGGCGCAGCGCTTCGTCGAGCGGTTCAAGGCGGAGACCGGGAAGCGGGTGGAGGGCTTCTCCGCCGGGGCCATGCGCATCCTCCAGGCCCACTCCTGGCCCGGCAACGTGCGGGAGCTCCGCAACGTGGTGGAGCGGGCCATGATCCTCTGCGACGGGGAGATGATCCGGGAGGAGCAGCTTCCCCCGGAGCTCGCCCCCACCGCCCTGGAGGCCGCCATCATCCGCATCCCGCTCGGCGAGACGCTGGACGCGGTGGAGCGGCAGTACCTGCTCGCCTCCCTGCGCCGTCACCAGGGGAACAAGGCGCGGACCGCCGAGGCGCTCGGCATCAGCGAGAAGACCCTCTACAACAAGCTCCACCGCTACGGGGAGATGGAGGCGCCCCCGCCCGCCCTCAAGGAGCCGTAGGGCCGCGCCGGGCGTGGACGGAGACGATCCCGCGGCCGGCTCGCTTGGCGGCGTAGAGCGCCTCGTCGGCCCGGCGCACGAGCTCGCCCGCGGTCTCGTCCCCCTCGGTGACCTCGGCCACGCCGAAGCTCGCCTGCAGGGGGATGTTCCGGCCAAAGGCCTTGAGCGTGGTGGCCGCCAGCCGGGCGCAGAGCCGGTCGGCGAGCACCTGCCCCTCCGCCGCGGTGGTGTGCGGCAAGAGCAGCACGAACTCGTCTCCTCCGTAGCGCGCCCCGAGGTCGCTCGTGCGGAGCTCGGCCCGGATGACGTCGGCCACCGCCGCGATGGCCCGGTCGCCGGCGGCGTGTCCGAGCTCGTCGTTCACGGGCTTCAGGTGGTCCATGTCCGCCATGATGCAGGTGAGCGGAGTGCCGTAGCGCCGGGCCCGCCGCACCTCGTCCTCGAGGCGCCCCCGGAAGGCGCGGACGTTGGCGAGGCCGGTGAGCGCGTCCGTCTGCGCGAGCGCCCGGAGGCGCCTCTGGCGGCGGGTGAGGCGAAGGGTCCGGTCGATGCGGGCGCGGAGCTCCCCCACCGACACCGGCTTCTGCAGGAAGTCGGCGGCTCCCAGGTCCAGGGCCCGCACCCGGGTCGCGTCGTCCGCGAGCGCGGACAGGAGGATGACGGGAACCTCCGCGGTGCTGGCGTCGGTGCGGAGGGCCTCGAGCACCGCCAGCCCCTCGGGCCCGCTCACGGAGACGCCGAGGAGGAGGAGGTCGGGGGGATCGTCGCTCGCCGTCCGGAGCGCCTGGCTTCCGCTCTCCATGGCCGCGACTTCGTAGTCGCGCCCCAGCGCCGCCTCGAGCGCCGCGCGTTCGCCGGCGTCTTCCTCGGCGAGGACGAGCTTGGGGCGGGAGGGGGTCGCCACCCGGGCCACGTCCGAGGCCGGCGGAGGGCGAGAGGGCACCCCGGGAGAGGCCCGCGCGCGCGTGCCGAGGACCTCCTCGGCGAGCTCGGAGAGCGCCCGGGCGTCCTCCTCGAGGGAGCGCGCGAGCTGCTCCTGCTCGGCAGTCAAGGTGGCGGTGGAGCAGAGGACGCGCGCTCGGCTCCCGAGCTCCCGGGCCCGGTCCCAGATCTCCCGGCAGAGGAGCTCCAGGTCCCCCTCGTAAGAGGCATAGCGGCGGACCGGGTCGAGGTCCGGCTGCGGATGGAGGTTCCCATCGGCGCCGATGCGCCGGAAATCGCTCACGTAAGTCCCCTCGCCCGCTACCTGCGGGCCTGCTCCCCTGGGCAACGCTATCGGATCTGGGGCCCGAGGGGAGGCACCCTTTCGTGGGACAAGCCTTCTCGCGCGCATTCGCGGTCTTAGAATCACCGAGGAGGAGGAGGGCCGTGACGATGCAGAAGACCGTCGCCATATACGGGAAGACGACCTGCCCCTACACGAACGCGGCGCGCCAGGACTTCGCCAAGCGGGGCTACGAGGTCCAATACCGAGACGTGCAGAAGGACCCGGAGGCCATGGGGCGTTTCCTGGAACTCTCGGCCGGAGAGCGGCGCGTGCCCCTCATCGTCGAGGGGGGCAAGACCTCGATCGGCTTCGGCGGGACCTGAAGCGTCTAGGGCTCCCGGTCGGGAGCAGAACCTAGCGGCGCTGGAAGACCACCCGCCGCCCGCTGCGGGCGCCGGGGGGAGCGGCGAACTCGGGCGGGACCCGCTCGAGGTGGAACTGGAACCACTGCTCGCCGTACAGCTTGCCGAGCTTCAGCTTCTTGCTGTTCTGCAGGGCCTGCATGGCCGCCTTGAGCTTCTCGTCGGAGGGGTTCACCTTGAGGCCTCGGGCGAGCACGGCGATGGCGGCGTCGTGGCGCCCCTCCTTCTCCTCGACCCACGCGTAGGTGGCGAAGAGCAGCCCCTCCTTCTTGTTGTCCTTCAGGGCGCTCTCGAAGACCTGACGCATCCCCTCGGCGTCGCGCTTCCGGTACAGGCAGAGGGCGAGCATGGCGCGCGCCACCGCATGGCGCGAGAAGCTCTCCTTGAGCTCGGGCAGGGCGCCGTCGAAGTCCTGGCGGATGTAGCGGAGCACGCCAATCTGGGAATGGAGCTGGGAAGCCACGAGGAATTGCCAGGGCGCCAGGGCAAATCCGCCCTGCAGGACCTGGATCGCCTTGTCGATGCGCTGCGCCATGAGCTCCTTCTGCACCGCGGCAAAGAGGGCCTCGAGCTTCTTCCAGGAGCGGCGGGCGAGGAGGAAGTAGGCGATCACGAGCGCGAGCAGGCCCGGCAGGACCGAGCCCACCCAGCCGAAGTTCGTGCCAAAGCGGACGGCCAGCGTGACGGCGAGGCCCGCGGCGAGGCCAATGAGGAGGTTGTACATGGGGTTCCCGCGACATGGATACACGCGGCGACCCGTGCGCCGCAAGCGGAAATGGCCCTCCCCGGACTCGAACCGGGATGGGGGGTGACCCCACTCGATTTTGAGTCGAGCGCGTCTACCGTTTCGCCAGAGGGCCCGAGGGAGGAAGGTAACAGATTGATCTTATTTGCGCACGGTCGAATTTCGATGTAAGGAGTCGGCCAATCTCGTTTAAGCCGACGGCGGGATTTATTTTTCAAACATTGTGAAGGAGAGACCAATGGCACCTCGCGCCGCTAGCGCGTCCGTCGACGCAGTGATCCTGAAGGCAGTGGAGTCCGTGGCCAACCGGACCTCGCTCGCCATTTCGCGCGCCATCGCCGAGATCCTCTCGGCGCGCATCGACGACCAGGTGCAGAGGGAGGTGGCGAAGGCCCTCGGAAGGCGCGGCCGCGCCGGCCGCTCCGCGGCGCGCGCCGCTCGCGCCCGCGGCGACATCAATCGCTGGGTGGCCGACCGCCGCGCCCGCCGCGTGCCGAACTTCGTCATCGAGCAGACCGGGATGAAGACGAAGAAGCAGATTGTCGCGAAGTTCGGCGAGAATGCCGCCTTCGAAAAGGGCAAGCCCCTTCCCAAGTCCAAGTAGTTTTGGATTGCCGGACCGGGGAAGACTCGCGCCCCGCTCTCCGATCGAGCAAAGCCAGCGATTGCCGGGCCGAGGCGGCGGGGAAAATCCCCGGCCGCGGACGGCGCCTACTTGCCGGCTGCGCCGGACTTCGCCCCCCGACCGGACTTCGCGTCCCCGCCCGCCTTCGCCGCAGGCTCGGCCTTCTCGGGCTTCTTCTCCGGGGCCGGCTTGGCGGCTCCGTCTCCCGGCTTGCTCGCGTCCGCCGGCGCGTCGGCGGCCGGGGCGCTCTCGGAGTCTCGCTTCTTCGGGGAGGAGTAGAGGTCCGAGTACCAGCCGCCCCCCTTGAGCTGGAAGGCGCTCCGGGAGACGAGCTTGGCGATGTGCTTGCCCCCGCATTCACCACAGGTCTTCGGGGGCGGCTCGCTCAACTTCTGGAGGGTTTCCGTGATCTTGCCGCAGTCCTCGCACAGGTACTCGTAGATGGGCACGAGGGGATCATAAGAGCCGCTCGCCCGCCGGTCAAAGCGACCCGCCGCGGCCGCGGCGAGGCGCGGCAGGAGCGCGAGGGGAGGGGACGCGGCCGCGCGCGCCCCGGTCCGGCACCCGACGGGCGCGGGGGCGCCCGCCGGGGGAAGCGCCGGCCGCGCGCGCGTTCGCCGGGGCCGCATCTCTCCCCGCCGGCCGGACGGCCGCGTCGATGCCGAGGCGCGCGAGCATCCGCTCCACCGCGGCCCGCGGCAAGAGCAGGCTCTCGGCGAGAGCCGCGCCGAGCGGCACCCTCTTGTCGCCCGCGCGGAGCGCCCGCAGGTGCTCGGAGAGCAGCCGGCGGAGGTCGGCCTCGACTTGGGCGGCGATGCCAAGGTCCAAGAGGGCCTCCTCCTCGGCGGCGAAGAGGCGGGCGCGCTCGGCGAGCGTCCCGCGACGCAGGAGCTTCTGGCGGCGCTCCTCGCGCAGGGCGCCGAGCGCGGCGCCGAGGTCGAGCCTCTCCACGGCCGCTTCGAGCTCGTGCGGGGTGAGGCCCATTCCCCGGGCCGCCTCCGTGCGGATCCCCCCGGCTTTCCGCAGGGCGTGGAGGAGGGCGGCCCGCTCTCGTTCCGCGAAGGACCGGAGCAGGCCGTGGTGAACGAGGAGCGGCTCCAGGTCGGCCGCCTCGGCGGGGCGGCCGTCGTCCCGGCGCCAGCCGGCGGCGAGGGCCGCGGCGAGGGCCGGGCGGCTCGGGCCGAGGCGCCGCAACAGCTGGGAGAGGACGGCTCGGCCCTCCTCCCGGTAGAGCTCGGCGAGGAGCGGCGGGGGCGGAGGGGCCGCGAGCGCTTCGCGGGTGCGGTCGCGGGCGCGGCGGATGCGGGGGGTGACGGCGCGGCGGGGGGGAGAGGCGCGGCGCCGCCGCCCCGGGGCGGGAAGGGGGGCGGGGGCCGGAGGCGCCCGGGACGGGCCCCGGGCCAGCGCCGCGAGCTCGGCCGGCCCGATCCCCCGCCGGGGCGGGGGATCGGCGAGCGTCGCCTTTGCGGCGAGCAGGTCCGCCCAGGAGAGCGGCTCGAGCGCGGCGCGCACCGCCTCTTCCGTGGTCCGGGTCCCGGCCTCGGCGCACCAGCGCAGGGCGCGGGCGAGAGTCTCCGGGTCGAGTTGGGGCATGGCCGGGAGGACGTTGCGACGGGAGGGGGCGCGAGTCAAGGCCTCGCTCTCCGGGAAAAGGCGTGGAGCGGGCGCCTGCCGTTGCGTAAGATGCCTGGCCGATGTCTTCGCCGCCCCAGACCCCCGAGCGCGCGGTCCCCCCGAGGATCCGGGCGGCGGCGCGCATCGCCCTCTACCTCCTCCTCCTCGCCGCCTCGGCGGCCGCCCTCTGGACCGCGCCCGAGCTCGTCTACTCGAACCGCCTGGAGAGCAGGTCCCTGCTCCTGCTCGTCGCGCCGGTGCTCCTCGCCGTCTTCGTCGCCGGCTTCGCCGCCTATCGCTTCGCGCTCGTCCGCGCCGGCCAGTACCACGCGGGCAAGGCCTTCGTGCAGGTCGGCTTCATGGTGCTCGTGCTCGCGCTCCTCCTGCCGGGCTCGCTCGGTCGCTTCCGGGCGGCCAGCCTGCCGCGCTCCGTGGACCTGACGAGGCAGCTCGGGTCGCGGGACCCGGAGGCGCGGGCCATGGCCGCGGAGCTCGTGCGGCATCGGGCCCCGGCGGACGCCCTGCGCTACGTGCCGGCCCTCCTCTCCCTCCTCGAGGACCCCGCCGCCGAGGTGCGGCGCCAGGCGCGGGCCTCCCTCGTGTCCCTCGCGGGAGAGGACGCCGGGGGGGCCGGGCCGGACGCGCCGCGTCGCTGGCGGGAGTTCTGGGCGTCGCGCGGGGTCTCCGCCGCCCGCTGACTGGGTCGCGAGGGCTTGCCCTCGGAGTCCCAGTATGATAATGAGAATGATTATCAATATGCCAGAGCGGGCCGAGAAAGACTCGCCGAAGGGCGAGGGAGAGCCGTCGACCGCCACCTTGGCCCGCCGGGCGCTCTCCCGCCTGGACTCCTGGCTGGAGGAGCGGGGCCTCAAGCACTCCCGCCAGCGCAACGCCATCGTCGAGACCTTCTTCGGCATGGGCGGGCACGTGCCGGTGGAGACCCTAGTGGCCCGGGTCCGCAGCCAGGACGCGCGGGTGAGCGTGGCCACCGTCTACCGGACGATGAAGCTCCTCTCCGAGTGCGGCCTCGCCATCCCCCGCCGCTTCGACGACGGCCAGACCCGCTACGAGGCGGCCGGGAGCCGCGGCCACCACGACCACCTCATCTGCACCGGGTGCGGCGAGATCGTGGAGTTCGAGAACGAGCGCATCGAGGAGCTGCAGACCCGCGTGGCCCGCAGCCACGGCTTCGAGGTGGAGAGCCACAAGCTCGAGCTCTACGGGCGCTGCGAGGCCTGTCGCCTCGGCCGCCGCAAGGGGAAGGAGGCCCGGTGACTCCCCCCGCCACCGCGGCGACGCGCCCCCAGTCCCTGGACCGCAAGCAGACGGTGGCGGCGGCGAGGACGCTCATCCTCGTCGGCAACCCGAACGTGGGCAAGAGCGTCATGTTCGGGGCCCTCACCGGGAAGTACGTCACCGTCTCCAACTACCCGGGGACGACGGTGGAGGTGACCCGCGGGACGGCGACCATCGGCGGGCAGGGCTGGCACGTCCTCGACACCCCCGGCACGAACAACCTCCTGCCCATGTCCGAGGACGAGCAGGTCACGCGCGACATCCTGCTGCGGGAGCCCGAGTACGTGGCCCTGCAGGTCTGCGACGCGAAGAACCTGAGGCGCGGGCTCCTGCTCGCCTGCCAGCTCGCCGAGGCCGAGGTCCCCTTCGCGCTCGCCCTCAACATGGCGGACGAGGCGGCGGGCCGGGGCATCCACATCGACGCCGAGGCGCTCGCGCGGGAACTCGGGGTCGACGTGGTCCCCACCGTGGCGGTGCAGCGCACCGGGATCCCGGCCCTGCAGGAGCGGCTGCCCCGGGCGCGGCCCTCCGGGTTCAGGCCGCGCTACGACGAGGCCATCGAGGCGGCCGTGGGAGAGGTCGAGCCGCTCTTGCCGGAGCGCGCGCGCCTGGGCCGCCGGGCCCTCGCCCTCATGGTGCTGGCGGGGGACGAGTCCCTGCGGTCCTGGCTCGCCGGCCAGATCTCCGAGCCCGGGCTCGCCGCCGTCGAGGAGGTCCGCCGGCGGCTCGCCGCCCGCTACTCCGAGTCCCTGCGCTTCGTCGTCGCCCGCCAGCGGCTCGCCGCGGCCGACGCCATCCACGCGCGCGTGGTCACGCGCGGGGACCGGAGCGTGGGCAGCACGCTGGCGCGCCGCCTCGGCGGCTGGGCCACCGCCCCCCTGGCGGGCCTCCCCGTCCTGCTCTTCGTGCTCTTCCTCGCCTACGAGTTCGTGGGGGTCTTCGGGGCCAAGGTGGCCGTCGACTTCCTCGAGAACACGGTCTTCTACGACCACGTCGTGCCCTGGACCCAGAGCCTCCTCCGCTGGGTGGTGCCCGCCGGCGCGGTGCAGTCCTTCCTGGTGGGGCCGCCGGGGGTGCCGTTCCGGGAGAGCGCCGGCTTCCTGGTGGGGAAGTACGGGCTCATCTCCATGGGGCTCTCCTACGGCATGGCCATCGTCCTCCCCATCGTGGCCACCTTCTTCGTCGCCTTCAGCGTCCTCGAGGACTCCGGCTACCTGCCCTGCCTGGCGGTGATGGTGAACCGCATCTTCAAGTGGATGGGGCTCAACGGGAAGGCGGTGCTCCCCATGGTGCTCGGGCTCGGGTGCGACACCATGGCCACCATGACCGCCCGGATCATGGAGACGCGCAAGGAGCGGGTCATCGTCACCTTGCTCCTCGCCCTCGGGGTCCCGTGCAGCGCGCAGCTCGCCGTCATCTTCGCCATGCTGGCCGGCGTCTCCCCGGGGGCGGCGCTGTGGTTCGGGGGCGCCATTCTCCTCGTGCTCTTCCTCGTGGGGTGGCTCGCCGCCAAGGTGATCCCGGGGCGCGGCTCCGACTTCGTCCTCGAGCTCCCCCCGCTGCGCATCCCGCAGATGGGGAACGTGGCCGTGAAGACGCTCGCGCGCATCGAGTGGTACCTCCGGGAGGCCCTGCCCCTCTTCATCCTGGGAACGCTCATCCTCTGGGCGCTCGACGCCGTCCACGGCATCCAGCTGCTCGAGCGCGCCGCCTCCCCGCTCGTGGTGGGCGTGCTCGACCTGCCCCCCTCGGCCGCCACCGCCTTCATCCTCGGCTTCTTGCGGCGCGACTACGCCGCCGCCGGGCTCTTCCAGCACTTCGAGCCCTTCATGAAGGCCGGGACCATGACCCGCGACATGAACATCCAGGTGACGGTTGCCCTCGTGACCATCACCCTCTTCATCCCCTGCATCGCCAACTTCTTCATGATCCTGAAGGAGCGGGGCCTGAAGACCGGCCTCGCCATCGCCGCCTTCATCATGCCCTTCTCCTTCGCCGTGGGCGCGGCCGTGAACGCGCTCATGCGCCAGTTCTACTAGGCCGCCCTTGCCCCCCCCGGCCGCCAGGACGGAGCGATGCCCCCTCTGCGGCGCCGACTTCGACGCCGAGGGGCGCGGCTGCCGGCCGAGCTGCCCGCTCGCCCGAGGATGCCGGGTGGTCTGCTGCCCGTCCTGCGGGTATAGCTTTCCCCAGGAGACCGGCCTGGCCGGGAAGCTGAAGCGCTTCCTGGCGAGGCGCAAGGAGGAGGCCCGTTGAGCGAGATGGACGGTCGCAGGACCGAGGAGCTCCTCGAGGCGGTCTTCGCGGAGCGGGAGAACGGCCGCGACGACCTCTCGGCGATCCGGGCGCGCATCGGCGACCACGCTCCGGGCGTCGGCGACGCCGACTTCCGGGAGCTCGCCGAGCTCGGGTACCTGCGGCAGGACGGAACCCGCGTCTCGCTCACGGAGGAGGGAGAGCGCAGGGCCCGCGGGGTCGTGCGGCGCCACCGGCTGGCCGAGCGCCTCTTCCTCGACCTCCTCGAGCTCTCCGACACCGCCGCCGAGAGCCAGGCCTGCGAGTTCGAGCACATCCTCTCGCCGGAGGCCACCGACTCGGTCTGCACCCTGCTCGGCCACCCCCCCACCTGCCCGCACGGGAAGTCGATCCCGCCCGGCCCCTGCTGCACCGCCTCCCACAAGACCGTGCGCCCGCTCGTCACCGGCCTGCCGAGCTTCCCGCTCGGGGAACGGGCCCGCATCGTCTTCATCGCGCCCAAGTTCCACGATCGGATGGACCGGCTGGCGGCCCTGGGGGTCGTCCCCGGCAGCGAGCTCCGCATGCACCAGCGCGCCCCGGCCTTCGTCATCGAGGTCGGCGAGACCACCATCGCCCTCGACCCGGAGATCGCGAGCGAGATCTTCGTGAAGCGCCTCGAGCCCTAGAGGAGCGGCGCCTTCCGAGGCGGAAAGAGGACCCGGCCGAGGGGAGGGCGGCCGAAGTGCCCTCGGGCCGCGGAATATCGGCCGATTTCTGGACGGCGCCGGCCCGCCTGCTAACGTGGCGGCGCACCCGTGAATGCCAAGCGCTGGCTCCTTTGCTACCTCGCGGCCCTGGCCGCGCTCCTCGCCGCCTCGGCCCTGCGCCCGCAGAGCCTCGACCGCTCGCACCTCTTCTCCGAGAGGGCGCGGCAGTTTGGCGACGAGAACCGCGCTCTAGCGGAGGAGGTGGCACGCCTGCGCCGCGAGGCGAAGGCGCTCTCCGGGGAACCGGCCGCCCTGGAGCGCGCCGCCCGGGAGGAGCTTGGCTACGTCCGACCCGGCGAGATCGTCTTCCTGCTCCCGGAGACCGGGAGGCGGCCGTGACGCCTGCCCGCGCCGGGGCGGCGGTGGCCCCGCGCGCCCGGCGACGGCGTCTCCAGCCCCGCGAGGGCGCCTCGCGGCGGCAGAGGCTCGCCGACGCCGTCCTGCGGGACGCGGGCGCGCTGGGCCGAGCGGCGCGGCGACGCGCGGCCGGCCGGGCGCTCCGGGCCGCGCCCGCGGCGGCCCTCCTGCTCGGTCTCGCCGAGGTCCTCCTCCGGAGGTTCGCCCGCCCCGCCCTCGGCCCGCTGGAGTGGCTCACGCTCGCCCTCCTGGGCGGCTGCTCCGCCTGGGCCGCGCTGCGCATGGCGCGGCGCTCCGCCGAGGGGAGGTCGGCGCGGGCCGCCGAGCAGCTCGAGCTCGGCGGCCTCGCCATCGTGGGCGCGGCGGCGCTGGCGCAGCTCGCGGCGGAGGGAGGCGCGGAGGGGCCCCTCTTCCCCCTCGTGTACCTGGCCGCCGCCGTCTCCGTGGCCTTCCTGGCCCGGGGGGTGGGGCTCGTGCTCGTGGGGCTCGCCGCGGCCATTCAGCTCGCGACCTTCTGGATGAGGGGCTCGCCGCGAGAGGATCTGCCGGCGCTCGCCGCCCGGGTGGGGTTCGTGGTCCTCTTCGGCCTCCTGTATCACGCGGTCCTCTGGGCGCGGCTCGCGGCCGCGCGCCATGCGGAGCGCGAGGCGGTGGAGCGTCGCCTGCGCGAGATCGACGAGCGCGCCCGGGAGCTCCGGCTCTTGACCCCCAGCGGGGGCCGGGTGAGCGACGAGGAGGAGCGGACCCGGCAGCGAGGGCGCGCCGCGGTGGTGGAGGTGGAGGCCGCCTTCCGGGGGGCGCTCGAGGTGGCGGAGGTGGCCCTCCGCAGCCACACCTGCGCGCTCTTCCTGCTCTCGCCGGACGACCGCGAGCTCTGCCTGCGCGAGTGCCGGTCCCGCAGCGACCGCGTGGTGCGGCGGCCCATCCCGGCGCGGGAGGGCGTGCTCGGCGGGGTGGTGGCGCGGGCCGTCCCGGTACGGCTGCGGGGGGACATCCGCTCGGCGAGCTACTACGAGGACGGGACGAGGCCTCGCTCCCTCGCCGCCGTCCCCCTGGTGGACCGACGCGGCGGCCACGTGCGCGGCGTCATCGTGGCGGACCGCCTCGGCGAGGAGCCCTTCAGCGACGAAGACGAGGAGCTGCTCACCCGCATCGCCGGAGAGCTCATCCGCGCGGTGGCCTCCGAGCGCATCCTCGTGGACCTGGCGCGCGCCCGGGACGAGAAGGAGCGGTTCTACGACGCCATCGAGCGCCTGAACCGGACCTCGAAGCCGCGGGAGGTGTTCGACGCCGCCCTGGAGGCGGCGGGGAGCTTTGCCACTCTCGACTTCGGCGCCGTGACGCTCCTGGCCGACGAGGACGGGAGCCGGGAGCACGAGGTGGTGCGGGCGCTGGCCCTGTCCGGCGGGGAGCGACGCCCCTCCGAGCTGGAGGGGCTGCGCTTCGCGGACAACGCCGGCCTGGTGTCGGCGTCCGTGCGGCTCGCCTCGGCGCTGCCGGGCACCGAGATCCGGGTGGCCGAGGCGACGGTGCTCGACGAGACCACCCGGCTCCGGGGGCTCGCCTCCATCAAGATCCTGCCGCTCAAGACCGGTGACCGGGTGCTCGGCACGCTCCTGCTCGGCTCCCGGCGCGAGGGCGCCTTCGGACCGGACGCCGTGCGCCAGCTCGAGGTCATCGCCATGCAGGCCGCCGACGCCCTCCTGCGGGCCCGGCTCTTCGAGCAGACGGAGCGCCTCGCCACCACGGACGGCCTCACCGGCCTCGCGAACCACCGCACCTTCCAGGCGCGCCTGGAGGAGCAAGTGGCGCTGGCCCGGCGGCACGGCAAGCGCCTCTCCGTCATCCTCGGCGACGTGGACCACTTCAAGGCGGTGAACGACACCTACGGCCACCCGGTGGGGGACCAGGTGCTGCAGGGGACGGCCCGGGTGCTCGTCAAGGAGGCGCGGGGCACCGACCTCGTCGCCCGGTACGGAGGAGAGGAGTTCGCCGTCGTCATGCCGGAGACGGACGCCGCCGGCGCGGTGGTGATCGCCGAGCGCATCCGCACCCGCCTCTCGGAGACGACCTTCCCGACCGAGCTCGGCCCGCTCCGGGTCACCCTCTCTCTCGGGGTGGCCACCTACCCGGAGGACGCGCGGGGGAAGGGACGGCTCGTCGAGGTGGCGGACGCGTGCCTGTACCACGCGAAGCGGCACGGCCGAAACCGGACCGTGGCCGCCACCGCGCTCGAGCCCTCCCGCCCGCCCTCCCCGTAGGCCCGGGCGCGAAGGTCGGCCCCGGGATAGGGCAGGAGCAACCCCGAGGTGGGGCCCCGGCTAGCCCCGGTTCTGGAAGTTGGGCTAGACTCCGCGCCCCTTCGCCCCCACGGGGCCCACGCGCCGGTGCGACTTTGAAGAAGAATTTCGTCCTCGACACGAACGTCCTCCTCCACGACCCGCGGTCGCTCTTCGCCTTCGACGACAACAACGTGGTCGTGCCCATCTATGCCATCGAGGAGATCGACAACTTCAAGCGCGATCTCTCGAGCCTGGGGCGGAACGCCCGAGCCGTGGCCCGCTCCCTGGACGAGTTTCGCGCCCAGGGGCGGCTGCGCGAGGGGGTCGCCATCGGGCCCGGGAAGGGGCACATCCGCGTGCTCTTCACCGAAAGGCAGCTCCCCCCCGAGCTGCGCAACGGGCACTCCACCACCGACGACCGCATCCTGGCGGTGGCGCTCGATCTGCGGGAGCGCGAGACGGAGGTGCCCACCGTCTTCGTGTCGAAGGACACGAACCTCCGCATCCGCGCGGACGCGATGGGGCTGCGCACCGAGGACTACGACGCCGAGGGCGTGGCCATCGACGAGCTCTGGAGCGGCGTGGCCGAGGTGGAGGTGGACCCGGAAGCGGTGAACCAGTTCTACAGCCAGGGGGCCGTCCCCCTCCCGCCGGGGAGCGAGGCCCCGCCCCCGAACGAGTTCGTGGTTCTCCGGGACCGGGCCAATCCCCAGCACAGCGCGCTCGGGAAGTTCAGCGCGGCCCGCCAGGCCTACGTGCCGCTCATCAAGCTCCCCAAGGAGGGCATCTGGGGCATTCGCCCCCGGAACAAGGAGCAGTCCTTCGCCCTCGACCTCCTCCTGAACGACGACATCCGCCTCGTCACCATCGTCGGCAAGGCCGGGACCGGCAAGACCCTGCTCGCCATCGCCTCCGGGCTCCACAAGACCATGGAGGAGAGCGCCTACCAGAAGCTGCTCGTGTCGCGCCCCATCTTCCCGCTCGGGCGCGACATCGGGTACCTGCCCGGGGACGTGGAGGAGAAGCTCAACCCCTGGATGCAGCCCATCTTCGACAACGTCGAGTACCTCATGAACCTGTCGCGCGCGGAGAAGAAGCTCGGCCGCGGCTACCACGAGCTCGTCGACCTCGGCATCCTGGAGATCGAGCCGCTCACCTACATCCGCGGCCGCTCCATCCCGAACCAGTACATGATCGTGGACGAGGCGCAGAACCTGACCCCGCACGAGGTGAAGACCATCATCACCCGGGTGGGGGATGGCACGAAGATCGTCCTCACCGGCGACCCGTTCCAGATCGACAACCCCTACGTGGACCAGACGAACAACGGGCTCGTCCACGTCGTGAACCGGTTCCAGAGCGAGAAGCTCGCCGGCCACGTCACCATGTCGAAGGGGGAGCGCTCGCCGCTCGCCGAACTAGCGG
>Ga0335078_10006500_pt1 | contig 17294 bp, 15 predicted proteins | sample Lox_Sample_32_FD_206711 | JGI IMG/M metagenome (GOLD analysis project Ga0335078, IMG submission 206711) | Soil microbial communities from Loxahatchee National Wildlife Refuge, Florida, United States - Lox_Sample_3.2 | ecosystem: Environmental > Terrestrial > Soil > Wetlands | place: USA... | reverse complement strand
AGCTCGTAGCCGCGGCGGCTGCGCGCGATCGTCCCGGTTCGCGGCGTCCCCGTCCAGCGGCCATCGGGCCCGAGCTCCTGACCGTCGAGCGTTACCTGAGAGCGCGAGCGCGCTGCCGGCGCGAGCAGCCGCTGGACGGTTGCCGGTCCGGATGCGGGCAGCCGCAGATCGACGCGGACCGAGCGGCCGCTCTTGTCGATCACCAGGACGTGGAGCCGTCCGCCTCGGAGCCGCACGGCCCAGGCGCTCAGGTTCAGCGACCGCGGGGCGGCGAGGTGGAGGCGGACGAGGCGCGCCCCCGGACCGAGCGTCCGCGCGAACATCAGCAGGCCGTACAGCAGCGGCCGGGCCTGAAGGCCGTTCCGGGTCAGCGAGAACGGCGCGTTGATCGCGGAGGCGCGCACGTGCAGGTTGACGCCGTCGACGCCGGCGCGCATCAGCGCGAACAGCGCGTCGGGCGCCCACAGCGCGGTCGCGAACGTGTTGCTCACGCCCGCCTTTCCCCCGCACGTGACCGAGTTGATCTCGGTCAGGCGGAAGCGCAGGCCGGCGCGGTGGGCGACGGCGACGGCGCCCGCGACGTCCTTCGCGAGTCCGGCGGAGGCCTGGCGGCTCAGCACCCGGGCGATCGTCGGATAGGCGTGGGACCCGGGCTTGACGCACTCCGAGTAGGGATACAGGTGAGCGCTCACGGCGCCGAGCTCGGGACGGTCATCGTCGACCAGCGTCGATATCCAGGGCAGGCCGACCTTGGGGTGCGCGACCGCCGGCCCGATCAGCGGCACATCGGGCGCGCCCTCCCCGAGCACCCGCGCGTACGCGTTGAAATCGTCGACGTAGCTGTCCGGGGTCAGCTCGAGCGGCAGCGGCCGCGCCTGCAGCGGTGAGCGCGAGACCATCGCCACCCAGTACGAGCGGTTGTAGATGTCGGGCTCGTTGCCGACCTCGAACCCGACGATGCTGCCGCGCGGCAGCGACGTCTCGGCGGCGCGCGCCCACGTGGCGGCGGTCAGCGGCGTGTCCGTGACCAGGTTCAGATCGACGATCAGCCGCACGTGGTCGCGGCGCACGAGCGTCTTCAGCCGCGCGAGGAACGCGGGCGTCAGCGCGAACGCCCACCCCGGCATGTTCCTCGGCCTCGGGGCCCAGAACGAGTGGTCGGCCGAATCACCGCCGATCCGCAGCACGAGCGGTCCGTCGCCGGAGATGTGCATCAGCGACAGCACGCGCTCGAACACGGGCATGTTCCGTTCGAACAGCGGAAGCGCCCAGTACTCGGTCGAGAGGCCGAAGTACGAGGCGGGAACGCTCGTCGTGGCCGCGCCCGGGCTGATCGTGAGCACCGCCTGCGGGAGGCGTGCGGGTCGAGCCCGCGGGCGGGGTCGCGCGCCATGCTGCGCAGTGGACGCAGCCGCCTGGCGCCGGGGGCGGCCGGCGGCGTGGGTGACACCGCCGATGTCCGGGAGCGCCAGCGCGATCGCCGAGGCCAGCCCGGCCGCCAGCACGACAGCGATCGCAACCCGTGCGAAACCCCGTTCGCGGTCGGTTGGCGTCACGCGTCGAATCTGGGCTCCCTCCCGTCGGAATCGATCTCGGCCCTATCGGCCGAGCATAAAGCCGCCATTAGGGCGCCCGGACGTCTGGCCGCACGCTTAACCGGCCCGCGCGGCAGACCTAACACCGCTTAACGGAGTCATCGCCGCGCGCAACCCGGGCGCCCCCGCCGCCGGCTCTCGACGCCCGCCGGATCGGCTCCCCGGCGCCCGCCCGACCGGCCGCGACTGTTCGCCGACCCAGACAATCCGGACCCTCTCGAAAGGTAGGGCAAGCCAGACCCTTTGAGGGTAGTAGGGCTGGTGAACGTCGGCAATGCTTACCGGTGATGACCGGTCTCTCAGATGCCTCCGCGCGGGGGGTGGCCTGCTTCGAGGTGCTCCCGCTCGGCAGGTGCGAGGAGGAGGCGAGGCAGCTCCCCGAACCGGCGTGGCTGACCGTCACCTGCTCGCCCAAGCACGGTCCCGACCGGACGATCGAGGTGGCCAAGCGACTCCGGGCGCTCGGCCACGACGTCACACCGCACATCGCCGCTCGGATGGTCCGCGACCGCGACCATCTGAACAACCTGCTCGACGAGATGGCCCAGGCCGGCGTGCACGACGTGTTCGTGATCGGGGGCGATGTCGCGGACGTCGCGGGCGCGTACGCGTCGGCCGGCGAGCTTCTGCCGCATCTCGTCGAGCACCCCCGCCGTCCGCGCACGATCGGGATCGCCACGTATCCCGAGGGCCATCCCAAGATCGACGACCGCACGCTCGCCGCGGCGCTCGAGCACAAGAGCCGGTTCGCGACCTACGTGACCACCCAGATGTGCTTTGACCCGGGCACGCTGCTCACCTGGCTGCGAGAGGCGCGAGCGAGTGGGATGAGCCTGCCCGTGATGTTCGGCATGCCCGGCATCGTCGATCGCCGGCGGCTGCTCGAGATCTCGATGCGCATCGGCGTCGGCCCGTCGATGTCGTTCGTGCGCAAGCAGCACCACGGCATCCGCAAGCTGTTCACCCGCTCCCAGGGAACGGCCGACGAGCTCTACGACGCGCTCGCGCCGTCGGTGCGAGACGACCCCGAGCTGAACATCGAGGGCTTCCACTTCTATACGTTCAACCAACTCGTCGACACGTGGCGCTGGGAACGCGGGAAGCGCTACCACGGCGACCTCGCACAAGGGTCCGGTAAGTTCAGCGGGTGAGGGCGCAGACGCCTCGCCCGATCGTATCTCGCAGTGATCGAAGTGACCTTCGCCGCGAAGCTGTAGTCGAAAACAACCCGCCGGTGTGGCGGGGGAGGAGAGCAGATGCCGCCACGAAACCTTCAGGAAGTCCTCGATCAGTCGGGGAATGTCGTCGAACTGCTGCGCAACTCGCAGATCGGCGCCTATGTCTATCCCGTCGTCCCGTACGAGTTCACGAACTGGCGGCGCGAGCAACGGGCGTGGCAGGAGACGTCGGTCCTGTACGACCAGACGCACCACATGGTGAACCTGTTCATGCGAGGGCCGGACGCGCTCAAGCTGATCTCCGAGACCGGGATCAACAGCGTCGCGAACTTCCCGGTGAACATGGCCAAGCAGTTCGTCCCCACGACGCCGGCCGGGCACGTGATCGGCGACGGCATCCTCTTCCATCTGGGCGAGGAGGAGTTCGTCTGGGTCGGCCGCAACCCCGCGGCCAACTGGCTCTCCTACCGTGCGGAGACCGGCGGCTACAACGTCGAGCTCGAGTACGACAACCGCTCACCCTCGCGCCCGTACGGCAAAGCCGTGACGCGCGCGTTCTGGCGATTCCAGATCCAGGGTCCGAACGCATGGCAGGTCATCGAGAAGGTCAACGGCGGGCCGGTGGAGCAGCTGAAGTTCTTCCGGATGGCCACGATGAACGTCGCGGGCGACACCGTGCGGACGCTCCGGCACGGGATGGCGGGCGCCCCGGGCCTCGAGCTGTGGGGTCCGTATGAGACCTACGACAAGGTGCGCGACGCGATCCTCGAGGCTGGTCGCGAGTTCGGACTCGAGATGTGCGGCGCGCGGGCGTACGCCTCGAACACGCTCGAGTCAGGCTGGATTCCGTCGCCGCTGCCCGCGATCTACAGCGGCGAGGAGCTGCGCGGCTACCGGGAGTGGCTCGGCGCCGACAGCTATGAGGCGAACAACGCGCTCGCCGGAAGCTTCGTCTCGGACAACATCGAGGACTACTACCTGAACCCCTGGGAGCTCGGGTACGGGCAGTTCGTCAAGTTCGACCACGACTTCGTCGGCCGCGACGCGCTCGAGCAGATCGACGGCGAGTCGCAGCGCAGGAAGGTGACGCTGGCCTGGGACGCCGAGGACATGGACCGGATCTTCGCGTCGCTGTTCGACCCCGAGGGGGAGACCTACCAGTTCTTCGACCTGCCGATCGCCAACTACGGGTCCTCGAACTTCGACTCCGTGCTCGACGCCGACGGCAACCTGCTCGGCTACTCGATGTTCACCGGCTACAGCGCCAACGAGAAGCGTGCGCTGTCGCTGGCCACGATCGATCCGAGCGTGGAGCTCGGCACCGAGGTCCACGTCGTGTGGGGCGAGCCGGACGGAGGCAGCCGAAAGACGACCGTCGACCCGCAGCAGAAGCAGATCCACGTGCGCGCGGTCGTCAGCCCGGTCCCGTACGCCGAGACCGCCCGGCTCACCTACCACGAGGGCTGGCGCACGGCCGGCCGGGCTTAGACCGACCGGACGGCTCGAACGTCGGCGCTGCCGCGGCCGGGGCCTGTGCGACCCCGGCCGTCGGGGTGATCAGGCCGCGCCGGCCTCACTCATCGCCGATCACGACCTTCATCACGTCGGTCGGGTTCTCGATCGCGAACCGGATCGCCTCGGGCGCGTCCCCGAGCGCGAACCGGTGGCTGATCAGCGGCGCGAGCAGCTGCGGGTTGCGCTCGACGACCGCCACTGCCTCGCCGAACTCGCCGGCGCCGCAGCAGCTCACCCCGAGCACGTCGAGCTCCTTCTCGGTCAGGCTGCCCAACCTCAGCGTGACCTCGTCGCCCGACATCCCGACCTGCACGGCCCGGCCGGCCGACGCGACCATGTCGATCATCGCGCGGACCGCGGCCGGCGCGCCGGTCGCGTCGATCGCCACCGGCGGACCCGCCGGCGCCGCCCCTGGCGGGCCCGCCGGCCCAGCCCACTTCCGCGCGTACGCGACGACCTCGTCGCGGTCGGTCCACACCAGCGTGTCCGCGCCCATGTCGCGGCTCAGCGCCAGGCGCGTGTCCTGGAGGTCGACCACCAGCACCTCCGCCCCGCGCTCGCGCGCCACCAGGCAGATGCACTGGCCGATCGGGCCGGCGCCCAGCACGACCACGCGCTCGCCGGGGTAGACGCCTGCCCGGTTGACCGCGCGCACCGCGATCGACACCGGCTCGGCCAGCGCCGCGAGCGCGGCGTCGTCGGCCTGGATCGGGTACACCTGCTCCGCCGGCACCGACAGCAGCTCCTGCAGGCCGCCGTCGGTGTGGATCCCGATCAGCTCGAAGTAGTCGCACGTGTTCGGACGGCCGACGCTGCACGGATAGCACTCGCCGCACGCCCGCAACGGCCATACCGCCACCCGCTGCCCGACCACGAGGTCCTCGCGGCACTCCGGGCCGATCGCGGCGATCGTCGCGCCGATCTCGTGGCCCTGGACGCGCGGGAACTGCGACCCGCCGGCCTCACGGGACAGCTCGCCCAAGAAGAAGTGGTAGTCCGAGCCGCAGATCCCGACCGCCTCGGGCGTGACCACCACCTGGCCCGGCCCGGGCTGCGATGGATCGGCGCGCTCCACCACCGACATCGACCCGACGTCTTCGGTCACCGCGGCGCGCATGTCAGTCCCCCCAGACCTCGGCCGCCGTCTCGACGATCAGCTCGAGCTTGGCGATCTCCTGCTCGCGCGTGACCACGTTGCCCTCGACCGTCGAGGAGAAGCCGCACTGCGGGGACAGGCACAGCTGTTCGATCGGCACGTACTGGGCGGCCTCCTCGATCCGGCGCTTTAGCACGTCCTTTGACTCGAGCTCGCCGTGCTTGGTCGTGACCAGCCCGAGCACCACGTACTTGCCCTTGGGCACGAACCGCAGCGGCTCGAATCCCCCACTCCGGGCATCGTCGTACTCGAGGAAGAAGCCGTCGACGGCGAGGCCGCCGAACAGCGCCTCGGCGACGAAGTCGTAACCTCCCTCCGCCGCCCACGAGGAGCGGAAGTTGCCGCGGCAGAGATGGGTCGTGACCGCCATGCCCTCGGGCTTGCCCTCGAGCGCCCGGTTGATGTTGCGCACGTACTGCTCGTGGAGGTGCTCGACATCGCTCGTCCCCCGCTCCTTGATCTGCTCGCGCTGGCGCGGGTCGTTGAGGTACGCGAGCGAGGTGTCGTCGAACTGGAGATACGTGCACCCGAGCTCGCCGAGCGCGCGCAGCTCGTCGGCGTAGGCCCGGCACAGGTCGCTCCAGAACTCCTCCATGTCGGGGTAGATGCGCTCGTCGACCGCTGCCCGTCCTCCCCGGTAGTGGACCATGTTCGGCGAGGGAATCGTGAGCTTGGGCGTCGCCCCGCCGTTCACGGTCGACTTCAGGAACTCGAAGGCGTCCGCGAAGATCGGGTGGTCGAGGTGGATCTTCTCGCCGACATGGAGCGCCGCCGGCGTCCATTCCACGGTGCCCTGCTCGTTGCGGAATTGGACCTTGATGTCGCCCTGCGCGGTTTCGATCCCGCCGAGCTGGTAGATGAAGTCCATGTGCCAGGTGCTGCGGCGGAACTCGCCGTCGGTGACCGCCTTCAGCCCGGCGTCCTGCTGGAGCTTGACGACGTCGCGGATCGCGTCGTCCTCGATCGCGCGAAGCTCGTCGGCGTCGATCCGCCCGGCGGCGTGATCCTCGCGCGCCCCGAGCAGGTTGGGCGGCCGGAGCAGGCTGCCGACGTGGTCGGCTCGGAACGGCGGCGTGACCTTCATGGCTGATCCCCCTCAGATCCTCACGTTGATCTCGACCCGAACGCCGTTCGGGTCCTCGACGAACACCTGGCGCGGCCCCCCGGGGACCGCGTTGGTGACCGAGGCGACCCCGCACCGGTGCAGGCGCTCGACGAGCGTGTCGTAATCGCCCGCGGTGAACGCGATGTGGTCGTCGCAGTAGAAGTCGCGGGTTCGCTCGATGTCATCCGCGAGCACGAGCACGTGCTCGATCGAAGTGACGCTCATGTGGGGCGCGGCCCGGCGCCCGTCACCGCCGGCGCGCCGCCGGCACCGTTGCGGCCGCGCAACAGGTACGCGGACTGGAGCAGCTCTGGCTTCTCCCGCAGCTCGTTGGCCATGCCCGAGAACTGGATCTTGCCGCCCTCCATGATGTAGGCGCGGTTCGCCAGCCCGAGCGCGAGCGCCGCGAACTGCTCGATCAGCAGCACTCCGACCCCGGATTCGGCGACCGAGCGGATCGTCGGGACGAGCCGGTTGATGATCACGGGCGCGAGGCCGAGCGAGAGCTCGTCGATGATCACGAACCGCGGATGCGACACCAGCGCCTGGGCGAGCACGACCATCTGCTGCTCGCCCCCGGACAGCGAGCGCGCGGGATAGTCGAGCCGCTTCTCGAGCTCGGGGAACAGCTCGAGCGCGCGCCTGCGGCCCGCGACCGCGTCCCCGCCGGATAGCGCGTAGGTGGCGACGCTGAGGTTCTCGGCCACGGTCAGCTCCGGAAGCAGCCTGCGGCCCTCGGGGACGATCGCGAGCCCGGCCTGCCGGATCCGCTCCGGCCGCTTGCCGGCGTAGTCGCGCTCGTCGAGCAGCACTCTGCCGGCCACAGGCTTCAGCACTCCGCCGATCGCCAGCACCATGCTCGACTTGCCGGCGCCGTTGGGGCCGAGCAGCGCCGTGACCTCGCCCGAGGGGATGTCGAGTGACACCTCGCGGACGACGTTGCGCCCGCCGCGCGCGACGGTGAGGTTCTCGACCTGCAGCAGCTCGCCCGACGTGGTCACGCGACCTCCTCGGTTCCCAGGTACGCGCGGATCACGCGCTCGTCGCGCAGCACCTCGGCGGTCGGTCCCGACGCGATCATCTTGCCGAAGTCGAGGACGGCGGTCATCTCGCAGCAGGACGACACCAGGCTCATGTCGTGGTCGACCAGGATCGTCAGGGCGCCCGCGTGTTCGGGGATCTTGCGGATCACCTCGCCCATGTGGTCGGTCTCCTCGTCGGGTAGTCCGGCTGCGGGCTCGTCGAGCAGGACCAGCTTCGGCTTGCCGACGACCGCGCGAGCGACCTCGACCATGCGACGCTGGCCGGCCCCGAGCGTCTGCACGCGAGCGTTCGGGTTGATGTCCATGCCGACGAACTCGATCGCGTCGAGCACCTCCTGCTTGCGCGAGGACCCGCTCATCTTCGAGTTCTCGTGGATCATCGCCACGTTGTCGAACACCGACAGCTCCTCGATCGCCTGCTCGGTCTGGAACGTCCGGCGCACGCCCCACCGGGCACGGCGGAAGTGGGTGATCGAGAGCAGATCGTCGCCGAACGCGGTCACCGCGCCCGACACGGGCTTGACGAACCCGCTCAACACGTTGAAGAACGTCGTCTTGCCGGCGCCGTTGGGCCCGATCAGGCCGCACGTCCCGCGCTCGAACTTGACGCTCATCTTGTCGAGCGGCGTCACGCCGCCGAACCGGACCGTCAGATCGGAGACCTCGATCACGGCTCACCGCTTGCCGACGCCGAAGGGCGGCTCTTGAACAGCCGGCCGATCAGCCGGCCCAACCGGGCCATGTCCTTGGGGAACTGATCGACGATCCCGCGCGGCGCGGTGGTCAGCACCTGGAGCACGCCGACCCCGAACAGGATCGTGAGCCAGTCGGGGGAGACCCCCCAGCTCGTGAACAGAGCCGGCAGGAACTGGAGCAGGATCCCGGCCAGGACCGCTCCCCACAGGCTGTAGACGCCGCCCATCAGGACCACCGCCAGCAGCTGGATCGAGTCCTGGGTCTGGAAGTCGATCGAGTACAGGTAGTGGAGTGCACCCGCGAGCAGGCCCCCGGCCACGCCGGTGACGAACGATGCGAGCGCGAACGCCCACAGCTTGTAGAAGGTGGTGTTGATGCCGCCGGCGAGCGCCGCCGCCTCGCTCTGACGGATCGCTGCCCACGCCCGGCCCGGCTTTGAGCGCACGTGCGCGACTACGAGCAGGAACATCAGCGCGGCGACGATCACCGAATAGCGGAAGTATGCGGTCTCGCCGGTGGCGATGCTGGGGCGGCGAATCGGCGGGATGTGGACCGTGCTGCCGTTGTAGCCGAGGAAGCCGTGGCCGCCGTTGGGGAAGTTCGTCGTCGCCAGGACGACCGTGATCGCGCCGGCCAGCATCAGCGTGATCAGCGCGAGGTACAGGCCGCTGAGGCGCAGCGCGGGGAGGCCGACCAGCGTTCCCAGGATCATCGTGATGAGCCCGGATCCCAGCAGCACGAGCGGGAACGGCAGCGACGTCGCGAACAGGATCCGCGCCGACACCCACGCGCCGATCGCCAGCACCGCGGCCTGGCCGAGCGACACCATGCCGACCCGGCCGACGAGCACGCCGAGACCGAGGGCGACGATCGCGTAGATCGCCACCTGCGTGCTCGCGTCTATGTAGTAGGTGCTGAACAGCGAGGGCAGCAGCAGCAGGACGAACGCCAGCAGGACCACGGCCACGACCGGCTGAGCCATCGCGCGTGGCTGGAAGCTGCGGATGGAGCGCGCAGGCGCCGCGGCGACGTCCGGCCCGCCCGCCTGCCCAGCCTCGGCCGGGCTCTCGTCGGTCTTCACGCCGGTGGGTTCGATCGCCTACACCCCCTGCCGCCCGACGGCGATCACGCGCCGGCGGTTCTGGATCAGCAGCGCGATCGCGGCGAGCACGAACGGCGTCATGTCGCGGTAGTTGCTGAGCGCTTGGATGGGCGTGACCATCGCGTCGACCGTGCCGACGACGATCGCCGCGATGAACGTGATCGGGATCGACCGCAGCCGTGCGATCAGGGTCGCGGCGAGCGTCGACAGCACCAGGAACGTCAACGTGGTCGCGTCGAGCGCCACGAGGTCGGCCAGCAGCACTCCGGCGAGACCGGAGAGCACGCCGCAGCCGAACCACGCCGCGGCCTCGACCCGGCGGACCGGGACGCCGAGTGCGGCCGTGATCTCCCGGTCGTTGGCCATCGCCCGCATCGCCGTGCCGAGCTTGGTGAAGCGCAGGAAGGCGGCGGTGGCCACCGCGATCACGAGGCCGAGGACGAGCGCGATCACGTTCGTCCACTCGACCAGGATCCCGGCCACGGTGAACGTGTCGTTATCCGTCGGGAACGCGATCGAGCGCGACGCGCCGCCGCTCGAGGTCCACAGAAGATCCATCACCCCGAGCAGGATCAGGGTCAGGCCGAGCGTCGCCGTCGCCTTGACGAGCGGGTCGCGCTTGGCCAGCGCCGGGCCGAAGACCATCCCGTAGACGAGCGTGACGAAGCCACCGAACAGCACCGCTATGAGGTACGCGAGCCACTGGTTCCAGCCCGCCTTGTTGATCAGTTGCCACGCGATCAGGGCACCCATTGCGCCCACTGCCCCAAAGGCCAGGTTCAGCACTCCCGTGGCCCGGTACAGGACGACCATTCCGACGCCCGACAGGGCGTACACCGCGCCCAGGGAGATCCCGGTGACGATGAACGGTTGGAAGTCCTGCCAGCTCGGCAGGCCGAGGATGCCGGAGGTAAGGAGCATGTGTGGCTAGCTGGATGCCCTGATCGCTTGTGGATCCTACTTAGTCGCCGCCTGACCTATGAGCCCGCGGCCTTGTGGTACGCGGCGATCTGCGGATCGACCGACGAGATCGCCGTACAGCCCTGCTTGATCACCATCTTCCCGTCCTGCGGAGTGACGGTGTAGTCGGTGTTGTTGGGGATGTGCAACGGGTAGTGACCGAACGTCCAGGGCTGGCACAGCATTCCCGTGTCGAAGCCCTTGACGTTCACGAACGCCTGGTTGACGCTCTGGGTCGTGTACGGACCCTTGATCGACTCCAGCGCGTGCACCGCGATCTCACCCATGGTGAACCCCATCTGGCTGAAGCTGCCGATGCCGCCGGAGACGTCCGAGCCGTACTGCTTGAGAATCGCCTTGTAGAGGTTCATCGTCGGCGTGTTGGTCGGGTCCGGAGGGGTCAGCTCGGCGTTGACAAAGAACTTGCCGTTCCACTTCGAGCCGAGCGCCTGGGCCAGGAAGTCCGTGTCGCACGGCGTCGAGCAGGCCCACGCCTTGACGCGGTTCTCGAGGCCGAGCTTCTGAGCTGCCTGCAGGATCACGAGCGCCTCGGGCGGCGTGAAGTTCAGCACCACCGCGCCGTTCGGGCCCGCGTCGTTGACCTCCTTCAGCGCCACCGAGTTCGCGTCGTTGATCGGCACGTTCTCGGTCAGCTGCGTGATCGGCACGTGTGCCGCTCCCGCCAGCGCCGCCGGACCGGCGGCGATGTAGCCCGTCCCCGGGACGTTCGACTGGTCGAACACGACCTTGCTCGGGTGCAGGCTGAGGACGTACTGAACCGCTCCATCGGAGCTGTAGCGCGGCCCCATGTTCACGTCGGCGATATTCGGAGTCGAGTAGCACTCCGGCGCGATCCCCGCAGCGATCACATAGAAGTTCTGCTTCTCCCAGTACGCATGGTTGATCGTGCACTCCAGAATGCTCGAGTTGCCCGACTCTCCGACTACCTTGTCGGTCTGGACCAACTTGGTCGCATCCGCGGCGATCTGCGCGGGCTGCGTCGGCTCGGTCAGCTTGTACAGCTTGATCGGATGGCCGTTGACTCCGCCATTGGCGTTGACGCAGGCGAAGTACGCACCCTCCATGTTCTCGATGTCCGTGAAGTCCGTCCCGGGCTGCTTGGTGTTGATCGCACCCAGCGGGATCGGAGTGCCGGTGGCGGCGACTCCGGGCTTGGGCCCGCACGACGAGGTGCTGGAAGACGCGCTCGTCGAGCTGCTGGTGCTGCTGGTGGCCGAGCTTGATGCGGCGCTCGGGGCCGCGCTGCTGCTCGAGCTGCTGTTGCTTCCACCGCAGCCCGCCAGGAGCATCACTCCCAGGACCGCGATTGCAAACAGGCCAAGCCGCACGCGCCGTACGTGTTGGAACACCCTCACCGACCTCCTCCTCCTCGAGGAATTGTGTAGGAAACCCGCCCCAGGGTTGGCGAGCCCGGCGATAGTAATGGGTGACCAAACTGTATGCAATGGGTCCTAACAAGACACGAAGACTGTTGGGTTCTGCCCGCCCGGATCGTCTGATTTGCATGCAATCGCGGTGCCGGACTACACTGGCTCGGCGTCGCGTCCGCGGCGCGCAGGAGTGAGGAGAGAGGTGGCGGACCGAGCGAGCAGGACCCAGATGACCCGGGCGCTGCTGCGCCTCCGCGAGCTGATCCTGAGCGGCGAGTTCGCGCCAGGAGAGCGCATGTCCGAGCTGCGGTTGGTCAAGCGGCTGGGCGTCTCGCGAACCCCGTTGCGCCTCGCGCTGGCGGCGCTCGAGCACGAGGGCCTGCTGCGGAGCCTGAATTCCCGTGGCTACGTCGTCCGCCAGTTCACCAAGGCCGACATCAGCGACGCGATCGAGCTGCGCGGCGTGCTCGAGGGCACCGCCGCCCGGTTCGCCGCCGAGCGCGGGCCGACGCCCGAGGCCATCCGGCCGCTGCACGAGATCAGCGACACGATTGCGCAAGCCGTCCACCGCGCGGACTACGAGTCGTTCGAGCGGTTCGTCGATCTGAACGAGCGGTTCCACGCCGGGATCCTCCGGATGGCCGAGAGCCCGGTGCTCGAGCGCGCGCTCGAAGGGATCATCTCGCTCCCGTTCGCCAGCCCCAGTGCGTTCGTGATGGCGCAGGCCGTCCTGCCCGAGTCGCGCGAGATCCTGATCACCGCTCACCGGCATCACCTGGGGCTGATCGACGCGATCGAGCGGGGCCAGGGCGGGCGGGCCGACAGCCTCGGCCGTGAGCACGCGCTGCTCGCGCTGGCCAATCTCGAGGTCGTCCTCGACCATCCCGAGGTGCTCGAGCGGATGCCGGGCGCCTCGCTGCTCGCGGTCCCCGAGACCCCCGGGGGCAGGGGCGGGCGGCTCGAGCGAGCGCAACCCGAGGAACCCGAGCCGGTTCCGAACGTCGAGCTCGAGCGGGTCTGACTCTGACGCGGCGGTGGGCCGCCGATCGGCGGCCCAAGCGACCAGGGCGCGTCCCTGCACCCTGATCGCCTGTCCGTCGCCATCTGCTTACTGCGTCGGCGGGTTCGTCGACGATGCCGTTCCCGCGACCTTCCGGTACTGCGCGATCTGCGGGTCTGACGAGGAGACGTTGAAGCATCCCTGCGCGGTCACCATCTTCCCGTTGTCGGGTGTGGTCGTGAAGTCCGCGTTGTTCGGTATGTGCAGCGGGTAGTCGCCGTACACCCACGGCTGGCAGAGCAGCTCGGTCTTCTCGTCCTTGATGTTCTTGAACGCTGCGTTGACGCTCGCGATCGTGTACGGACCGGTGATCGTGTCGAGCGCGTCGACGGAGAACTTCCCGAGCAGGTAGCCCATCTCGCTGAACGAGCCGAGGCCGCCCGCGACGTCCTTGCCGTACTGGGACAGGATGTTCTTGTACAGCTGCATCTCCGGGCCGTTGTGGTCATCCGGCGAGGTCAGCTCGGCGTTGACGAACAGCTTGTGGTTCCACTTCGGTCCCAGCGACTTGGCCAGGAAGTCCGTGTTGCACGGCGTCGAGCATCCCCAGCCCTTGACCCGGTCCTCGAGTCCGAGCTTCTGGGCGGCCTGCAGGATCACGAGCGCCTCGGGCGGGGTGAAGTTCAGCACCACCCATCCGTTCGAGCCGGCCTTGTTGACCAGGTCGAGCGCCACCGAGTTCGCGTCGTTGATCGGCACGTTCTCGGTCAGCGCGGTGATCGGCACGTGCGCGGCCGCCGCGAGCGCCGTCGGGCCGGCGGCGATGTAGCCGGTACCTGGCACGTTCGACTGCACGAACACGATCTTCGACGGCTTCTGGCTGAGGCCGTACTGCACCGCTCCGTCGGAGCTGTATCGCGGGCCCATGTTGACCGCGGCGCTGTTCGGAGTCGACCAGCACTCCGGAGCGATGCCCGCGCCCATCTCGTAGATGCCGAGCTGCTTCCAGTAGGCCTGGTCGATCGTGCACTCGAGCAGATCGAACACGCCGACGATCCCGACCACATGGTCCTGCTGGATCAGCTTCTTGGCCGCCGCCGCGATCTGCGCCGGCTGCGTCTGGTCGTAGATCACGTACAGCTTCACGGGGTGTCCGTTGACGCCGCCGTTCGCGTTCACGCAGTTGTAGTACGCGGTGATCATGTTCGGCCCGTCGCTGAAGTCGGTGCCGGGCTGCTTGGTGTCGATCGTGCCGATCGGGATCGGCGTGCCGGTCGCCTCGACGCCCGGCTTCTTGCCGCACGACGAGGTGCTGCTGTTGGCGCCGCTTGAGCCTGAGCTCGCGCTGGTCGTGGCGCTTGTGCTTGCTGCCCCGCTGGGAGCAGCACTCGAGCTGCTGCTGCTGCTGCCGCCGCAGCCGGCCAGCAGCAGTGCTGCACCGACTAATACGGCGAGTGCGATGCTCGTGCGCAGGCGCAGCGGTTTGAGTTCCGTCCTCACCTCTGTCCTCTCCTCAAATGATTTGGTTGAACCGCCCCGGTTTGGCGAGCGAGGATCTTAGTCCGGTCCGGTCCTGTATGCAACGCATGCCTAACAGGACCAAAAGAAACCGTCTGTGGCGTGCGTACGGGCCCTCGCGGGGTCTCCTTGCATACAGGGCCGCGGAAGGCCATACTCCCGCAGCCCATGGTCAATCAGGCCAACCGGACGCAGATGATGCGCGCGCTCCTGGCGCTGCGCGAACAGCTCCTGAGCGGCGAGTTCAAGCCCGGGGAGCGCATGTCCGAGCTCCCGCTGGTCGAACGGCTCGGCGTGTCGCGGACCCCGCTGCGCCTCGCGCTCGCCTCGCTCGAGCACGAGGGGCTGCTCCGCGTGCTGCCCACCGGCGGCTATGTCGTCCGTGAGTTCACCCAGGCCGACATCAGGGATGCGATCGAGCTCCGCGGGGTGCTCGAGGGCACCGCGTGCCGGTTCGCCGCCGAGCGCGGCGCCAACCGGCGCGACCTGCGCGCCCTCCGGGAGATCAACGAGGCGGTCGAGCCGCTCGTGCACCAGGCCGACTATGAGTCGTTCGAGCGCTACGTCGCGCTCAACGAGGCGTTCCACAATCGGCTGATCAAGATGGCGCGGAGCCCGCTGCTCGAGCGAACCCTCGACGGCGTCCTGTCGCTCCCGTTCGCGACTCCCAACGCGCTCGTGCTGCAGCACGCCCAGCTGCGCGAGTCGCGCGAGATCCTGGTCGTCGCCCACCGGCAGCATCTGTGGCTGGTCGACGCGATCGAGGCCCGCGAGGGCGCCCGGGCCGATAGCGTCGCCCGCGAGCATGCGCGCCTGTCGCTCACCAACCTCGAGATCGTGCTCAGCCACCGCGGCCTGCTCGAACAGCTGCCGGGGGGGTCGCTGCTCGCGCTCGACGCCGAGCTCGAGCCGGTGTGAGGGGAATCCGGCTCCATCGCCTCAGCTGGGTCAACCGCCCGGAGCCGAATTTCCCGCGATCGCGCCGTGGTCCCACGGCTCGGCGTCGTACTCGCCCCACTCGAGCGCGATCTTGGCGGCCCGGTAGATGTGGTCGGCTCCCGGGCGGTATGCGTCCTCGAGGGGCGGGCTGACCGGCACCGGCGTATACGGCGCGCCGACGCGCTGGATCGGCGCCTCCAGGTAGTCGAACGCGGCCGCCTGGATCTGGGCGGCGAGCTCGGCGCCGAACCCGCCGGCGGTCACCGCCTCGTGCGCGACCACCGCCCTCCCGGTCCGCCTCACCGACTGGGCGAGCGCGTCGAGGTCGAGCGGCACGAGCGTCCGCGGGTCGATCACCTCGGCCTCGACCCCGTCGTCGCTCGCGAGCCGGTCGGCGGCCTCGACCGCGTCGCCGACCAGGCGCGACAGCGCGACGATCGTGATCCGGGCGCGCTCGGGCGCCCGGAGCGTGCGGGCCTTGCCGATCGGGATCGCCTCCGGCGGATCGGGAACCGTCTCGCGCCGGAAGTACAGCGACTTGTTCTCGACGAACACGACCGGGTTCGGATCGGCGATCGCGGCGGTGAGGAGGCCGGCGGCGTCGGCCGCGCAGCTCGGCATCACGACCTTCAGCCCCGGGACGTGCGTGAGCCACGCCTCGAGGCTCTGCGAGTGCTGGGCGCCGTTGCGCTGGCCGGCGCCGCCCTGCGTGCGGAGGACGAGCGGCACCGACAGCTGGCCACCGGACATGAAGTGCGCCTTCGCCGCCTGGTTGACGAGCTGATCGAGCGCGAGCGTGATGAAGTCGATGAACATGATCTCGACCACCGGTCGCAGGCCGGCCTGGGCGGCGCCGATCGTCACGCCGCACACCGTGCCCTCGCTGATCGGCGTGTTGCGGACGCGCTCGCGGCCGAACTCATCGGCGAGCCCGGCCGTGGCCAGGTACGGGCCGCCCTCGGCGACGTCCTCGCCGAGCACGATCACGCGCTCGTCCTCTCGCATCGCGCGCGCGAGCGTCGAGGCGATCGCTTCGACGAACGTGGTCTCGGTCACGTCGCGTACACCAGCCTCGTCGCGATCTCGGGGTCGGGGAACGGGCTCTCACGCGCGAAGCGGACCGCCGCTTCGATCTGTTCGCCGGCCTCGCGCTCGATCTGCCTCGCGGCCTCGTCGTCCACGTGGGTGAAACGCGCGATCGGGTCGCGCGCCGCCCACTCGCGCTCGGCCTCGGGGTCGCGGTACTTCTCGGGGTCGCCCTCGTAGTGGCCGCGCCGGCGGAACGTCAGGCACTCGAGCAGGTACGGCCCTTTGCCGGCGCGCGCGTGCTCGAGGAAGCTTGCGAAGGCCTCGTACACCGCCGGGACGTCGCTGCCCTCGACGGTCTCGCGGTCGAATCCGTACGGCGCGACCACGTCGCTGACCCGCTCGACCGTCGAGTGCTCCGCGCGCGAGGTGAACTCGGCGAAGCCGTTGTTCTCGCACACGAAGATCACCGGCAGCTTCCACAGCGCCGCGAGGTTGATCGACTCGTTGAAGTGACCGGCCTGGACCGCGCCGTCGCCGAAGAACACGACCGTCGCCTGATCGGCGCCTCTGAGGTGTTGCGCCAGCGCCGTGCCGAGAGCGAGGGGAAGGTTGCCGCCGACGACCCCGGTGGCGCCCATGAACCCGTGCTCGGCGTCGACCAGGTGCATCGAGCCGCCGAGCCCGTGGCACAGGCCTGATTCGCGACCCATCAGCTCGGCCATCAGGCGGTCGAGCGGCGCCCCCTTGGCGATCGCGTGGCCGTGCGCGCGGTGTCCGCTGTAGACCGCGTCGTCGTCGCGCAGCTGCCGGCACACCGCCGCCGCGACGCCCTCGCCTCCGATGCTGAGGTGGATCAGGCCGTGGACCTGGAGCGAGCGCTTGAGCTGGGCGACCCGCTCCTCGAACAGGCGGATCCGCCACATCGTGCGCAGCAGGTCGCGAGCCGTGTCGGCGTCGAGCGCGGATGTGGGCACTATGCGGCGACGGGCGCCTCGCCGAGGACCCGGCGGACCGCCCCGGCGATCTTCTCAGCGTTGGGCAGGACGTACGCCTCCATCGGCTCGGAG
>Ga0335078_10006499_pt1 | contig 17295 bp, 18 predicted proteins | sample Lox_Sample_32_FD_206711 | JGI IMG/M metagenome (GOLD analysis project Ga0335078, IMG submission 206711) | Soil microbial communities from Loxahatchee National Wildlife Refuge, Florida, United States - Lox_Sample_3.2 | ecosystem: Environmental > Terrestrial > Soil > Wetlands | place: USA... | reverse complement strand
GGCCGTGCTGGGGGAACTGAGCATCGGCCTGGTTCTGGGGCTGACGCTCTCGCTGCTGTTCGAAGCGCTCAGCTTTGCCGGCCAGGTGCTGGGCTTTCAGTTCAGCTTTTCACTCGTAAACCTGATGGATCCGAACGCGCCCGTGGAGACGCCGCTGATGGGGCAGATGTTCGGGTTGCTGGGCACCCTGGTGGTTCTGGGAGCGGGGTTGCATCGGACGCTGCTGGCCGCGCTGTTCCGGACCTTCGCCACCGCCCCGGTGGGCACAGTGACGCTCGATCCTCGCGCCGGCCTCGCGCTGGTGCCCATGGCCGGGGGAATCTTTTCCGCGGCGCTGCAGCTTTCGGCGCCGGTCCTGGCGGCGACCATGCTGGCCGAACTGGCGGCGGCGCTGGCCGGCAAGCTGTCTCCGCAACTGCCGGTGATGGCGTTCACGGTCCCCGTGAAGACCCTGGTGGGTTACGGGGTCCTGATCGGATCGCTGGCGCTGTGGCCGCACTGGATCGAGGCGCGCTTTACGACGCTGCTCGATGACGCCGGCCGCCTGCTGGCCGGCTCTGCAGGGAGAGCCTAGAGATGCCGGGCGACCGCACCGAACGGGCAACTCCGCGGCAGCGGCAGAAGGCGGCTGAGCGCGGCGATCGGGCCCACAGCCGCGATCTGATGGCCGGCGCCTCCATGCTGGCCGGGGTGTGCACGGTGGGCGCACTGGCTCCAAAATGGGTGGCCGGATGGGCGGGCGCCTACCGGGAGCTGCTGGCCCTGGGCCAGCCCGTCTGCTGGGAGCGTTACGGCGCGAGTCACGCGGCCCTGGCGATGCGCTCGGTCCTGCTCAAGGCGCTGGAGCCGGTTGCGATCGTCTTTCTGGCCTCACTGGCCGCTGCCGTCGCCGCAGGCGTGGTGCAGGGCGGCGGATGGACGATGAACTTTGAAGCGCTTTCCCCCAAGCCCGAACGGCTCAATCCGGCCGAGAACGCGAAGAACATTTTTTCGCTGCGCGGCGTGGTTCGTCTGGGCAAGTCGCTGGTGCCGGTCCTGATCCTCGCGTTCTTCGCTGTGCACGCGATCGAGGCGCAGACCGCCGTCCCGCCCCTCAGCACCAGCCAGTACCCGGACCTGTTCGGCGAAATGTACAACCTGCTGGTCGACGGTGCATGGATTTTTCTGGGCTGGGCCGGGATCGATTACGTGATGGAGTGGCGGAACCGGGAAGATCGCCTGCGCATGTCGAAGCAGGAGCTGCGCGACGAGTTCCGGGAGATGGAGGGCAGTCCGCAGATCAAGGCGCGCATCCGCGGGTTGCGCCGCCAGATGCGCCGCAGGCAGATGAAGGCGGATATTGCCCGGGCTTCGGTCGTCGTGACCAACCCGACGCATTATGCCGTGGCCCTGAGCTTCGATTTCGAAACCATGGAGCCCCCCCGGGTTCTGGCCAAGGGGCGCGACCTTTTGGCGGCGCAGATTCGTGAGGAGGCGCAGTGGGCGGGCGTGCCGATCGTCGAGAATCCGCCCCTGGCCCGCTCCCTGTATCGCCAGGTCGAGCCGGGGCAGGCCATCCCTTATGAGCTCTATGCCGCGGTGGCCGCGATCCTTGCCTGGCTCTACCGGCGCGAGGTGGAGGAGCGGGTGCGCCGCGAACGAGCCGCGAAGGCCGGAGCGAACGCTAAGGCACGGCACTGAACTCGAGGCAAGGAAAACGAACATGAACCGGGAAAACGCAGGAGCGGAGAAGGAGGCGATCGAATGAGCGCAGAAACGATGGCACTGGGTCGAGCTCTGCCGGGCGGCCGCGGACGCACGCTGAAGAGCCTCGCACTGCCGGTGGCGGCGATCAGCATTTTGTTCGTGATGATCGTGCCGGTGCCGGCCTTCGTCATGGACATGCTGCTGGCCTGCTCGATGGCGGCGTCGATCCTGGTCTTTCTGTCCGCCGTGCAGCTGAGAAAGGCGGTGGATTTCTCCGTCTTTCCCACCCTGCTGCTGCTGCTGACGCTCTTCCGCCTGTCGCTGAACATCGCCTCCAGCCGCCGCATTTTGCTCCACGGCAACGAGGGCACGTCGGCCGCAGGCAAGGTCATCGAGGCCTTTGGGCAGTTCGTGGTGGGCGGCAACTACGTCGTCGGATTTGTGCTTTTCCTGGCCCTGATCGCGATCCAGTTTCTGGTGGTGAGCCACGGCGCGGTGCGCACCGCCGAAGTCACGGCGCGCTTCACCCTCGACGCTCTGCCCGGCAAGCAGATGGCCATCGACGCCGACATGAACGCGGGCCTCATCGACGAGGGCACAGCGAGAAAGCGGAGACAGGCCATCGCCCAGGAAGCGGAATTCTACGGCGCGATGGACGGCGCCGCGCGCTTCAATCAGCGCGATTCGCTGGCCACTATCCTGATTACCGGCATCAACATCGTCGCCGGCCTGCTGATCGGCACCCTGCAGCAGGGCATCGACCTCGGCGAAGCCGTGCGCACGTACACGATCCTGACCGTCGGCGACGGCCTGGTCACCATGATTCCTTCGCTGCTCGTGTCGGTCGCGGGCGGAATGGTGCTGACCCGGGCCAGCTCCGCCGGACAGCTGACCGCCGAGCTGGGCACCCAGCTGCTGGGAAAAGGAACCACGCTTTATGTGGCCAGCGGAGTGCTCGGGGCGCTCTGCCTGATTCCCGGGCTGCCCAAGCTGGCCTTTCTCCTGCCCGCCGCGGCGCTCGGCTACGCCGGCACGCGGGTGGCGAAGCGGGAGGCGCCGGCAGCGGAGGCGGAAACCGCGAAGAAAGCCGCCGAAAAACCGGAGAACCTGGCGCCTGCGCTGCGCCTCGATGACCTGAGTCTCGAGATCGGCTTCCAGCTGATTCCCCTCGTGGACGAAAAACAGGGCGGCCAGATGCTGGGGCGGGTCAAGACGCTGCGCCGCCATTTAGCCCAGGAACTGGGCTTCCTGATCCCGCCGGTACACATCTCGGACAACCTGCGTTTGAAAGCGCGCGAGTACGTGATCTCCCTGCGGGGCATCGAGATCGGCCGCTGGCAGACGGAAGGCAGCTGCCTGCTGGCGGTCTCGACCGAGCCGCACCCGAGGCCGCTCGCCGGGAAAGAGACGCGGGAGCCGGCCTATGGAGCGCCCGCGCGGTGGATTCAGCCCTCCGCTGAAGAGGAGGCCCTGGCCGCAGGGTATTCGGTGGTCGATCAGGGCACGCTGATCGGAACCCATCTGGCGGAGCTGATCCGGAAGCACGCCCACGAGCTGCTGGGCCGGGCGGAAACCAAGCGTCTGCTCGATTCACTCGCCGAGAGCCATCCGAAGCTGGTCGAGGAACTGGTGCCCAAAGTACTCTCCCTCGGCGAGGTGCAGAAGGTGCTGCAGCAGCTGCTGCGCGAGCGCGTCTCGATTCGGGACCTGGGGACCATCCTTGAAACCCTGGTCGAGACCCAGCCGCAGAATCGCGGGCTCGCCCAGCTGGTGGAGTCGGCCCGCCAGGCCCTGGGCCGCCGGGTGACGCAGGGGCTGGTGGACACCGACGGAACGCTGCGCGTGATTGCCCTCGAGCCGGCGCTGGAGGAAGAGCTGATGGGTCTGGTCTCGTCCGACCCCTCGATCCGGCAGCTGACCGGGGGCCTGAACATCCCCATTCTCAAAAGAATTGCCGATTCTTTGAAGAATCTCATGGGGCCGGCATCCTCTCAGGCCCAGCCCGTGCTTCTTTGCGGGAGTCCGGCCCGTTATCACCTGCGGCGCTGGCTGGAGCCGGCGCTGCCGGGGCTCTCGGTGATTGCCCCGGTTGAAATTCCGCCGGGAGTGCCGGTGCGGGCGATCGGGTTCGTCCGCCAGAACGGCTGACCGGAGCGATGGAGCGGGTGGAACCGGGGGGAAGCAGGAGCAGGGAGTGCAGGAATCGGAGCCGCGGAGAGTGGGCGCGGAGAGACCGGCCGGTGGGAACGGGAGCCGGGAGCAAGGGGAGCAGGGGACAACGCCATGGAATACGCAGGCCAGGCAGCGGCAACGTGGGAAAAAGGGGCAAGGCGGACGCGGACGGGTGCAAAAGAGGGAATCCCGGAGCGCTCGCTCGAAGAACGGCCGCTCGGCGATGAGGAGCGGGAGCGGATGATGCTCGAGCACATGCCCGCGGTCCGCTGGATGGCGCGGCGCATCCACGAGCGTCTGCCCCAGCACGTCGACCTCGAAGACCTGATCAGCGCCGGAACGGTGGGGCTGCTCGATGCCTTCCGCAAGTTCGATCCGGCCAAGAAGGTGCAGTTTCGCAGCTATGCGCAGTTCCGGATCCGGGGCGCTATCCTCGACAGCCTGCGCACCCTCGACTGGAGTCCGCGCGATCTGCGCCGCAAGGGCCGGGCCGTCGAAGAGGCGATCCGGCGGCTGACGGCGCGCTGCGGCCGCACCCCGGCCGAGCCCGAGATCGCGCGCGAGATGGGTCTGGGCCTCGAGGAGTATCAACAACTGCTGGGCGAACTCAAGGGCCTCGAGATCGGCACGCTGCACCTCGAGCGGTCGGAGGATTCCGGCGAAGAAGAGCTCGCCTACATTCCCAATCATCCGGAGGACGACCCCCTGTTCCGCTGTCTGCGGGGCGAGATGCAGGAGCGCCTGGCATCGGCCATCGAGCAACTGCCGGAGCGGGAGCGGCTGGTCGTCACCCTCTACTACTACGAGGAGATGACGATGAAGGAGATTGGACTTGCCCTGGGCGTGGTCGAATCGCGCGTCTCGCAAATCCACTCCTCCGCCGTCGTCCATCTGCGATCGAAGCTCCAGGAATTCGGCGCAAAGAGGAAATAGAGTCTTATGGCGATCGAGAAAGAACTCGGCCAGGAAGAAATCGACGCTCTCTTTCAGGCGGCGCGGGCGCGCACGCAGACCGCTCCCGAGCCGGCCCAGAACCGGGTGCTGCCGTGGAGCTTCTCGCGCTCCGGGCAGATCTCGAACGAGCAGCTCAGGGCCATCAGCATGCTCAATGACATCTTCGCGCGCAACCTCACCCATCACCTGGGCGCGTGGTTTCGCAGCCGCGTGCAGGTCAGCCTGGTATCGGCCGAGCAGATCCAGTTCAGCGAGTTCCTCCTGCGCATTCCGGAACTGGCCTACGTCTGCTCGGTGCGCCTCGAGCCTCTGCGCGCCGTTTCCGTGCTGCAAATGGATCTGACCACCGCGCCTTCGATGATCGACCTGCTGCTGGGCGGGGAGGGGAAAGCCACCGAGCCGCGCGAGCTGACCGATATCGAGGAAGCCATCCTTTCCGGCGTGGTGGAGGCCATCTGCCGGGAACTGACCACCGCCTGGCAGCCGGTGGGCCTGAGTTTCAGCTTTGAGAAGCGGCAGATGCAGACGCAGACGCCGCGGCTGATTCCCGTCTCGGAAAAGACCCTGTGCCTGAGCTTCGAGCTGCGCCTGGCTGAGACCAGCGGACTGCTGAACCTGGCCTTTCCCGCCGTGGCCTCGAACACCATCCTGCGCCGCCTCGCCGGGGAGCGATCCCGGCAAAGGCGTCACTCGAGGGAGACGCGGGCCAGAATTCGTGAACTGGCGGGTGGCTGCCATGCCGGGACGGCACTGCAGCTTCCCTCCGTCCGCCTGGCGGCGTCCGCCCTGGGAGACCTCGAGCCCGGATCTCTGCTGCGCCTGAACCTGCCGGCGTCGAGCCTGGCCGAGTTTCGCGCCGGCGGAGTCCTGCTTTTCTCCGCCTCGGCCGCCTCCCGGGCTGAGCATCGCGCCGCCCATCTGGTAGCGGCCCGGGAGGCGAAGCCATGAGCGAGCAAAATCCCCTGCGGGGGCAACAGGCGCCATCCGCGCAACCATGGCTGGGCACACTGGAGGCCGAGATCGGCCGGGAACTGGGCCAGGCAGTCACGCTGACCGCCGGCGGCGAGCTTCCCCAACCATCCCGGAGCTTTGCGGACCGGATCGAGGTCCCGGGTGCGCGGCTGTTGCTGATCTCCGACAGCGGCGATACAGCGGCATTTCTGGCCGAGGCCCGCGTGGTCGAAGCCGGGCAGCTGGACGAGGGCATGCTGCGGGAGCTGTGGTCGGGCATCCTGGCCAGCGTGGCCTCGCGGATGGGAGGCAAAGCCATCGCGGCAACGGCTCCCGGCCCCTCCGGGTCGCCCTGTGTTCTTGGCCTCGGGAACGCGAAGCTGAGGTTATCGCTGGCCGTCGAGTCCACTCCGGCCGCCCTCCACAGCAGTCCGGCCGCGCCGCCGGCGCCAGTCAGCGCGCCAGGCCCCGGGGGCCGCAATTTCGATCTGCTGTTCGAGGTGGAGCTCGATGCATCCGTGCGTTTCGGATCGCGCGAGATGGAGCTGAAAGATCTGCTCGAGCTGGGGCCCGGCGACGTGGTGGAGCTGGACCGCCAGGTCGCCGATCCGGTGGATCTGGTCGTGGGGGACCGCATTGTGGCGCGGGGAGAGGTGGTGCTGGTGAACGGGAATTTCGGGCTGCGTGTGACCGAGGTGGCCGAGCCGGTGCGGCGGCTGGAGAGCATCCGATGCGTGTGGTAGGCGGAAGGGCGGCGAAAACGGAGCGTGCCCGCGCGTGGGCGGCCCCCGGCCTGTTGTTTCCCCGCTGCGGCAACCCCCGCTGCGCGACCGGCTGGATGCATCTGTGGCGGAGCCGGCGGGTTCCGGTGTTTGAAGGCCGATGGGCCTGCTCCCCGGAGTGCATGGCCGATCTGATTGCCGCCTCGGTACGCCGGGAGATGGACGGGGGGGATTCTTCCGCGGCGCCTCATCCGCATCGTCTGCCCATGGGCCTGATGCTCGTCCATCAGGGAAAGATCACACCGGAGCAACTCCAGACGGCCCTCGAGGAGCAGCGGCGCCGGGCCGAGGAGAACGGGGAATCGGTGCGGCTGGGAGAGTGGCTGCTGCAGAGCGGCGTCCTCTCCGAGCCGGCGCTCACCCGAACCCTTTGCGCGCAGTGGAACTGCCCGGTCCTTCACCTGGCCGGCTATCGCCCGGACGAGGTGGCCGGTGCGATACCTCATTTTCTGGCCGAAGCGCTGGGTGCTCTGCCCCTGCGCGCCCCCGGGGGCAGGCAGATGTACGTGGCTTTCTCAGGGCACGTCGGCCGCAGCCTCAGCTACGCACTGGAGCGGATGACCGGCCTGCCGGTGGTCGCCGGAATCGCTCCCGATTCGGAATTTCGGCTGGCCCAGGCGCGGTTTCTGGACACGCCGGCCCCCCGGGTTCGGCTGCTCGAGGCGGCAACTTCCTGGGTTCTGGTGCGGACGATGACGCAGCTGATCGAACGGGAGAGGCCGGTCGAGGCGCGCCTGGCGCGGGTGCATGAGTACTACTGGCTGCGCCTTTGGCGCCGCCGGGCCGAGGGCCTGCCTCCCTCCGATGCCGTCGAAGACCTGCTGGCCACCGTGGGACAGGGAAAGCGGAATGCCGGGTAGAGAAAACGGCAGAACCGCCGATAAGAGCATTGGAGGGGCTGCGCAATGGCCGGAATTACGGTGCTGATTGTCGACGATTCGTCGGTCATGAGGAAGATTGTCGAGCGGGCGCTGCGTCAGGCAGGGCTCGACCTGAGTCGGGTGGTGGAAGCGGGCAGCGGCAGCGAGGGCCTGGAGGCGCTGAGCCGGGACCGGGCGGACCTGATCGTGTCCGATATCAACATGCCCAGCATGGACGGGCTGGAATTTCTCCGCCAGCTGCAGAGCAGGGGTCTTGCACGCGGAGCTCCGGTGGTGATGATCACCACGGAAAGCGGCGAAGAACACGTGCGCGAGGCGCTTGCGGCAGGGGCGCAGGGATACATCCGCAAGCCCTTTACGCCGGATCAGGTGCGGGACCGGGTTCTGCCCCTCCTGCCTCCGGCCTGAGCCGGAGCATCCCGGCAAGCGATCCGGAACCAGACACAGATCACCGACAGAGGAAGGTAGAGGAATGGGCACAGGAACCGTGGATGGGCGCGCGCCAGGAAAAATCGACACAACGCGCTTTGAAGAGTTTCTCGACCGGGCGACCGATGAGGTGTTCAGCACCATGCTGGGATCCCACTGTACCCCGGCCGAGGCGGCGCCGCCTTCCGACTCCGGGGCGATTTCCGCGGTCATTGGCCTGGCCGGTGCGATGAGCGGATCGCTGGTCCTGCACGCCAGCTCCGGGGTGGCCTGCCGGATTGCGGCGCGCATGACCGGTTTGGAACCGGAGACCGTAGACGCTCTGGTGCGCGATGCGATTGGGGAAGTTTGCAACATGATTGCCGGGGCCTGGAAGGGATTCGATGCGGTACTGGCCTCGGGCTGCCTGCTCTCGACGCCGACTGTGGTTGCCGGAACCAGCTATGAAGTCTTCAGCCAGCGAGCGCCGGTTCGGATCGAACGGCACTATGGCTTCGAAGAGATGAGGCTGACGGTCACCATCTTCTGCGAAGTGTGACTCCGATGAGACTCCTCTAATCTTTGCCGTCTTCGTCTGGCTCTCCTCCTGCAGGAATCCTCGGCAGGGGAGGGCCAGGACAGTGGACAGTGGTTACTACGCGGCATTCTCCGGCTGGCTGGCACGCAGCCAGGCGCTGGATCTGGCGGCGGGCAATCTGGCCAATGCCGGAACCGCCGGTTACCGGGCCCAGCGCGACTACTTTCGCTCTGCCATCGTCGGTCCCGATGCCCTGAACTCCCAGCTGAACACCACCGTGAACGCCTTTGGCGTGCTCGGCGGCAGCCGCCTCGACCTCGGCCAGGGAGCGCTGACTCCCACCGGCAATCCGCTGGATCTGGCCATCGAAGGCGATGGCTTCTTCGCGGTTCAGACCAGGCAGGGCGTGCGCTACACGCGCGACGGGCAACTGGAGCGCGCCCCGGACGGAACCCTGACCACACAGGCTGGCGAGCCGGTGCTCGATGCGAGCCAGCAGCCTATCCGCATCCCCGCCGGAGAAATCGTGGTCGGAACCGATGGAGCTGTTTCGGTCAATGGCGCGGTCGCCGGGAAGATCGCAATCACCGGATTTGCCTCAGGCGATGCCCTGGTGGCGGAGGGCGCGAACCGTTATGCGGCCACCGCCGGCGCGACTTCGGCGGCAGCCACCGGGAGCATCCGTCAGGGCACTCTGGAAGGTTCCAATCAGGACGTGATCACCGGCAGCCTGCAGCTGGTCCTGATGCAGCGCCAGTCGGAAATGATGGAAAAAGCCGTTTCGATGTTTTCAAACGACCTCGACAAAACAGCCAGCGAAGATCTGCCGCGCGTCCCTGGCGCGTGAGGTGACAGGAGGGGAATGTGATTCGAGCTTTGTACACCGCGGCCAGCGGCATGAGCGCGCAGCAGCTGAATCTGGACACCATTGCCAACAACCTGGCGAACGCCTCGACCGTGGGCTTCCGCCAGCGGCAGCTGCAGTTTCAGGACATGATCTACCAGAACCTGGTCACGCCCGGTGCGGCGCAGAGTCAGGAAACCGTCTCGGCCGGACTGCAGATCGGACTGGGAACCAAGTCGGCGGCCACCGAAATCATCATGAATCAGGGCGATCTGAACCAAACCAGCAATCCTCTGGATCTGGCGATTCAGGGCACGGGCTTTTTCCAGGTTTCGCGTCCGGACGGAACGCTCGCCTATACGCGCGCCGGCAACTTTTTCCTCAACAATCAGGGCACCCTGGTCGACGCCCAGGGCGACCCGGTGGTGCCCAATATCACCATTCCCGCCAATGCGACGGCGGTGACCATCACCCAGTATGGTGTGGTGAACGCGACGCTCCCCGGGCAACAGAATCCGGCCCAGCTGGGGCAGATTCAACTGGCGACCTTTGTCAATCCCGGCGGCCTCGAGAGCGTGGGCTCCAATTTGTTCACGGCCACGTTGTCTTCGGGCGATCCGGTGCTGGGCAATCCTGGCGGCACCGAAGGCCTGGGCACGTTGCAGCAGGGGTACCTTGAAAACTCCAATGTCGATGTGGTGGGCGCCTTCGTGCAGATGGTGCTGGCGCAGCGAGCCTACGAGAGCAACTCGAAGGTGATTCGCGCCGCCGATGACATGTACAGCGAAGTCAACAATATGGCGCGGTGATTGCGATGAGATGCGGGTGGATTCTGGCAGCCTCGATGGTATTCCCGGCACTGGCCCGGGGAGCGTGCGGCCCGGCTTCCACGCTGCGCGACTGGGGCCTGCACCGGGAGTGGCAGATCACCTGCGATGCCGGGCACCCCGAGCGCCCGGCCAGGCTGATCGAGGTTCCGTGGTCGATGCCGGCCGCATCCTGCAGATCAAAACCCAACGGAAACCCGGCCGCCCTTTCCGCGCCCGAGGTTCGCAGCGGAATGCGAGTGACCCTGTGGCGGCGTCAGGAAAGTACGGATCTTCATCTTTCCGGCATTGCGCTGGGCACGGCTCGCCGCGGCGAGCGGGTGAAAGTAAGAGCGGGCCTCGGCACTGCGGTCCTCAACGGAATCGTCCGCGGGCCGGCGCTGGTGGAGCTGACGCCGGAGGAGGAGCGGCGATGATGCCAGCGCGAGCAACAGCGAGAGCGGCCGTCGCAATAACCCTGCTCTGGGGCTGCTGCATGCCTGGCTTTGCTTCCAAAGCCAAAAAGCCCCACGCGGAGAACACCCCACCCGACATTGCGCTCCACGATTACATTGCCCGGGTGCGCGCCGAGAAAGCAGCCGAAATCCTTACCCCCGGCTCCATCTGGTCCTCCACCGGAAGGCTGACCAATCTGGTGAGCGATGTGAAAGCGGTGCGCGCTCATGACCCGATCGCGGTTGTGGTCTCAGAGAGCCTTGCTGCCTCCACGGACGGTACCGTGAAGAACCAGCGGGCATCGGCGGCCAGCTCCCAGGTATCCGCGCTGCTGGGCAAGCTCTCGACCAGCAATGCGCTGAACAATCTGCTCAACCAGAACTCCGCTTCTTCGCTCAACGCGCAGGGGCAGAGCGTGACCAACTCCAGCATCACCACCACGCTGGGGGGCGAGGTGGCCGATGTGCTGCCCAACGGCATGCTGGTGATCCAGGTGGTGCGCCAGCTGACCTTTAACCAGCAGACGCAGCTGATCCGGCTGCGGGGCCTGGTGCGGCCGGAAGACGTGAACGCGCTGAATCAGGTGCAGTCAACGGCAATCACCGATATGGAACTGGAAGTTGTTGGCAAAGGCATCGTGAACGATGCCACCTACCGGCAGAATCCGATCGTGCGGCTGCTCGAAAAGATCATGGTTTTCTGAAAAGGGGTTTCCGATGCTGCTGAGGACGAGATATCTGGCGATGGCGGGGCTCGTGGCCGCGGGCCTCGCGGCAGCGCGGGCCGACGACGCGCCGAAGACGAAGCTGGCGCACGTCAAGGATGTCGCCTCGGTCGAGGGGGTGCGCGACAATCAGCTGGTCGGGTACGGCATTGTGGTGGGACTGCACGGGACCGGCGACAGCTCGCAGACCGTTTTTCCTCTGCAAACGCTCGAGTCGGCGCTGGAGAGGATGGGCGTGAGCCTGCAGGGCAACGCCATGGCGTCGATGATGCAGACGCGCAACATGGCTGCGGTGTTTCTGTCCGGGACCCTGCCGCCGTTTGCCCGGCCGGGGAACAAAATCGACGTGACCGTCTCGTCGGCCGGCGACGCGCGTAGCCTCGAAGGAGGCATGCTGCTGCTGTCGCCGCTCTACGGCCCGGACGGGCAAATCTACGCCGAAGCGCAGGGCCCGATGGTTCTGGGAGGCTATGCGGTGACCGCTAACGGGACCAGCAAGTCGGTGAATTATCCGACTACCGCGCGAATCCCATCCGGGGCGATTGTGGAGCGTGGCGTGCCGCTCGATCTGGCCCATCTGCGCACGCTCTCGCTTCTGCTGGACGAGGGCGACTTCCACACCGCCGAGGCTGTCAGTTCCGCCGTCAACCGGGAGCTGGGCCGCAAGGCCGCGCATGCTGTCGACAGCCGCAGGATCGAAATCGAGCCCGCGGCGAACGAGGATATTCCCGCCCTGCTGGCGCGGATTGAAGAGGTCGAGGTGGAGGTGTTCCCGCGCGCCCGGCTGGTGGTGAACGAGCGCACAGGAACCGTGGTGATCGGAGGCAATGTGCGCCTGCAGCCGGTGACGATTCTTCATGGTGGACTGGTGGTGAACATCGTGAGCCACTTCGAGGTGTCTCAGCCCAATCCGCTGGCGCAGGGATCGACCCAGGTCGTGCAGCAAACGACCGTGCAGGCCCAGGACAAGCCTGCCAATCGAATTAGTCTGAAGGAAGGGGCCACGGTGGACGATCTGGTCGAGAATCTGCAGCAGATTGGGGCAACAGCGCGCGACATCGTCTCCATCCTCCAGGCGATGAAAGAAGCCGGGGCTCTCGAAGCCGAACTGGAGGTTTTGTGATTGCAACCGGAATCGCAGGGGGGCTGGCCGCAGCGGCGACGGCACAAGCGCCGGATCCGCGGCTCAGGCCGGCGGCCCATGAGTTCGAAGCCTGCATGATGAAAGAGCTTCTTGAGCCTCTGCAGAAAGAAACCCTCGCCGGGGGCGAAGCGGGCGATGGCGGCGATGAGGGCAGCGAAAGCGCCCTGACCAGCTTTGGTTCGGAGGCGCTGGCGCGGGCCATTTCCGACCATGGTGGATTTGGAATTGCTACAAAGATCATCGAGCATTTCAGCCACGGCAGGAGCGGTGCGGGCGGGAGTTCCGAAATGGGAAAGGCTTCCGCGGAGCAGAAAGAAGATTCGACTAAAGGGCTGTCTCAGGCTGCCGATTAAGGAAATGAAGGAGACCAGGGATGAACGTGAACAATAACCTCCAGGCATTACAGCAGCTTTTTTCGAGCCAGGATGTGGCGCGTCCGGCGGATTCAGCGAAGGCTTCGGGAGCCGGGGAAACGCAGCAGCAGGCGGGAGCAGACCGCGCCACCCTCAGCACAGCAGCCGGCCTCGCAGCGGCTGCGGCATCGGATACGGATGTGAGGATGGACAAGGTGTCTGCCATCCAGCAGGCGCTGGCGAGCGGTACCTACAACGTTCCCGCGTCGGAAGTCGCGGGTAAGATGATCGATCACATGCTGGGCAGGTAAGCGGGGAACGGAATGGCCGCACAGAGGTCGGCGATAGAACTCGTCGACGCAGGGATTCAGGCGCTTGCGCACAACGATGTTGCGGAGCTGGACCGGCTCACTGAAGCGGCGGCCCAGGTCCGCTCGCCGGAGTTCGCCCAGGAGCAAAGTGGTATGCGGCTCCGGATGCGCACGTTCGATCATCTGCTGGTGTTGACCCGGCGCAATCTTCGGTTGCTGCGGGGAACAGGCTCCATGGCGTATGGCCCCTCGGGCGAGCCCCAGCGGCCGATTCGGGATTGACGGCCGGGCGCAATCGCAACCGCGACCGCCCGGGGAGAAACTGAGGTCGAAGATCCATGGCCACGATTGGGACAGCATTCAACATTGCGACCGGGGCGCTCGACGCGGACCAGGCGGCGCTGGACATCGTGGCCAATAACACTGCCAACGTGAATACTCCCGGATACACGCTGGAGACTCCGACGTGGCACCAAAACGAGTCGTCCTCTCTGGGGAACGTCAGCTTCGGGATGGGCGTCCAGGTGACCGGCGCGCAGTCGCAGCGGGATCGCGTGCTGGAGCAGGCGATGCAGCAGCAGACCCAGACGGAGAGCGCCTCTTCGGCGCGGCTGACCGCGCTCAACCAGATGCAGGCTCTCTTTACAGGAGCGACCAGTACGGGCACCACCACCAGCGCGACCAGCGGGATCGGCACCGATCTGTCGAATTTCTTTGATGCGCTTTCTTCGCTCGAGTCGAACCCTGCAGATATTGCCCAGCGCCAGAGCGTGCTGTCGGCAGCGGGAACCCTGGCATCGGACTTCAACGGGGCAGCATCCCAGCTGGAAAGTCAGGGACAATCTTTGGATGAGCAAACCACGAGCATTGTGGGCCAGGCCAATTCGCTCCTTCAGGACATCGCCCATCTGAATCTGCAGATCGAGTCGACCAGCCCCAATCAGGATGCGGGCACACTGGAAGACCAGCGCCAGCAGGATCTGACGCAGCTGTCACAACTGATTGGAATCCGTACCGTCCCGACAGAGAGCAATGGCCTGACGGTGACCACGATGGGCGGGGCGCTGCTGGTTTCCGGAGGACAGGCCGGCCAGATTACAACCGGCGAGCAGGATGGCGTCACCCACTTTTACGACGCGCAGGGAGCGGACATCACAGCTGACCTGACCTCGGGCGGCGGACAACTTGGAGGCACGCTGACGGCGCGCGACCAGGATATTCCGCAGGTGGAAACCACGCTGGATCAGCTGGCGTATGCGGTGGCGACCAGCATCAACACGCAGAATCAGGCCGGCTATGACCTGAACGGCGCAGCGGGCACGGCCATCTTCAGTTTGCCGGCTGGTGTAACCGCTCAGGATCCAACCGGATCGGCAGCGGGAATTGAGGTGGCGATGACCGACCCGGCGAAGATTGCCGCAGCTGGCATCGCAGCGGGGTCGTCGCCACCCGCACCTGAGGGCCCCTCCGGAGATTCGAACCTTGTGACCATGGCGAACCTCGGCAATTCGGGCATCGTGGATGGCATTTCACCGACCTCGTTTTTCTCCAACATGGTGACCAGCCTGGGCAGCCTGACCGCCGAAGTCCAGAGTGACAACACGGCGCAGCAGGCTGCGCTCACCCAGCTGCAGGATCAGATCAACACCGTGTCGGGGGTCAATCTGAACGATGAAGCCGCGCAGCTGGAAACGTTCGAGCAGTCGTATCAGGCGGCCTCAAAACTATTCACCGTCCTCGATCAGGTGATGGTTTCAGCCCTGAATCTGGGCGTCGAGACAACGTACTCATAGCGCCGCCAGGACCTGGAGCACCGGCTGGAGTTGAGACATGAGAGTGAATCCGCTGTTTATGAACGATCTGGTGACCTCGCTGGATCAAACCTCGGCCAGTGAGGCCCAGCTGACCGCGGAACTGGCCAGCGGCTCCCGAGTGAACCGCCTAAGCGATGATCCGGTTGCCGCCGGCGACAACGTTCTGTTGAGCCAGCAGATAGCCAGCGACGACACTTTTTCGCAGACTGCGTCATCAACCCAAAGCATGCTGCAGATGAGCGACTCGGCCCTGTCCACCGTAGTGAATCAGCTGACGTCGGCGGTTTCACTGGCAACTGAGGCCAACAATGGGACGCTGAACGCCAGCGACCTGGAATCCATCGGCAACCAGCTGGCGGGTATTCGCAACGAAGTGTTGTCGCTGGCCAACACCACGTACCTTGGACAATATCTGTTCTCGGGAAGCGTGGGATCCACGGCTGCTTACACTCTGGACAGCAGTACGTCTCCCGCTGTGGCGACCTACCAGGGAGACGACAGCACCGAATATCTGGAAACGCCCAATGGACAGAAAATTCAGCTCAACATTCCCGGGAGCCAGATCTTCTCGGCCGCTGGCAGCGATGTGCTGGGAACCCTGAATGCGCTGGTTGCGGACTTCTCCTCGGGAACCGCTGCTCCCACCGCGGCAGCCGATACTCAGGCCCTGAATTCCGCACTGAGCCACGTGACACAGCAGCGCGTGTTGATCGACAATTCCCTCACCAGGCTCTCCGACGCCGAGAACTACGCCCAGAGTGAATCGACCCAGCTCACGGCCTCGCAAACGACATTGATGCAGGCGGACGTCGGTCAGATAGCGACACAGTTAAGCACGGCGGAGACGCAGCAGGCCGCGCTGAGCCAGGTGATTGCTACTCTGGGGAAACAGAGTCTCTTTAACGACCTGTGAGGCCGCGACCGTCGACTGATCTGATTGCGGCAAACCGCTCAGTGTTCCTGCCGGGGCACGCCCGGTTCCCCCGATCTATTGCACCTGAAACTCCTGCGTCAGCGGCGTATTTTCAGAAGAATCGCCCACAGCCACAACGAACTTTCCCGGGTCGACCTGCCACCCATGCTTCTCGTCGCTCCAGTAGGCCAGCGAACGCTCGTGGAGCGTGATGCTTACGTGGTGCGTGTCGCCCGGACTCAGGCGCACCTTCTCAAACCCCTTCAGCTCCTTCGCCGGCCGTTTCACCTTCGCCGACGGATCGCCAACATAGACCTGCGCCACGGTCGCGCCGGCACGCTGCCCGGTATTCGTAACGTCGAAGGAGACGGTGATGGGAGCGTCGGCGCCCGGCTGTTCGGGCGAGACTTTCAGGTTCGCAAAAGAAAACGTCGTGTACGACAGCCCATAGCCAAACGGGAAGAGCGGCTTCTTGTCGAACGTGGTGTAGTACCGGTAGCCCAGGAAGACTCCTTCCTTATAGTTCACGTGCGGCGTCTGGCCCTTCGCCACTGGCGCTGCATAGTAGTTGTCGTGCACCGGGTTCTCGTTCCATGACCGCTCGAAGCTCACCGGGAGATGGCCTTCGGGCGAATGTTCGCCTATAAGAATCTGCGCCAGGGCGCGGCCGCCCTCCTGTCCTGGGTACCAGTTGTGCAGAAGCGCGGGGACTTGGTCGAGCCAGCGGTGCATATCGACGTTGCCCCCGGCTGTGATCGTGACAATGGTATGCGGGTTCGCCTGCGATACGGCCTGGATCAACTGGTCCTGCCCGAAGGGCAGTTCATAGCTGCGATCGAATCCCTCGCTCTCCGTCGAGGGATCGAATCCGACAGCAACGACAGCGGCGTCAGCAAGCGCAGCAATTTTCTTCGCGTCGGGAGAAACCAGCTCCTCAACTCCCCGTATGCCGAGTCCCACGCGCGGATAGGCGGCATCCGGCCAGTAATCCAGCTCCACTTCCGCCGCTTTTCCCGCGGTCAGCGTCACTTCTGCATAACGCGGCGCCTGGCCTTCGCGCTCGGGCTGATCGATCACCGTCTTGCCATCGACAATCAGTTTGTACGCATCGGACCCGCCGGCCCCGGTCAGAAACAGGTACGCCTCAGTCTTCGCCGGCATGTACTTCATCGTGAAGCGAACGCTGTGACGCTCCTTTGCCGGCGGCGTCCACTCCTCCGATCGAAACGAAGCAATGCGGCGCGCATACGAGATGGCCGGCGTGCCGTTGAAACCGGGATTGCTGAAGTTCTCGATCTTCACCTGGGAGCCCGTCCACGGATTGTCAGGGACCTTGCCGGAGGGATCGTAGAACTCGGTCTGCTCAAACAGGTCCTTAGCAGAAGGCAGACCCGCAGCGTAAAGGACCTTCACCTTGCCGGCCAGCGCGTTCGACAGACCGGTCATGATGCTTACCGGCGCGTAGGCGTCAACGTGGGAGCTGCCGCCGGCGCCGGGCACTGCCGGCCAGGCGTCCGGGCCAATGACGGCGATGGTGTGGACCTTGCCAGGATCGAGA
>Ga0335078_10006495_pt1 | contig 17300 bp, 19 predicted proteins | sample Lox_Sample_32_FD_206711 | JGI IMG/M metagenome (GOLD analysis project Ga0335078, IMG submission 206711) | Soil microbial communities from Loxahatchee National Wildlife Refuge, Florida, United States - Lox_Sample_3.2 | ecosystem: Environmental > Terrestrial > Soil > Wetlands | place: USA... | reverse complement strand
CAGGTCGGCGTCGCCAAGCGCGTCGTGGTTATGGACCTGTCGAAAAAGGAAGACGCGCACAAGCCGCAAGTTTTCATCAATCCGGAAATCACCTGGGCATCGGAAGAAAAATCCACCCACGAGGAGGGCTGTCTTTCGATTCCGGAATTCTACGAAGAGGTCGAGCGGCCAACCGAGATCAAGGTCAAGTATCTCGACCTCGACGGCAAAGCCCACGAGATTACGGCGAAGGGACTGTTGGCGACCTGTTTCCAACATGAGATCGACCACATCAACGGCGTGCTGTTCATCGACCACATCTCCAAGCTGAAGCGCGATCGCATCGTCAAGAAATTCACCAAGGCAGCCAAAGCAGCGGGCAAGACGACGAAGACCAAGGTGGAGGCCTAGTTGCCGCTGCGCCTCGTGTTTATGGGCACACCCGATTTCGCCGTGCCTACACTTCTCGAAATCGTTGGTGCCGGACATGAGATCGTAGCGGTCTATACGCGCGCGCCACGGCCGGCCGGACGCGGCATGGAACTGCGGCAGAGTCCAGTCGCGCGCGAAGCGGAGCGATTCGGGCTGCAGGTTTTAACGCCGAAAACTCTCAAGGGTGACGACGCCGCAGCGACGATGCGCGCACACGACGCTGATGCGGCCGTGGTCGTGGCCTACGGACTGATCCTGCCGAAACCGATCCTGGACGCTGTTCGGCTCGGCTGTTTCAATCTGCACGCTTCGCTGTTGCCGCGCTGGCGCGGTGCGGCGCCGATCCAGCGCGCCATCATCGCCGGCGACCTCGAAACCGGCGTGATGGTGATGAAAATGGAAGAAGGTCTCGATACCGGACCGGTCGCGATGGCGGAGCGGGTACCCATCGGTCCGGACGTGACCGCGGGCGACATGCACGACACTCTGGCGCGGCTTGGCGCCGATCTGATGCTGCGCGCACTCGCCGCGCTGGAAAAGGGCGCCCTGCAGCTGACGCCGCAATCCGCGGGCGGCGTGACTTACGCCAGCAAAATCGACAAGAACGAGACCGGCATCGACTGGACCAAGCACTGGCAGCAGGTCCACGATCATTGCCGGGGTTTATCGCCGTTTCCAGGCGCGTGGTTTGAGTTTTTGGGCAATGGCGGCGCAGGCCGGGTCAAGGTGTTACGCACGACCAGGGGCGAGGGCCACGGCGAGCCCGGGCGTGTGCTCGACGAACGTCTGACCGTTGCCTGCGGCGAAGGCGCAGTACGGCTAGTCGAATTACAGCGCGCCGGGCGCCAGCCGATGCAGACGGAAGATTTTTTGCGCGGAACGCCGATCGTCGCCGGCTGTAACCTCGGCGTCCGTACGTAAGCTCGCATCGCGCCCTCTAAACTACGCAGCTTGATAATTGACCCACCGGTGTCGAGCAGATTCCACATATTCGGCAAGATCCGCGTCGGTGACGCGCACCAAATCGGTGTGGCCGAAGCCCTGCGAATAGTCGAGGATCGACACAATTTCCGGCCTCAGCCGCATCACCGGAACTTCGGCGGGATCGGGCCGCGGCATGCTTTTGTATTCCGGATATCGCTGAAACAGGATTTCGGCGACGTGTTCGATCTCGTCTCGATCTTGTACTTCACTGACGCGGCCAGCCATCGACAGACCCTGGATTTGCAATGGCTGCGGAAAATCGTTGCCAATAGCGGCGGATACCCGGGCGTCGCGGGTGACGTTGGCGAATTTCTGGCTGGTGCGACCGATCACGAAGTAGATGATGAGCCCGTCATTGGCGTAGCCGACAATAGTGGCCTGCGGCCATCCATCGGGACGGTTGGTAGCGATTGTCATGATTCGGTGATGGGCGAGAAGGTCGATGATCTGCTGCTTGAATTCTCGTTTCATGGCCGTGCTCGTTACCATTGTGACGATTTCGCGTTGCGTTGATTATTGGAAATATCGAACCGTCGCTTTGCGGTGAATCAATTATGCCTCGCTACAAGCTCACCATCGAATATGACGGCACACCATTCGTCGGCTGGCAGGTGCAAGACAACGGCGTCTCGGTGCAGGGCGTCATTACCGAAGCAATTGCGGCATTTACCGGCGAGCACGTCTCGCTGCAGGGCGCCGGCCGCACCGATGCCGGTGTGCACGCGCTCGGCCAGCTCGCTCACGTCGATCTTGCCAAGGATTGGGACGTCGACACCGTGCGTGACGCCATCAACTTTCACCTGCGCCCGCAACCGATTGCGGTGCTAACAGCAGAAAGCGTCGCCGACACGTTCGAGGCGCGTTTCTCGGCGATCAAGCGGCATTATCGCTACCGCATCATCAATCGCCGCGCCGATCTCGCGCTCGAGCAAAATCGCGCGTGGCGCGTGCCGCGGCCACTTGACAGCGCGGCGATGCATACGGCAGCTCAACAGCTCATAGGCCGGCATGATTTCACCACCTTCCGCGCCACCGAATGTCAGGCCAAATCGCCCGTGAAGACGCTCGACCAGCTCGACGTCGCCCGCGATGGCGATGAGGTACGCATTACGGCGTCAGCGCGCTCGTTCCTGCATCACCAGGTGCGCTCGATGGTCGGCTCGCTCGTGCATGTCGGCGAAGGCAAGTGGAGCGCGGAGGATCTTGGTGCGGCGCTCGCCGCCCGCGACCGCACTGCCTGCGGCCAGGTCGCGCCGCCGCATGGGCTTTATCTGGTGCGGGTGGAGTACTAACGCGTCGTAGCGAAATACTTCTCGATGATCCGCCGGTAAATCGCGGTCAGCGCGCGCAGGTCCGCGACCGGGGCGCATTCGTCGACCTGGTGCATGGTCTGTCCGACCAGGCCGAACTCAAGCACCGGGCAAAAATCCTTGATGAAGCGTGCGTCGGACGTGCCGCCGGAGGTCGAAAGTTTCGGCTTGCGGCCGGTGACCTCGTCGATGGCGGCGGTCGCCAGATCGGTGAATGGTCCCGGCTTGGTGAGAAAGACCTCGGCATTCGACGGCTGCCACTCGAACGCATAATGTGCGCGGCCGGCCGCGGCGGTCTGCGCGCGGCGCTCGATCAAAGTTTTGAGCGCGATCGGGCTGTGGCAATCGTTGTAGCGGATGTTGAATCGCGCCCGCGCCTGCCCCGGAATGAGATTGACGGTTTCGTTACCGACATCGACCGAAGTGAATTCGAGATGCGAAGGATCGAAATGCTCGCTGCCGTCGTCGAGCGGCGCCTGCAGCGCTGCGATGAGCGTCACCAACCCGCGGATCGGGTTGTCGGCGCGATGCGGATAAGCGACGTGACCTTGACGGCCGGTGACGACGAGCGTGCCGCTAAGCGAGCCGCGGCGGCCGGCCTTGATGGTATCGCCGAGCGTCTCGACGTTGCTCGGCTCGCCGAGGATGCAGTGGTCAAAAGTCTCGCCGCGTTCGGCCGCCCATTGCAAGAGCTTGATCGTGCCGTTGACCGCTACGCCCTCTTCGTCGCCGGTGATCAGGAGCGAAATCGAGCCGTGCTTCGGCCGGCCGCCATTGGCGGCGAGATAGTCCAGCGCCGCCGCAACGAAGCAGGCGATGCCGCCTTTCATGTCGACGGCGCCGCGGCCGTAAATTTTGTCGTCTGCCAATTCGCCGCCGAAGGGCGGATGATGCCAATTTGCCTCGTCTCCCGGCGGCACGACATCGGTATGCCCGGCGAACATCAGATTGGGTTTTTCACTGCCGATGCGTGCGTAAAGGTTTTCGACCGGAATGGTGCCGGGCTCGGCAAAAGTCGCGCGATGCACGGCAAATCCCGCCTGCGCTAACACGCCTTGCAAATAACCGAGCGCTCCACCCTCTTGCGGCGTGATCGAGCGGCAACGAATGAGATCGCGCGCAATAGCGACGGGATCGGCAGTCATCGCCCCTAAACCTTCGCCAGCGGATCAGGACCGTTCTGGTTCGGGCCGACCGTGCCCCTGCGGAAACCAAGCTCGACGAGCAAAGCCAAGCCGAACACGGTAAACGGCACCGCGATCACCAGCGACAGCATGCTCGGCGCCTCATCATTGCCGGCAACGCCAAGTACGGTGAAAAGATCAAGCAAGGCGCCGGCGCCGAAGAAAACAATCAACAGCCAAATCGGCATGTTGCGGTCGTGCGCCCGTTTCACCGCGACGGCAAATTCCGGATAGGTGAAGGCAAGATCGACGATGGCGCTTAGCCGATCGCCCTGAATCTCCTCCGCGATGAGATGGCCGAAAATCTCGGCGATCGCGAGCACGCCCATCGCGAACCAGAACGTCTGGCGGCCGATGCGGCCGTGAAAGCCATTGAGAAGGTAAGCCCAATCCATCGTCGCAACGCGAACTTTCAGTCCCGCAGCAATTCGTTGATGCTGGTCTTGGCCCGCGTCTTTTCGTCGACGCGCTTGACGATGACGGCACACGAGAGGTTGGGAGTCACGCCGCCCGCCGCGCGCGGCGCACCCGGCAGGCTGCCCGGCACCACGACCGCATAAGGCGGCACCTCGCCTTGAAAGATTTCGCCGCTGCTGCGGTCGACGATCTTGGTTGAAGCGCCGATGAACACGCCCATCGACAGCACCGCGCCTTCGCGCACGATCACGCCCTCGGCAATTTCCGAGCGCGCGCCGATAAAGCAATTGTCCTCGACGATCACCGGCTCCGCCTGTAATGGCTCAAGCACGCCACCGATGCCGGCGCCGCCGGAGATGTGACAGTTCTTGCCAATCTGCGCGCATGATCCGACAGTCGCCCAGGTGTCGATCATGGTGCCGCGATCCACGTAGGCTCCGAGGTTGACGAAAGACGGCATCAGCACGACGCCCGGCGCTATATAAGCGGAACGCCTTACGACGCAGCCGGGCACCGCGCGAAATCCGGCACTGCGAAAGCGCTTGTCATCCCAGGTGTCGAATTTCGAAGGGACCTTGTCCCACCATACTGCACGGCCGGGGCCACCCGAGATCACGCTCATGTCGTTTAGGCGGAACGACAGTAGCACCGCCTTCTTGAGCCACTGATTGACGCGCCAAGCGCCGTTGGCCGCGCGTTCCGCCACCCGCGCCTCGCCGCGGTCGAGCAGGTCGAGCGCATCCTCGACCGCCTCGCGGACTTTGCCGGTTGTCGCCGGACCAAACTCATCGCGCCGCTCGAAAGCGTCTTCGATGGCCTCCGCCAACGATTTTGTCCCGGTTTGGCTTTGAGGCTTGGCGAATTCGGCAGCCGACATAAAGAAATCCCCAGTTGCGGCGGTTTGTCGGAGTGCGCTTGATCGATGTCAAGCACTGCGGTCGCTGTGGACCCTAAAATTGGAACTTTTCTTGCATAGCTCGCTTAGAAACGATGCGACCAGAGGGTTTCCAATGATCACAATGGGAATAGCAGTCATGGCCGGCGTATTTTATTGGCTTGGCTGGTACAAACTGGCGTTCTGGATTCTGACCTATGCGATCGTTTACGGCGGCCTGAATGTGTTGCGCGGCGACAATCAGGCGCGGTGGCTATTTCGACGCGATTCCGCGCTCACTATTGCGGTTCTCCTTCCGGTCACCTGGCATATCGGCGAGCTTGCCGGTTACTTTTGATCGGCACCAAAACCTCGCTGCTCAGCGATACCGCGCAAAAAGCCGGCGAGATCGTCGGTGACGTGATCGACGTGCGGGGCATCGCGCCCGGTAAGCTCCCACTCCTCGCGAAAGACTTCGCGAGTGCCATTCGGCACCACCAGCACGGTGGTCATCCCGAGCGCGTGCGGCACTTCGAGATTGCGCGACAGATCCTCAAAAATCGCCGCCTTCCGCGGATCGACATGGTGCCGGGAAAGGAAGCGATCATAGACCGAGGGCCGCGGCTTCGGCTCGAACGCGGCTGAGGCGACATCGAACACGTCGTCGAAGTGTTCCGCGATTTCCAATCTCGCCGTCACCGCTTCGGCGTGCCGCCGCGTGCCGTTGGTGAGAATGAGCTTGCGTCCCTGGAGCTGAGCAATGGCAGCGCCCAGCGCAGGGTCGGGAGTCAGCGGCGAATGATCGATCTGATGCACGACTTCCAGAAACTCGTCGGGGTTGAGGCCGTGTTCCTCCATTAAGCCGCGCATGCTGGTGCCATAGCGGCGGTAGTAATCCTTCTGCACCCGGAACGCCTCATCCGGAGTCACGCGCAGGAAATTGGCGATGTAGTCGCGAATGCGCTCATCGACCTGCTGCCAAAGATTGATGTGGTGCGGATAGAGCGTGTTATCGAGATCGAATACCCAAGTTTCGACCGCACCGAAGCCGCGAGCGTGAGCTCGGGCCTGGTCTTCAATCTGACGCTCGATCATGCCCGGCGACTCGCTGTTGCCACACTTCCCGGCTAGGACGCCAGGAAGCTCGCCGAATCAGTAATAGCAGCCGGTCAGCCGGGAGCAATGATCCAAAAGCTTTTGCGCGGGTCAGTTCCGTTTGTGCAGGCGGCGCTGATCGGCACGTTGGCCGCCGCGGCTCTGGCCGCCTTCGCAATGTTGATTTCCGGTGCCTGAGGACGCTCTAGCGCGGCTTAGACCGCTTCGCGCCAAGCCGCCGCCGGCAGCAGGCCCTTGAGTGCGCCGTCGTGCAGACGCACCGGATCGCGCTCGCCTTCCATGGCCAGCCGCAAAAGCGAACGCGCCAGTTCGTCCGGCCGTACCGTGCTGTTGCCGACCGCCTTGAGCGTCAGCCATGCCTCGTCGAAGGCGGCCTCGAGGATCACCAGCGTCTGAGGGTCAAACGAAGAGTTTTGGAACCCGCGCATAGTCCGTTCCTCACCGCAATAGTACGGACAGATTTACGGAGTAGCAAAACATCGTCCTCAACTTGGCCGAGTTTGTGACTGAAAGCCCGTGACAATTTGCATCAATAGCGCGCCGCCCCACGCGGCACCCAGTCATGATCCGGCGAGCCGGACGCATGACACCCATGCGATTTGATTTCGTCATTTCCACAGCTGAAAGGCGATCAGCGCAGCCAGCATGGTTCCGCTCCCGACCCCCTGCAACGGGGTGATGACTTCTCCGAGGGCGATCGCGCTCAGCGCCATGGCAATCATCGGCTCGAAATTGGTGAGCAACGCAGTACGGAACGGCCCGATACGGATCGTCGACACAAATACGAACAGTATGGCGACTGTGGTGACAAAACTCAGGGCGATCAACGCGATCCAGCCGCCGCCGGTTTGTGGCGGCTGCCAAGTCTGCGTGAGAAGCGATACGGCGGCAAATATCACGAGCTGCGCCATCACCGAGTACCACGTCGTCAGCCGCGCGTCGGCGCCGACAAGGAATGCGCGTGTGAAAATCAGCACACCAGTTCGGCAGCACGCCGCGCCGATGGCGAAGGCAATGCCGCCAAGCGCGAGACCCGCCGGGTGAGCACCGATCATAATCGCCAGTCCGGTGAAAGCCGCGAGCGCGCACAGCACCCCTTGCCAGCGCAAGCGCTCGAGACCCGTTGCCGCAGCAACCAGTCCGGTCAGCAACGGATAAACGAAATAAGTCAGAACCGCCGTCGGTACATCATTGGCTTCAATCGCCTTGAACAGGCAAAAGATCAGCACCGAGAACAACACGCCAACGCCGAAGGATATCAGGCGAACACGCGTGTCCACCAGCGCCGGCTTCGGCCCGAGCCGCAGCCATACACTCATCAAGACGAGCCCGACCACGCTGCGAAACAACAGCATGGTGAGCACGTCGCAGTGCGACGCGATGATGATCTTGGCGAGCACATCGGCAACGCCGAGCGAGAACGCAGCGGCGAGCCCGGGCACCACCGAAAAAACAAAGCGGGAGGCCAAGTAGAACAACCCGTGTGGAATTCCGCCCGACGCAATACGCGGCGGCGGCCTGCGCCGCAACCCGGATTGTGAACTGGCGCATAATGCGAAAAAAAACTAGGCGCGTTCGATAAAGATGCGTTCCTGTTCAGGTGCGGGATGCATAACCGGCGCCGCCGGTTTCTCGAATCGCTCCTTGAGCACCAGCGCCGCGCGAACGAACGGTGCAATCAACTCGCCTCGTATGGTGTGGGCGTGTTCACGATCCGGCTCAACTCCGAACTCGAGCAGTTCGCGATCTGCCGCCGGAATGTACAGCGTCCCGAACATCCAATCCCACAGCGCCAGACAGCTGCCCAGATTCTTATTGAAGTGAACCGGATTTCGCGAGTGATGAATCTGATGATGAGCCGGACTCATCAGCAAATGGCCGAGCCAGCCAGTGAACGAAATCCACAATTGCGAGTGCTGCAAGTGAACGTAAAAGTAGATGAAGAACACCAGAATAATGTTGGTCTCGGAGAGACCATATTGCGAGGCGGGCTGACCGAGCAGGTAGTCTCCCAGGCCATTCGCGAATCCCATCGAGGCTGCGAGAATGTTGATGAAGATGCACATATAGATCGGATGCACACGAAAGTTCGTCAGCGGCGTGAGCACCGTCGCCGAGTGGTGGACCTTATGGAATTCCCAGAGGAACGGTATGCGGTGCGAAAGATAGTGGTTGAACCAGTAACCGAGCTCATAGGCCAGGAACAGCATAACCGTGATAATCGACCGGGAAACAAATACCGGCCACGGCGCCGGCGGCATGGCGCCGAACGCGTTGGTCAGCAGGTCCGCGATGCTACGGCTCAGCGTGTCATAGGACAGCAGAGCCCAGCCGAATAAGATACCGAAGACGAAAACGTTGAAATAAAAATAGCCGGCGTCCGCCATGCTCGACTTGCTCAAGACGATTCGCTTCGGGAACAGCGACCGAAACAGCGGCTTAAGGCGAATGCGCCGGCCTCTTCTGTATCGCCGTGCGGCAAGAACAGCGAATGCGACGCACAGCGCGCTGAACAGCGAAAGCAGCGAAATATGCGACCCGGGCGACAGGAACGCTTTGCTCAGCTGGCCAAAAAAATACGAAATGCCGGGCGACAGATCCAAACGCGCCTCCGCAACGTGCGAGAAGCGTCAGTGTTACGCGGCCATTGGTAAAGGCGGCGTTGTCCGGCTGCGCAGCGCGCAGTTAACGGCAGGTGAATCGGCGCAGGTCATTTCAGGCTTAAAACGCGTCAGTTGTGGATAAGCGTGCCGGCGCCGAGCTCGGTGAACAGTTCCAGCAGTACAGCGTGTGGAACCTTGCCGTCGAGGATGACGACACCCTCGACGCCACGCTCCAGCGCATCGATGCAAGTCTCGACTTTCGGAATCATGCCGGCGGAAATGGTGCCGTCGGCAATCAAGCGGCGGGCATCATCGGCGGAAAGTTGCTTGATGAGATTCTTCGATTTGTCGAGCACACCCGGCACGTCGGTCAGCAACAGGAGACGCTTGGCCTTGAGCGCACCCGCAATGGCACCGGCGAAGGTATCGGCGTTGACGTTGAAGGTCCCGCCGTTGGCGGCGGCAGCGACCGGCGCCAATACCGGAATGAGTTCGCGGCCGAGTATCTGGTTGAGCACGGTGACGTCGACCTTGTCCGGTTCGCCGACAAAGCCGAGATCGACCATTTTCTCAATGTGGGAATCGGGATCGACCACTGTGCGCGTGAGCTTGCGCGCGATCACCATGTTGCCGTCTTTGCCGCAAAGACCGACTGCCTTGCCGCCGGCTGCGTTGATATAGCCGACCAGCTCCTTGTTGATTGAGCCGGCCAGCACCATCTCGACGATTTCCAGGGTCTTCTCATCCGTGATGCGCAGCCCTGCCGCATAGTGCGATTGGACCCCGACCCGTTTGAGCATGGCTTCGATCTGCGGCCCGCCGCCGTGCACCACGATCGGATTGATCGCGGTTTGCTCCAGCAGCACGATGTCGCGGGCGAATTCTCGCGCCAGGCTTTCCTGCCCCATGGCGTGACCGCCGTATTTGATGACGATGGTCTCCTCGTCGTAGCGCTGCATGTACGGCAGCGCTTCTGACAGGATGCGGGCCTGCACCTCGGGGCTGATAGGATCGCTCTGGCTCATTGCCTCAATCTTCCGGCGTTCGTCGGGTGCAATTTGGCGCAGTGTATGTAGCCGCGTGACGGCGTAACGACAATGCGTTTACGGGCGACGCTCCGCCAACAGTCGCGAGATCGCCGCGCGAAGCTGCGGGATGCCGACGCCCGTGTGCGCCGAGGTGACGATCAGGTCTGGAAACGCCGCCGGCCGCTTTCGGACACCCGCTTTCACCGACTCGCTGCGTTTTTCCAGTTCTTCCTCGCTTACCTGGTCGCACTTCGTCAGGACGATTTCGTAACTGACGGCGGCCTCACCGAGGGCGTCGAAAATGGCCTCATCGACGCTTTTCAAACCGTGGCGTGCGTCGATCAGCACATAGACGCGCCCAAGCGCAGTACGTCCGTGGAGGTAGTCGTGAATGAGGCGAGTCCAGGTCGCGACCTTGCTCTTGGCCGTCGCCGCATAGCCGTAGCCCGGCAGATCCACCAGCACCAGCCGATGGGGTCCGCCAAAAAAGATCAGTTCCTGAGTGCGGCCGGGCGTGTTCGAGGTGCGCGCCAGCGCGCGGCGGCCGGTGATCGCGTTGATCAGACTTGATTTGCCGACATTTGACCGGCCGGCGAACGCAACCTCGAGGCCGCTTGGCGGCGGGAGCGAGCCGACGGAGCTCGCCGCTGACGAAAAGCTCCAATCGCCGGCAAACAGGCGCCGGCCATTTTCAATTTCGGAGTTGGAAAAATCGGCCACGGTGCTCACGGATCGGCCGATGAATGGGGAAGCTCTTCGGCCGGCTATGCCTTATCGCATCCACCAGCCCGCTCGCCCATGCGGGATAAATGAAAAGGGGGACACCCTGCCCCCTTTATCAACTGTCGCAGGCAGTCCCGCCTAAACGCCGATAGATCAGCCGACCGCTTCTTCTTCGTACGATCCAGTTGCGGCCGGCGCATAAGCCGGATTCTTGGCGCCGCCTTGGTAGCGCGCAGCAGCCGCAACAGCCGAAATCCCGATTCGGCCGTAGCAGAGTTGAAGCGCGATGGGCTGATCGGAAAACTTGGCCGACTGACTTGCGCTATTGGCAGAGACGTCTTTCATGGTTGAACCCCGTTCCCATTCTCGCGAGATGTTGCCGCTCTGAGCGGTGACTAGGGCAGAAAAGAGCGGCAATTCGTCCACCGGCAAAACGTGTGCCGCCCATCCCAGCCTCCCCTGTAGCTGACAGGAGTCCCGGTAAACCCCCGGTTAACGAGTACGAAACATATTCTAATGCTGCCTTAGGCCCCGCATGATCGGAACAGTGCGACATTCCTGCAACACATCACATTGACATCGATCAACAGATGCTTGCGCCGCTGGAATGATTGCAGCGATTTCGTTATGGGGGTCTGTAGAAGATCATGGGGCAGATTCTAGGCTGGGCGGGGGAAGAGCGGGTAAACTGATGATAATGCGTGCGCTTGCATTCGTAATTGCCGCCATTGCGCTCGGCGGCTGCATTCCGGACAGTGGGACTCTGGAGCCCTCGAGTCAGGTTGGCTGGAAGCAAAAAGACAAGGACCTGATGTCCAACCTGCCGTACAATCAGGCGGCAGTTCCAGAAGCTTTTCGCCGACGCATCGTTGAGTACCACCGGAAAGAAGCGCCCGGCACGATCCTGATCGATAGCGACTCCAAATACCTCTACTACGTGTTGCCGCAGGGCAAAGCCATTCGCTACGGCATAGCCGTCGGCGAGGAAGCGCAGGCCTGGAGCGGCATTGCCAAAGTCGGCCGTATGGAAGAATGGCCGCCATGGATTCCCACTCCTGGCGAGCAGGCACGGCTAGGTCCGCTGCCGTCCTATGTCACCGGCGGCCCGCACAACCCGATGGGCGCGCGTGGCATGTATCTTTACTCGGGGAACAAGGACACGCTCTACCGCATCCACGGCACCAATCAGCCGGAACTGATCGGCAGTGCGGTTTCTTCGGGCTGCATTCGCATGACCAATGAAGATGCCATCGACTTGTACAATCACGTCAAGGTCGGAAACCTGGTCATCGTCCTGGGCCCGCACCAAGGCGACGCGCCGTTCAGTCCGCGCCTGGCGCTCGCGCCTTCCGGCAGCAACTGAGCGCATTTCCCGAAATTCGGGTTGATAATGCCCGGCCTCTGCGCCGGGCATTATTGTTTTTGGAGGTCTCAAACGCCAAGTTGGATATGCACGATTTCGGGGGGCACACCGAGGCGGGCCGGAATGAGGCTGGTGCCCAGTCCTCCGGACACGATCAGGTGGCGATCCTCCTCGACCACATGACCGTAGGCGAAACGCGCTCCGTATTTGGAAGGAACAAAAGCCGGCCAGATCAGCGGCAGTCGAATTTGTCCGCCGTGGGTGTGGCCACATAACGTCAGGGCCACGCGCGCGGGCACGCGTGGAAATACATCGGGCTCATGGGCCAATAGCAGAACCGGATCTTTGGTTTGAACCTGGGCCAGTGTCCCAGGCAAGTCGTCAACGCCGCGAAAACGGCCGTGTCCGAGCGGATGTGCGAGTTGGTCGCCGAGCCCCGCGAGCCAGAAGCGCTCGTCTTTCGTGCCCAACATAACGGCAAAGTTTTCCAGCACGGGAATGCGAACGTCAGCAAGCGCCTGGCGGATATTCGCAAGGTCGTTCCACCAATCGTGATTACCGAGGATTGCCCAGGTGCCGAGCCGTGCCCGTATCCGCGCCATCTCGGCAGCCCATACCGAATGCGGGACAGGCTTGTCCACGAACAGATGCGTGTTCGCGTAGTCGCCGAGCAGCACGACCAGATCGGATTTCAGCCGATTGGCGGTTTCGACGATCTGTCGAATGTGCGGCAGGGTCATGTCCGGCCCGCCGGCATGGAGATCGGCGATCACGGTGATCGAAAGCTTGCGACCGGCAGGCCAAGCCGGTGGGCGAGGCTTGTAGTGTGTGACCACGAGCCCGTGCGGCTCGACGCCGCTGGCGTAGACGCTGGTCGCAACTGCGGAGAGGCCGAGCAGGCCGGCCGTTCCGGCGAGCACGCGGCGCCTGGTCACGCGCGCGCCACCGATGGGCTTTGCGCCTTCTTCTAATTCCTCCGGTGGCATGACCTTCATCCCGCTCGTCTTAGCGCGCTCAAGCCAACGCGGCACGTCGCTCCGGCGACATTTTGGTGTCTTTTGTGATTATGGTTTCTGCGTTCGTGCTCCGAGCGGCAATGAGCGGTAAACATCACGCCTGCGCGAGCCGTTCGCGCGTAACCCAATCGAGCGTCTTATCGAGGGCGCGCGTTAGCCGATCAAATAGTTCTTCGATTTGTACCCCATTGATGATGAGCGGTGGCGACAGGGTTAATATGTCGCCAGCGACGGAACGAACGATCAATCCTTCATCTTCGGCAAAACGCACTGCGCGAGCGCCGACGCCGTGCTTCGGGTCAAATGAACGCTTGCTCGCCTTGTCGGCGACAAGCTCCACACCGCCGATCAACCCAAGTCCGCGCGCTTCGCCGACCAGTGCATGCTGATTGAGCGCCATGAGCCGCGCCTGGAACAAAGGAGCGCGTTTGGCGGCCTTCTCGATGAGGCGATCGCGCGCGTAAATTTCGATCGCCTTCAGCGCGACCGCCGCCGAGACCGGATGACCGCCGTAGGTGAAGCCGTGGCCAAACACGCCGATCTTTTTGCTTTCGGCAAGCAGCGCCTCGTACATCAGTTCCGGAATCATTACTGCGGCGATCGGCAGGTACGCCGACGACAATGCTTTCGCGACCGAGATTGACTGCGGGCGAAAGCCGAGCTTCTCGCATCCGAACATGGTACCAAGCCGCCCGAATCCGCAAATCACCTCATCGCTGATCACGTACACGTCGTGTTTGGCGCATACCGCAGTGATTTTCTGGAAATAGGTCCGCGGCGGCACGATGACACCGCCAGCGCCCATCACCGGCTCGGCGATGAACGCCGCGACGGTTTCCGGGCCTTCCGTAACGATCATCGCATCAAGTTCGTCGGCAAGCCGCGAGGCAAATTCTTCCTCGCTCTCGCCGCCCTGCGCAAAGCGGTAATGGTGCGGACAGCCGGTGTGCAGGAAGCCGGGCAGCGGCAAGTCGAAATCGCGATGGTTGCCGACCAGGCCTGTGAGCGAGGCGGCCGCGATGGTGACGCCGTGATAAGCCTTTACCCGGCTGATGATCTTCTTCTTCCGTAGCAGGCCCCGCGCGTTGTTCAGATACCAGACCAGTTTGACCTGGGTGTCATTCGCTTCTGAGCCGGAATTGCAGAAGAAGACTTTCGAGATCGGCACCGGCGCGATCTCTTTGAGCTTTTCCGCAAGCTCGATCGCCGGATCGTGGCTCCGACCGGTGAAGAGATGCGCGAACGAAAGTTTGCGCATTTGCGAAGCGGCCGCTTCGACCAATTCCTCGTTGCCGTAGCCCAGCGCGGTGCACCAAAGGCCCGCCATGCCCTCGATATAGCCCTTGCCATCGGTATCGTAGACATGAACGCCTTGACCGCGCTCGATGATAAGCGGCCCGGCTTCGCGGAAGCTCGCGAGATTGACATAGGGATGAACCAACGTTTCGACGTCGCGGGTCGCGAGATTGCTGAGCGGGGGCATTGAAGGTCTCTGAGAAGGTTTCTTGAACGTCACTTTGCGGCAACTGGAGTGGTTTGCAGGTCTATTGTGGCTAGAGCTGGCCGTCAAAGCCCGTCGGCGCACGAAAGCCGCACTTGAACCCCAAATCGGCAACCCGTAAGCAAGCACCTCACCGGGTCGGGAGTACCGCTTGTCTGAAAGCTCAACGCTAGAGCAGATCGTCGCCGGCAAAGCCGCGGCAGACGGCTTTGTGCGCACGAGCTGGTGGTGGATTCGCCATGCACCGGTACGTGCCGACGAGGGCCGCATTTACGGCCAGACGGATTTATCCTGCGATTGCAGCGATGCGCGCGCCTTTTCCGGTCTGGCGGCACTCTTGCCGCGCAAGGCGATCTGGCTCACGAGCCATTTGTCGCGCACACATCAGACCGCGCAAGCGATCTGGGCGGCGGGAAATTTCGAGCCAACGCCAGAATTTCAGCAGGACAAAGGCCTTGCCGAACAGCATCTCGGCGACTGGCAAGGTCTCGATCGACGCGAGTTTTTGATGAACCGCGAGCAGGAGCCGGATTCTTTCTGGTACGCCAGCGCGGAAGAGCGCGCGCCGAACGGCGAAAGTTTCCTCGATCTGCTGGCGCGCGTCGGCACCGCCATTGAGCGCACAACCAAGAGTCATCGCGGCAGCGACATCATTGCGGTTGCGCACGGCGGAACGATCCGCGCGGCCATCGCCATCGCGCTGGGGCTTAAGCCGCGCGGCGGCTTCGCGTTCATGATCGACAATTGTTCGCTCACGCGCCTCGACCACTATCAGGGCAAAAAACGCTCCGGGTGGCGAGTCAAAGCGATCAATCACCGGCCTTGAACAGGATCAAATGAGGGGGCGATTGCTCTCTCATCTGATCTGGAAGTCGAGTTTGCCTGACTGCGACGTTGCTTTGTCAGCGGGCACCAGCGGACGAGGACGCGGGAGCGGGACCGGATCTTCAATCCGCGCCGCTACTTGCTCCGACGGCGGCGCGGGCGCCTTCGCCTCTACGATTGGCTCGCGCACGTCCCACTCGCACGTTTTGAAACCCTTGCGGTGCTCGGCGAGATCGACGTGGACATGCTCCTCGTGATAGCCGTCGGAACCGGGACCAAGCACGGTCGAGAAGCGCGCGCAGGCGCTGGTCCGCAATGCCTCCCGCCAGGCTTTTGCGACCTTGAGGTCCGTCAAGGCGAGCACCCTTCCGTCCGACACTCTGAAATCGCCGACATCGAAAGCATTGGCGCGACCATGCTCGCTCAGCCGCGCACCCCGAATACGATTTCGACTGCGGCATTCGTACGAATCCAGATTGTCGATCCTGCGCAGCGTCACGCGCTCGATGACTTTCGCGGCCAGCGCGACGTCCTCGCGGACCCACCGTGAAACCTGTTCGGCCATGGTGCAGCGCAGCGTTGCCGGCGGGACGACCGCAACCGTGGTCTTGTCGAACAGGGTCACACCCTGCAGCAGGACCACGTCGGCGGCCGCGCAGTCCCCGGCGGCGGCGATCGGCGGCAGCGGTTTGAACTGCGCGATTTGCGCCAGTCCGATTTGGCAGGCTGATGGAACGCGCGGCAGCGGCGATAAAGCATATTGCGCCGCAGCACTTCCCACCGTGCCAAGAAGCGCGATCAGGAGAATAAAGCCCTTCACGCCACAACCCGGCTGGCGGTAAAGGCAATCTCTATGGATTCGCGATCACCAGAGGTTAACGCCACCCGTGAGCCCAAGTGGGGTCTGATCGTGTCGAAGAATGCCGGGAGCGGCACGGTTACCGAGAAACAGACCACCATTTTCATCGTTGCGCCATCGGGTTAGATTGGCACAGCGTCGGCAGCCGTCAGCGGCGGCGCGACGGGGGCAAGAACAATACGCGCTGGAGGAAATACCATGCTCGGTCTTATGCAGGATTGGCCGCTCCTGTGCCACCGCATCATCGACCACGCCGCATTAAATCACGGCGGTCGTCAAGTCATCTCACGCTCGATCGAAGGGCCGATCCACCGCACGACCTACTTCGAAATCCGCGCCCGCGCGTTGCGCGTCGCCCAACGCCTTGAACGCGATGGCATCAAGCTCGGCGACCGCGTGGCGACGCTTGCCTGGAATACCTGGCGTCACCTCGAAAGCTGGTACGGAATCGTCGGCATCGGCGCCGTCTATCACACCATCAACCCGCGGCTGTTCCCCGAGCAGATCGTGTGGATCATCAATCACGCAGAAGACCGCGTGATGATGACCGACCTCACCTTCCTGCCGCTTCTGGAAAAAATCGCCGACAAGCTGCCTACGATCGAGCGCTACATCGTCTTCACCGATCGCGCCAACATGCCGGCAACGACGCTGCGCAACGCGGTGGCCTACGAAGATTGGATCGCCGAAGTCGACGGCGACTTCGCCTGGAAGGAGTTTGAAGAGAACACGGCCGCAGGCATGTGTTACACCTCAGGTACGACCGGCAATCCGAAGGGCGTGGTGTATTCGCATCGCTCTAACGTCTTGCACACGATGTTGTCGTTGCAGCCCGATGCTATCGGTATCTCGTCGCGCGACGTCATTATGCCGATCGTCCCGATGTTTCACGCCAACAGTTGGGGGCTCGCATTTTCCGCGCCCATGGCGGGCGCGGAAATGGTCATGCCGGGAGCCAAGCTTGACGGCGCTTCGGTGTATGAGCTGTTGAACGACTATAAAGTCACCTGCACGGGCGCGGTTCCGACCGTGTGGCTGCTGCTGCTGCACCAGCTGGAAAAGACCGGCGACAAGCTTCCGTACCTT
>Ga0335078_10006494_pt1 | contig 17300 bp, 18 predicted proteins | sample Lox_Sample_32_FD_206711 | JGI IMG/M metagenome (GOLD analysis project Ga0335078, IMG submission 206711) | Soil microbial communities from Loxahatchee National Wildlife Refuge, Florida, United States - Lox_Sample_3.2 | ecosystem: Environmental > Terrestrial > Soil > Wetlands | place: USA... | reverse complement strand
CCACGTAGACCTCGCCAATCGCCTCGTGACCGGGCGCGGTCCCGCCGGGTTCCGCATCGTGGATCTTGGTCCAGTGGAAGCCGGCCAGCCGGCCCGACCGCTCGGCCAGGAAGAAGCCGCCCGGGTCGAACCAGGGCTCGCGTTCCCGCAGGGACAGGTCCTCCAAGGTCCATCCGCCCTGCTCCGGGTGGTGGGCGAAGGCCCGGCGGTTGAGGTCCGTCCAGGCGGTCTCGTCCTGGCCGACCGAGAACGTCGCGACCGTGATCCCGTCCGGGAACCGGGGGCGCTCCAGCGGTGCCCGCAGGGACCGGCGCATCGTCCACAGGGCCCGGACCCGCTCGAAGCCGGCCCGGCCGGCCAGGGCGCGGGCACCGGGCAGGTCACCGTGCGCCCACAGCCGCAGCGGCCGCGGCCCGGCCTCGGCCAGCACCGCCCCGGTCAGTGCCAGGCCCAGGCCGTGGCGCCGGTGCGCGGGGTGGATGACCAGCTCCCCGCTCGGTCCCTCGGCTGGGCCGGCCGGGTCCAGGTGGGCGTAACCGGCGAGCTCGCCACGGCGGGCCAGCAGCAGGTTGCGGGCCTGCGGCTCGCCCCCGTACCGCAGCTGCAGCAGCGCATGCTCGGACAGCGGGCTCACCGAGTCGTGGCCGGTGGCCGCACTGACCAGCGCGAGCACCTGGGCTGCGGCAGGCTCCGGCAGCGGCCCGGTCACCTCGATGGATATCGCGTCATCACCGGTCGGCTGCGGCGGCACGGGCCTTCCTCCGGCGGCCAGCGCCTGGTTCACGGCCGGCCAACGGCACCGGGTCGGCCTCGCTGGCCGGCCGGCCGCCGGCCCGGGCCGGGCGGTGGGCCCGGACCTCGTCGGTTCCCTTGGCCGGCACGAACCGGTAGCCCACATTGCGCACCGTGCCGATCAGTGCTTCGTGCTCGGCGCCGAGCTTGGCCCGGAGCCGGCGCACGTGCACATCCACCGTGCGGGTCCCGCCGAAGTAGTCATAGCCCCAGACCTCCTGGAGCAGGTGCGCCCGGGTGAATACCCGGCCCGGATGCTGGGCCAGGAACTTCAGCAGCTCGAACTCCTTGAACGTCAGGTCCAGGGCGCGGGACCGCAACCGGGCGGTGTAGGTGACCTCGTCGATGGCCAGGTCACCGGAGCGGATCTCGTCTGGTGTGGCCGGGGCCGCGGCCGCGCGGCGCCCGATCGCCAGCCGGAGCCGGGCCTCCACCTCGGCCGGGCCGGCACCCTGCAGGATCACGTCGTCGGCGCCCCACTCGGCGGTCACCGCGGCCAGCCCGCCCTCGGTCAGGATGGCCAGCAGCGGCGTATCCAGGCTGGCCGCGCGGAGCAGCAGGCACAGCCCTCTGGCCTGGGCCAGGTCCCGTCGCGCGTCGATCAGGATGGCGTCGGCGGGTGGCGCGTCCCCGGGCGCCGGGACTTCGGCCGCGGCGACGCGGACCTGGTGCAGCAGCAGGCCCAGGGCGGGCAGGATCTCGCCGGCGGGCTCCAGGGTGCCGGTGAGCAGCAGCAGGTCACTCACGTGCTGCCACCTCCAGCCTGTGGGTCTCCTGCGGGAGAAACTACCCATGAACACACACAAAGACCCATCGGCGGCACTGCCCGGATCCGGTGTGAGCGAGAATAGCGGACATGGCCATCGTGACGTTGCGCTACTGGGCGGCGGCGAAGCAGGCCGCCGGGGTCGCCGAGGAGACCCTCAGCGCGGACACTCTCGGCGGCGCGCTTGCGGCCGCGCTGCGCGCCCGGGAGCAGGCGGCCGCCAGCGGCCACCCGGATCACCAGGCCACCCTCCGCTCCGTGCTGGCCCGCTCCTCGTTCCTGGTGGACGGCAACCCGGTCGGCAGCCGGGCCCCGGAGTCCGTGCCGCTCGAAGGAGCGGCGGTGGTCGAGGTGCTGCCCCCGTTCGCCGGCGGCTGACCCGGTAGGCCGGCTCGCCGGGGGCGGCCCGGCCGGCTGGTTGCCAGGCAGGTGGCCACCGGGTTCGGTAGCGTGAGGCCTGGTGCGGAAGATGTTAGTTGCCCTCTTTGCCGTGGTGATGGTGCTGGCCGTCGCCGACCGTATCGCGGTGATCATCGCCGAGCACAAGATCAGTGACCGGGTGGCGAGTGCGTACGCGCTGCCCGCCAGGCCCGCCGTGCGCATCACCGGTTTTCCCTTCCTGGCCCAGGTAGCGGCCGGGAAATACCACTCGGTGAAGATCAGGGTGGGCAGCTTCGCGGCGGGCGGCGTGCCGTTGACCGGGCTGGACGCCCGGCTCACCGGGGTCCGGGCGTCCATCGCCCAGGTGCTGGGCCACAATCCCCGGCCAGTGACCGCACGGCATGCGTCGGCCACCGCGACCGTGCCGCTGTCGGCCGTCGGCAGCAGGCTGCCGCCCGGCATCACGCTACGGCCGGACGGCGCGGCGCTGCGGGTCGGCGGCACCGCCCGTTACTTCGGCCTGGACCTGCCCGTGTCGGCCACGGTCCGGCCGGCCGCCAGCCCGTTCGGGATCGCCCTCATCCCCGAGCAGGTGCACGTGGGCAGCGTGATCAGCGTGCCGGCCTGCTCGCTGGCCGGCCGGCTGCATGTCACTGTCCCGCTGGGCACACTGCCGTTGCGCCTGAAGGTCACCTCGGTCAGGGTAGAACCTGCGGGCCTGCGCATCTCCGCGGCCGGGCAGGACGTTCACTTCGCCACCGGCGGCTGATCCGCCGCCGCGGCGGCCGCGGCGGTCTGAACAACCCGGACTTCTGCCCGCAAGACGGTGAACCGGCAGGCCAGATCGGCCGTTAGGGAAGGTGTGGCACACCACCGCGGGATCCAGGGGCGGGAGCCTAAAGGGCGGGTCTCCGACGAAGCACTGGTCCGCGCGCTCTACGACGAGCACGCGGCGCCGCTGCTGCGATATGCGCTTCGGCTGACCAGCGGCGACCGGCAGCGGGCAGAGGATATCGTTCAGGAGACGCTGTTCCGGGCCTGGCTGCATCCCGAGGCTATCGCCGAGCGCCCGGCGCGCCCGTGGCTGTTCGCGGTGGCGAGAAATCTCGCGGTGGACTCGCACCGGGCGCGAAACGCCCGGCCGCGGGAGGTCGGTGAGGCAGCGCTCGAACTGGTACCTGTGGCCGACGAGGCGGATCGAGTGCTCGAATCGTGGGCGGTGGCCGACGCCATGCGCGACCTGCGGCCAGAGCACCGTCAGGTGCTCGTGCAGACGTACTACCTCGGCCGGTCGGTGGCGGAGGCCGCGGCCGAACTCGGCATCCCCGGCGGCACGGTGAAATCACGGACGTTCTACGCGCTCAAAGCGCTCAAACTGGCGCTGGAGGAACGGGGGCTCGCGCCATGACCGGCTCAGCGGACTGCCGCGAACTCCGGCACTCGCTCGGTGTCTACGTACTGGGCGCTATTGACCCGGCCGAGCGTGCCGCCGTGGACGCCCACCTGAGCACCTGCCCGGAGTGCCGCGAGGAACTGGCCGGGCTGGCCGGGCTGCCCGCCCTGCTGCGCCGGGTCCCGATCGGCGAGGCTCAGCAGCTGACCGAGGAACCCGGCGACGCGCCGCCCGGCGAGATGCCCAGCGACCTCCTGCTGCCCTCGCTGCTGTCGCGCACGGCCCAGGTCCGGCGTACCCGCCGCTGGCGCGGCCTGGCCGCGGCGGCCGCGCTGGTGCTGGCCGCGGGCACCGCCGGGGCGGTCGGCTACAGCGCCATGCACCAGTCCGGCCCGGCTTCCAGCAGCGTGGCCAGCGGCGAGCCCGCCGGGCACTTCACCACGGTGTCCGCGGGCAACCCGCAGACCCACGTCCGGGCCACCATCGCGTACGCCGCCGAGGAATGGGGTACCGCGGTGCACACCCTGGTCAAGGGAGTTCCCGCAGGTACCCGCTGCCAGCTGGAAATCACCGACTCGACCGGGCACACCACCGTCGTCGGTGGCTGGCAGACCACCTATGACGAGGGCAATACCTGGTACCCGGGCGGCACCTCGGTCGCGCTGGACAGCGTGCGCAGTTTCCAGGTCACCTCGCACGGCAAGGTCCTGGTCAGCGTCCCGGTACGGTAAGGCGTGCCGGGAGCCAGCGGGCCGCCGGGGCCAGGGGTGACACGAGCCGGGAATGCGCCGGGCCGGCCGCATGCTGTAGTCCGCGTGACCGGCGGACTCATCGCATGCCTGGCCGTGCTGGCCGCTGCCGCGGCGTTCGGGCTGGCCCGGCGGCACCGTGACGGCAGGCTGACCGGGCCACGGCGGCATCCGGGCGGGCCGCCGGGCGGTGGCCCCCGGGTCACCCCGGCCCAGCTGGGCCAGCCACTGGGCCGCCGGGCCACCCTGCTGCAGTTCTCCTCCGAGTTCTGCGTGCCATGCCGGGCGACCCGGCAGGTACTCGGCGACGTGGCCTCGGGCGCCGACGGGGTCAGCCACGTGGAGGTGGACGCCGCCGAGCGGCTGGACCTGGTGCGGCTGCTGGATGTACGGCGCACCCCCACCGTGTTCGTGCTCGGCCCGGACGGCCAGGTGGCCCGGCGCGGCAGTGGCCTGATGGGCAAGGCCGAAGTGATCTCCGCCCTGGGCGAGGTCCAGTGACCGGTAAAATCCTACTGAGCGAGTGGGAAGTGACACCGGCGGCGCCGGCGCATACCATCGGGGACGTGCTTCCCCAGGCCAACCCGGATGACCGGGCGGGCGGTGGCTGGTCCAGGCCGTTGCTGACGCGGCGGCGCGTCGTGGATTACTGCCACGTCGCCACCGCGCTGTGTCCGGGTGCAGCGCGCCAGCTGGTGCGTGGCTGAGCCCAGCCCGGCCGGACGGCGTCCCCCGAGTGTGCCCAGGCCGGGCCATGTCCCCGCAAGCGGAGGTACCCCCGTGAAAGTCGATCCCCGGGGCCAGCGCTGTAACGCCGCGCTGTCCGCCGTCGTCCTCGCGGCCGTGCTGATCACTGGCAGCGGGTGGCTGTTCGCGGCCCAGGGGGCGGTGTTCGGCATCGGGGCGGCGTTCGGCCTGCGATACTCGCCGTACGGCTACCTCTACCGGGCGCTGATCCGGCCCCGCCTCGGCCCGCCCGGCGAGCTGGAAGCTGAGGCACCGCCGCGGTTCGCCCAGGGGGTGGGTCTGGTTTTCAGCATTGCCGGGGTAATCGGGTACGCCACGGGGGTGGTCCCGCTGGGCATGGCCGCGGCCGCGGCGGCGCTGGCCGCCGCGTTCCTGAACGCCGCGTTCGGCTTCTGCCTGGGGTGCGAGATGTACGTGCTGATGAAACGAGTCTGGCCCGGCCGCCGCGGGATGACCGCGCCAGAATCCGACAAGGAGGTTGCTGCATGAGCCGTTCTGACGTCCTGGTGGACGCAGACTGGGTTGACGCCCACAAGAACGACCCTGGTGTGGTCGTCGTCGAGGTGGACGAGGACACCAGCGCATACGACACCGGGCACATCCAGGGTGCGATCAAGCTCGACTGGAAGAAGGACCTGCAGGACCCGGTGCGCCGGGACTTCGTGGACCGGGCCGGGTTCGAGGCGCTGCTGTCCGAGCGCGGGATTTCTAACGACGACACGGTGATCCTGTACGGCGGGAACAACAACTGGTTCGCGGCCTACGCCTACTGGTACTTCCGGCTGTACGGGCACCACAGCGTGAAGCTGCTCGATGGCGGGCGCAAGAAGTGGGAGCTGGATTCCCGCGAGCTGGTCAAGGATGTCCCGGACCGGCCGCGCACTTCCTACCGCGCCACTGACCAGGACAGCGCGATCCGGGCGTTCCGCGACGAGGTGGTGACCGCGATCGGCAAGCTCAACCTGGTCGACGTGCGGTCCCCGGACGAGTTCGCCGGCCGCCTGCTGGCCCCGGCCCACCTGCCGCAGGAGCAGGCCCAGCGCGGCGGGCACATCCCGACCGCGAAGAACGTGCCCTGGTCCAAGGCGGCCAATGACGACGGCACGTTCAAGACCGATGACGAACTGCGCACCCTGTACCGCGATCAGGCCGGGCTGGACTTCAGCCGGGACACGATCGCCTACTGCCGGATCGGTGAGCGGTCCGCGCACACCTGGTTCGTCCTGCACGAGCTGCTGGACCAGCCGAACGTGAAGAACTACGACGGCTCGTGGACCGAGTACGGCTCCCTGGTTGGGGTCCCGATCGAGCTGGGGGACGGCCAGTGACCAGCGACGGATGCGGCGCCCCGGCAGGCGGTGCGGCGCTGCCCGCCGACGCGGGCCGCCAGGCGATCGTGCAGGGCCAGGTGACCAGGGACGGGGCCGCGGTGCAGACCGGGTATGCCCGGCTGCTCAACGATGGCGGCGAGTTCGTCGCCGAGGTGCCGCTGGGCGCGGACGGCGGGTTCCGCTTCTTCGCCGCGCCAGGCAGCTGGACCGTGCGCGTGCTGGCCCCCGGCGGGATCCGCGTGGACCGGCCGGTAACCGCGGACTTCGGCCACGTCAGCGACGTAGCGGTGGCTGTCTGAGGTTAAGTTACGCAGGGTAGCCGGGGCGGGTGGCAGCGTCACCCGCCCCCGGCCATGCGGGCGGGGCAGGCCGTGTTCCGCAGCCAGTCCCGTCTTGTTCATCCGCCCGTCAGATTTTTCTCGCCTAGTCGTTCACCTGCCGGTCACTTTGGCTCCCTATCAATGGGTGGGCCAGGCGGGCGGCGCAGCCTGGCCCGCGATCACGGTCAGCGACCAGGACGGCCTCACCAGTGTCTGCTCAGTTCCAGCTCCCCGGACCCCGGCGGCATAGGCCCATCGGCTCGACCAGCGCGGGATGACACAGCCGAGGGCGGGCCACGACGGCCAGGCGGGCCTGCCCGGCCCGCTGTCGGCGAGGGTGCTCGCGGACCGGATGGCGGCGGCGCTGCTGCACCACGAACCGGGCTGGCGGCTGCCCCGGCAGACGGCCCTGGCCCGCCGCTACAACGTGACGATCGCGGACATCGGCGCCGCCATTGACCTGCTCGCGCAGCGTCACCTGCTGACCCGGCTGCCGGACGGCCAGGTATTCCGGGCCAGCCCGGCCGAATACCGGCTCACCCTGGAGGGCCTGCCGGGCTTCGCGGCCACCGTGGATCCGATGGGTGGCCAGCTGGCCTGCCGGAGCCGGAGCATCGCCCGGCGGCGGGCCGCGGAAGAGGTGGCCCGGGCCCTGGGCGCGCCGCCCGGGGGGGAGCTGCTCACCGTCCGCTGCCTGTGGACGGCCGGCGGCGAGCCCGCGGCGTTTTCGGCCAGCTACCTGCCGCCGGAAATGGAAGCGCTGGCCAGCGAGCTGGCCAGCGCGGCCTCGCCGGTCGGGGCCGCCCCCGGGCACAGCCGCCCAGGGGCCGTCCAGATCGATTTCTCGGCGCCGGTGCCGTCGGTGGCCCGCAGCCTGCGGCTGTCCGCGGGCGAGCCGGCCGTGACGGTCACCGTCCGGCTGGACGATACCGCGCGGCCCGGGGTGGGCGCGCTGACCGTCACCGTGCTGCGGCCAGAGCTGTTCCGCATCGTGGTGCAATCCCCAACTGGCCACGCCCGGGCACCCGGCCTGGGCGGCCCGCCGGGCGGCTGGACACGTGTCCTGGCGGACTGGGAACCTGAACCGTAGCTGCCTGCCCCGGCCCTGTCGGCCGCCCGTGGCCGGGGCCGGACTTAGGAGGCGCTGACCGTGGTCGAGCACCGGCAGGAATTCCAGCGGGAGCTGGATGACATCGAGGCCAAAGTCATCGAACTGTTCGCCATGGTCGCCGAAGACCTGCCCCGGGCAACCGATGCCCTGCTCAACGGCAACCGTGACGCGCTGCGCGCGGTGGCCGAGCGCGAGAAGGTCATCGACGCGCTCTACCCGGAGATCGAGGGACTGGCCAACCGGGAGATCGCGCTGCAGGCGCCGGTCGCCTCCGACCTGCGCTTCCTGCTCTCCGTGCTGCGCATCGTGCCCGAGCTGGAACGCTCGCACGACCTCGTCATGGACATCGCGCACCGGGCCCACCACATTCTCAGCCAGGACCTGTCACCGCGCACCCGGGGCCTCATCACGGCCATGGGGCAGCTGGTCTCGGACATGTGGCGGGCCGCGGTGGACTCCTGGTACCAGCGCGACCGCACGGTGGCCAGTGCGCTGGACGCGCGGGATGAGGAAATGGATGACCTGCACGCCAGCCTGATCGCCGAACTGGCCGCAGGCGGCATGTCCATCCCGGTGACGATGGAACTGACCCTGGTGGCCCGGTCCTATGAGCGGCTGGCCGCGCATGCGGTGAACATCGCCCGCCGGGTGGTCTACCTGGCCGGCACCCAGGCCCCCAAGTAGCTGCCGGTGCTCACCTGGGATAGCAGGCACTTTCACCCGCCGTCTCCGCATTGTTCACCGCCCGGTTCTTCTTCCGTAACTCTTCGGTACGCACGGCACGGCAGACTCGCCCAGGTTGTCAGGTCTGGCGGACTGACTTGCTGAGCATTGGGGGGCTGCTCCCTCTTGCACCCAAGTAATCACCTATGTCATACCGGAGAATGGGGTATCTGAGATGCAACGTCGGCGCCTACAGCGCACTACGGCCCTGGGGCTAGTCGCCGCCCTGGCCACTTTTGCCGCTGCCTGCAGTTCTTCGGGCGGCAGCGGGTCGTCCTCATCCAGTTCGGGCAGCGGGTCCTCGAGCAGCGCCCTGAGCGGCACGCTCAACGCGAGCGGGTCGACGTTCCAGCTCACCTTCCAGCAGGCCGCGATCCAGTCGTTCAAGCAGGTCCAGCAGGGCATGACGGTCAACTACGGCGGCGGCGGCTCGGGCAAGGGGCGCACCGACCTGGCCTCCGGGGTGGTCAACTTCGCTGGCTCGGACTCGCCGATTCCCTCGGATGAGACGGCGAACTTCAAGGGCAAGAAGGTGCTGTACTTCCCGGTCATCGTCGGCCCGATCACGATGTCCTACAACCTGCAGGGCGTCAGCAACCTGAAGCTGACCCCGGAGGTCATCGCGGACATCTTCCAGGGCAAGATCACGAAGTGGAACGACCCGGCCATCGCGTCGCTCAACTCCGGGGCCAAGCTGCCCAGCACGCCGATCACCCTGGCCGTGCGCTCGGACTCCTCGGGCACCACGGCGAACTTCTCGCTGTTCCTGATGACCGCGGCGAAGAACTGGAAGCTCGGCAGTTCCTCGACCATCAACTGGCCGAAGAGCGCGCACGCCGGCAACGGCAACGGCGGGGTGGCGCAGATCGTCAAGAGCACGCCCGGCGCCATCGGCTACGTGGATTACGCGGACGCCAAGGCCTCCGGGCTGAGCTTCGCGTCGGTCAAGAACAAGGCCGGCAACTTTGTCGCGCCGTCCCCGGCCTCCGCGTCCGCATCGGCGGCCACCGCCACCGTCGCGCCGGACCTGACCTTCGCCGCGATCTGGGGTTCGGAGCCGAACGCCTACCCCATCACCTACCAGTCCTGGGACCTCGTCTACCAGAAGCAGTCCAGTGCCAACACGGCGAAGATGCTGCAGGCCTACATCGGCTACCTGCTCGGCGCGGGCCAGAACCTGCTGCCCCAGCTGGGCTACGCCAAGCTCCCGGCCAGCCTCGACCAGAAGGCTAAGGCGCAGCTGAGCCAGATCGGATCGTAAGTGAGTGCAGTAACGCAGACCGGTCAGGCCGCCCCGGGCAGTGTCCCGGCCGGCGGCCTGGCCGCGCGCCCGGGCCTGGCCGACCGGGGTTTCCGGTGGCTGGCCCTCGGGGCCGGCCTGCTGGTGCTGGTGATCCTGGTGCTGATCGCGATCACCACCACCCAGCAAGCCTCCTCGTGGTTCAGCACCGAGGGCATCAAGATCTTCTCGACCACGTGGAACCCGGCCGCCAACCAGTTCGGCGCGCTGCCGTTCATCTACGGCACGGCCATCACGGCGATCATCGCGCTGGTGATATCCGTCCCGGTCAGCATCGGCATCGCGCTGCTGCTGACCGAGGTCGTGCCGCGCCGCACGGCCCGCCCGATCGTGTACATCGTCGACCTGCTGGCCGTGGTCCCGTCGGTGGTCTGGGGCCTGTGGGGCATCCTGGTCTTCGCGCCGTGGATCCAGCACATCTACGCCTCGATCGGCTCCGGCGTCAACGGCATCCCGGTGCTCGGCTCGCTGTTCGGCCCGCCCACCAGCGGCGCCTCGTTCTTCACGGCCGGCATCATCCTGGCCTTCATGATCACGCCGATCGTGACCTCACTGTCCCGTGAGGTCATCGCCACCGTGCCGTCGATCGACCGGGAGGGCGCGTACGCGCTGGGCGCGACCCGGTGGGAGATGATCCGCGGCGTCGTCTGGCCGCACAGCCAGGGCGGCGTGGTCGGCGCGATCCTGCTCGGGCTGGGCCGGGCGATGGGCGAGACGATCGCGGTGGCGCTGGTCATCGGCTCGTCGGCCACGATCACCTCGCACCTGTTCGCCCCCGGGTACAACATGCCCGCGGTCATCGCGAACCAGTTCGGCGAGGCCACCGGGGTGTGGCGCGCTGGGCTGATGGGGCTCGGCGTGCTGCTGTTCGCGTTCACCATCATCGTCAACGTCGTTGCCCGGGCGACCGTCGAACGGTCCGCGCGGCGGATGCGAGGTGCCTGATGGCTGCCATCGCCCCACCGGGCCAGGCCGACCTGCGCGAGCCGGCAGGCTGGCGGCGGACCAAGAACCGCCTCGCCACCATCCTGATGCTCGTCGCGTTCGTGCTGGCGATCATCCCGCTCGTGTTCGTCCTGGTCACGGTCGTCGCCAAGGGCGCGTCGATCATCAGCTGGCAGTTCCTGACCAGCTCGATCCCGTTCAACGTGGCGCCCGCGGACGTCGGCGGCATGGGGCCGGCGATCCTCGGCACGATCGAGATCACCGCGCTGGCCTCGGTCCTGGCCGTGCCGCTCGGCGTGCTCGGGGCGATCTACCTCAACGAGTACGGCGGCAAGGGTCTGCTGGCCCGGTTCCTCGGATTCCTGGCCGACGTGATGACCGGCGTGCCGTCGATCATCATGGGCCTGTTCATCTTCGCGATCTGGGTGCTGCACTTCGGCTTCTCCGGGCTGGCCGGCGCGTTCGCGCTGGGCTGCCTGATGCTGCCGGTCGTGATCCGGTCCACCGAGGAGATGCTCAAGCTGGTGCCGGACTCGCTTCGCGAGGGCAGCTACGCGCTCGGCTCGACCAAGTCCCGGGTCACGCTGACCGTCGTGCTGCCCGCCGCGCTCGGCGGCATCGTCAGCGGCGTGCTGCTCGCCATCGCCCGGGCTGCGGGCGAGACCGCGCCGCTGCTGTTCACCATCCTGACCGTAACCGAAGCCAACCCGAACGTGTTCAGCGGGGCCAACACGTCCCTGCCCTCGCAGATCTTCGTGAACGCCTCCTCGCCCTACACGGGGGCCCAGGCCCGCGGCTGGGGCGCCGCACTCACGCTGATCGCGATCGCCTTTATCCTGATGATTGCGGCCCGTCTCGTCACGGCACGGTTCGCCCGCTACGCGCGCTAGGAACGACATGGACCAGCCACTGCCAGAAACCGCCGCCAAGACCGAGCTGCCCAAGCCAGCGGCCCTGCAGGACAGGAAGCCGCAGGACGCGACCGCCGGGCCGGGCAACCTCATCTTCGACGTGCAGGACGTGTCGATCTGGTACAGCGCGTTCAAGGCCGTCACCGACGTAACGATGCCCATCTACGAGAACGAGATCACCGCGTTCATCGGCTCGTCCGGCAGCGGCAAGTCGACCGTGCTGCGCTCGTTCAACCGGATGAACGACCTCGTGCCCGGGGCCCGGCTGGACGGGCAGATGACCTACCGCGGGACGTCGCTGTACGGCCGGAACGTGTCCGCGACGGCCGTGCGCCGCCGGATCGGCATGGTGTTCCAGAAACCCAACCCGTTCCCCAAGTCGATCTACGACAACGTGGCCTACGGGCCCCGCATCAACGGCGAGCGCAACAAGCGCAAGCTGGACGAGATCGTGGAGAACTCGCTGCGTATGGCCGCGCTGTGGGACGAGGTGAAGAACCGGCTCCGCACCTCGGGCCTGAGCCTGTCCGGCGGCCAGGCGCAGCGGCTGTGCATCGCCCGCACGATCGCCGTCGAGCCGGACGTGGTGCTCATGGACGAGCCGGCCTCGGCCCTCGACCCGATCGCGACCGGCGCCATCGAGGACCTGATGCTGGAGCTGAAGCGGAACTACACGATCATCGTGGTCACCCACAACATGCAGCAGGCCACCCGGGTCAGCGACCGCACCGCGTTCTTCTACGTGCTCACCGACACCAAGAGCGACACCCGTACCGGTGTGCTGGTGGAATACGGCCGGACCGAGCAGATCTTCCAGGACCCGCAGGATCCCAGGACCCAGGCCTACGTCACCGGCCGGATGGGCTGAGCCAGCCGGCCACCTGGGAATCCCGGCCGGGACCAACCCGAAGTACCTGAAGCCGATGAACTTTAAGCCGCCGCCGTCTAACGTGCTGACCATCGCCAGATACCTGATCGCCAGGATCCACTGAGCATGGCCGCCCGGCCGGTGACCGCAGCGCCGCGCGGCGGTGCGGTCAGCGCTGCGCTCGGCCTGCTGGCGATCATCGCGCACTTATTGCTGGCCCAGCTCACGCTGGTGCTCACGGCCGCGTTCCGGCTGACCGGCCGGGCGGCCCGGTGGCGGCCGCTGTGGCTGGCCGCGCCCAGCGCGGCCGGCCTCGTCTGGCTGCTCGCGACCGGCCCGGCCGCGGCCTGGCGCGGCTTCACCGCCGGCCCGCGCCAGGTGCTCGGATACTTCGCCGCCGGGGCGGCCGACCCGGCGCACCTGCTGCACCCCGGGCAGGCGTACGCCGGGCTGCCCCAGTGGCTGCCGCGGCAGGCCCCGCTCGCGCTGATCCTGGCCGCGGCCGAAACGGCCGTAGCGAGCTGGTTAGCGGCCCGCCGGGCGGGCCCGGACGGCCGTCCGCCCGCCCGCCCGGGACTCATCACGCTGGCCCGGCGGCAGTACACGGTGTCGTTCGTTAAGGCTGGTGGGGTGGTCAGCCGGAGCGGTGCCTGGCTGGGCGTGGACTGGCCCACCGGGCGGGCGGCCGGCCTGCCGTGGGCGGCGGCCAGCGGCGGGGTGCTGGTCGCCGGGGCCGGGCCGGCCGCGGTCTCGGCGGCCAGCTTCCAGCTGGTGCACGCCGCGATCCGGCGCCGCCAGCCGGCCGTCGTGGTCGACCTGGCCGCTCCTCGCGGCCTGGCCGGGGCGCTGGCCGCGGTGTGCGCCGAGGCGGGTGCGCCGCTGCACGTGTTCGGCGCGGCCGGGCCAGGCTGTTATGACCCGCTGCGCGGTGGCCCGGCGGCCCGGCAGGCGGCCATGGTCATGGGCATGATCGACTGGACCGCCGGCACCGATTTCGCGCGCCGCACCGGCCGCAATTTCCTGAACGATCTGTTCGCCGTGGCCGCCGCCAGCCCGCGCGATCCGGCCCGCGCGGTGCTCGACGAGGTGGTGGAGCTGCTCAGCCCGGACGCGCTGTGGGCCCGGGTGCGCCGCCTGCCCGCGGGCGACCCGCGCCGGGAGCCGCTGGCCGAGCGGGTGCGGGCGTCGGCCGGGCAACTGCAGGCCGACCCGGCCACGGCCGCGTTCCTGGCCGGCGAGCTGGCCGGACTGCGCTCGTCAGCGCTGGGCGGCTGGCTGCGCCCGGCCGGGCCCGGCGCGGCTGACGACGGGATCAGCCTGGCCGGGGCGGTCCGTGACCGGGCCGTGCTGCTGTTCTCGCTGCCCGTGTCGCGCTGCGGCGCCCCGGCGCGGATGATCGCCAACCTGGTGGCGCAGGACCTGGCGGCCACCGCGGCCGACATGGCCCGGCTCGGCACCGGCGGCGACGGGCTGGCCTGGTTCGGCCCGGGCGAGCTGATCGCGGACGCGACGCTGGACGGCTTACTGGCCGCGGGCCCCCCGGCCGGGCTGGCCACCGTGCTCAGCACGATGTCCCGCGGCGCGGCGGAACGACTGGCGGCCCGGGTCAACGTGCTGGTCATCCGGTGGCTGAACGACCCGGGCGGCACGCTGGCCGGGATCCCCGGCCCGGCCCGTCCCAATGAGTTCGTGCTGGCTGTCCGGGAGCCGCGGCAGCTGGTCCGCCGTGGCCGGTTCATCGCGGCAGGCATCCGGTGACCGGGCCGCCGCTCTGCACCGACCCGGTCTACCTGGGCTGGGAGTACGCGCTCCAGCACCCGGATCCGGGCCCGCCGCCGGCCCGGCCCGCGGCGCCCGGCCCGGAGCGGGTCAACCCGGGCTGGCTGGCCGCGCAGCACCGGGAGGAACGCAGGCTCAGCCAGCCAGCCCGGGTTGGCAGTGCGGTTGGCCTGGCGGTGGCGGTGCTCTTCGCGGCGCTGGGCGCGGCTGGGCTGCTGAACGCCGCGCTGACGGTGACCGGGCTGGCCAGCGGCCTGGTGCTGGCGGCCAGCTGCGGCTGGCGCGTCCGGTGCGGGGCACGGGAGCTGCGGGCCACCGTGGCCCGCGAGGAGCAGCGGGTGGCCCGGGCGCGGGCCGTGTGGACTGGCCAGCTGGCCGCCGGGCAGGACGAGCACACGCGTCGGCTGCGCGACTGGCAGGCCAGGTGGCAGGCGTTCGGTGCCCAGCCCCAGTGGCACGGTGTCGGGCTGCCCGCCGGGATCGACCGGGTGGACGTGGCGGGCGGCACGCTGGCCGGCTGGTCCGCGCTGCTGGCCGTGCTGGGCGGCCTGCGGCTGGCCGCTGGCGGCCAGGTCACCGTGCTGGATTTGTCGGCCGGGGCGGTGGCCCAGGACCTGCTGGCCGCCGCCCGGGCCAGCGGGACCGACCCGCTGGTCTGGGTGCTGCCCGGCGACCTGCCCCGGTTCGACCTGGGCGCCGGGCTGCCCGGTGCCGCCCTGGCTGACGTGCTCGCGGTGGCGGCCACGGCCGCCGGGGACCCGGCCGTCCCGGCCGACCCGGCCCACGAGACCGCGATCCTGGAGCGCATCGCCGCGGTCCTGGCTCCCGGGCCAGGGGCAGCCGGTCCGGGGGCAACCGGGGCCAGGGCAGCCGGTCCGGGCATCGCGCAGCTGGCGGCCGGGCTGCGGGTGCTGGCCCAGGTGGGCGAGCCCGGCGCGGACGTGCGGCGCGGGCTGCTCACCGAGGCCCAGGCCGAGGCGGTCGGCGGGCTGTACGGCCGGGCCGCCGCCGACCGGGTCATCACCGAACGCGCGCTGGCCCTGGAGGCGAAGCTGGGCAAGCTGGCCAGCCTGGGCTCGGCGCCGGCCGCGCTGCCGCCCAGCCGGCTGCGGGTGGTGGCGGTGGACCCGGTGGCGGGCCGCACCGACACCCAGGTGCTCGGCAGCTACGTCACGGCCGCCCTGACCCAGCTGCTGTGCGGCGGGCCGCGGCCCGCCCCGGCCGATCCGCCGTGGCGGCACACGCTGCTGGTCGCCGGGGCGCAGCAGCTGCGTGGTGAACTGCTCGACCGGCTGAGCGACGCGTGCGAGACCACCGGCACCGGGCTGGTCCTGGCCTACCGCTCGCTGCCCGGGCACGTCCGGGCCCGGCTCGGCCGGGGCAACGCGGCCGTGGCGTTCATGCGGCTGGGCAACGCCGACGATGCCCGGGTGGCCAGCGAGCAGCTCGGGACCGAGCACCGGTTCGTGGTCGCCCAGCTCACCGACACGGTGGGCGCGTCGGTCACCGGCACCGCGGGCCAGGCCTACACGAGCACGGTCGGCACCGCCTCGTCGCTGTCGGTGTCCACCACGGCCAGCAGCAGCACCGGGCGCAGCGGGGGGCGGGGGCGGAGCTGGACCGGGTTCGGCGCGTTCGCCCCGCCGGCGCTGTCGGCCCACCGGGAGCAGAGTTCCTCGGCGGGTGTCAGTGATGCCCGGTCCAGCACGGTGGGGATCAATGAGGCGACGGCGTGGGGGGCGCAGACCGCCCAGGCGATCGGGGCCAACAACTCGCTGGCCCGGACCAGCCAGCGGTCCAGGGAGTTCCTGGTCGAGCCGCATGAACTGCAGCAGCTCCCGCCGAGTGCGGTCATCGTCAGCCACGCCTCGGCCACCGGCCGGCGGGTGGTGCTGGCCGACGCCAACCCTGGCATCGGCGGGCTGCCCTCGGCGACGCTGCACGGCCGGGACGGGCCCGGCCCGCCGGCCGCGGCCGGCCGGGCGGCCGGGGCCAGCTGGGCGGCCGGGGCCAGCTGGGCGGCCGGGGCGGGCGCTGGTGCTGGCGGCGCTGCGGGTGCCGGCGGCGCTGCCGGTGCCGGCGGGACGACTGGTTTTAGTAGTGCCGGCGGGGCGAGTGGTGCCGGCGGGGCGAGTGGTCCAGCGACGACTACGGGCGCACCCGGGTCAGCCCCGGCCGCCAGCGATCCGGCGCTGACCGGGCCGCCGAAGGGCTTCGGATCGGCCGGGGGCGCCCGGGGATCGGCCGGGGACGCCCGGGAATCGGCCGGGGGCGCCCAAGAGTGTACGCAAACCGTCGTGACCGCAGCAGAAACTGGCCACATTAGGGCCCGCGAAGGCGCAGCACAGGCGGAGGCCGGCGGCCATCCGGGGCCGGCCCGGCCGGGCGGCCCGCCCGCCTGGGCCGGCCCGCTGCCACCCCCGTCCCGTGACCCGGCCGATGCCCCACTGAGCTGGCGCGACGGCGAGGATGCCGCGGCGCCGGGACCCGGGCCGCCCTAGTGGGGCAGGGTCCGGGGAATGCCCTGCTGGGTGGGGCCCACCCCTGGGGGAGCGGCCTGTTCCAGCTGGTACGCGCGAGCCTGGGCCTGGTCGCGCCATAGGGGATGCTCGCCCACGTGGTAGAGCAGGGCGAGCCATCCGGCGAGGACGGGCATGACCACGATCGGGGTGATGATGGCAGCCAGGATCGATCCGCTCATCGCTGGTGCCTCCTTGCGGCTGTTGCGGCTTATCCCCAGCCTGCGCCCCGGAGCGTCTTCCCCGCTAGTCGGCCAGCGGTAAGACATTGGCGGCCGCACCTCGTACCCCGCCGGCCAGCGGTCGGACATTGGCGGCCGCACCTCGTACCCCGCCGGCCAGCCAGGCCGGATAGCATCGTCGGCCATGGGCAAGCTTCCGCTCCGGGCCCGGGTTGCGACCACGCTGGGCGGGGCCGCGGGCCGGATGTCGCGGCTGGCCGGCCGCGGCGACGGATCGGTCATCGGCGGGGTCATCGGCCTGCGCGTGGCACCGGGCCTGCTGTCGCTGCTGGCCGCGGGCCGTCAGATCGTCCTGGTCACCGGGACCAACGGGAAGACGACCACGACCCGGCTGATCACTTCGGCGCTCAGCGCGCTGGGCGCCGAAGTGGCCTCCAACGCGTTCGGCGCGAATATGGAGGCCGGGCTGGCCGCCGCGCTCGG
>Ga0335078_10006493_pt1 | contig 17301 bp, 17 predicted proteins | sample Lox_Sample_32_FD_206711 | JGI IMG/M metagenome (GOLD analysis project Ga0335078, IMG submission 206711) | Soil microbial communities from Loxahatchee National Wildlife Refuge, Florida, United States - Lox_Sample_3.2 | ecosystem: Environmental > Terrestrial > Soil > Wetlands | place: USA... | reverse complement strand
GACCGCTGGGAGGCCGAGATCGCGAAGAGCCTGTCGCTCGAGGCGCCGTACCGGTGATCCTCTCGGCGATCATGTTCTACCTGTTCGCCGCGGTGGCGGTCGCCTCGGGGGTGATGGTCGTCACCGCGCGCAACCCGGTGCATTCGGTTCTGTTCCTGATTCTGGCCTTCTTCAACGCGGCCGGCCTCTTCGTGCTGATGGGCGCCGAGTTCCTGGCGATGATCCTCGTCGTCGTCTATGTCGGCGCGGTCGCGGTGCTGTTTCTCTTCGTCGTGATGATGCTCGACATCGATTTCGCGCAGCTGCGCAGCGGCGCGATGCGCTATCTGCCGGCCGGGCTGCTGGTCGGCATCATCCTGTTTGCCGAGCTGGCGCTGGTGTTCGGCAGCTGGGCGATCGCGCCCAATGTGGCGACCCTGGCGGCAGCGCCGATGCCGTCCGGCGCGGCGGTAAGCAATACCCGCGCGCTCGGCGACCTGCTCTACACGCGCTACATCTTCGCCTTCCAGGCCTCGGGGATGATCCTCCTGGTCGCGATGATCGGGGCGATCGTCCTCACGTTGCGCCAGCGCGCCGACACCCGCCGGCAATCGATCGCCGAGCAGCTGTCGCGCAGCCGGTCGGAGACCATCGAGATCGTCAAGGTCCCGGTCGGCCAGGGGGTCTCGGACTGAAATGCTGACGATCGGCCTTGCGCATTACCTGACCGTTGCCGCGATCCTCTTCACGCTGGGGATTTTCGGCATCTTTCTCAATCGCAAGAACGTCATCATCATCATGATGTCGATCGAGCTGATGCTGCTCGCGGTCAATATCAATTTCGTCGCGTTCTCGGTGGTGCTGAACGACCTGGTCGGCCAGGTCTTCGCGATGTTCGTTTTGACCGTCGCCGCGGCCGAGGCGGCGATCGGGCTCGCCATCCTCGTCGTCTATTTCCGCAATCGCGGCACGATCCGGGTCGAGGATATCCGGATGATGCGGGGCTGAGCAGTGGCTGCTCTCGTCGTCTTCCTGCCGTTGGTCGCGGCGATCATCGCCGGCTTCTTCGGCCGGGTGATCGGCGACCGCGGCGCGCAGGTGGTCACCTGCGGCGCGCTCATCCTCTCGGCGATCTTCGGGATCGTGGTGTTCTGCGACATCATGGGGCAGTCCGGGCCGCAGGTTCAGACGCTGGCGACCTGGATCTCGGCGGGCGGGGTCGATGTCGCCTGGTCGCTGCGGCTCGACACGCTATCGGGCGTGATGATCCTCGTCGTGACGATCGTCTCGGCGATGGTCCACGTCTATTCGATCGGATACATGGCGCACGACCCGGGAATTCCCCGGTTCATGGCGTATCTGAGCCTGTTTACGTTCTTCATGCTGGCGCTGGTGACGGCCAACGACTTCCTGCAGATGTTCTTCGGCTGGGAGGGGGTGGGCCTCGCCTCCTATCTCTTGATCGGCTTCTGGTACGACCGCGCCAGCGCCGACGCGGCGGCGATCAAGGCGTTCGTGGTCAACCGGATCGGCGATTTCGGCTTCGCGCTCGGCATCTTTTCGGTGTTCGTGATTTTCGGCTCGCTCGATTTCGACACCGTGTTCGGCAAGGCGCCCGGCGCGACGCACGAGGTGATGAACTTTCTCGGTTGGCAGGTGCCGGCGCTGACCCTGGCCTGCGTGCTGCTCTTTGTCGGCGCGATGGGCAAATCGGCCCAGCTCGGCCTCCACACCTGGCTCCCCGACGCGATGGAGGGCCCGACCCCGGTCTCGGCGCTGATCCATGCCGCGACGATGGTGACCGCGGGCGTCTACATGGTGGCGCGGCTGTCGCCGATGTTCGAATACGCGCCCATGGCGCTCGCCGTGGTCGGCGTGATCGGCGGCACCACGGCGATCTTCGCCGCCAGCGTCGGGATGGCGCAGAACGACATCAAGCGCGTCATTGCCTATTCGACCTGCTCGCAGCTCGGCTACATGTTCTTCGCCGCCGGCGTCTCGGCCTACGGGGCCGGGATGTTCCACCTGTTCACCCACGCCTTCTTCAAGGCCCTGCTGTTTCTCGGTGCCGGCTCGGTGATCCACGCGATGTCGGGCGAGCAAGACATGCGCCGCATGGGCGCGCTGTGGAAGAAGATCCCGATCACCTATGTGCTGATGTGGATCGGCAGCCTGTCGCTCGCCGGCATCCCGCCGTTCGCCGGGTTTTTCTCGAAAGATTCGATCCTCGCGGCGGCATGGGCCTCGGAGACCGCGGTCGGGCGCTATTCGTTCTGTCTCGGGGTGTTCACCGCGTTCCTGACCGCGTTCTATTCGTGGCGGCTGATCATCATGACTTTCCACGGCCCCTCGCGCGCCGATCACGAGACCGAGCACCACATCCACGAGAGCCCGTGGGTGATGCTCCTGCCGCTGTTCGTGCTGGCCGCCGGGGCGATCGCCGCCGGCTATTTCGCCGAGCCGTATTTCGTCGGGGAGGGCCGCACCGAGTTCTGGAAGGCCGCGATCCTCGTCCTGCCCTATGACGACTCGATCGCGCATTCCGCCCACAATTCGCTGGTGATCGACTACCTGCCGCTGATCGCAGGCATAACCGGCATCCTGCTCGCCTATCTCTGCTACATGTGGCGGCCCGGGATCCCGGCCGCGGCCGCGATCCATTTCCGCTCGCTCTATTTGTTCCTGCTCAACAAGTGGTATTTCGACGAGCTCTACGATCGGCTTTTCGTGCGCAGCGCCTTCACGCTCGGCGACGGTCTGTGGAAGACCGGCGACGGCACGCTCATCGACGGGCTGGGGCCCGACGGCATCTCGGCGGCAACCCGCGAGTTGGCGCGCGAAGCTAGCCGGCTGCAGACCGGCTACGTCTACCACTATGCCTTTGCCATGCTGATCGGCGTCGTCGCGCTGATCACCTGGTATCTGATCCCGCGGTAAGCCGCCGCCGAGGGACGGGAACCGATGAGCCATTGGCCGCTGCTTTCGCTCGTGACCTTCCTGCCGCTGGTCGGCGCCGGGTTCATCCTGACGACGCGCGGCGAGGCGGAGACCGTGGCGCGCAATGCGCGCAACATCGCGCTGTCGACGTCGATCATCGTGTTTGTGCTGTCGATTGCGTTGTGGGTCGAGTTCGACTCGTCGACCGCGTCGTTCCAGTTCGTCGAGCAGGCGCGCTGGATCAAATTCGGCGGGCTCCAGATCAACTATCACATGGGAATCGACGGCATCTCGCTGTTCTTCGTGCTGCTGTCGACGCTGTTGACCGTGCTGTGCGTCGCCGCGAGCTGGCAGTCGGTGCACGCCCAGGTCAAGGAGTACATGATCGCCTTCCTCGTCCTCGAGACGTTGATGGTCGGCATGTTCTGCGCGCTCGATTTCATCGTGTTCTACGTGTTCTTCGAGGGTGTGCTGATCCCGATGTTTCTGATTATCGGGGTGTGGGGCGGACCGCGGCGCGTCTACGCCGCGTTCAAGTTCTTCCTCTATACGCTGCTCGGTTCGGTGCTGATGCTGCTGGCGATCCTCGCGATCTATTTCCAGACCGGCAGCACCGACATCGAGGTGGCGCTGACCCACGCCTTCCCGTTCGGCCTGCAGAAATGGCTGTTTCTCGCCTTCCTCGCCTCGTTCGCCGTAAAAGTACCGATGTGGCCGGTCCATACCTGGCTGCCGGACGCGCATGTCGAAGCGCCGACCGCGGGCTCGGTGATCTTGGCGGGCGTGCTGCTGAAGATGGGCGGTTACGGTCTCGTGCGGTTTTCCCTGCCGATGTTTCCGCTCGCCTCGCATTACTTCACGCCGCTGATGTTCGCGCTTTCGGCGATCGCGGTCATCTATACCTCGCTGGTCGCGTTGGCGCAGACCGACATGAAGAAGCTCATCGCGTACTCGTCGGTCGCGCATATGGGCTTTGTGACGATGGGCATCTTCGCGGTTACCAGCGAGGCGGTGCAGGGCGCGATGATCCAGATGCTGAGCCACGGGCTCGTCTCGGGCGCGCTGTTTCTCTGCGTCGGGGTCGTCTATGACCGGATGCACACACGCGACATCGACCGCTATGGCGGGCTGGTCTACCGGATGCCGGCCTACGCCTTTGTTTTCATGGCATTCACCCTCGCCTCGGTAGGTTTGCCCGGGACGAGCGGCTTTGTCGGCGAGTTCCTGATACTGCTCGGCACCTTCCGCGTCTCGACGCTGGAATGCTTCCTGGCGGCGACGGCGCTTTTTCTTGGCGCGGCTTACATGCTTTACCTCTACCGCCGTGTGATCTTTGGCACGATAACGCGCGACGATCTACGCAATATTCTCGATCTCTCGCCGCGCGAGAAGGCGGTGTTCGCGCCGCTGCTGATCCTCGTGCTGTGGATGGGCGTCTACCCGAGTTCGTTTCTCGTACCGATCCGCGCCTCGGTCGACCATTTGGTGCAGCAGGTGAGCGCCGCGCAGGGCGTCCAGCGCGCGAGCGCCGAGTAGCCGCGATGCCGGTTTCCGCCGCTCCCGATTTCCTTCCGGCGGTGCCGGAGATCGCGCTGGCCTGCGCGGCCATGTTGCTGCTGCTCGTGGGGGTGTTCCGCGGCGAGGGATCGGCCAGGCTCGTGTCGTGGCTGTCGGTGCTCGTGCTGATCGGCATCCTGGCGCTGACCGCGCGGTTTGACGGCGCGCGGCAGGTCGGGTTCTACGGCATGTTCGTAACCGACCCGTTCGCGCTGTTCATGAAGGCGCTGCTGCTTGTCGGCTCGGCCGTGTCGATCGTCTTGTCGGTCCGCTACAACGACGACCACCGGATCGCCCGCTTCGAGTTTCCGGTGTTGGTGCTGCTGGCATCGACTGGGATGATGGTCATGGTTTCGGCCAACGACCTCATCACGCTTTACCTCGGCCTCGAGCTGCAAAGCCTTGCGCTCTACGTCGTCGCCAGCTTCGACCGCGACTCGGTGCGTTCGAGCGAAGCCGGGCTCAAATATTTCGTGCTGGGCGCGCTGTCGTCGGGGATGCTGCTCTACGGCGCCTCGATGGTTTACGGCTTTGCCGGAACGACGGGCTTCGCGGCGCTGGCGAAACTGCTGACGACCGGCGCGATGCCGTCGGCGGGGCTCGTGATCGGCGTCGTCTTCGTCATGGTCGGGCTCGCCTTCAAGGTCTCGGCGGTGCCGTTCCACATGTGGGTGCCGGACGTCTACGAGGGTGCACCGACGCCGGTGACGGCGTTCTTCTCGGTCGCGCCGAAGATTGCGGCAATCGCGCTTTTCATGCGCTTCCTGATCGAGCCGTTTGGCGGGCTGCTTGCCGAGTGGCGCCAAATCGTCGTGTTCCTGTCGATCGCCTCGATGGTGCTCGGCTCGGTGGCGGCGATCGCCCAGAGCAACATCAAACGGCTGATGGCCTACAGCTCGATCGGCCATATGGGGTATGCGCTGATCGGGCTCGCTGCGGCGAGCCCGTCGGGCATCCGCGGCGTCCTCATCTATATGGCGATCTATCTTTTCATGAATGTCGGCAGCTTTGCGGTGATCCTGTGCATGCGTCAGCACGGCCGGATGCTGGAGGGCATCAACGACCTCGCCGGGCTGTCGCGCTCGCAGCCGGGACTGGCGCTGGCCCTGGCGATCTTCATGTTCGCGATGGCCGGCATACCGCCGACCGCAGGCTTTTTCTCGAAGCTCTACATCTTCTTCGCGGCGATCGATGCGCACCTGACCGGGCTCGCCATCATCGGCGTCGTCGCCAGCGTCGTGGGGGCGTTCTATTACCTGCGGATCGTCAAGGTGATGTATTTCGACGAGCCAGCAATCGCCTTCGACCGCCCGCTGGCGCCCGAACTGAAGGCCGTGCTGGTCGTGACCGCGGTCGTCACGCTGTTCTTCTTCCTGCTGCCCGACCCGATCGTCGGCGGGGCCGAGGCCGCGGCAGCCTCGCTCTTCGGCCGATGAGCGGCGGGGCGCTGCAACTTCCGCCGCCGTTTCGCCTGCTCGCCTGCGATCGCGTCGGCAGCACCAGCGACGAGGCCAAGCGGCTGGCGCGCGACGGCGCCGCGGAAGGGCTGATCGTGTGTGCGCAGGAACAGACCGCCGGGCGCGGCCGGCGCGGGCGGGTCTGGGCATCGCCGCCGGGAAACCTCTATATGTCGCTGGTGCTGCGACCGGAGTGCCGTGCCGCCGCTGCCGCGCAGCTCGGGTTCGTCGCGGCGCTGAGTCTGGCCGAGGCGGTCGCCGCGCTCGGACCGTCGCTCGCGGTCGGCTGCAAATGGCCGAACGACCTCCTGGTCGACGGCCGGAAGATCGCAGGCATCCTGCTCGAAACCGAGATGCTCGCGGGCGAGCGGCCGGATTTCGTGGTGATCGGGATCGGCGTCAACCTCGCCGCATCGCCGAAGGACGTCGGATACCCGGCGACCTCGCTCGCCGAGGAGGGCGTCGCCGGCGTGGCGCCGCTGACCGCGCTGACCGCCTTCATCCGGCACTTCGCGCCATGGATCGGCCGCTGGCGCACGGCCGGGTTCGCGCCGGTGCGAGCAGCCTGGCTCGCGCGTGCGATCGGGCTCGGCGAGCCTGTGCGCGTGCATCTCCACAGCGACACTCTCGCCGGCCGATTCGTCGACCTTGACGACGACGGCGCGCTGCTGCTCGGCTTGCCGGACGGCAGGCGGCGCATCGCCGCCGGCGAAGTCTTTCCGGCCACGGCGGGCTAGGTCCATGCTCCTCGCCATCGATTCCGGCAACACCAACGCAGTCTTCGCCGTCTATGAGGGCGACACGCTGAGGGCATCCTGGCGGGTTTCGACCAATGCGCGCCGCACCGCCGACGAATATGCGGTATGGCTGACCCAGCTTCTGGCGCTGGCCGGGCTGAGGCCCGGCGATATCGACGCGACGATCGTCGCCAACGTGGTTCCCGAGGCGAGCTTCAACCTCTTGCAGCTTTGCCGGCGCTACCTGAACAGCGAGCCGCTGATCGTCGGCAGCGCCGAGTGCCAGGTCGGGATCGGCATCGATGTGGACATGCCGCCGCAGAATGTCGGCGCCGACCGGGTCGCCAATGCGGTCGCCGGGCAGGACCGCTACAAGAAGCCGCTGATGGTCGTCGATTTCGGTACCGCGACCAATTTCGACATCGTCGACAAGGCCGGCAATTACTGCGGCGGGATCATCGCACCCGGGCCCAACCTCTCGCTGCAAGCGCTGGAAATGGCCGCGGCTCAGCTGCCCCATATCGCGATCCGCCGGCCGCCCTCCGTGGTCGGCCGCAACACGATCCAGGCGATGGAGTCCGGCGTCTTCTGGGGATATGTCGGGCTGATCGAGGGGCTGATCCGGCGCATCCGCGAGGAGCGCGGCGAAAAGATGGGGGTCGTGGCGACCGGCGGCCTCGCACCCCTCTTCGCCGGCGCCACCCCGATGATCGACAAGGTCGACCCCGATCTGACGCTCTGGGGGTTACGGCTGATCTTCCGCCGCACCCGCAACCGATGAAGGCCCAAGGGTCCCGAGCGAGCGCGCCCCAGGCCGCGCCCACGCCGCTGGACCGCGCCATCGAGCGCGACGACAAGGCCGTGTTCTTTCTGCCGCTCGGCGGGACCGGCGAGATCGGCATGAACCTCAACCTTTACGCCTATCGCGGCCAGTGGCTGATGCTCGATTGCGGGGTCACCTTCGGCAACGAGGAGCATGCCGGGGTCGATGTGATCATGCCTGACCCCGCCTTCATCGTCGAACGGCGCGACAAGCTCCTCGGCATCGTCGCGACGCATGCCCACGAAGACCATATCGGCGCGATCCCGTACCTGTGGCCGCAGCTGCAATGCCCGATCTGGGCGACGCCGTTCACCGCCGCGCTGCTGCGCGCGAAGCTTGCGGAGGTGGGCCTGCTCGACCGGGTCGAGCTCACCGTCATCCCGCTCTCCGCCCGGTTCCGGATCGGTCCCTTCGATCTCGAGCTGATCACGCTCACCCATTCGATCCCGGAGCCGAACGCGGTCGCGATCCGCACCCCGGTCGGCACGATCATGCATACCGGCGACTGGAAGCTCGATCCCGATCCGCTGATCGGTGAGGTGACCGACGAGGCGGCGCTGATCCGGATCGGCGACGAGGGCGTGATGGCGATGGTCGGCGATTCGACCAATGCGCTCAAGGAGGGGGTTTCCGGCTCCGAGGCGGAGCTGGAGGAGGCGTTGAGCGATCTCGTCGGCCGCTATCGCGGTCGCGTCGCGGTCGCCTGCTTCGCCTCCAATGTCGCGCGCCTGCACACGATCGCCCGCGCCGGGCAGGCGCATGGCCGCGACGTGGCGCTGGTCGGGCGCTCGCTGGTGCGGATGGACAAGGCGGCGCGCGAGACCGGCTACCTCGCCGATCTGCCGCGCTTCCTGAGCGAGGACGAGGCCGGGTTCGTGCCCGACGACAGGATCCTGCTGATCTGCACCGGCAGCCAGGGCGAGCCCCGCGCCGCGCTCAGCCGGATCGCGCGCGAAGATCATCCCAACATCGATCTCGGCGAGGGCGATGTCGTGATCTTCTCGTCGAAGATCATCCCGGGAAACGAGAAGGCGATCGCGCGGCTGCAAAACGCGCTGGTCAAGCGCGGCGTCGAGATCGTCACCGAGACCGACCATTTCGTACATGTGTCCGGCCATCCCGCTCGCGGCGAATTGGTGCGGATGTACCAGATGGTGCGCCCCCTGGTGGCGATCCCGGTGCATGGCGAGGCGCGCCATCTCTCGGCGCATGCCGCGCTGGCGATGGAATGCCAGGTGAGCGACGCGCTGGTCATCGAGAACGGTGATGTCGTGCGCATCGCCGCACAGGGCTCCAAGGTTGCCGGACAGGCGCCAACCGGGCGCATCGCCACCGATGGGCGGCGGCTGCTGCCGGTTACCGGCAACGTCTTGCGCCAGCGCAAGCGCGTCGGCGACCAGGGCGCCGTCGTCGCGACGGTGATCCTCGACCGCGCCGGCGGGCTCGCCGCGCCACCGCAGTTCACGACGATCGGGCTTGTCGAGGACGACGACAGCGAAAAGATGACGGCGGCGTTGCGCGATGCCGCGACGGCGGCGGTCGAGAGCCTGCCGCGGCCGATGCGGCGCGACGATGCCGCGCTGCGCGACGCCGCCTATCGCGCGCTGCGCCGGGCGGTCAATGAGCGCCTCGGCAAGCGCGCGCTGATCGAGGTGCAACTGGTCCGGCTGTGAGGACGCGATGATCGGCAGGCTGAACCATGTCGCGATCGTCATTCCCGATCTTGCGGGGGCGATCGCGCTCTATCGGGACACGCTCGGCGCGACCGTGCTGCCGCCGCATGCGCTGCCGGACCATGGGGTCACGGCGGCCTTCGTCGAGCTGGGCAACACGCGCATCGAGCTGTTGGAGCCGCTCGGGGCCGACTCGCCGTTGCGCGGTTTTCTCGCACGTCATCCCGAGGGCGGGATGCACCATCTCTGCTACGAAGTCGCGGATATTCGCGGCGCGCGCGACCGGCTTCGCGCACATGGCGCGCGGGTGATCGGCGACGGCGAGCCCAAGGCGGGGGCGCACGGCAAGCCAGTGCTGTTTCTGCATCCGAAGGATTTCTGCGGAACGCTCATCGAGCTGGAAGAGGTTTGACGGCTGCCGGCAATGGGCTGGGTCACCGGGATCGTCGTCTACATCCTGACCTGGTGGGTGACCTTGTTCGCGATCCTGCCGCTCTGGGTCACGCCCAGCGACCCGGACGACCCGCATTACGCCACCGGCGCGCCGAAGCATCCGCGGCTGTGGCGGAAGGCGGCGGTCACTTCGGTCGTCGCAGCGGTGCTGTGGGTGGGCATCTATGTCCTGGTAAAAGAGCCCTGGATCAGCTTTCGCGGGGGATGAGATGAGCGCCGCGTATTGCCTCGCCGCACCCGGCAACTGGCTGCACGCGCCTTATCACGACAACGAATACGGGTTTCCTGCCCGCGACGAGGCGGTGCTGTTCGAGCGGCTGGTGCTCGAGATCAACCAGGCGGGGTTGTCCTGGGCGACGATCCTCAAGAAACGGTCGGCGTTTCGCGCCGCCTTTGCCGGGTTCGAGGTCGACCGGGTCGCGGAGTTTGACACGACCGATGTCGACCGGCTGATGAACGATGCCGGCATCATTCGCAACCGGCTCAAGATCGCGGCGACGATCGACAATGCGGGCCGCATCCAGGAGTTGCGCCGCTCGCATGGCTCGTTCGCCGACTGGCTCGACGCGCACCATCCGCGGCCGCGCGCCGAATGGGTCAAGCTCTTCAGGAAGACCTTTCGCTTCACCGGCGGAGAGATCGTCAACGAATTCCTGATGAGCCTCGGCTACCTGCCGGGCGCGCACGAACCCGATTGCCCGGTGCACGCGCGGATTGCCGCTCTCGCGCCACCCTGGATGACGGTTCCGACCCCGCAGTAGTGGGTCAGTTCTGACCCGCTACCGGCACCGCTGCCAAATTGACGGAGCCTGAGCGCCGGGCTATAGGTGAGCCGCTAACGCGCCTCTCTCCTGGAACCGACGCATTTGTACCGACCGATTGTTGCGCTCGCGATTGGACCCGTTATCGAGCGACGCGAGTTCAGCAGAGTTCCACCGGTCGCCACCGAAGGAGGAAGTATGTCATTGCGGCAAAAGTATCTGACCATCCTGACCCAGCTGGCTCCTGCCGGTGCGGTCGGCGTGTCCTTGGCCCTGGGTGGTGCCGCGCCGGCCGCAGCCGGCACGCAGCCGGCGCCGCCAACGGCCGCACCGGCAGCAGGGGTCTCCGACCGGCTCGCCGCGGTTCGCGATGCCGTATCGGCGATCGAGGGCGAGAAGGCCGCCAATGCCGAGGAACGCGTCGCCTGGTGGGGTAACGGTTTCGGCGGCTGGGGCTGGCCCAATTGGCACAATTGGAACAATTGGGGCAACTGGTTCCACAATTGGCCGTGGTAGCAGGCGGCTGACGCCGAGCGGCTCCGCAGGCCGAGCATGCCGCGGATACAGCTCCTCGTCGTTCAGCCGACGCCGTTCTGCAATATCGACTGCCGTTATTGCTACCTGCCTGACCGCACGAACAAAGCGGTGGTCGCGGAGGACACGCTTATCAACCTGTTCAGCCAGGTCTTCGCTTCGGGCTGGGCCGATCAAGGTCTGAGCGTGGTCTGGCATGCCGGAGAGCCGATGGTCTTGCCCATCGCATTTTACCGGCACGCGTTTGCGCTGATCGACGGAATGAAGCCGGCGGACGTGTCGCTCGTCCACTCGTTTCAAACCAACGGCACACTGATCGACGACGCTTGGGCCGATTTTATCGCGGAGGCCGGCATCCATATCGGCGTCAGCATCGACGGGCCCAAGCGCCTGCACGACCTGAACCGGGTGACCCGCTCCGGACGGGGGACCTTCGACAAAACCGTCGCCGGCATCCGCCGGCTCCGCGAACGCGGCGTGCGCTTTCACGTCATCTCGGTCTTGACCGCGGAAAGCCTCGCCGCGCCGCAGGAGATGTTCGACTTCTACGCCGCCGAAGGGATCGAGCACGTCTGTTTCAACGTCGAGGAAAGCGAGGGCGCCCATCGCTCGGAGAGTTTCGGGCAAGTCGGCATCGAGGACGTCTATTACCGCTTTCTCAGCGAGTTCTGGCGGCTGTCGACGGCGCATCCCGGCAAGATCCGCTACATCCGCGAGATCGAAAGCGCACAGCGCAATGTGCTGCGCCCGCAGGAAGCCACCTTCTTCAACCAGCTCGCCACCCCGTTTGCGGTGACGAGCATGGATTGGACCGGCAACATCGCGACGTTCTCGCCTGAGTTGCTGGGCCTGAAGAACCCGCAATACGACGATTTCATCCTCGGCAACATCAATCGTGACCGGCTTGTCGACCTTCCCGACCGTCCGCTCCTCAAGCGGATGCAGTCGGACATCGAGGCCGGGGTCGCGATGTGCCGGGAAAGCTGCGAGTATTTCAGCATCTGCGGCGGCGGGGAGCCGGTCAACAAGCTGTTCGAGAACGGCGGCTTCGCGACCACCGAGACAACCTATTGTCGGATGACGAAGCAGCGGGTGACCGATCTGATCTTGGACCGGTTGGAGCGGGTCGGATCGCCCGCGGCGACCGGGGAAGCGCTGCCGGCGGGAATGATCGCGCCGGTTCCTTAGGGAGCAGCCCGCGGGCTGGGCGGATGAACGAAATTCACCTTGGAGGGACGGGATGACAAAGATCTTTTCAAAGCTGTGCGGGGCGGCCGCGGTTGCGGTCTTGGCGGCAGGTCTTTGCGGTAGCGCCTTCGCGCAGGCCCAGGCGCCGGCGGCGGGAGCGGCATCGGGCCAGGGGAACGCGCCGAACGGATATCCGCAATCCGGCGCCGATGCGAACGCAGCCGGCCCGGCCGGCGGGACGCGACCGCTTGACGTGCCGATCCTCTACGTCACGGGCATCGAGGTGCTGCACGGCACGATCGACCCCAAGATCGATGTCGTTCGCGTGACCGGCCTGACCAGTTCGGCGAGCTGGACCAACCCGCAGCTGATCCCGTTCTTCTACGGCAAGCCGGCTGACAACGTGCTCGACCTGCAATTCATCGCGTCGAGCCCCGAGCAGTCGCAAAAGGCCGAGGGCTTCCAGCCGATGACCGCCGAGTTCGTGCTCGAGGGGAACTCCGGGTTCGCCGGCGTGCGCGTGCGCGCTTACGGCAATGCGCTCGAGCTCAAATCGATGAACGGCAGCGCGACCGCTCAGATCAAGGGGATCGACTGCAAGGACTGCATCGGCAAGAAGTTTGTCGACAAGGGCCAAGGGCAGCCGGGACCCGGGATCGTTTATGGCGGAGATCTGCCGCCGGACTATCGCCCGATTGCGCCGACCCACGGCGTGAAAGGCGATATCCACAACCCGAACCGGATCAACTTGATCCTCGATGCCGACAACAAGATCGTGATGGCGTTCTGGGAATAGCCGCGCGACGCATCGTGCCGGAACCGACGGCGGTTCCCGGCGACCCAATCGCCCCCGAGCGCCTCCGGCGGTCGGGGGCGTGCTCTCTGTGAATAGCGCGCCGGGGCTCGCGATGCGATACGCAGCCGTCGGCGGTGTGCGACGGCGGGCAGCGATCAGGCGCGCGCAACAAAAAGCTGCCGGAGATTTTCGAACAGCGTTCCGGGCTGTCGGCTTTCGGTAAGGGCGGCCAGAAAGCGCTCCGCCCAGCGGTCGATATCGTTCGCGGCGAGGTGGCGGAACATGCTGCGATGACGAGACTGGCGCTCGCTGAGCGGCATCCGCAGCGCCCCGTCGATCGCGGTGGCCATCGCTTCCGCCTCGAGCGGGTTCACGAGCACAGCGCCGTCCAATTCCTCAGCGGCGCCGGCAAATTGCGATAGCACGAGCACGCCGGGGTTTTCCGGGTCTTGCGCGGCGACGTACTCCTTGGCGACGAGGTTCATCCCGTCCCGCAACGGCGTCACCAATCCGACGCGCGCCATGCGGTAGAGCGCCGCCAGCGAGGCGCGCGAGTAAGCCCGGTTGACATAGCGGATCGGTGTCCAGGCAGGCTCCCCGAAGCGGCCGTTGACCTGGCCGATCAGGGTGTTCACAGCCTGGTTGATCTCCGCATACTCCGGGACATCCGACCGCGATTTTGGGGTCACCTGGAGGTAGGTGACCTGTCCGCGCCAATCCGGAAACGTGTCGAGGAACTTGCCAAACCCTTGGATGCGCTGAGGGATGCCCTTCGAGTAGTCGAGGCGATCGACCCCGAGGATCAGGCGTCGGCCGTTGAGACTGTCGCGCACCTCATTGGCAAAATCGGAGTGTATGGCGCGGCGCGCGGTGCGTGAATAAACGCGCGTCGCGATTGCGACCGGAAGGGCGCGCAGTTGGACACGCCGACCGTGGATGTCGAAATGCGTCCGGTCGCGCTGGAACTGACCACCGGCAAGCTCAAAATACGCGCGCAGATTGTCGGCATCGTGCTGGGTTTGCGTTCCGATGAGGTCGTAATGACTGAGCGCGCCGATGGTCTCGGCATGCTGGGGCAGCGCGAGCAGGATGTCGGGTGGCGGGCAGGGGATGTGGAGGAAGAAGCCGATGAGATTTTCGTGGCCGCGCCTGCGCAACTCCTTGGCCAGCGGCAGCAGGTGGTAGTCGTGCACCCAGATGCGATCGTCGTCGCGGATGATTCCCGACAACGCGTCGGCGAAGCGCGCGTTGACGCGCAAATAGCCGCCGAGCTCGACCGAACTGAACTCCGCTAGGTCCACCCGGTAATGCAGAATCGGCCATAGAACGCGGTTCGCGAAACCGTTGTAGTATTCCTGAAAATCGGTCTCCGAGAGATCGACCGTCACAAAGCTGCGCTGGCGACGGTCGACGATCGTCGGCTGGGTGCTGGCGCCGTCCTCACGGATGCGGCCGCTCCAGCCGAACCACAACCCCTCGCGGCGTTTCAGCGCGGCGTTGACAGCGACGGCGAGCCCACCGGCTTGCCGTGGGCCCTCCGGATCGGGCACCGCAACCCGGTTTGAGACTACGATGAGACGCGCCACCAGACGTCCTCCCATTTTTCCGACAGGCGCGTCGCCGCATTGATGATCCCCGCCATCGAATAGGTCTGCGGGAAGTTGCCCCACAGCGCGCCGGTTTGCGGATGAATGTCCTCGGACAGAAGTCCGAACGAGTTGCGGCGCTCGAGGAGGCCGACAAAGAACTCGCGCGCCTCGTCACGTCGTCCGATTGCCGCCAGGGCCTCGATGTACCAGAAATTGCAGGCGAGAAACGCCGTCTCGGGCGCGCCGAAATCGTCGTCGCTCGTGTAGCGCATGATGCGGCCATTGCGCAGCAGCCGATCGCCGATCGCGTTGCAGGTGGCGACGAAGTGCGGGTGGCGCGCCGAAATCAAGCCGATTTCCGCGATACGCAGCACGCTGGCGTCGAGTTCTGGGTCGTCGAGCGCGCCGGCAAAGGCACCGGCCGCCGTGTTCCAGGCGCGTTTCAGGACGTCGCGCCGCAGCCGGTTGGCTTTTTGCGCCCAGTAGCGGTGTCGGGCCGTCAGGCCGAGACTTGCGGCAATCTGTCCGAGCCTGTCGCAGGCCGCCCAGCACATGGCCGCCGAATAGGTGTGAATACGCTGACGACCGCGGTATTCCCAAATGCCGGCATCGGGCTTGAACGCGGCAGCGAAGGCGAGCTCCCCGACCGGCTCCAGGCGCTTGAACAACGCCTCGTCGCCCATCCGCGGCAGACGCTCGTCGACGAACATCTGTGTCGCCGCCAGCACGACGCTGCCATAGACGTCGTGCTGGGCCTGTGCCGCGGCGTTGTTGCCGACCCGCACCGGACCCATGCCGAGAAAGCCGGGCAGGCCTTCGGCGGTCACCTCGGCGAGATCTTCGCCCGGCACGATCGAATGCACCGGTCCGAGCGGCGCGTTGAGCTGGGCCGCGACCGTCGTGACGTAGTTGAGGTAGTCCTCCATCGTCTGCGTCGTGCTGAGCTGGTTGAGCGCCTGCACCACGAAATACGCGTCACGCAGCCAGCAATACCGGTAGTCCCAGTTGCGGCCGCTGTTGGGCGCCTCGGGGATCGAGGTGGTGTGCGCGGCGACGATGCCGCCGGTTTCCTCGAAGCTGCAGAGCTGCAGCGTGATCGCGGCGCGAATCACCGCTCCCTGCCACTCGAAGGGCAGCGACAGCGAGCGGACCCAGCCGTGCCAGTAGCCGCGCGTGTGGGCCTCGAACTCACGCGCGGTCTGCTCGATCGCGCCCTCGAACGGCTCGTCGGGCCCGAACACCAGGGCGAGCGGCCGAGTCAGCGGAAACACTGTCTCCTGCGCGATGTAGGAAAGCGGCGCGTCGGTGCTCAGCCGCAGCACCTCGCCCCCACCGCGGTAGCGAATGTGGTTGGAGCCGATCGAATAGGCCGTCGTCGGCCGTCCATAGCCGTGCGTGGGGCGAACCCGGATCTGGATCCGCGGCAGGCCGCCGAGCGGCTCGATGCGCCGGATGATTTGCGGCGAGCGGAAAATCCGCTCGAAGAGGTGAAAGCGGGGTGCGAAATCGGTGATCCGAACCCGACCGCCGTGCTCGTCTTCGAGTTCGGTGACGACGATAGCCGAGTTGCGGACATAGGACGATCGGGCTTTCGCCATGCCCGTCACAACGACATCGCAAAAGCCCTTTTCCTCTTCACCCGCTAAAAGGCGCGAGAACACCGGGTTCGAGTCGAAACGCGGAAAGCACCACCAGACAATGCGCCCGGTCGGGTTGATGAACGCGGCGATGCGGCAATTGCCGATGAGCGCGAGATCGAGCGCCTGCTCGGTCAATGCGTCCGCTACCGTCGGCGCGCTCTTCGCGCCCGACAGCGTTGCGGTGAGCACGCCTTGTCGTGTGCGTCGGTGCCGCGCCCGCTTCGCGGGACCCCGGGCGGCCGCACCGTTCGCATGCGGCGCGGGCGCGCTCATCGGCCGAGCTCGTGGAGCCAGGCGCGTACCGCGGCGGGTCCCTCGAAAGCGCCGGAAAGCGCGGGCAACTCACCGCCTACCGAAAAAGCCAACCCGCCCAACGCCAGGGTCGCATCGAACGCCGGCCGGTCGATCTCGTCGTCCGCGACGAAGATCGGCCTGCGGCCGCGGAACGGCGCTGCGGCCATGAAGCGCTCGATGGCGCGGCCCTTGTCGAACCCGTCGAGCTGAAGCTCGAACACGCCGCGACCGGCGAGCAGGCGCAACGATGCGTCGGGTTTTGCCAGGCGTTCCCGAAAGCCGGCGAGCGCCTGCTCCAAGTGGCGGATGTCGGTGCCGGGGACGGGGTAATGAACCGCGAAGCTGACCCTCTTGTTTTCGGCGTAACTCCCCGGGAACTGGCGGAGCAGGTCGCAAAGGTCGGACCACGCATCCACGCCAAGGCTGCCCCCCACCGAAATGACGTCGCAATCCGGCCGATGTCGTGTTTCGGCGCCGTGAACGCCGCTGGCCGCCAGGCGCAACGGCGCGAACAGCCGATCGAGTTCGACGATCGGACGCCCGCTGATCAGCGCCAGTGCGCCGCCGAGCGCCTCTTGAGCAGAGGCCAGGTCATCAATCAGCCCGTTCCCGACCTCGACCATCTCCGGGCAGGGCGCGATGTCGAGAAGCGTCCCGTCGACGTCCAGAAACAAGCCAATGGTTTTGGGATCGAGTTGTTCGGGAATGCGATGCGTCGGCTGAGACGCGGTCATCAATCCCCCTTCGCCATTTCATTGAATTCTGCTGGACCAACGGTCAGGGCGAACCGAAGTTCCGGGTCGGGAGCGGATCTTGTCGCGCTGGTCTTGATTTCCCTTGCGAATTAACTCGATCGGTCGCTCCCGGAGTGGTCGGCGCCATC
>Ga0335078_10006492_pt1 | contig 17301 bp, 15 predicted proteins | sample Lox_Sample_32_FD_206711 | JGI IMG/M metagenome (GOLD analysis project Ga0335078, IMG submission 206711) | Soil microbial communities from Loxahatchee National Wildlife Refuge, Florida, United States - Lox_Sample_3.2 | ecosystem: Environmental > Terrestrial > Soil > Wetlands | place: USA... | reverse complement strand
CTTAGTGGGTGACACCGTAAGTTCGTCGGGGTCGGTGAGTGATCACCGTTTGCGGAGCGGGCGGGGTCGTGGCCCGCGCAGTTCGAGGGATCCGCGCTGGATTGTGCCGGTGATCACGAAGTGCGGGTGCCCGGCTGGCGGGGGATTCTTGCGGTGGTCTTCGATGCTGCTGCGGATGGCCTCGATGCCGTCGGTTGATGCGCTTGCGCCGTCGGGCAGCCTGATCTCCACCGAGCCTCCGCTGATGTCGAGTTCGATGCCGGTGACCGGGTGGCTGATCTGTGCCTGGGTGAAGTCGAGCTCAGCGGATCCTTTGTGCTGGTGCAGGATGAGCTTGCGGGGCACGATCCAGCGCCCGGTGCGCTTGAGGGAGCTGGAGGTGCCGCGCAGCTCGACGACGCTGTCTTGGGTGGCCGGCGCATCGCCGGCGGGCAGGTCGGAGGTGATGGCTGCCAGTTCGCGCCGGGTCCGCGCACCCAGTGCCTGCCCGGACCGGTCGTGGAACTCTTCCAGGTCGATCATCCCGGATGCCAGCGCGTCCTGGAGCCGGGCCAGGACGCGGTCCCGGTCGGCGTCGGAGGCCCGCAGCTCAGGGGCGGTTCCGCCGCCGTCGGCTGGTGCTATGTCTTCGGGCACGAAGACATTATCTGCCCTGCGGCGGGCCGGCCGGCGGGCTTGATCAGGCGGCCGCCGCCAGGGATGCCTGGCCGGCTGGGGCTACCGGTATCGCGGCGAGGTGCCGTTCGAGGTCGCATGCGGTGTATTTCCAGTTGAACGGCCTGGCGGTCCGGTTGTACCGGCTGGTGAAGGCGTGGCGGGGATCCAGGAACGCGCGACCGGAACGGGATTGCCGCGCGGGTCAAGATCTTGTGACTGAATGTCATGATGTCAAGGCGGGGCATGGATGTCTTCCGGCATGAGGGGTCTGTCCAGGGGCTGTTCACTGCCGCCATCCGGGCCTGTACTGAACATATGAGCCTGCGGGAGCACGAATGAGACTAGTAAGCCCGGCACAGAGCGGGCCGCCGGCGGCAGTGAACCGGTACCTGCTGCCGGACGAATGCTCCGTCATCACGGTCCGGATGCATCCGGCGGCGCTCGCCGGGCCCCTCATCCTGGCCGGCGGCGGTCTGGTGGTGGCCAGGGAGCTGGCCAGCCGCTCGGCGCGCCCGGACACCGTCTGGGGAGCGTACCTGCTTCTCCCGCTGGGCTTCCTGCGCCGGCTGGCAGCCTGGCCGGTCACCTACCTCGCCGTGACCGATAGGCGGATGGTGCTCATCGGCGGGCTGGCGTCCCGCACGGCCGCGGCGATACCCATGGATCAGGTGACGGGCCTGACGCTTCGGCGCACGGTTCCGGGTCGGCTGCTTGGCTACGGCACGCTCATCGTCGCCTCCCCTGGCCGGCGTCAGGCGTTCCGCAAGGTCAGGTACCTGGCCTACCCGGAACAGCTGTACCTGGAGATATCGGCCCTGCTCCGGCCGCGGGAGCCGGGCGGGACCGTAAGCACGGAGGGCGGCGGCGAGGAGATGACCGCATATGACTCCGTCGGCCCGTTCCAGCAGGAGTAACATGCCCGCCCGCGGCTCCTCGCAAGAACTCACGCCGCGCGACCGGCCTTCGACCCGTGCAGCGCATACATGCTCGCCAGCCTGGACGCCCACCGGAACGTAACAGCATGCCCCCGCCATCGCGCAGATCGGCATGATCAGTACGGCTGCCGGCACTCGGTCATGCATGCCGATGTGAGGGCGTTGCCTTCCTCGCATAGATTATTCGCTAACCTGAATGTCGCTACGGCTGGCAGCGATTACCAATTCAGTCTTTTCGCCGGTATGTGAGTAAGCTGGACGCCGATTCCGCACTTTGGCACCTGTGTCGATGAGATGCATACCTGCGGGCAGATCGTCCAGTCTGAAGTGCATGCTGGCTATCAAGTGATGAACCTTGCCGCAGCAGTTCGTAAAGCGCGTTATCGATAGGCCCTTGGTTATGTTTTTGACTGTTTCGATTTTCGGAGTTTGCTAATTGCGGCGGCGATTCCGCCTTCCCAGGGTTTTTCCGGGTACCGGGTCGGATCATAGGCGGGCAGTGCGGGGATATCCTCGCCCAGTTGCTGAAGCAGGGTCGTTGCGCGGTCCAGGTCATACCTTCTGACGTATGGTTCTCCGTCGGCCCAGCCGTGCTCGTAGGCTGCCTTGGCGTGTTTGGCCGCTTGATCGGTGTCTGCTAGGGCCTGCCAGAGTTCGGCCAGCGGAAGGTGCGCCGGGTCTCGTCCGGCGGACAGGCGCAGTGCCTCCTCGCGTGCGGCGGGAGACTGCATCAGATGAAAGCGGGCCAGTGCGAGCAGAGTCTCTGACCTGGGGTCGGGGAAGCCTGATTCGTGGGCCATCCGGATCGCCTCCTGGAGGCTTTCCGCGGCTAGGGCGTACTCGCCGCGGGTAAGCCGCCATTCACCTCGCAATCGCTGCAGGAGGCGAATCGTTTTGCGGTTCTGCCCGGTGCGTGCCAGGTGCTCGGCGGCGGCGAGGTCTTCTTCGGTCAGGCGGCCCATGGGAAATAGCATGAATTCCAGGCGGTGGTGCTCGGCTACTCCTGGACGATAGCTGGTTAGCTGCCAGTCGTGCCCCATCGGGTCGAGCAGATTCCACATCTGTTCGGCGTCATACCAGCGGCCCGTCAGTGCGAGGACTTCAAAACGGGTTAGCCGAACTGTAAACAGGCCCTCCGAGTTATCTAGCACTTCAGCTAGGCGGAGGGCTAGCATGGAATGGCGTTCGGATAGCGCCAGCCGGTTCATGCCGTAGAAGCTTACCGAAAGATTATTTACATCTATCTGAACGTTGGACCAGTCCTTAGTTGTGACATAGGCCCTTATTCCTACCTGATCAAGCTCCGCAGCTTGCATATGCTCACCTAGCCCAGAGAAGGCGATGGATGCCTCAGTAGCTAGCGCGCCGATATCGGATTCGGATAGGCCTGGCGTCGGCGTGGACCAGTCCTGTGAGAAGAACGGCCGCAACAGAGAGAGGATCTCCGGGTATGCCTCCACCCTGTACTGAAGGGCGTGTACCAGATCACCGCGCAGCGCGTTGCATGCCTCCTGCATGCGGCTCATCTGGATCAGGGTCCGAACCACGGTAATGCCGTCGCGGAGGTCCTCGAGGGTCCTGGCCTGTTTGTAGGGGTTGCGGGGCCGCTGGGAGAAGTGGTCGATGATCTGCTGTCCGAGGTGGCCGCGGTCCTGCTCTGGCAGCCTGCTGGAGGCGACGGCCCGGACGACCGGGTGCAGGTCCCAGTGGCCGACTTGCCGGTCATACTGCAGCAGGCCACGCTGCTCCAGGTCGTGCACGGTCGCGGTCAGCGCGCCCGGTGCTGCGAGTGTTTCCGGGGCGGCCTTCCAGGCCGCATGCGCCCGTTCGTACTCCCGCCGTCGCTTCACCGCGGCAGCATGCTGGCGCCGGGCCTGCTCCCGCTCCCCTTCTTTAAGGTGCTCCCACGTCCAGTCGTCCTCGGGCCTTTGCGGTTCCGGCACGGCCGGGGGCTCAGGCGGACGGTGCGGGTTGAAAGCGGCGAGGACGGCGTAGTCGAAGGACTCGGGCAGCAGGCTCAGGGTCGACAGAAGCCGGCGGCTGGCGTCCGGGAGCGCCTGCAGCGCCGCGGTGAGGATGTGGTTGCGCTTCTGGGTCAGGTCGAGCCGGGCGAGGTCAAACTGGCCGCCGTGGCCGGGGTCGGCGGCCCAGGCGCCGAACTGGCCGCGGGCCGGCAGGTAGTCGTTGACCAGGCCGGCCACGACCCCGGTGACCAGCGGGTGGCAGCCGCAGTGCCGTTGCAGGTAGTCCTGCATCTGCTCGGAGTCGCCGCGCACGCCGCAGGTGCGCAGCAGGGCCTCTGCGTCGGCCGGGCGCATCCCGGGCAGCCGCTCGTGCAGCACGCCAGGGATGGGCTGGCTGGCCGCGTTCAGCAGGACCCGCGGCACCAGCCGGGAGGTGATGAGGATCTTGGACGGGCTGGCCGCGGCCAGCTGCCGCAGCAGGTCATCATCCAGCGGGCGGATGGCGCTGCACGGGTCGCGGCGGGCGATCTCATCGGTGCTCCCGGCCTGCTCATCAGCTAGCTGGGCGGCGTCATGCCGGTGATATGCGACCAGGACCCGCTCCAGGCCGTCCAGGACCAGCAGCCAGCACCGCGTCTGCAGCTGGCGCGTCAGCAGCGCGCTCAGCTCGGGCTGCTTTTTCTTCCTGAACGCCGCCAGCGGCTGGCCGGTCATATAGGCCAGGGCGCGGCGGCAGAAATCAGCCATCACCGCGCCCTTCTCATAGAAGGAATACCAGAACATGCCGGCCCAGTCACCCCGCGTACTACTGGCATGCCGGGTGGCCCACTGCCAGGTCAGCATGCTCTTCCCGGTCCCGCCGATCGCTTCGAACAGCAGCACCGGGTGCGCCTCGGCCGGGGTGGCCCAGTCGTCCAGGCTCGCTAGTTGGGCGGCGCGCCCCACGAACACGTGAGACCCGATATACCGCGGCTCGGCATACAGCGCCGGCGGCGCGGGAATATCGCCGCCACCGGCGGAACCGGCTGCGACCCAGGCCTGGTCCCGGCCAGCTGCGGCGGCCGACTCGTCCAGATACCTGCGCAGCTCGGCAACCGACTGGGTCACGGCCACCTCGAATTCGCCCAGGCTGTTGAATACCTTATAGACCCGGTGCACCCGGGAGCCCGGGTCCGCTTGCTTGGCGTCTTCCCGGAAAGCCTCCAGCTTGCGGATCTTCTCCGGATCCGGTTCCACGTCGCGCTGTTTCACGTCATGATCAGGACCCATGATGAACAGCAGTACCGGGCGGCCGAGACTGCGGGCCTCCCGGAACTCCAGTTCCGTCAGCGACAGACGCTCAGGGTTATGGTCGGCCGAGTCCGGGATATTGCCGTACCGGGCGCCGATGATGCCGACATAAGCCGAGCCGTCGCGGACCTTCTGCAACGACGAATCGATAACCGTCCCGGCCGGCAGCGCGCTGTCCTGCTCCATCGCGATCGGATGCAGTCCCTGCCCGCTGATCGCGCCGATGAGAGCCTCACGGTGCTGCCTGAAGTCAGCAAACGTACTCGAGACCATGACCCCGGGGAACTGCCGCGGAGCAGGCGGCCCGGCATGAGTCATCTGAGCTGACCTTCTGGATAACGCCACGAGCCCGACATCATGGCAACGGACAGGACTACGCCAAACGGTAGCCTAGCGCGCCAGAAAACTCCGGCAACCGATCCCAGAAACCAGAAGGCCGAAGCCCGGCACAGGTAACCTGCCGCCGAGCGCAGCGGCCGAAATGTATCTCCGACCGCCAAGGCGCGGCGGCGCCACGGCCGTCGTCGCCATGCAGAACCTCCCCGAGATGAGACGCCATACGAATGTACGCCTCCGTAAACCGGCCGCCTCGGCGTTAGCCGCTCAGCCTCCTGGCCATCGGCTGGCCAGTCGTAGGTTCGACCGTCGATCAACCGGGCGCGCAGATCAACCTAGACTGCGTTCAGTTGCCGGCCTAGGGCGAAGTTGGAACCGCGCATCCATAATACGGCTGCCAGCTGGACCGGCAGCCTGGTCACCAGCCAGCTCTTGGGCACCTCGGGAGAGATCAGGACGAGCGCACCGTCCCCGCGATCCTCGATGACGCAACTCGGCCAACTGATCCCGGCGTTCGCGAGGGCGCCTTCCAGCGCCTGGTACAGGCCATCCGGACCACCACCTGATCCGCGTTGGTCCGAGCCGGGTCACCGAACCTCTCCACGTCGAGGACCATGATGGACCGGTGCACAGCCGGCTGATGTCTTCCCAAAGCTCACACCCATCGAACGACCCCGTTGACACCCTCGGCCCATCAGGATGAGCCGACACCGCAGGGCCCTCGCCAGCCACGTCAGCGAAGCCCCCCAGGCGCAACGCAATCATCCTCCGAAACGAACCGTAAGTACCAGAAATCACGCTGCCGCTCGTCCAGTGGGGGCCTGAGACTAGTCAGCCGGCAGGGTCGCAAGCTCGCGGCACTTGCGCCTCGGATGATCAGCACATCAGCGCACGCCCTTCGCTCTGCTGCGTGTTGAGCGGACATGTGCGGAGATCGCGACATACGGGAGTATCAGACTTGATGTCGACAGACTCTCACCTGGAAGCCTGCGCCGGTGATGAATCCTGATACCGTTTGTAGGCGCGGTCGAGGTACTGGGCAAGCAGAAGGTCAAGATGCGAAATGCGATGCCCAATATCCCACGTTGTCAGATATACCCTGAGTGTTTTAAAGATGTTCTCCCAGCGCGGATGATGGTTGGCATCGTCTGCGAAGTCTCCTACTTCGACCATGAAGGCCAATACATCCCGAAAACTTCGGAACAGAAATGTTCGATGTAGCTCTACCCTCGTCTGAGTCGGATCCTCAGGAAGTGGGCTTACTACAGCATCCCAATCGTGGAGAACCTCCTGGATCGCGATTTTGATATCTTCCTCAGTCATTGGCGCGGGCTTGACAATCAGTGGAGGCTGCGGATAAGGAAGGTGCCTGCGATCACCTCTGCCAGCGTCCACAGAGCCGCGGATTTCTGCAGACGGTAGACTCTGCTCGATTGCTAGGAGTACGGGCTGCAGATCCGTGTCTACAAACTCGTCGCGAACACTCACACCTTGCCGGGAGGCCAGATAGGAAATACTCTCGGGAAGAGCCTCCGCTGGCGGGATTCCGGCACCTCCAAATGCGACCGGAATTACTGTCCGATCGCGGGCTAGCTCTATTTCCTGGCGCACCCAATCGTCAGCTTGGTCAATTCTCCGTCTAGAATATTGGTCTTTGGCTCCAAGCCACTTTGGTCCGATGACAACCAAAACCATATCGGCAGAGCTGCATCGATCGCGTACTGCTTCGGGCCACGTGACTCCCAAACGCTCTGACGTGTCACGATAGATACGTACCCTCGGAGGCCGTTCTGGTTCATTGAATGTACCGCTTATTATGCGATCCAGCATCACTGCCCGAGCAGCGTCATCGTCACGCCGGTAACTGATGAATATTGATGTCTCAGCCATTCTCACCATCGCAGGGCCAGCGCGGCCGAAGCGAGTCCAGTCGCCGCGGCATGTTCGTCCAATCTCCGCAGCCTAGCACTCACAGCGCTGGTTTCACGGGAACATACCGGCCTCGGCACAGCGCAGAATCTGTGTGGGCGCTGAGGCAGAGATCGATTTTTGATGCGGCGCCAGGCAAGCCCCTATGCTCTGCGGTCGGTTTGCCTCTCTTCGACCCCGTCGAAAGTCTTCGGTGAAGACAAGTGATCATTCCCCAGGCAGTAGCCAGCCGCCCGATACCGATCGCCGATCTCATCGGTGCTTCCAGGGAAGCACGCACTCATCTGACCCTGCCGAGCGAGCGCATTCAGCATGGTCCAGGTCGCGTCTGCGGCAACCCTGTGTGCTTACGAGGCCGGTGAGTCGAGGTGTCTGCCGCGTCACAGCAGCCGGTCGTTTTATCTGAGACCACGGTGGACGGCCCACCGCGTGCCGGCGACATGTATCAAAAATCCAGTGGCACGCCTCTGGCTCATTGAAGACGTGGGCATGTACAAGCCCACCGTTCTGCGCACCGGGGAGCCAGGTACGACGGAGGTGGTTGCGTTCTTGAGTCAGGCCGGCTCAGCAGGTCGCGATCCTCATCAAGGACGCCCCGGCGGGCTCTTTTGGCGCGCAGTCCGACCGATTCCCGCAAGGGGGGAAATCATGACAGCGACGGACATCTCGTCATCCACTTCGCCAGTGAGTACGCCACCCGTTCCGCCAGCAGGTGCACCATCTGATCCGGGATCCAATCAGCCACCTGTGCCGCCGAAGATCGCGGCTCTGCTGACTGGGCTTACCGCACTGACCGGGGCCGTGATCGGCCTCATGACCAGCTTCAATGCCGTGCACTGGACGTCGGCGCAGACCACGCTGGTTGCGACCGAGGTCGCTGCGTTCTGGGCGCTCGCAGGCGCGGTAACCGCTCACCTATGGCCGCAGACCAAACAGCAGCCCGTCGCGGTAGCGGGCACGGTTACGGCCTTCGTATCGTGCACGCTGGCCTTGGGTATCGGATTCGCCTGGTGGCAGTTGACACAGTCGCAAAATGCGTCCTTGATCAGCCTGGTCACAGCCATCGTCGCGGTGGCCTCGGCACTGGCGGCGCGGAGCACTGTTACGCCGATACGACGCCAGCCCGCTGAGGCCGAGAGGGTACCTGATACGGCAGCAGCCATTCGCTAGCTGACCTGAGGGTCACACCCTTGACCAGAACGGATGCACTCTTTGCCGCGGATCGCGCGAGGGCGTCTCACCTTGCTGACCGTGATAATGACGTCATGACGGATCCTTGCCAGACACGGATCTCGAGCAGATCGAGCGACGCGCGCTGAGAGCCCTGGACGCCGCGCCTCCACCGTGGGTTCCCTTCCTCGAGACCCAGGGTGTTCCTGGCGGGAGCAGCTTCATCCGGTTCGGGGATGATCCGGATGTCGACCAGGAAATGTATCTGGATGTATATGACGGGGGCGAGCAGGGTCCTTTCTAGAACAGAGCAAAGCCGATCCCGGCAATGACTGCCGACCGCTCACTCTCATGGGCCGCATAGGGTGCGGGCGTAGTTGCGCATGACGCAGCCAATGGCGGGCGACCGTCCGTCCACTGCGTGGGCTGGCCAATCGCGGACGCCCGTGTTCAGGTGAGGCAGCTGGCTATCTGGCCAGCATCTCTGGCGGTAACGACGATCCGGTCATACGGCTGGCCGGTCAGGTCAAGGACCACGGCGGGCTGGCGCCCATGACAGATCGCGAAGGTAATACGGTCAGTCCGGGGCGAAGTCCCAGACGGTGCCGGCCGTGCTGACGCCCGGCCAGCCGGCCGGCATATCCGGTCCGTGGACCTCCGTAAGCCCGTCCGGGACGGCCCGGGCGCAGACCACAGCGGTCCGCGGCACCGCGAGATCTCCATGCAGTGCTTCTATCTTCTCCGTTACCGACAAGGCCACGGTCACCGTCTGGTCGTCCATCAGCACACTCGCCACACAGCTCATTGTCCGGCCTGGCCAGGCCCGAGGATGCCGTATCCGGGTAGTGCTGTGCGATGAACGCGGATCAACTGGCCCGGTACCTCAGCGGACCTGGGTCGGCGACCAGCGTCCCGGAACCATCCTCGCCAGAGAGCCTGACGGATGCGCGCTTCTGCCGCTGCGGGCGCTCTGTCCTTGCGAACTGGTTATGCCATGGTCAGCCGAGAGGGCGGGGGCTCATGTGCATGGCCGAAGCCGGAAGGCGATGAATCCCCTAGGCTCGCGGGCAAGCCGCTCATACTCGGCGGGATCGATGGCGGCGGCCTCGGGCACCGGGCGCGGTTCGACTAGCCGCTCGATAAGGAACCCGGCGGCGAAGATCTCCTCGCAGGTCGTTTCCAGCGGCGCCAGCCAGTACCGCACTGTCCAGCCCCTGCTCCACGTCTCCTGGATGGTCCGGACGTCGAAGTAGCTGCCTCCATGGCGCAGCCAATCCCCGGTGGGATGCAGGCGGGACAGCACCAGCGCGCCATCTGGCCGGAGCACCCGGCGCAGCTCGCTCAGGGCGGCCACCCGGTCGTCGACGTATTCGATCGCCAGCGCGCACAAGGCCAGATCGACACTTTCATCGGGCAGCCAGCTGATCCGATCGCCTAGGTCGTGCACGCGGAACTCGCCCTGGCTTACCCGGGCCCGGCAGATCTCCACCATCCGCGGGCTGTGGTCGAACCCCACTACCTGCGCCCCGCGACCGATCAGTTCGGCGGCATAAAGGCCCGGGCCGCACGCTGCGTCCAGGACCCGCTTGCCCGTCACGTCGCCCAGCAGCGCCAAGCAGGCTGGCCGGTCATAGTAGGCGTTGTAGAACCCGCCCCGGGCATGGCCGAGAAACTCATCAGCGAATACGTCGTATTGAGGTTCGCGCCCCACCTCAGCGTCCATGCTGCCTATTCTTATTCGCGCCGCAGATGACAGTCACAGCCTGGCGGTCACGAATCGCCAACCCGCACTCACATGACCCTATGAGGGCCGGGCCCCTCCCAGCTCAGCCTGGCAGCGCGATGCTCCGGGTGGAAGTTCGAGCTCGGGAAAAGGAGGACCCGGCAATGTCTGTTTACGTCGGTATCGACGTGCACCGCAAGCGGTCTCAGGTGGCGGTGGTCACCGAAGACGGCACGGTCGCGCTCAACAAGAACGTGGTGAACGAGTCGGAGCCGATGCTGCGGCTGATCGGCGGGCTGCCCCCGGGGACGCCGGTGGCGTTCGAGGCCGCCTTCGGCTGGGGCTGGCTGGCCGGGCTCCTGGAAGACTACGGCTTCGAGGTGCACCTGGTGCACCCGCTGCGGTGCAAGGCGATCGCCTCGGCGCGGCTGAAGAACGACAAGGGCCGACGCAGCGATCCTGGCGCAGCTGCTGCGGGCCGATCTGCTGACCCGCGCCTGGCACCTGCTCAACGACCTGCAGCCCTCCGACACCAGCACACCATCGCGGCAGCCGCTGCTGCAGCGGCCGTGACCACGGGAGGTCGCCAAGCGCCGGGCGCGCTCGCCCCAGCGGCATGAGCAGGCCAGCAGGCCACGCTCGATCACATGACTGAGCAGCCCGGTCCCGGACACATGGTCATGGCAGCCGCCCGCACGCTGGCGCGGCGCCGGATGGGTGCTTGCGAGACCACTCCGCATGCCACGCACCGGGAACACGCACGCGACCCCCTGATAAGCCAATCCGCAACCGGCCCTTCCTCGCTCTTAAGGATCTTCCGCCGCTTGCCGGCGTCAAGCTTGTTCGTCCTCGCCGCTGCGCGGCTCAAAGCCGCGAAGTTAAACGATCTGTGATCTTGTCAAGGGGATCGCCTGATGGCGCGGGGGTGGCAGGAGGACGGGACCTCTGGTAGATCGGGATCAATCCATCACGATCGTCCCGTCCACCGGAGGTCCCGTTGCGCACTCAGTCTGCCACGACCACGATCACCCGTGCCGTCACCGTCGCCGCGGGGGCCTTCGCCCCGGGTCATCTGGGCGAGTTAACGCAGTACCTGCCGTTCGAGCTGGTCGATGACGTCCTGGAGCAGACCAAGACGGTGCAGCGGCGGCTGCGCGACCTGCCGTCCCGGGTCGGGGTGTACTTCGTGCTGGCGCTGGGGATGTACCCGCGGCTGGGGTATGCCCGGGTCTGGGCCAAGCTGACCGCCGGGCTGCAGGGCCTGCCGGTGGCCCGCCCGTCGGAGAAGGCGCTGCGGGATCTGCGCCGCCGGCTCGGCCCGGCGCCGGTCAAGGCGCTGTTTGAGGTGGTGGCCGGGCCGCTGGCCCAGCCGGGCACGCCGGGAGTGCGGTTCGCCGGGCTGCGCACGGTCGCCTTCGACGGGTGCAACTCGCTCAAGGTCCCCGACACTGGCCGTAACCGCTGGTGGCTGGGCCGGATCCGGTACCGGATGGGCTTTGCCGGGTATCCGACGCTGCGGCTGATGGCGCTGGCCGAGACCGGCACCCGCGGCCTGCTCGGCGCCGCGCTCGGGTCCGCGGCCGACCGGGACGAGGCCACCGTGGCCCGCCGGCTGCTGCCACTCCTGCACCCGGGCATGCTCATCTTGCTGGACCGGGCCTTCGACGGTAACGCGTTCCTGCGCGCGGTCGCGGCCACCGGGGCGCTGCTGCTGGCGCGGGCCAAGTCCACCCGTCACCCTGTCGTCCTGGGCCACCTGCCGGACGGCTCCTACCTGTCGGACCTGGGCGGGCTGGCGGTCCGGGTCATCGAGGCCAGCGTGACGGTGACCGGCGCCGACGGCAGCCGGGTCCGGGACGGCTGCCGGCTGATCACCACGCTGATGGATCACCGCCGGTTCCCGGCCGCCGCGGTGATCCGGCTTTATCACGAGCGGTGGGAGATCGAGTCGGCGTATTTCGCGCTGCGGCACACCCTGCTCGAAGGCCGCGTGCTGCGCTCGGGGGACCGGCCCGGCCTGGAGCAGGAGATGTGGGCCCTGCTCACCTTGTACCAGCTGCTGCGGATGGCCATGGTGGACGCGGTGGAGACCCGGCCGGGTACTGACCCGGGCCGGGCCAGCTTCACCACCGCGCTGGAAGCCGCCAAAGACCAGCTCACCAACGCCGCCGGGATCTGCCCGGACGGCCCGGCCGACCTGCCCGGCGCCATCGGCCGGGCCGTGCTGGCCACGCTGCTGCCCGCCCGCCGCCTGCGGTTCAGCGCCCGCAAGGTCAAATGCGCCACCTCCCGGTACCTCAACCGCGACGACGGCCGCCCGCCCCACCCCGCCACTATCACCGCGATCGACATCGCCATCAGCACCCCGCCCCTGGACCTCAAGCCCGGCCGGACCCGCCGCGACCGCACGACCCCGGCCCCGCCTCGCCCGCCCACCCGGCAGGAGCGGGTCACCGCGATCATCACCAGCCAGCCCCCGCGCGAGTGGAGCGGCCACGACCTGGCCGTCCTCCTCGGCGTCAAACCCCGGAACATGCTCACTCAGCTCGGCCAGTGGGCACGGCTGGGGTTCTTCACCCGCACCGGCTTCGGCACCTACCGCCTCAACACGCCGTCCTCCGATACCCCCTCGACAAACCCGCCCGATCCTTAACTTCGCGGCTTTGCCGCGCGGCTGCGGGCGCTCCAGCTTGACCCTCCCGGCGTGGTGGCAGACCAGGCAGCTACGAGGAAACCATGACCGCTAAATCGGGCCGTCCTGAGTGACCGAGACGAGCCGTCGCGCCAGATATCATGGCCGCTTGCGGAGTTCGGCTACGACTGACAAGAATATTCATTAATGCGCCAATCCTGTCGCACCTGATTGATGATGACTCTATTGAGGGAGAGATCATGGACCCGGAACTTTTGAGTGTCACTGTCGCAGCGTTGCCGAAGGACGTCTGGGACGTCGTCGCCAACGAGAGCCGGCTAGACGAATGGAGCGGGGAATGGCGTAAGCACGACGTCACATGGACAAGCCACAACAAAGTGCTCTGTGCGCATGGCGATCCCCCCTACTGTCTACGGTGGAGAACAGGGACAAGGATCCCGTTCCGGCGTTCGCGCAAATGGGAGCTGCAAGTGGCCCGGGAGGGAGTGGGAACAAAGATTACCGAGAGGGCGCTCGGGCGGTATCCCGAACGCGCCAGGCCGATGATCCGGGCTGATCTGGCTCGCATCAGGGATATAGTCGAGCCACCCCAACCGGCAGACTTTAGGCAAACGAGTGACAAGCTCACACTGCTCAATGTATATACCGCCCAGTTTGGTTCATACACTACGATGCTATGGCAGGTTCCGGCTCTCGGGCTCACTGCTCAGGCATTTCTGATGACCATCGCTTTGGGCTCTCCTGTCAGCGGTAATGCGCGCATCGCCGCGGCGGCGCTTTCAATAATAATCGCATGGGCGTCACAGAATCTTATGCACAGCCAGCGCGGCCGTGCCATCAACCACGCTGAACTGGCGAAGAGAGTATCTTCGAAGCTCACTCTCAAGTACTATCTCGGAGATGATTTCGCGCTCGAGGATGCCATACCGAGAAAGACCAACGCATATGATGTCTGGGATGTAGATCATCGAATCTATGCGATTTGGAAGATCTGCATGCTAATCTTTGTCGCAGTGGATATAGTCGTCATTATCTCGGTAGAATGGAATTTTAATTTCTTCTGACGCTTAACCTCGATCTTTCGCGTTTATTAGGTGGCGGGCTGACCGCCTCTGGCCGCCAGGCGATATCCAGCAGCGAGACCGCCAGCAGGTCGCTGGCGGTCACCGCGTCGCGGGGATTACTGCCCAGGCAGGTGAACGACAGCCCGGCGAAATCCTCCTCCGGGCTGAAGTAGGCGGCCACCGCTCTGGCCAGCCCGCCGGCCCGCAAGCTGTGCCGCAGCCGACGTACGCCCGCTGCTGCAGGAACCGGTCGCGCAACCGCCGCGACCGGCGACCTTCTGTCGCGACCCATGTGCGCGATAAGCACGCCGACCGTCCGGTGGGTGCGTCCGGACACAGCCCTCGTGACCGCTGGTGCCGCGCTGGTTGCTGAGCGGCCAGCCGTTCGGGTGGTCAGAGGAACCCGGCGAGCCGGTAGAGCACGAGAGATCCTGCCACGGCGACGTTCAGGCTGGCGCCGGTTCCGACCATCGGGATCTCCACAGCCACATCCAGCAGGTCGATGGCTTCAGGAGGGATGCCGATCTGCTCATGGCCGAGCACGGCGATGGTGCGCTGCCGCGCCGCAGGCAGATCCGCCAGCCTGACTGCTTCCTCGGCGAGTTCGATCCCCACGATGCGGGATCCCGCCGATCGCTGCTCAGCCAGCCACTGGCACACGTCCCTGCCGGTCCAGTGCACGCAGGCGGGACGCCGCAGCGTGTTCCCCCGGGCCAGCGCCTCCGGCACCCACGGCAAGCGGGGCACAGCCAGGCAGGCGCCGACCGCATCACACGTGCGCAGGAGCGTACCGAGGTTGGCTCCATGCATCGGCCACAGCGGCGCGGCGATCAGGTGATCCCAGCAGCGATGCCCGCGGGATCTGCGCTGCCGGGCGATATCACGCGGGACCCGGACCCGGATCCGGGGGCTGCTCACCGGCCCGGCAAGCACTCCACGATGGAACGGCAGAATCCGGCACTACTCATTGTCATGGTGCTTTGCGGCGCACCTGGGCCATCGCCGGAAGATCAATTGCACCACCAGTCTAGCCGGGCATTCTCTTCGAGAAACCCAAGGACGAACCCTCTTGCCGCGTTTCGTTCGTTGGCCGGACTGAGGTTGCCATTCCGGGAGTTCGTCAGGGAACTGTTCCGCGAGGTACGACCCATTGCACCGGCGCCCGCCCCGCCACAAGGTGGCCTGCACGTCCAGGGCGCGCCGCCAGTCCTCATCGTGGGTGGCCAGCCACTCATAGCCAGCGTCGCGGTCAGCGTGGCCGGCTACCGCAGCCGGTGTCATCTGTGCGAGGGTACGCGGGTCCCTTACGCCAGCAGACAGGAGGACGGCCATGGCGATGCTTACCGGCAGTTCGACAGCCGAGATCGACGCCCCGCTTGAACAGGTGTGGGCGCTCGTCCAGGACGTGGAGCGGGCGCCGCAGTGGCAGGGCGGGCTGAAGGCGGTGCACGCCCTGGAGCGCGATGACGACGGGCACGCGATCGTGTGCCAGACCGAATCCGATGCCAGGGTCCGGACGATCAAGTCCACCGTCCGGTTCACCTACAACGGTCCCGCGACCTTGACATGGAGGCAGGAGAAGGGCGAGCTCAAGTCGGTTGAGGGTCGCTGGGAACTGGAGGACCTGGGCGGGAACCGAACGCGGGCGACCTACTCGCTGGAGGTTGACCTGGGCCGCGTGCTCAGCCTGGTGATCCGCGGCCCGCTGGTGGACCTGCTGCGGGGAATGCTCGTGAGCGCCCGGGCGGGCGAGCTCAAGCGGGCGATCGAGTCCGGCTGAGACCGGACGATTCGGGGGCGCGTTCGTGCAACGCCTCCTGCGGTCGACACCGGGTCGGACTCAAGTGGCCAATATCTGCATCTGCCGCCGACCGGGCCAGGCCGTCACTTCGGCGTCTCCCGGTCGCATGCTGCTCTGGTGCCTTCGTCAGGTGCCAGGTCCCGGCTGTGATCAGGAAGGGACTGTGGCACACTGCCGGGTATGCACGCTGGTCTGCGGGTACGCCAGGGCGGCAGCGGGGAGCCCGTCCTGCTGTTGTTGCACGGCCTGGGCGCGACCGGCGACGTGTGGCTGGGGTGGCGGCCGTTGCTGGCCCGGCGGTGGCCGGGGCGCTGGCTGGCGCCGGACCTGCCCGGTCACGGCGGGTCGCCGCCGCTGCCGGGATACACCTTTGAGTCCCTGGCCGCCGCGGTCGCCGGCACCGTCGGCGCCGGTACCCGCACCGTGGTGCTGGGCCACTCGCTGGGCGGGGTGGTCGGCCTTGCCCTGGCCGGCGGCGGGTTCGACGTGCCGGTCCAGGCGGTCATCGGCCTGGGGATCAAGGTCGCCTGGGCCGAAGACGAGCTGGACCGCGCGCGAGCCCTGGCGCGCCGGTCACCGGCCTGGTTCGCCTCGCGGGATGAGGCAGCCGCCCGCTACCTGCGCATTTCGGGCCTGGCCGGGCTGCTGGACGCCGCCGGGCCAGCCGTGGAGGCCGGCCTGCAGGAGCAGGACGGCCGGTGGCGGCTGGCCATGGATCCAGGCGCGTTCGCCGTCGGGGCACCCGATATGCCGCGACTGCTGGCACGATCCCGGGCTCCGGTCACCCTGGCCCGCGGCGAGCACGACGCCATGAACACCGGCGAGCAGCTCATCCGGCTGGGCGTCCCTGCGGTCACGCTGCCAGGCCTGGGCCACAACGCACATGTGGAGAACCCGCACCTGGCGAGCACCCTCGTGGACCCGCATCGACACGCGATCGACCAGCCTGCATAGCGTGCAGGCTAGTCCTGCCTGACTGCCCGCATCTGCCGCTAGGTAGGCGCTGTCCCCCCTCCCGGCGGAGGGGACCACACGGCAACCGCCGCGCGGGTTACCGCCCGGGCGCTCGCGACGCGCGCCGCAGCCCGGTTGGCCGGGAGCACAGTCCCGGTTCAGCACCGTGCCAGCCGGTTGCAGTGCCGTTTCAGGCGGCGCTCGTAGCTTCCGGTTGTCCAGTCCGGAGCGGACGTGCACCAAATCGGAGGATGCAGCATGAACCGTCACTTCACGAAGGCCGCAGCCGGGCTCGCCGCCGCGGCGCTCGCGGCCGGACTCGGCATGTCCGCGGCCGGCGCCGCGCACGCGGACCCGGTCGTGCCCGCCACGTGGGCGGAGATCTACAACCCGTACCTGAACGCGGCCGGGAACACGCTGTGCGTCGATGACCCCTCCGGGTCGACCGCGCAGTTCCAGAAGCTGCAGTTGTGGCGCTGCCACGGGTATGCCTCCAACGGCAGCCCGCAGCGCTGGGTGTTCACCCACGTGGGCAACGACGCGCTCGGCGCCTACGGCACGTACCAGATACGGAACACCGGCTCAGGCTGGTGCATCGGCGTGTCGCCGTCCGTGCCCGGCAGCCAGCTTGAGGGCACCGACCTCATCCAGGAGAGCTGCGCGGACACCGCTCACACCGAGTGGGACATCGCGCCGCCGAACCGGGCGGACAGCACCAGCCCGTTCGAGCTCGAGCTCGCGCCCGGCCCCGCGACGTCGGCTGGGTGGTGCTTCTCGGCGAGCACCTTCCTGGACACCAGCGGGACCAGGCTGGTGGCCTCCGCA
>Ga0335078_10006490_pt1 | contig 17305 bp, 12 predicted proteins | sample Lox_Sample_32_FD_206711 | JGI IMG/M metagenome (GOLD analysis project Ga0335078, IMG submission 206711) | Soil microbial communities from Loxahatchee National Wildlife Refuge, Florida, United States - Lox_Sample_3.2 | ecosystem: Environmental > Terrestrial > Soil > Wetlands | place: USA... | reverse complement strand
TTCCAATTGGCTTTCCGGCGAGCTGGAGGAACTAAGGATCAAGGTTGAGAAGTCCGAAGACGCCAGGCTTGCTTACGAACGCCAAAACCAAATCTGGCAGATTGACGAAAAGCAGGATATTACGACACAAAAGCTCGGCGACATCAGTAAAGCCGTGACGGAGGCTCAGACCGCGCTCGCCGAAAAAGAAGCTCTCTACCGCATGGCGTTAGGCGGAAACGTTGATTCTCTGCCTGCCGCCCAAGAGAACCCAGTCGTGCAAGACCTGCTCAAGAAAAAATCCGACCTCGATCAACAATATGCCGACGCGGTGAACCTGTACGGGCCCAATTACCCGAAGGTCCAACGCATTATCGAGCAGCAGAAAAAACTCGACGAGGATCTGGAGCGGACCCGCAGAACGTTTGTTGACAGCGTCACCGAAGACTACAACACGGCCCGCGACCACGTCGCCCTTCTTCAGGAAGATTTGGATAAGCAGAAGGCCGAAGCCAACGACATGGAGGAAAAGCTCGTTCAATACCATATCCTCCAACACGATGCAGAGGCGAATAAACAGCTGTATGACGGATTGCTCCAGAAACTGAAAGAAGCCGGCATTACCGCGGGCCTGCGATCGAGCAACATCCGTGTTGTGGACCCGGCCCTGGTTCCAGCGAGTCCGGCGCGCCCGCAGAAAGCTCGCAACATTCTTCTGGGGTTTCTGGTCGGGCTGGTCGGAGGCATCGGGCTGGCGATTTTCCGCGAGTACCTCGATAACACCGTCAAATCGCCAGACGACATCGAGTCGTTGACAGGATTGCCTTCTCTGGCGGTCGTCCCCGCTCTACCCGGTCTCAACGGCCAAAGCGGCAAGCTTTCTCGGCTCGCCGGGGACACGGCAAAACAGTTAGGCGCCAGCCCTCGTGTCGAACTCTTGTCCTACGTTCAGCCCAAATCGCAAATCTCCGAGGCGTTTCGCGCCCTGCGTACCTCGTTGCTGTTGTCCCAAGCCGAGCACCCGCCTCAGGCGATCTTGGTGACAAGCGCGCTGCCTCGCGAAGGAAAAACAACGGCCGCGGTGAATCTGGCTGTGACTCTCGCGCAACTCGGCGACCGCACATTGTTAGTGGACTCGGACCTGCGCAAACCAGGGATCCGCCGCGCGTTGAATCTGACGACTGGAAAAGATGCCGGTCTGAGCTCCTATCTTGCGGGCGTCTGCACACTCGATGAGATCATGATCACGCACCCCACGATCAACAACTTGTCGGTGCTGACAACTGGTCCCGTGCCTCCGAGCCCCGCGGATCTTCTGTCGTCTCATCGTATGCAGGACGCCATCTCGGAGCTGCGCCGCCGATTCAAATTCGTCGTAATCGATTCTCCCCCGATCATGGCGGCCACGGACGCTGTGATCATTTCTTCGCTGACTGACGGCGTACTCCTTGTCGTCCGCAGCGGAGAGACACCGAAGGAAGCCTTCACGCGAGCTCGCGATCTGCTCGCCGGCGTCAAGAGTCGATTGCTCGGAGTCGTGCTGAATGCAGTCGACTCCAGCGCGCCCGATTATTACTACTCCTATCGCTACTATCCGTATGCCTATGGCTACGGGTATGGCGAGGACGTAGCCAAGAGATCCGATTTCCCAGCCGGTTCAAACGAAAATACAGACATGGACTAGGAGACAAAATCGTGCGCTACCTGATAACCGGCGGAGCAGGCTTTATCGGCTCTCATCTTTCTGAAGCGCTTCTCGATCGTGGCGATGAAGTTTTCGTCCTCGACGATCTGTCCACTGGTAGTGTCGAGAATATTCGCCACCTGAAGGCGCACAACCGCTTCCATTATTTCTTCGATTCCATCACCAATAAGCAATTGCTCGCAGAGCTGGTTGATGAGTCGGACGCCGTGTTCCATCTCGCCGCGGCGGTTGGCGTGCGGCTGATAGTGGAGAGCCCGGTTCGCACCATCGAGACGAATGTCTATGGCACGCAGCTTGTGCTCGACGCGGCCTCGAAAAAGAAAAAGCTCGTCTTCGCCGCCTCAACTTCGGAAGTCTACGGCAAGAGCGAAAAAATTCCATTTCGCGAAGACGCCGACCTCGTACTCGGTGCCACGACCATAGGGCGATGGAGCTACGCCGCTTCAAAAGCACTCGATGAATTCCTGGCGCTCTCCTACTGGAAAGAAAAACACCAACCGGTGATTGTTGTGCGTCTCTTCAACACCGTCGGACCGCGGCAGACGGGACGCTACGGCATGGTGGTTCCGAACTTCGTCAAGCAAGCACTCGAAGGGAAGCCGATCACAATTTTCGGTGATGGACGTCAGTCGCGTTGCTTCTGCGACGTCCGCGACACCGTGCAAGCAATCGTGCGGCTAGTTCACACGGACTCCGCCGTCGGCGAAGTGGTGAACATTGGCAGCACACAGGAAATCTCGATCGAAGGCCTCGCGCGCGTTGTGAAGGAGCGCACGAATAGCGAGTCTCCCATTACCTATATTCCTTACGATCAGGCGTACGAGCCCGGCTTTGAAGACATGCCCCGGCGCATTCCTTCCGTCGAGAAATTGGAACGCCTCACGGGTTTTCGCCCGACGACGACTTTGCCCGAAATCATCGACCGGGTGGTCGCTCACTCGCAAAAAAGGAAAGAACTCGCGATGGCGCCGATAATGAACGGCTTGCCAGCCGTCTCGGCGCCCGGACAAGACTGAGGCCCCAAGCCCCGAGCCGTAATTGCGCCCTCACTTCTGCCGTACCCGCGTTGTAGCTTGACCGTAAGCGCGTAAACTCCCGCACGCGACGGATCTCGCCTCACCAGGAGCAGGAAATGTTCGTTCCCCCAGGTGGCTGTTGTGGGAAATCGTGATCGGGGTTCTCGCGGGCTGGATCGCGAGCTTGCTCATCAAAGGGCGCGGCCTCGGGCTGTGGATGGACTCGGAATCGTCGGAGCGACGCTCGAAAAAATTCGGCTGGGGCTGCACTGTTATCGTGTTGCGGCTTCAGCACCGCATCAGCTCGGGCGACATGAAGCTCGGCCTCGTCGATATCGTTTTCGGCCTGCTCTTCATCGCCGCTTTGATCAAGACGCCGAAACCACACGGTGCGTAGGCGAGAGCCGCACCATCGCGGTCAGAATCACCCTGGCGCGGCGCTTCGTTTGCGCCAGGTCATCGGGTACTTCCGGTCGAGGTTCCTTGCCAAGAATTCTAGATGTTGAAAGCGTAGCGCCAAAGCATGACGTGGCTGAAGAAGGACAATGTGGCAAAAGCAAAAAGGCGTGCTTTATCGAGGGAAGGTAGAAGTGCGAATGCAATCACGCCCAGAAACGGAGCCACCTCTAAGACATACCGGTCATAGAACGGAATGTTTCCGCCGACTCCAATCTGCTCGGCAATGAACAGAAGGGTCGTAAGCAGCGCGAATGCCACAAGAGGCGAGGACGGAATACGCGCCCTCTCTTCCCAAATTGCCAGGCCAAGCGCAACAGCGTTGTAGATCGCCACGGCCGCGATCAAGCCGAAAGGAAATTCCCGGCTATGGAAAACTCGACTTGCGACATTCACGATCGTATTCAACGGCCCCGGCTGGAGTAACGATTCGGTCCAATGCCCCGCCGCGACTCCCCCTACCACCGCGATTGCGAGCATGCGCCAGCGCTGCGGGGGCTTTACTTGCCTCATCAACGGAAAAGTGAGAGGAACCAGGTAGATGCCGACACACAGTGCGGCGATCACTGGTCTCATCAGATTCAGGCCAGCGCTGGCCTTGTACGTCATGTTGTAGGACGCGCCGCTCTCGATGGACGGATTGGCGATGCCCTTCCAGGTCAGAATCAGCAGCAGCACGGGTACTGCAGACAGGACCAGCGACAAAACAGCGCCGCTCGCCCAGCGCCACTTTTCAGCAGCGTTCCACATCCGTGTGCGAAATTGCGCGCCCGCCAGCAGCGCAGCAGCAGGGAGCAGGGCAAGGTAGTATTGCCGACAAGTTACGGCGAGCCCCATAGACAGGCACCCGAGCATTCCATAGATCCATGAAGATGCCTTTAAATCAGATCTAGAAACAAACGCTGTCCAAGCGAACGCGCCAACTACAGCAAAAAAAAGCGCAGGGCCCTCGGTGAGGACCGTGGCCGCCGTTTCTACTGCGTGAGGAAAAATCAATGACACGAGCAGGGCGCCATACCACAGTTCCGGTTCCTGGCTAAACGGTGCGCCAAGCAACACCGCTATGCCGAGGAGAAGCCAACTACAGAGCGCGCCTATTCGGGCACCGCGCAACTCGTCCCCGCCGGTCATCCGGGCTGCAGCAGCCATCCACACAAAGCTAGTCGGCCCAGGCGTATTTCTCTGACTTAGGAGAGTGGCCCGGGAAAAGCCAAGCTCCAGATAGTTATGAACGTCGTAGATGTTATAACCATCGTCGTAGACGGGACGTTTTACCACACCAATAAACAGGGCCGCCGAGAGCAAGTTGAGAACAAAGAGGAATGCAGTAATGTAAAGAAGCGTGCCGCGCTGCCCGGGGGCAACAGAGTTGACCATCCCATCCTTGCCGCTGATTTCCACTTGCAAGCTCCCCATGATGCACCTAATTGCTCGCGGGCAAAGGGCATTTTCCCCTCGTCCTACACCAACCCGCGCCGCCTTGACGGATATGCGGATAGCACGGGGAAAAAAGGACCACCCGTCCGCCGTCCAGCGTTCCGGCACGCGTTCGTCCGCGGCGATTTCATATCCAGCCGTGCCGAGCAGACACACTCGTTGGCCATCTGCAGAAAACCAGACGCTATGTTGTGGAATGAAATTCAATCGGGAATTGCGATGCATCCCCAACCGACCGCGTTCGCGTTATTCCCACCCTGATTCAGGTTGCAAACAAAGACGTTACCGCAAGTTTTAGGGAAAGAAGATTTGTGAATTCCTGTGAAATTCTCGGCGGATTCTCGTCGCAATATTAAATATTGTTAAATTGCGTCGCGGCGCATTTTAGCAGCGATGTTTGGTTTTCGACTTGTCCGTTTACCGCATTAATCAGGAGCTAGGCGGCTAATTGCTCAGCAGTTCAGCGCCAGCGTTCGCCAAGAGAAGTAGCCTACCGGTGCTGCTGCGGCGATGCCTCAGCTTCTTGCTTCTTTATTGCTTTAACCTTATCTATGAGTTCATCCGCAATTCGCAGGTCTTCATCCCGCGCCGTGCTGGACGTTTCCATATCTGCCCTTTGGCGATACAACAGGTTCAAATAGGCCATGGCGTCAGCGTAATCCGGTTTGAGGCCCATCGCCTTTTTGAGGTATGAGATGCCTTCGTCCACTGACGTGCGATAGCCTTGCGCGAAAGGCGCCAGAAGCTCGGGCGGCAATGGATCTGATTGCTTTACGGTGTTCCCCGTCGAGCGGTTGTACTCAGCACGAGAATCCATATTGAAGCGATATGCCACAGACCAGTCGATGACACCGACCCAGTAGTATGGCTCTGGGTCGCCGGGTCTAAGTGCAATGTGCTTCTCGTGGTAAAACTTCGAATCCGCCAGCTTCTGAGGGTCGAACGGTGTGCCGCCCATGTTGAAGAGGATTGCGCCGAGTCCATCGATTGCGGAAAGATTATTTGGGTCCTTGCCGAGGACCTCTTTAAACTCGCGGAAGGCTAATTCACCATTCCGCATATTGTCCGCAGAAGGCGCACCCGGAGTGTACTGAGTCGCATAGGCTGTTGCCAGATAGAGCTGGGCGTTGAGGAGTGATGGATCGAGTTCTTTCGAACGCTTGAAGTCGTCGATTGCTTCATCGAAGCGAGAGTCTTTGTATGCCTGCACGCCCTGATTAAGGTACGTGCGGGCCCGGACCTGTTGTTCGACTCCCAGGTTTTGCGTGGTCGCTTGTTCTGCCTGTGCTTTAGTCCAATCCCGGACTTTTTGGCTCGCTTCGGCAATTTGTTCGGGCGTCATTTTCTCGCTGAGCGTCAGAAGCAACTTCTTGCTCGGCTCGAATCCGGCTTCGGCTGCGAGAGTGGCCCACATGTATGCCGCGACCAAATCCGGGGGAACACCCTTTCCCAGGTAATAACTGGATGCCAAGTTGTGCTCGGCCGGAGGGAAGTGGCGCTTCTCCGCCAGGTTCTGGAAAAGGCGGACCGCCTCCGCCGTGTCCTGAGGCACTCCTTGGCCATCGCGGTACATTACTCCCAACGAGTACGTTGCCCTGACATTGTCCTGGTCCGCAGCAAGTTTGAAGAGTCTGGCAGCTTCTTTGTAGTCTTGAGGTATCAGTTTCCCGGAGTAGTACTGGAAACCGAGATTGTATTCCGCCATGTCGAAGCCCGCATCAGCTGCCTTATGAAAATACTTAACGGCCTCACTTCCGTTGACTTCCACCCCCAAGCCCTGAGAATAGATAACGCCCAAACCATTCAATGCATCTGCGTCACCTTGTGCTGCGCCCTTGAGGAGCCACTGCCTCGCCTGAATGTAATTGTCCGGTAGATCGGTCGCGGTGAGATACATAAGACCGAGCTGCGTTTGCGCGAACTTGTAGTCCTTGTTTGCCGCTTTGGTCATCCAATCAACGGCTTTTCCGTGGTTCGTCTCCACACCTTGCCCGATGAAGTAAACCCAGCCCAAGACGTATTGTGCGCGGGCGTCACCGTTCGAGGCTTTGTCTTTTATCTGCGAAACCATTTCCGGAGTGAATTGTGAATCCCCCAGAACGGCTTTGGCTTGTGTCGTCATTTCGTCAAGCGTTTGACAGAAAAGAACCTGGGTGGAAGCGGCGCATAGTATGAGCGAGTAGAGCAAGACGCGGGCAACTGGGGCTTGACCGGCCAAGAGCATTACCTCACGATTGAATCACTTATCTCGTAATCCCGCTGAATAGTACACCCAGCATGGACGGGGGCGTCAACTCGTGCCTAGGCGGTAAGGTTTTGATTAGTTCGGATTACCTGGACAAGTGGCTACGAATACCCACTCGCCTGCTGTTGCGACCTCAACCCAACTACGACCTTCGCGAGCGTCGAAGCTTTCATCTTCTTTCCATTGAGAATCGCCCGAATTGTTTTGCGATCAAGCCCCGTCTGTCTGGTTGTTTTTCGTAGCCCTTGCGCGCGAATCTCAGCGATCAATCCTCTGTTCGTGTTGGTTCTGGTACGTAACATGTCCGATAAGCCGACTTACCGTCCACTGACTCACGAATGAGACATCTTTTCGCCCGAACATCAGGGAAAGTGCCGCATTCCCAGGGTGGCAACCATTTCAAGCGTACTCGCCTTCTACTATCTTGGACAGCGTATGCGACCTGCAAGAGTGCCAGCCCTGCTTCTGTGGTTGACTCTTCCAGCCGGCTCCTCTGTCGGACAGTTCACGCCTTCCGCGCAACAGACTTCTATTGCCTCCCAAACGCCGTCGGTGACAGATCAATCTTGTATGCCGGAGGTAGATCAAATTGTCCATCACCTGAACATTGAGTACCCGCAGGAATCTCAGGAAAACGAGACGCAGGGGTCAGCAGTCATAGACGTCACCGTAGATTCGACCGCGCGCGTCACTGCTGTCCGTCGGGTCGCTGGGCCCGCGGATCTTGCCGACGCCGTGGTTAAGGCCGCAAACAGATGGACCAATGACCCCATCGTAGACGAAGGGTTGCAAAAGCCACTCACTTTAGAAGTTGCTGTGGACTTCAAGATGGATCTGGAACATCGCGCACCCGTGCCGTTTCCCGAAATAACAAATCCAGATGACGTCGTCGCCACCATGGAGCGTGGAGGCTGTTATGGAAGCTGTCCCGTTTATCGCCTCGCGATTCACGGTGACGGCACGGTTGAATATGAAGGCCGTGGTTATGTCTTTTTGCAGGGCAACCATCTTGCGTCCATTTCCAAGGACGAACTCAATCAACTATTAGCTGACTTTCAAGCCTCCGGCTATTTCTCCCTTGCTGACAAGTATATCTATCGTAGGCCGACTGAGATCCAGGTACGCGCAGCGGGCTGCACCAGCAAGCTACGCTGGATATATGGGATGACGTCGGACCTCCCCTCAACAGAAACGTCCATCAAGATCGCGGGTATAACCAAGGAAGTAAACGATTACGATGGCGCTCCGCCGGCCCTCCGACAGCTGGAAAGTCAGATTGACCAACTGACCCATTCAGCCCGGTGGGTCCGTGGTAGCGCTGAGACCGTCGCAGGATTGCGAGCTGAAGGCTACGACGTTAACGCAAGAAACGCGAGCGGCTGGACTGCGATACTGGGAGCAAGTGAATACTCAGATGCGAGGGTCATTAGAGACCTGATCTCCGCTGGAGCGAACGTCAATGCCTCAAACGGTGATGGGCATACCCCACTTATGTTTGCAGCCTTGAGAGGGCTTCAGGACATGGTCGAGGAATTATTGCGAGCCGGTGCCGATCCTCGCGCGCGAGACTCCGACGGCCGTTCTGTGTTGATGTATGGCTGCTCAAGCGGAAACGAAGCAGTCGTGAACAAACTCCTGAAAACTCATTTGGACATAAATGCTAGAAGCAAACATGGCAACACGGCGCTGATGGCAGCCGCTGCATCTGGGAATCCTAGGATCGTCAAGCTGATTCTCTTCGCAAAGCCTCACGTGAATGATCGTGGACACAACGGCACGACAGCCTTGATTGCGGGATCGACAGGCGAACTCGAATGGGAAACCGAGTACGCGTTCGGCCCTAGAGCCGAGATTCCTGATGATGCTGTAGATCGTGGTGCCGTCGTCAAAATGCTGGTTTCGGCTGGCGCAAACGTGAACGCTACCAATAGAGATGGCGAAACCGCTCTCTTCACCCTCGAAGACGGCGCAATCAAGGAACTCATTAAAGCCAAGATAGACCTTAATGCGCGAAACAAAGACGGAGATACGGCCCTCGCAGAGACCGTTTCCGCAGACGAAGCAAAACTGTTGGTCAATGCAGGCGCGGACATAGAGCTTCCAGACCCTCAAGGAGCGACACCGCTCATGCATGCTGCTGGGAACAACTATCTCGATATTCTAGAGCTTCTGACGCAGGCCGGAGCCATGGTGGACCGGCAAGACAATCAAGGCCGCACAGCCCTCATGTACGCAGTCGACGAGGGGCTTCCTGACGCAGTCAAAATCCTCCTACAAGCGCACGCAAAGGTAGACGTCAAGGACCATGAGGGTCAAACCGCACAAGAACTGGCTGAGGAGGGATTAGAGACAAGCAAAGAGAGGTACAAAATCAGGGACTACAGTCGGATCATCGAGTTAATCAACGTGGGAGTCTCGAACCAACACTAGTTTGTCTTCTATCCCTAGCGAATGGATGTGCTCCCTGGAAGGACTTGATAAGCCAGTGCCTGATTAACGCCGTTACCGGAGAAGTGGCTCATAGTACCCACATGTCCGATAATTCGACTTATCAGGAGTTTCCCTACCCAACTTATCGGGCGCTCGCCTTTGGCGACAAAGCGCCTCTATTTCATTTCGCGCTCGCTGCCCGCGCGCTCAGCGATATCTTCTTGCAAAGAGTCGTCTGGTCAGCTGGGCAACTCTGCTCGGCGTTGCTCGCAATCGTTTTCAATACGTCGCTTGATAGCGTCTCGTCGATGTGACGGAGAACGAAACCCTCAAATTTCTTGTCTGTTGCGCCAAGCTTGGCGAGGGCCCTGAGATCTTTCCAATCGCGGGATAGCAAGCGGCCGATCGAATCGCTGTAACCCTCCGCAATCGCTCCGTCATCGCATTGAGCATAGTGAATGAAAGAGCGATGAATGGATTCCCAGTCCTTTAGCGTGTCAGCTTCATCTAGAGCCTGCTTTTCTTCTGGCGTCGTGCAAGCCTTTTGATTTTGGGCGGCACAGTTCGAAGCCGAAAACGCGATGACGAAGCCGGCGACCAGGCCCAGGAGCAGGTCGCTAAGCGCCTTCATAGCCCCAGCTTAAGCCAAATGTAGTGATGATTCGCTACAGAGTTCGCCCGAGTGACCAAATCACAATTCGGGCTTTCGATTCTTGCCAAGTCCCGATTAACGCCGAAACCGGAAAAGTTGGTACTGGGGCCAAGATGCCCAGTGAGGCGACTATGAGGAGTTGGTCGCCTTTCGATTAGGTACGGGCGCCCAGCATCAACATGGCTCCCGCTAGAGGGTGGTCCCTTTTTCGCGGTCCTATCCGCATACCCCGCGCCGCCTTGACTTTGCCGAAATCCGCCGCCTAGACTCAAAAGTTCACCACATGCTCAAGAACGCCACTGAAGGCCGGACGATCACGGTCGGAGTCACCGGCGCAAGCGGCGCGATCTACGCGCAAACGCTTCTGCGCTTGCTCGACGCCGATAAGCGCGTCGCTCGCGTCTTCGTCGTCGCGAGCGATGCCGGCCTGCGCCTCATCGCGAGCGAGCTGGGCATCGTGGCCGCAGACGCCAAAAAGCTCCCGGCGCTCCTGACCGGCACCGCCGCCCGAAAATTCGAATACCTGCCGAATAAAGACATCGGCGCGAGTATCGCTTCGGGCAGCGCAATCGTCGACGGCATGACCATCATCCCGTGTTCCGCCGGCGCCCTCGGAGCAATCGCAGCCGGAACTGCCAGCGACCTGCTCACTCGCGCGGCCGACGTTTGCCTCAAGGAACGCCGCGCGCTCGTTCTTTGCCTTCGCGAAACGCCGCTCAATCGCATTCACCTCGAGAATATGCTGCGCGCTCATGATGCCGGCGCTACTGTGATGCCCGCGATGCCGGCCTTTTACTACGAGCCCAAAACAATCGCCGATACTGTCCAACAATTCGCTTGCCGCGTCCTGGCGCAGCTGGGCCTGCCGCAGGAAAAGCAATATCGCTGGAAAGGCAGGCCGTGAAGATTCGCCGCAGAAACACGGGGACTCAGCGATCAGATGCCAAGGCAGAGATCGTCGGCGTTCGCGAGGCCATGAGGCGCGAGTCACGAATCACAGGTCACGCACTTTTGGCTCTTCTCCGTGCCTTCGTGCCTCTGTGGCTGGCTTTATGACTAAGACCCGCATCCGTACCGTGCTCGAAATGATCAAATTCGAGCACTCCGTTTTTGCGCTGCCGTTCGCGCTTGTCGGTGCGCTGCTTGCGGCGCGCGACGCCGGCGGTTTGCCATCCTGGCGGCAGATTCTCTGGATCGTCGTCGCCATGGTCGGCGCGCGCTCCGCCGCGATGACCATGAATCGCATCGCCGACGTCGAATACGATCGCCGCAATCCGCGCACCGCAAATCGCGCGCTTCCCCAAGGCGATCTCTCGCTCGGCTTCGCCTGGGCCTTCACGATCATCGCGTCAGCGCTGCTCGTCGTCGCCGCATGGCAACTCAACCCCCTGGTGCTCAAGCTTTCACCGCTCGCCCTCGCCGTCCTGTTTTTCTATTCTTACACGAAGCGCTTTACATCCTGGTCGCACTTCGTTCTCGGTTTTTGCCTCGGCATTTCGCCCGCGGCGGCGTGGATCGCGATCCGTGGCTCGCTCGATTGGCGCATGCTGATCCTTTGCGGCGCGGTCACGCTGTGGGTCGGCGGCTTCGACGTTCTCTACGCCTGCCAGGACGTCGACTTCGACAAGTCTGCGGGTCTACATTCGATCCCGAAAAAATTTGGCATCGCACATGCGCTCCACATCGCGCGCGTGATGCACCTCGCGATGATCGCGCTGCTCATCTGGCTTGCCGTGTCCTTTCATCTCGCGTGGCCCGCATGGGTCGGCATTGCCGTGGTCGCGCTGCTGCTCGGCTACGAGCATTCGCTTGTGAAACCGAACGACTTCAGCAAAATGAATGCTGCCTTTTTCACGGTGAATGGCTATATTAGTTTGTTGTTCCTGCTGTTCTGGGGCGCGGCGAGTGTATGGGCGCGTCCCTGAGCTGTCTGTTTCGAAAATGGCCGCGAAACTTCAAATCATCGACACCCGCCTCGAGCTTATCGCGGCGAAAGTCCTGGCGAACGAGCGCCTCACTTCCGAGGACGGCCTCGCGCTCTTCCAATCGCACGACTTGCTCTCCGTCGGCTGGCTCGCCAACCACGTCCGCGAACAGCGCCACGGCGACGTTTGCTACTTCAACGTCAATCGCCACATCAATCCCACGAATATTTGTGTCGCGCACTGCAAGCTCTGCGCGTTTGGCCGCTCGCCCGACGCGAACGGCGCCTACAATTTTTCGCTCGATGAAATTTACGCCCGCGCAGCGCAAGGTATTTCCGAAGGCGCCACCGAATTTCACATCGTCGGCGGCCTGCATCCCGATCTTCCGTTCGAGCACTATCTTGAAATGATTCGCGGCCTCAAGCAGCGCTTCCCGTACGTGCATCTCAAAGCTTTCACGATGGTCGAAGTGCACTATTACGCGCGTCTCGCCAAGCTTTCAATCAAAGATACGCTGCTGAAAATGAAGGAAGCAGGCGTCGATTCGCTTCCCGGCGGCGGCGCCGAGATTTTCCATCATCGCGTGCGCCGCATCATTTGCGACCACAAAGTTTCCGGCCAGATGTGGCTCCAGATCGCACGCACCGCGCATGAAATCGGCCTGCGCTCGAATGCCACCATGCTCTTCGGTCACGTCGAAACTCTCGAAGAGCGCGTGGATCACCTCCTCCGGCTTCGCGAAACGCAGGACAAAACGCATGGGTTCGTCGCCTTCATCCCGCTCGAATTTCATCCGGCGAATACCGGCCTCGCGCATGTCCCGAAGCCGACCGGCATTGACGCGCTCAAGACCATCGCCGTCTCGCGTCTGATGCTCGACAATTTTGATCACATCAAGGCGTACTGGATCATGCTCACGCCCCGTATCGCGCAAATCGCTCTCGGTTTCGGCGCAAACGATCTCGATGGCACCGTCGTGGAGGAAAAGATCTATCACGATGCCGGCGCCACCACGCCGGAACACATGACCCGCGCCGATCTCGAAAAACTGATTCGCGCCGCCGGCCGTGTGCCCGTCGAACGCGACACACTCTATAATCGCGTCGATCGCTCGACGATGCCGCCACCCGCGCCCCCGCGCAATTCCGGCGGCTTCGTCCCCGCAAGTTCCCTAACGGCCTAGGATCCTCGTTCGGGAGGTGCGAAGTGAAGCGGGTCGCTCTGTTCTCCGCAGTTGCCTTTCTGCTGTTACTCGCTCCGAATTCGGCTCTGGCCAAAGGCAAAACCCTTAAGATCACCATCGACGGCGGAAATCTACGAAACACGATTGAGATCAAATCGCCGCGGGTTCTCGCGCCGTTTCGCGTGTGGTCCGGCCCGGGCACATCCGCATATCCATCCATCGATCACGCCGCGCCCAGCTTTATCGTCGATTGGTCCCAGGGCGCACTGCGTAACCACCCGGAAAATCTCCCTCTCTACAAGATTTCCTTCTGGGCCGATTCTCCGAAGCCGCGCGTCGTCTACGTAGTCTTCTACGAATATGATCCCGCCGTGAAGCAAGGCTACGTTTACCTGCCGGGACAAAACGACGAATGGTTCGCGCTGAATATCGCGACGATCATGCGCGACGTCGAAGGCAAATGGTTCCGCTCGTGGAGTGCGTGGGATCAGGTCGCGAGCCCGCTCCTCAGCGATCCTCGCCTCACCGCCCAAAACTGACCCGCGCGCGAATACAATAGCGAGCGTGAGATCGACTCCTAGGCTAGTCGCAGGGTTTCTTGTAATTTGCGCCGCCGCTCTTTTGCTGTTCTCCCCGCAACGCGCCTCGGCCCAAACCGACGAAATTCAGGTCTACGACGCGCAGATTGCCCCAGTGGGCGTCTTCAATCTCACCTGGCACAATAACTTCACGCCTGATGGCTTGAAAGTTCCGCGCTTCCCCGATGCCGTTATCGCCGATCACTCCTTCAATGGCGTGCCCGAGTGGGCTTACGGCGTCACGGACTGGTTCGAGGCCGGACTCTATCTCCCGCTCTACAGCATCTCGCAAAATCACGATGCCACTTTCAACGGGCTAAAAGTGCGCCTCCTGTTCGTCTCGCCGCACGCCGCGCAGCGCACCTTCTTCTATGGCTGCAACTTCGAGTTCAGCTACAACATGAAATGGTGGGATCCCTACCGCTTCACCTCTGAAATACGCCCAATCATCGGCGTGCACCTGCACAATCTCGATCTCATCGCCAATCCGATCTTCGATAACTCCTGGCGAGGTGGCCTGAAAGGTCTCGACTTCGCGCCTGCCGCGCGAATCGCCTACAATTTCACGCCGAAGTTTGCTCTGGCCGTCGAGGACTACTCCGATGCCGGGCAGTTGCGCAGTTTCAATCCGACTTATCAGCAAACGCACGAAGTCTGGGCCGTTGCCGATCGTGTGACGAAACTTGCTTCGATCGAAACCGGCATCGGCTTCGGTGTTACTCCCCTATCCGACAAAATCACCCTGAAGCTGATGTTCTCGCGCGACCTGAATTCACCGAAGAGGTAACCAACTTGTCTTTCCGCGCGGAGTCTCGTGTCTTCGAACTTCCGTCGCGGGCATGGGTGGGCTCCCCGCCTGGGGAATCGATCGCGAGACGCAGTCGAGGAATCTGCTTTTGATTTTTGTCCGAAATACTCCCGCCTGCCCTTTTCGCGCCTGCTCGCCGCTTCCGTGGCTTTCAGCGAAATTCACTCACGCGTGCGGGTGCGCCTTATCGTAAATCTCCATCAGCTGCTTGATGCTCGCCTGCGTGTATCGCTGCGTAGTGGAAAGCGATGCATGCCCAAGAAGCTCCTGAATCGCCCGCAGGTCGGCGCCGTCCGCAAGCAAATGCGTCGCAAAAGCGTGTCGCAGCGAGTGCGGATGCAAATCCCAATTCACATTCGAAAGTTTTGCGTACTTTTTCACGAGCAGATGCACAGACCGGTCGGTCAGCCGCCCGCCCATGTTGTTCAGAAAGACCGCATCGTAGTTTCCTTTGTCGCCGGCCCCGGCCAGGACCTGCTCGCGCACGGGCCAATAGGCCTCGATCGCCGCGAGCGCTTTCGCTCCGAAAGGCACCACTCTTTCCTTGCGTCCTTTTCCTTGTACGCGAACGATCTGGCTTCGCCGGTCCAGATCTTTCACATCGATACCCACGATTTCCGCCACGCGCAATCCCGATGCGTAGAGAAGCTCCAAAATCGCGCGGTCGCGCTTCAGGATGATCTTCGTTTGCTCTTCGGTTTTTGGAGTGAGCTTCCTCCGTCGCCGCGCCTGTTCTCCGCTCGCGCCCAGATTGTCGAGAAAGGCGTTCAACTCCTCGGCGGTCAAAATGCGCGGCAAGCGCTTCGGCAGTTTCGGCGAGCTCACGAGTTTGGCCGGATTGTGTCGCGCCAGCTTCTCGCGCACGCAGAAACGGAAGAACGTTCGCAGGGACGAAAGCCTCCGCGCGATCGACGCCTTTTCAAGCCGCCGGTCATACATCGAGTTCACGTACTCGCGCACCAGCCGGTGATCGATGTCGGCGATGTCCGGAGCTTTTTGCCCGGGCGGCGTGAGGAATTCGTGAAATTGCTCGATGTCGCGGCGGTATTCGCGAATCGTATCCGGCGAGGCGTTGCGCTCGTACCGCAGATAGTGAATGAATTTTTCGATCGTCTGTTTCATTGCCGGCGGTCGTTTTCGTGCGCGCCAGATTATAGGATGCGGCCAGCGCCACTTCGTGCTTCGCTTCCGCTACGTTTCCTGCGCGGCAACGGCCCGAAAAAAATGTCCACAGGACGTACTGTTGAAATGCGACTCCTCTGATGCATCATGTACCGTGCGAATTCGAGGGGAATGGATGAACGGCAACGGCGAACGATTGATGCCGAGAGCAGAGAGGCCCGGGCTGGGCCCGATTTCCAGTCGACAACCCCGCCGATTCGATTTGGCCGTAACCCGTAGAAAACACAGGACCGGGCGCAAGTCCAAGCGACAATTCTCCGACCTTTTCTCGACATCGATTCGGCGTCTGCTTTTGCTGATCGCACTTTGTCTTGCCGTCACCCTGCCCGCCTTCGCCGGCCCGGGCAAAGGCTCGAAATCGCTCACCGTCGAAAGCATCTACGGCGAGCCCAGCCTGAACGGTTATCTCGTTCAAGGCCTCGAGTGGAGCCCGGACGCGAAGCGCATTTCCTTTCTCGAGCGCGGCGCGGATGGAATCCAGATGACCACGATCGACGCCGCCAGCGGCAAGCGCAGCGTCCTTGTCAACTGGGAGGTGCTTTCTGAAGTGGTGCAGCCGGAAAAGAAACGGGCCATCCAGTCGACCGGTCTCGGGCGTGTGCAGGCGGAAAACTACCGGTGGTCGCCGTCAGGCGATTCCATGCTGTTCATCGGCGGCACGAATCTTGTCCTGCTTGATCTCAAGACGATGAAGTCGAAGCCACTCGTGATCGGCGGCGAGGACATCTCCGACCCCAAGTTCTCGCCCGACGGCAAATGGGTCAGCTTCGTGCGTGGCGAAAATCTATGGGTCGTCAACGTCGCCTCAGATGAGACGCACGCGCTCACAACAGGCGGCAGCGAGGAGATCCTCAAAGGGCAGCTCGATTGGCTCTATCCCGAGGAATTGAATTCCTACACGGCGTACTGGTGGTCACCCGATTCTTCGAGAATCGCCTATTACGAAATGGACGAGCGCCAGGTCACGCGTTACCCGCTCATCGACATGAGCTCGCCGATCGGAGCCACGCAGTACGAGCGTTTCCCTCAAGCGGGAGAGCCAAACCCCGTCGTGCGTGTCGGGGTGGTCCCGGTCACCGGCGGCGAAACGAAGTGGATGGAAACTGGTGCGGATGCGGATGTGTATCTCGCTCGCGTGGTCTGGCTGCGAGATAGCAGCCGCGTCGCGATCGAGCGCCTAAACCGCGCACAGACGCAGCTCGACCTGCTCTTCTGCGATGCAGCCGCCGGCCCGTGCCAAAAAATTCTGAGCGACACGGATCAATATTGGATCAACCTCTCCGACGATCTCTATTTCTTCGCGGACGGCCAGCGTTTTCTCTGGTCGAGCGAGCGCCCGAATTTTCGTCACTACTATCTCTACGATATGTCCGGCAAGCAGCTCGAACAGCTAACCAGCGGCGATTGGGGCATCACCGGCACAGGCGGATTTGGCCCCGGCACGGACAGCCATCCCGTTGTCGACGAAGCTCACGGCAACATCTATTTCATGTCGAATTGGCACGACGAGCTTGGCACACAGGTGTATCGCCTGTCGCTGCACGATAAGAAAATAAAGCGGATCACCACCCTAGACGGCACGCACGAAGTCGTCTTCGCGCCAGACGCTTCCGCCTTCACGGATTCCTATTCGAACGCGTCGACGCCGCAGCGTCAGGATCTCTATCGAGCCGATTATTCTCGAGTCGCCGTCATCAACGAAAACAAGG
>Ga0335078_10006489_pt1 | contig 17309 bp, 14 predicted proteins | sample Lox_Sample_32_FD_206711 | JGI IMG/M metagenome (GOLD analysis project Ga0335078, IMG submission 206711) | Soil microbial communities from Loxahatchee National Wildlife Refuge, Florida, United States - Lox_Sample_3.2 | ecosystem: Environmental > Terrestrial > Soil > Wetlands | place: USA... | reverse complement strand
GACGATAGGCTTCGCTGAAAACCTCCTTGTTCACGCGTGGAGGCAGGGGAAAACTTCCGATGTCATCAACCAAAGTATCCATAAAGAAGTAGGCAACAGAAATTCTATTAAAGCTAACCCTACCTTTAAACCGCTAAAAGGTATGAGTCATGACCGAAACACCATGCGTATTTTGCCAGATAATCCGTCGAGAAGCTCCTGCAAGCATAGTTTACGAGGATGAGCAAGTAGCTGCTTTCTTAAGCAACCGTCCAGTTAACGAGGGGCACACGCTTGTCGTTCCCAAGAGACACTGCATCAACATTTTTGAAATCTCGGAGGATGACGCAGCTTACCTTTTTAGGGTTGCTAAGAGGGTCGCTCATGCTGTTCGTGAGGCAACAGGCACGGAAGCCATTAGAATAGTGCAGAACAACGGGAGAGACGCTGCCCAAGTCATATTCCACCTTCACGTTCACGTTATCCCGATGAAGCCGCAAAACCAGTTCCGACGCGAAGTTGACCTGCGGGCTCTTAAGTTGCTGGAACAAGATGCGGAAAAAATCAGGGCTAATTTGTGTAAGTCGAAATAACCCCACCTCGATCAAAAAAACCTCAAAACACGGGTTTTTCCCATGGCATAAATATAAAAGAGGGAAAAACAATCTTGCTCATCGTTAAAAGCTGAATAACATGACCGAGCAACCAAACGAATCGAGCCCCAACCAACCCCAAATTGAGAAACTTTTAGTCGATGACTCTTCAAGTTTTCAGTTCCACGCTGCGTACCTTGTTTATTCGGAAGCTTTTGATCATGCAGGCGAGGACGCGAGGAAGGAACTGAACCAGAACCTTGAAGATTTGAAATCGAGTAAAATAGACCTCGAGACATTTTACTTGAACATTTCACGTTACCGCAAAGTTGAGCAAATGCCTAGGCAAGGCGGAAAATTCACGGTAACGACGCAGCGGAAGAAGGATTGGCGTATGAAGACGCAGCGGCAGGAAAGAATCAAAAGACACAAGAAGTAAAGAAAGTTTAACTATGTCTGTTTAGTTTTTTCAAAAATACGAGCCATAGCTTGTATTCAAATGAAAACACAGCACAAGTGAGTTTGATGCCTGAGAAAAAACTGAAATTGAAGGCAAACGTAAGCAGCGCCAACCCGTCAGCCATAAAACCTCTTTTGGAACGAATAATCGGCAGCCAGGGTACACTTAAACCAACCAGCGACGGATTCGACTTAACCGCTGAATTCAAAGGCGAAACTGCAAAAGACCTCAACCGCATGCTTCTTTCAGAGTTGCGCCGGGCAGAAAAGAAGACAAGGCTTCGTGCAGAGTGGACTTGCGAAGGAACAGTTGAAAAGTATTTTGATTATGTGCTCAAGCAAAAAAGAACAACTTAGGTAACAGGCTTTTTTTGCATTATTCTTCTGCGTATGATGTAGTAAACTGCGCCGACTCCAAGAATCAATAGTCCAATTGCTATATATTGTGGAGAGAGCGCGAAAGCTAATCCGAGGCAGCCGGCAAGCCCCGCTATTGCAAGGGCACGAGGAAAAGTTCGTTGGACACGTGGCAGCTTTAAGGCTGACACGTTAGTTATCGAATAGTAGAGAAGAGTTCCGAAGCTGGATATCGCCACAGACAAAACTAAGGGTGCAAAAGCTGCAACTAGAAGCGTGATGGCGCCAACGAAGATTACGCTTCTCCACGGGTTTTTTTCAGCTCCTAGCTTGGCCAAGCCCGCAGGTAAGTCGTGTTCCCTGCCCATTGAAAATGCTACACGAGAAACGCCTAAAAGGTCAGAGAGTCCCTCGTTGAAGGTCGTAAGCAATGCCCCTCCAGTAACCAAAGCCACACCCAAAGCGCTTCCAACAGCTATCATCAGCGCTTCTAAAGGCGAAGGTGAATTCGCCATGCCTGAGGCTCCTAAAACAGCGATTGCGGTCCCAACCACAAACAGGTAAAAGAAGGTAACGCCGCCGAGTGCTATCAAAGATGCTCTGGGAATAGTTCGTTTCGGGTTTTTCACTTCCTCAACCAACGTTGCGATTCGGCTGTATCCCGTGTAGGCAAAGAAGAGCAAACCTGTTGCGCGCAGAACCCCAACCAATCCGCCTGGTGCAAAAGGCGAAAAATTCCCTAAGTGAGCCGATGGCAAAGCTATTATTGCAACAGCCAATAAGGAAGCGATTGATAAAATAACAATCACTCCCGTTACACGAATGGATCGGCGGATCCCCACAGCATCGAGAATAACCATAACTGCTGCTGCGCCAATCGCCGCTACGTGAAATGGAATGATTAGCCAAATTGCATGCAAGTAACTTCCAAACGCCAAAGCGCTTACGCCCGGTCCAACAGTATTCGCCACAAGGAACATCCAGCCTGCAATGAAGCCCCACCAGTTGCCAAGCATGCGTCTTCCGAACTCGTAGGTGCCTCCCGACCGAGGAAAAACAGCGGCCAACTGGATAGAAGATGACGCATTGCAAAACGCTACAAATGCAGCGATTCCAAAGGAAACAAGAATTGCGGGTCCAGCCAGCCCTGCTGCAGGCGCTATGATTGTGAATATGCCTGCGCCGAGAATAGCCGCGAGACCAGTAACTATTGCGTCAAACAAAGTGAGTTGTGGTTTTAGACTGGCATCTTGTTTACCCAAAAAAACCTAACCAATAACCTTATTGTGAGAGCAATAAATTAACCGTTTGCTTCCATTTGCCGTGGCTGTTTTGCGAAGGCTTTTAAAGCTAAATATCTTGACTCTGATTTAGAGATCAAATGAGGACACTCGCAATATTACTGGGTCTTATCATTATACTGTCGTTGACGCTTCCTCTTCAAAGCAGCCACAATATAGCGTCCGCAGCCACCTCAAGCCAGATAGCTTATGGAGTGAATTTAGCTCAGATGCGCCCGCCAACCGACGATTTCGCGTTCGCTTTTGACGCAAGCATCCCAGCACAATACGGCGTTAATTGGCTCAGAGAAGCAGCGTTTATAGATCCAGTTCATGCGTCGAATTTCACAAAGTTATACAATCAGTACGCGCCTTACGGGTACAAATGGGAACTTAGGCTAGATATTTTGGCCGTAACTGACCTTTATGGAACAAACTGGACGCTCCCTCAGTGGGATTCCTACGTCACTGCGGTTGTTAATGATTTCCCGAACGTTCACGTTTGGGAGGTTGGAAATGAAGTTTTGAGCGGACAAACTCAATATAACACTGGGTACCTTGCGAGCGGAAATCTTTCGCTTGCCTATTTTAACATACTAAGAGACGCCTGCACAATAGTTAAACAACATGACTCTTCGGACATCGTTATAGCTTTTGGTGGTCAAGACATTTTCGTCCCCAGTGAATTGTCTCTCTACAATTCGGGAAACTTCCAAGATGCCTCATATCAGCTTGCCGCGCAAGTTTGGGCAGATGGAGCTGCAAACTATTGCGACGCCATTTCACTTCATATTTACGGGGACAACACCGGCGCTGCATGGTTACCAAATGAAACCGTTACTTACAACGGAATAACCTCTAAGGACACCCTTCAGCAAATATGGAACGGATACATCAATGAGTACGAACAGCTAACCGGCAAACCGATTTGGTTCACTGAGACTGGAGAACCCATCGACAGTCCGCCTAACGATCCGACGCCTCCTATAATCAGCAATTCATTACAGAAACAAGAAGCATTTTTGACCCAAACCTTCACATTCCTATCAAGTTTCTCGTTCACCCGGGCAATATTCTGGTTCAAACTCGTCGGTCCCTCAGAATACTACAACAACAACGGCGTTTTCCTCTTCACTTTAGACGATGGATTGTTCAACCAAGACGGAACAACAAGACCTGCAACCATTGCGTTCCAAAGTTTCTCACAGCCTGCAACAACCTCTTCACCGAGCCCAACTGCGTTCTCAACCACGACGCCTACTGCAGCTGCGAACACTCCAACCTCTACGCCTTCTCTATCTTCTTCTGTATCTTCCACAAGTACGCCCTACCCTACTGGCACAATCCCGGAATTCCAAAACCCCCTTTTCTTGTTAACTTTGCTTATCTCGTCAGCTTTGTCCATTCGAGTTATGTGCTCTAAGAAAGTTAGACAGAAGTTTTCGTGAGCAACAAAATCTGTCTCCTTCAAATCAATAATCAGATTTGAAGTGAGGATCTCCTCTCTCTTTGTTTCAGAAAAGTTATTACCTTCAAAACTCACTTATTTGCCATCAAAGAAGAAGGATGGTTACAGTTTCGAGCGCCTCTGATACACAGGATGAAAGGAAAATCGTCAATGTTGGGCTAATTCAAACCGCTCTTTCAGCTGACATAACCGACAACATAAGACGAACTGTTGACAAAGTTGAGGAAGCATCAAGGATGGGCGCTCAAATTATCTGCTTGCCTGAACTTTACAGAACATGGTATTTTCCGCAGGAAGAAAAAATAGACGTCGGCAACCTTGCGGAGACAGTTCCTGGCGAAACCACCAAAACATTCTCCAACCTGGCGAAAAAGAACGGCACAGTCATAATAGCGCCTATTTTTGAGAAGGCTCCAAACGGGAAATACTACAATTCAGCTGTCGTAATTGACGCAGACGGGAAAACTTTGGGTGTCTACCGCAAGATGCATGTGCCGTTTGACCCTTTGTTTTACGAAAAAAACTTTTTTGAAGCAGGAGACAACGGCTATTGTGTTTTTGAAACCCGTTACGCTCGCGTAGGAGTGCTTATCTGCTATGACCAGTGGTTCGCTGAACCTGCAAGAATTAACGCTTTGAAGGGCGCAGAAATCATGTTTTACCCGACAGCGATCGGCTATGTTGAAGGCGACGATCAGTCTGATGGAGACTGGCATGACGCTTGGAAGACTGTTCAACGCGGACATGCCATCGAGAATGGAATTCATGTTGCTGCCGTAAACCGGGTAGGTGTGGAGAGGCAGCTCAACTTTTGGGGTGGCTCTTTCATATGCGACTCTTTCGGCATGATGCTTAAGGAAGCCAGCTTCACTAAAGAGGAAACTTTAGTTGCAAAGGTGGATCTTGCAAAAAACAGGAGGATTCAGGAGGGTTGGGGGTTCCTTCGAAACCGAAGACCTGAAACTTATCAAAAGCTCGTGGAGGACACTGAGAAATGAGAGCCGCGACGACTACCCCACGTGAACTCGGATACTGTATGCCTGCTGAATGGTCAAAGCACGCGGCAATCTGGCTTGCTTGGCCGCATGACCCCACAACATTCACGTCCGGCGTTGAGAAGGTTGAAGAAACATTTGTTCAAATCATCAGCTTACTCCACAAGGACGAGTTTGTGAATTTATTCGTTAAAGATCAAGCTATGCAGCATAAAGTTTCTGAGCTACTCCGAAGTCACAGAGTTGACCTTAACCGGATAAGATTCTTTGAGTTTGGTTACGCCGATGTCTGGTTCAGAGATTACGGTCCCATTTTTGTCAAGCGGGACGCGGATTTGGCGATGGTTCACTGGACTTTTAATTCGTGGGGCGAAAAATACGAGGAACTAATGAAAGACGCCGAGATACCCCATGAAATTAACAAGGTTATGCAGTTGCTTTGTTTTGAGCCAGGCATTGTTTTGGAAGGAGGCTCTATCGACGTTAACGGAAAAGGAACTCTACTAACCACGGAACAATGTCTCCTCAACAAGAACAGAAATGCTTGCCTTAAGAAGGAAGAAATCGAAAAGTTCCTCAAGGACTACCTGGGTGTAACCAACATAATTTGGCTGAAAAACGGAATCGCTGGAGACGACACTGACGGACACGTTGACGACTTAGCAAGGTTCGTCAATCCAACAACAGTTGTAAGCGGCTATGATGAAGGTGACGACGAAAACAGCGAAGCCCTAAGAAAAAACTACCAGTTGCTTTGCCAGTCAACCGACCAGGATGGAAGGAAACTCAGAGTTATCAAGTTGCCTATGCCGGGAAATGTCGCCTACGACGGAAAACGGCTGCCTGCAAGTTACACGAATTTTTACATAGGCAACCGAACGGTTTTGGTCCCGACTTTTGAAAGCGAAAAAGATGAAGTTGCAATGTCTATTCTTCAGAAACTTTTTCCAAAAAGAAAGGTTGTTGGAGTAAACTGTGTCGACTTAATATGCGGTTTCGGCGCAATTCACTGCATTTCACAACAGCAACCCGCTTAAGCAAAAACTTGTGCTTCGTAGTTTTATTTTGGGAAAACTTTGAACTGTGTTGAGCTGAAACTCACAGTCAGATAGAAGTATTGTGGCCTGAGTTTGAGATAATTCTAATCTGGGAATTTTCTGTGCAGAAATCGGTAAATCGCTGGCTTTTTTGTGCAAATATGCAGGCGGACACACTTGAACAAGTCTTAAATACTTAGTTAGGGCACAAGGAGGTGATTGGACAATTAGCCTTAAGGCTTTATGTTCAATCTAAAAAAACTAAAAGGAAGAAAAAAAATGAAAAACACAAAAAATAGAATTGCAGCAATAATCCTTTCGATGCTTATGATTACAGTAATAGGAGGTTCATTCGCAATGACAGCACACGGACAAGCAGCAGGCAGTATCGACGTTCCAACAATTGCTTTCTGCAACGTTGCTCCTAACCCATGTGGTGTCGGACAAGTTGTGACAGTTGACTTCTGGTTGGCCGTACCATTATTCGCTGAACAAGACGCTGTGAACATGACCATTTACGTTACCCCACCAGGTGGAACACAAACATCACTAGGAACATTCACAACAGATACAACCGGTGGCACATACACAACATACACACCAACAACAGTAGGCAACTACACATTCCAACTGAAATACGGCGGACAACAATTCGCACCTCCAAATCAAATATACTACAACGAACCCAGCGTAAGTCAACCAGCGACTCTGGTAGTGACATCAACGCCAAGAGGCGGCTTAGCAGACACACCGCTTCCAACAAACTACTGGGAAGCTCCAGTCAATTCTGAAAACGTCCAACTCTGGGCGGGCATATCAGGACCATGGATGGGATATGTAGCAAACACATTCGCCGCTACCGGCGGATACAATGCTTCAGGCAACTTTAACCCATACACGGTCGCGCCATCCTCAGCCCACATCCTGTGGACAAAACCATGGTGTGTAGGCGGAGTAGCAGGAGGATCATACGGCAACACCGAACAAGCAGGCAGCTACTGGACAACCTCACAGTACGATCCCAAATACGCACCCATCATCATGGACGGCATAGAATACTCAACATGGTACACAACCCAAACAGGCAGCTCACAAGGAATCATGGCACTAAATCTATACACTGGACAAACCCTGTGGGTAATTAACACCACACTCACATTGAGATGCGGAATGATACTCAACTTCCCAACCATTGACCAATACGGCTGCGTCGGACCCTACATCTTCGCTGCAGACGGCGGCGGATTCTTCGCTCCATCAACCACATGGTACATGTACGATGGCTTGACAGGACAATACGTCGCTAAAGTTACAAACCTTCCAACGTTCGCTCTAATGGGAGCTGATGCTAACGGAAACATAATCGGCTACGCAGTTGCAACCAACGTCACTTATCTACCACCAACTTTCGCCCCGACTACAGAACCATTGACCGTTCAGCAACCAAAGATGAATGCCGCTGGCGTTGTCTCATATACACCTGAAACCTTCGACACAATCGCAAACGGACCAGTACTAGAGATGTACAACTTGACGCAAGCTATAGTATTCTCAGGCACTGATTCTGCTCTAGGCGGTCTATTCGACTGGACTGTCCCACTAGGAACCGTATTCAATTGGAACTTGGGCTTACAATGGGCTGTCTCTGAAAATGCAAAGCTTAACGGCGTCGCAGTTCAAGGTCTCGGCAACGGCTTCTTCTCAACTTCAGCTTGGTCAGGAAATACGTTAGTGTTCCAAACGGGAACAACTTCAGTTGCTGAAGATGAGGGCTGGGTAGTTGAAGCAGGATGGAATGCACAAACAGGCGCACTCATGTGGGTAACCAACAGAACAGGCGGAATATACAACCCATCATACACAAGAATCAGCAACACACCATCAGCAGCAGCCGGAGTCTACGTTGAAATCAACCAAGACTCATATCAAGCAGCAGCATACTCGCTAACAACCGGCCAAACAGTATGGACAACCAACCTGGACGTAAAGATGGCTGACGGATTCATGCCGAACCAATACGACTCATATGACTTTGAAACTGTACCTGACACAGCCACTGGCGTACTATACGTTTGGGCCTTAGGAGGCGACGTATGGGCACTCAACATGACCAACGGAAACATAATGTGGACATGGAGCACATACCAAGTCAACGGACCCGCCGGCACAGAATCACCATACGGTATCTATCCAATCTGGGTCTTCTCTGACGAAGCCTTAGCTGGACAGGGTGCAGACACGATACTATACCTCTCTGAGGGACACGAATACAACCCACCATTGTTGCACGGAGCCTTAGAGTTAGCACTAAACGCTAACAATGGGCAATTAGTCTGGAGCAACCTTGGATTTGACGACACAGCAACCGCAGTAGCATACGGAGTCATGACCACATTCAACAGCTACGACGGACAAATCTACGCTTACGCACAAGGACCTAGCAAAATAACAGTCAGCGCACCTCAAAGCGGCATAACAACAGCCACACCAGTAACCATAACAGGAACCATAACCGATGTTTCCCCAGGCGCTTCGCAATCAGCAGTCGCAAAGAACTTCCCGAACGGTCTACCATGCGTATCTGATCCAAGCATGTCTGGTTTGATGGAAGCAGCTTACGAGCAGCAACCATTACCAAGCAACTTAACCGGAGTACCAATCTCAGTCTATGTCTTAGACAGCAACAACAACTACCGCTCAATCGGCACTACAACATCTAACTCTTTAGGCGATTGGGGCTTAACATGGACACCTGACATCACAGGAAACTACACCATCTACGCAGTGTTCGCAGGCACACACGGATACTATCCATCTTCAAGCTCAACGTTCCTCTACGCAGGTTCACCACCATCAACAGTAGCACCAACAGCCACACCAATGTCCGGCTTAGCATCAAACTCAACACTTGAATACGGACTCGTCGCAATCATCATCATCATTGTCATAATCGGCGCAGTTCTCGCAATCCTCGTCACAAGAAAACACCCATAAACTAAAAAATCAAAAACAAAACCATTTCCCTTTTTTTAATTTTTTTTAATTTTAAGTTAAACGCAGAAGATTAAAGCAGAGATGCTGTTCTACGCGTTATATTGATTAGCTGATTATTTTTCGGTCCCAAAGCGAACAAAAAATCGGGATTTTTCCAAAAAACTTGAATTAGTGTTTTCCAAGTTTCAGCGGGAAAACGTTTCATCACATTTGTTTTGGGTTTTTCTGTTGTTGCGGCAGTGTTACTGGAATGATTGTTGCTTTCGCCAGGTTTTCCTGTTCATTGAGAATTAGCGATATGGCTTTGCCTTCGGGAACAATAATCTTTGTATTGTTCTGCAACGACGCCGTAATAGTGTCCAGCTGTTTATAGACGACGGCGCTGTCCTTGAAGTACGTTGTCAAAGCTTCATTCCTCAGCTTGGTCGCCTGCGCGTCGCCCTCAGCTATTGTAACCGTCGCCGTTTTTTGGCCTTCAGACTGAAGGATGGCCGCTTGCTTCTGTCCCTCAGCAACCTGAATCGCGGCGTTTTTTTCTCCGCTGGCCAACGTTGCTTGGGCTATGGCGGTTTTTTCAGCTGCTTGCCTTTCATTGTCTGCTTTGAGAACAGACTCCATAGATATGATGAGTTCTCTGGGCGGTTCCAGATCTTTGATTTCTGCCCGCACTATTTCAATGCCCCATTTCTCCGTCTGCTCATCTAGAGCCATCTTGAGGCTGGTGTTAATTACTGGCCGCGAAGTGTTTGCTATCGCCATATCCATGCCCCCTATGATGTCTCTGAGCACTGTTCGTGCAAGCGTGTCTATTTGCGCTGCGAAGTTTGCAACGTTGTATTGGGAAGCCTTCACGGAGATTTCGTCCTGCTTAATCCTGTAGAAAACCACGGCATCTACACCCATGAAAACCTTATCTTTCGTAATGACATCCTGCCTCTGAACAGGCGTCATACGTTCAGTAATGTTGACTTTTATTATGCGATCTATAACGGGGAAAAGAAACGTTATTCCGCCTTCGACGAAACGGTGATATTTGCCAAAACGCTCCACCAAACCTTTGTCTATAGGTCTAACAATACGCACTGACAAATAAAGTGCGTAAATAACTATCAAGATAACAATTATTGGCAACACAATAGCGACGATTTCTAGTGCGATCAACCTAAACACCCCTTTCTTGCCAGCATAATCGTATGCAAACCAATTTAAGATTTTCTAAGACAACGGATCGGGTAGCGGGTCCTGTGGGAAACGCTGCTGAGCAAGTCTTTTGTATTGCTTTTCCCATTTTCTTATTTTTCCAGCTTTCAGTTTCTCCGTTTTTGCCTATCTCGGGTTTTTCTCTCCATAGGGAAAAAAGCTACAAATGTTGTTTCACCATGCAACAACTTAATTTTATAAATTAAAAAATTGAACGATATACAAGGGATGAGAAATGGAACAAAAGCAAGCGTACAAACTGGATTTGACTAAGATAGCCGGAAACGGAGACTTTTGCTGTCCAAAGTGTGGAAATGTTATATCACCAGATGAGACCAATGAAGAAACCTACTGCATTCTGGAGCCAAAGGTCAACAGTCATGGTTTGGAAGAAATAGTTATTTGCTGTAAAATATGCAAGAGTCAAGTTCACTTGACTGGTTTTTCTCTATTGGAAGAATTATCTATTGAATGAGTAACTCCTCCACAAATTATTAGGGCTTGGAGTCGTTTTTTAGACACTAACTCGCCTCAGCCAAAAACACCAAAACAGTTTTTACGTGGGTTGTGCTAAAAAGGTAATTGATTTTTTTAGTTCATCCATGCGTTTTTGAGTAGTTTTATTAACTGCTTTATGAGCTTTTCTCCAGTACATTTGGTTGGGTGAGGCACATGCGATTCGCTAGTTCTAGCTCGTGCGCCCGTTATCGCCTAAGATTTTTGAAATAATTGGCATCTATTGGGAGATTTTTGGTCGCTGGAGGATCCCAAAATTAAGCGATATGATGCCTTGTGATTGTTGCTAGAGTTACTTTCCAGATTACATCTATGCATGCGTGAGAAATACTTAAGATGACACCAACGGTCTATCCAACAATTGGATTAGAACGAGAGTTTAGATTAAAGATCACTTCTTCATCCTTTTTCTGCTCTTTTTTTTCAATTGGACATTTTCTTTCATTTCAAGCTTTAGCCTTTCCTTTGGCTTTTCAAGCTTTGGCATTTCCATTGGCTCTTCAAGCTTAGAGACTTCTAGCGCAGGAGCCTTAAGCATCTTTAACTTATTTTCTGATACCTCAGCTTCTTTCTTGGCTTTTTTCTTATTGTTTAACAAAGTCAGTCTCCTAGAATATAGCCGATCAAATAGATTAATAACCTTGTGTTTAGCACGCGCAGCCAGTAATGCAACCGTTATACTATTATTTGGTGAGAAAGTATACAATAAAAAGATCTGGAGAGGCGTTGGTCTTGAAAGTAGAAAACGTGTTCAAAATAGCGGTGACCTATTCCAGAGTTCGCGAGTTCCTGACAAGCAAGAGTTGGGAATTCCAAGGAAAGGATGAGGAAATGGAGATGGACTCGTTTAGAAACAAGGAGACAGGGAAGAAGGTGTTCGTCGAGGACATTTCGGAGGAATTTCCAGTGACCTTTCTTATGGGCGAGCTTAGCGTGCCGGAGTTCAGTATCATTGCTAGTGAATTGACGCCGGAAATCCAGTTACTGGAAGTTCACAGTAGTTGGGAAGGTAAACCGACAACCATCGTAGTCGCGATGACAGAAGAGCAAGTTAAGAACATGTTCGGCAGAAGAACGAAGATGAGAAATCTTGCGGTTCACCGCGTGCGCCGCGCTACATGAAATTTTGTTCTCTTAGCTTTTTTTGCTTTGGTTTCATTCTTTGGGCTATCTTGGCTTCACATCTTTTCCTAACGAACCTTGTCCTACACTTGTTTGAATGGTACACTTTTTCTGGATCATACGTTTCAAATATGATGCCACAGGAGCAGGTTCTGACGAGAATTTTACTGCTTAATCTTTCGAAGTTTTCCATATCGTTCTATCCAACAAACTCAAAGAAAACAATTGCCCGTTTTCTTGTAATTATCTGGAACTTGCCTTACGCTTACCTGCGTTGTACTTCTCTATGCTTCAATCAAGATACTTAACGATAACGTCATTTTTTTCATGGCAAGTGTTGCCACAAGGACACCTTGGACGTCAAGCGTCATTCAAGTTTTTGCAGATTGCCTATTTGCTTTAATTTATCTTAATTACCTTATTATAGTGTTTGGCTACCGGTGGGATGCTAAAGACTTTAAGCGAATCCCTAGCAATACCGCAGAAATACTTTCTGCTTATCATCAAACGAGTCGACGGAGACCTAACCCAAAAGCCAAAGGCTCCTTGTTCAACTTTGACTTTGCACTTCGAATTTGAGCCTAATTATTGCGCGTAGAGTTATTGGTTTTTACTTCAAGAAGACCTCTTTTTTCAAATGAACGCAATTTGAAATCAGTAATTGCAATTCATAATTGACTTATAATAAACTCAGTCATTTAATTTGGGGCATGGCTAATTCAAATCCTCAATCAGAATGGAATGGTTATAGACGCATCTGATTTGGTTTCTTCGAATAAAAATAGCAGTATTCGAGTTTTACATGTTGACGATGATCCGAACATATTGGAAATCTCAAAACAGATTATGATGGATATTGATGCCTGCTTTGAGTTCGACAGCGCATGCTGTGTGGATGAAGCCTTCAAGAAACTATCGATTATTCACTACGATGTTGTGATTTCTGATTATGAAATGCCCCAAAAAGACGGTCTCCAATTCCTAACAGAGTTGCGAAAGCAGAACAATAGTATTCCTTTCGTTTTGTTCACTGGAAAAGGCAGGGAAGAAGTAGCCATAAAAGCATTAAACCTTGGTGCTAGCGGATACTTCAACAAACAAGGTTCACCTGAAACAGTCTATGGCGAATTAGCATACGGTCTGAAAGCCGCCGTAGCGCGCTATAATACTGAGTTAGCGTTGATTGAGTCGCAGAGTTCTATGCGTTCAATTGTTGACAGTACATCGGATATGATATGGTCTGTCAGTTGCGATGACTTTGCTCTTCTTGATTTTAATCGAAGTTTTGAAGAATATTTTTTGAATGAGAATGAGCTTGCAGTTAAGGTTGGTATGCGACCTGAGAATCTGTTTTCAACATCGGAATTTGAGGAATGGCGCGAGTTCTATAAGCGGGCATTAAACGACGGCCCTTACTCAACGACGTACAAAATGAACGTGTGTAACCGTGTCTTCCAGCTAAGTTTCAACGTTATTAGACAAGAAGAAAAAATATTCGGAATATCGGTGTTTGGAAAAGACATAACTGAGCAAATGCAAACGGAGAAGTTGCTGCTGGAAAACGAAAACAGGCTGCGAAAAGCTCAAGCAATTGCGCATGTAGGAAATTGGGAGTTAGATTTGCAAACCCAGAAAATGTGGGCATCTGAAGAAGCATTTAAGATCTATGGAGTTGAACGTTCAAACGATTCTTTGTCTTTAGCGTTAGCGCAGCAATTTGTTTTGCCTGAGTATCGCCCCAACTTGAATCTTGCTCTGCAAGAATTGCTCCTGAGTAATAAAAAGTATGATGTGGAATTCAAAATTAGACGTCCCGATAACGGGCAAGAACGATTCATTCATTCCGTGGCGGAACTGGTCTTTGATCAAAATAAAGCTCCGATAAAGGTAAAGTGTGTTATTCAGGACATAAGTGAACGCAAGAAATTTGAACAAGCATTAATTGAAAGCGAGGAAAATTATAAGAACTTAATCAATGGAATGGATGAATCTGCTTGGGTTGTTGATTTTGACGGAAACTTTTTAGAAGTTAACAACGCCGCTGTTGAAATGTTAGAATATTCTAAGGAAGAGTTGCAATCGTTGGGGATTAAAGGGATTGATAACTATTTAGCCCCAGAGCAAGTAAAAGTTATCATGGGCCGCGTGGTTTCCGTTGGCACGCAGATTTTTGAGACAGTGCATACTGCCAAAGATGGAAAGAAAATTCCAGTTGAGATCAGTTCCAGTCTCATAAATTATCAGGGAAAACAAGCAATCTTGGCAATCGCCAGAAACATTACAGAACGCAAAAAAGCTGAGCAGTCCCTAATGGAAAATGAAGAAAAGTTCCGGACTCTCGCAGAGCAATCGCCCAACATGATCTTCATAAATCATAACAACAGAGTGGCATATGCCAACAAGAAATGTGAAGAAATAACTGGATACAGCCGAGAGGAATTGTGTTCTCCTGACTTTAATTTTCTTTCTCTTAACCCGCCGGAATACTCTGATACAGTTAAGTTAGCTTATGGTAAGCACATGAATGGCGAAAATGTTCCTCCTTATGAGTACGTGCTTATTACACGAAATGGCAAGAGACTTAATGCACTAATCAACACTGCTCTTATAGAATTCAATGGCGATAAGGCTATACTGGGAATAGTAACTGATATCACTGAACTCAAGAAAACACAAGAGACAATGAGAAAAAGTGAGGAGAGGTATCGAGAACTTGCCAACTTTTTGCCAGTAATTGTTTTTGAGACGGATCTAACTGGAAAGATTACCTTCTTTAATACTCGAGCTTTCGAGTTAACGGGCGTCACACCGGAAGACGTTGAAAAAGGCTCAGACATTGTCTCGTTCGTTTCGCCCCAAGAAAGAGAAAGGGCAGTGGAAAATATGAAGAAGTCGATTGTTGGAGAAGAGCACGGTGCAAATGAGTATAACCTCGTCAGAAAAAATGGCACTACTTATCCTGTTCTCGTAAGAACGAATCCAATTATTTCTGAAAATAAAGTAATAGGGATTAGAGGACTGGTCATAGATATTACAGAACGCAAGAAAGCTGAAACGGATTTGAAAGAAAGCCGTGATAAACTCGAATTGATGAATGAGAAGCTGCGTGTCGTGGGAAGCTTGTCTAGACATGATGTTCGTAACAAGCTTTCAGCCGTGAATGGTTATACGTATTTGCTTAAGAAGAAGCATAGGGATCAGGCTGATATTCTTGAGAGTTTGGGTAAGATTGAGCAGGTTGTTGCTGATTCGGCTAAGATTTTTGAGTTCGCCAAAATGTATGAGCAACTTGGTGTTGAAGAGTTAGCTTATGTTGATGTGGGTAAGGTGGTGGATGATGCCGTGGTTCTTTTCCCAGGCTTAACCATCAAGGTGGTCAATGACTGCCACGGCATAAGCGTGCTGGCTGATTCATTTCTAAGGCAGATGTTCTACAATTTTGTTGATAACACAAGAAAATACGGCGAAAAAGCCACCACCATTAAAGTTTATTGTGAGAAGGATGACTCCGGTGGGTTGCGGCTGATTTATGAAGATGACGGTGAAGGCATATCGACTGAGAACAAAAGCAAGCTCTTCAAAGAGGGGTTCAGCACTGGCGGCAGCACTGGCTTCGGCTTGTTTTTCATTAGGAAGATGATGGATGTGTACGGTTGGTCGATAACAGAAGAGGGAGAACCAGGCAGAGGGGCAAAATTCATCCTAACCATTCCCGATCATTGACTTCAACTTCCTTAATTCTTCTTTTTTGATTCAATTCTTTAACAATTTATAACCGACTCGAAAGCAATCCCGAGGCAGTCTGAAAGTACTAAGTTACTTGTTAGAGTTAGATGGGGATATTGTTACCATTTTGTCTGTAAAAGTCAAAATTTTGTTTCTGCTGACTTTAACATTGTGGTCAGACCTTTATCAGTTATTTGACCTGTCGATTGTTGATGTAATTATCTTACCTGAATCCAAAAAGAACCTCCAATTCTTTCAACTCCCTGCATCCTTGCGTCATTCCAAAGAGGATTCAATATTTTATTTAGCTCCGCATCCTCGCTAATGAATAAGCCAGGAAAGACAATATTGAATTTGTTATTTTCTGATAAGATATGAACCGCGAGTAAATATTGTTCAGAATAGTATCGTTCTCTCCATTCTGGAATATAATCATAAGGCAGAAAAATATCGTGAAATTCTACAAAAACACCATTTTTTAGCCGTGGTAAAACTTCCAAGAAAACAACAGTGACATCTGAATTTGTAAAACAACGGTGCGAGCCATCAACAAAAAGAAAATCACCGGCTTCTAATTCGTCAAATAGACTTAAATCCATATCCTCGAGAGGTTGACGAATTACAGTGTCACAAATTAAATCAATACCAGCCCGAGGATGGGGGTCAATAGAGGTTATTTTCGTTTGTAAACTATGGTCAATTATAGCTCTCCTTGCGAATTGTGTCGAGTAACCTGAGCCAATTTCTATTAGTCTTTTAGGATTGTTTAAACAAAGAAGCGAATAAAGTGTTACTGCGTCCAATCCTGTAAAAAATTCGTTGACCCAAGACGGGTCTTTTGTGTTATTCTCATTTTTCAATGGAATGTTGAGAAAATTCTCTTCAAACCTCAAGAAATTTCCCAAGGTATTTTTGTATGCATTCCTATTCCTGTTAATTATTTCATAGAGTTTAAGATGAGGAGGTTTCCCATATCCATATCGAGGTGTTGGGTTGACAGGAAAATCCAATAAGATTGGTTGATTGCCTGTTATTTTTTTTACAGCACTTAGTAGGAATTGTGGGACACGCGCTCTCTTTAACATTCTTTGAATAGTGTAACTCATTAATTTCCAACTTTCTACACTTAATTGAATGTTTTTCTTTAAAAAACTTTGGCTGGTTATTATTTCTTACTTGCATTTTGAACTATAGTCTTCCAATATGTTTTAAAGAATTTTGATTGTTTGGACAACCCTGTTAAGATGCTTCCTTAGAAATGTCATCTTAAAGCAAATATAGAATTTTTCCACCTTTGGCCCAGTTTCCAATCGCTTAAAGCATTTAGCAAAATTCTGTTGGTAGCTATAGCATTTAAGCCTTAAATGGTTGTGAGCAAAGACAAATAAAAAAGTGAGCTATTTTTTAGGCATTCTTTTCCTGAAAAATTCAATGGATAGTAAAATTACTGACCCAAAAAGTGGCAGAATTATCCAAGTTGGAAACTCTGGAATTGAAGACTTTACGGTGAATACAATTGATATTTGGTGCGTGCTGAATTGGATTATGTACCATGCGTAGTAGTTGTTGCTGTCTTGCGTGTA
>Ga0335078_10006488_pt1 | contig 17309 bp, 14 predicted proteins | sample Lox_Sample_32_FD_206711 | JGI IMG/M metagenome (GOLD analysis project Ga0335078, IMG submission 206711) | Soil microbial communities from Loxahatchee National Wildlife Refuge, Florida, United States - Lox_Sample_3.2 | ecosystem: Environmental > Terrestrial > Soil > Wetlands | place: USA... | reverse complement strand
TCACCCATCGCGTGACGGACAAGGAGCGCTTCTTTCTGAAGGAAGCCGCCAGCGCCGCGCACACCTACGGCAAGATTCTGGTGGCCGCCGAGGGCATGACCAGTATCGGGCCGCAATGGGAGGAAACGCCGGCGAGTCTCCAGCCGGCATTCGACCAAGCCGTGACGGAAGGCATGAATCGCCTGGTCTGGCACACCTTCACTTCATCGCCGAAAGAGATGGGACTGCCGGGCCAGGAATATTTCGCCGGCACCCATCTCAATCCCAACGTCACCTGGTGGCGGCAGGCCGGACCTTTCCTGGACTATCTCAATCGCGTGCAGTTCCTGATGCAGCAGGGCTTGCCGGTGGCCGACGTCCTCTATTACTACGGCGACCACGTGCCCAATTTCGTGCAGCTCAAGGCAGCGGACCCGGCGAAAGTTTTGCCCGGTTACGACTACGACGCCGCCGACGAGTTCGTCTTGACGCATCGCCTGGCGGCTGGTCCCGGCGAGGTTTTCCTTCCCGAAGGCGTCACGTACCGGCTGCTGGTTCTGCCCAACCGGCCATCGATTTCGCCGGCGGCGGTCCGCGCCATCCGCAAGCTCGTGGCGGACGGCGCGGCGGTGCTGGGCCCGAAGCCACAGCGCCCGACCGGGCTGGGTGGCGACGATGAACTCCGCGCGCTCGCCGCGGAACTCTGGGGCGATTGCGGCGCCAACGGCGTAACCGAACATCGCTTCGGCAAGGGAACCGTGTACTGCGGCCAAACGGCGCGCGAGGTATTGGCTCAACTCCAGATACCCCCGGACTTCGAGGGTGCGGGGCTCGATTACGTACATCGGCGGTGGGGAGCCGCGGACATCTATTTCGTGCGCAACACGCAGCCGGCGGCGGTAACGGTGGACGCCATTTTGCGGGTCTCCGGCAAGACGCCGGAAGCGTGGTCGCCCGAGAGTGGGCGGACGGAGCCGCTTCCGGTCTACACGGCAACCGGCGACGGAAGGACGAAGGTCCGGTTGCAGTTGCCTCCGCACGGCAGCACGATCGTGGTTCTGAGGCGGACGCCGGGCAGGCATCTGACCCAGGTCTCCTGGAGCGGCGGCGACCCTTCGGTGACGGTCCTGCCGAATGGCACGGCCACCCTGGAATCCTGCACGCCCGGCCAATACAGCGCCAAACTGGACGACGGGAGCACGCTGACCGCGGACATCCGCGAGATTGCGCCGCCGCTCGCATTGTCCGGCACCTGGAAAGTGGAATTCACCCCCGGCTGGGGCGCGCCGTCCGAGGTCTCGTTCGACAGGCTCGCATCCTGGACGGAAAGCGCGATTCCGGGCATCCGCTATTATTCCGGAACGGCCCGCTACTCGACGCGATTTCAATTGCCGGACGGCCGGGAGCCGCCGCAACCACTGTATCTGGACTTGGGCGATGTGCGCGAGATCGCCACGGTGCGCCTGAACGGCCGGGAGTTGGGCACGCTTTGGAAAAAGCCGTTCCGCTTGCCGCTGGGGGACGCCGCCAAGGCGGGGCAGAATGACCTCGTGGTGGAGGTCACGAATCTTTGGCCGAATCGTCTCATCGGAGATGAGCTGCTGCCGCCGGAGAAGCGGCTCACGCGCACGAACATCACCAAGTTCCACGCGGGTTCGCCCCTGCTGCCCTCGGGCTTGCTCGGGCCGGTCGCCATCGCGGCGCCGGCGGTAGTCCAGATGACGGCGGCGCGTTGACGCGGCAGCCGCTTGCGACGACACGAATGAGTCCATAGCGGTATACAAGAGCTTATTTTCCTGTTAATTTCTTAATGATGCGCTTACATGGCTTACGCGCGGCTACGCTACTGTTCGCTAGCGTCGCGCTGGCCCAGGACCTGGACCTACAAATCGAACTCATGGGCCCGATTGGCACCAAAATCAGTCATAAAGGCGATCGGGTTTACGGCCGGATTCGCACTCCCGATTCACTCAAGGGCGATACCGTGGAAGGCACCGTTGCAGAGGTGCACTCGGGCGGCAAGTTGCGCGGCAACTCCGTCCTCAATTTCAGCTTCGAAACCATTACGCACGCCGGGCAGAGTGTTCCGATCAATACGCAGATCAAGGCCCTCCGCAACTCTAAGGGCCAGGAAGATGTCGATGACGAAGGGCGCGTGATCCGCAAGGGCGGCGGTAATACCGGAAAAGCCGCTGCCGGAACGGCGGCCGGCGGGCTGATCGGCGGAATCGCGGGAGGATGGAAAGGCGCGGCGGTGGGAGCCGGAGCCGGAGCGGCGGCTTCGATTGCGGTGATCGAAATCGCGGCCGATTCGCCGGAGATCCGCTTCAACCCCGGCGCGGTGGTGATTGTCAGCGCCCACTCGCGGAGCGGTCCGGATCTGGTCAGCCTGGCGGGCGGCAGCGCGCCGCCGGCCCCCGGCTCAACTGCAACCAACATTCCGGCACCGGCGGCAAATGCTCCGGCTCCGGCCGGCAATTCGCCCGCGGCTCCCGCGGCGGCGGGCGGCGCCGCCACTGGTGGCCAACCGGACTTTACCGCGCTCAAGGACGATTTCATCCCCGGCGAGAAGGTGATCCTCTATGACGATTTCACCGACATGGCGCCGGACGAGGCGCCGCCCCATTGGAAAGTTCGGGGCAACGCCGTGACCCTGATGGCCTCCGGCGCGCTGCGCCAACTCAACGTCGGCAACCGGACCAGGCTCACACCGGGAATCAAGACCTATCCGAAGAACTTCACGCTGGAGCAGGATATGAAGTTCGACGACAAAGGCTGCGAATTCTCCTGGTACTTCTTCAGTCCGCAGGATCACAACAATCCGGCGCTCGAAGTGCACGGCGGCACCGATCACAACCAGATCCGATTCTGGGCCAAGACCGCACAGGAGGGCTTGGTGGATACCTCCATGGAGATTGACTGGCACGCGCCGCTGCGGCACGCCATCTGGCTGCAAAACGGCCGCCTGCGGCTCTACTATAACGGCAAGAAGGTGGGCGACTTCAATCAACTCGAACTGCCGGCTTTCGACTACGCCTACATGCTGGTGAACGATTTCGCGGAGGGCCCCTTGGGTTTCACCCGCGTGCGGTTGGCGGAATCGACACCCGATTTCAGCAAGACGATCCTGGCGGACGGCAAGTACGTCACGCATGGCATCCTCTTCGATACCGGCAGCGACCGGATCAAGCCGGAATCGGCGCCGGTCATCAAACAAATCGCGGCCGGATTGCAGATGAACCCGGCCCTGGCGCTGCGGATTGAAGGGCACACTGATTCGACGGGCGATGCGGCCATGAACCTGGATCTTTCCAAGCGGCGCGCTGCCGCCGTCAAGCAGGTGCTGGTCTCGGAATTCCAGATCGAGGATTCGCGCCTGACAACGGACGGGTTCGGAGCGTCGAAGCCGCTGGATTCGAACGACACGCCGCAGGGTCGCGCCCAGAACCGGCGAGTGGAATTCGTCCGGCAGTGAGGCTCGCGATCGCGGCTCAGGTGGGCGCTCGGCTGCTGGCGTTGTGGTCGCGGGCGGATAATGAAATCAGCCTCTCCGGGCAACCCTCTCATGCCGATAGCCCCTGAGAAATCGAATTTTGCGCCGCCTCCGTTCGAGCAGCGCCTGCGATGGGTGATTTTGAGCACATTTGCCGCCCTCCTGGCGTTGATACTGATTTCCGGAACGGCCGCCACGCGCACGCTTCGCGAGATGCACCGCGAGGAGCAAGACGCGCGCCATGCCCTCACCGAACGGGCGCAAACGCTGTCGAAGCTGTACGTCTCCATCGAGGTCTATAACGAGGATATCGGGCGCTATCTGGGCCAGCCGCCCGAAAAGCCCGATCCGGAGATGCGCCGGCAACTGGACCGTCTCACCTCCGAAATCGACTCCGAATTAAACGGCTATCCGCGGCAACGCAAGCCGGAGGAAGCCGCTCTGCTCAGCTTCATGGAGCAACTGTACCGCCGTCATCTCGACTTGTACGAATCGGCAGCCGGCGCGCCGGTCCCGCCCGGCGCGCGCGGACAGATTCTCACGATGCGGGCGCAGTTGATCGATGGATCGGGCCAACTCAACGCCTGGAACGGCCGCCAGCTTCGCTCGAGCGACGAAACGCTGGTGGCGCAGTTTTCGCGGCTCGAAGCGAGTCTCACCGGGTCGCTCTCGATCGCGCTGGGCGCCGGGCTTTTGCTGGTAATTGCCAGCATGGCGTATATTCTGCGGCTCGAGCGGCAGACGCGCCATCGCTACCGGGAACTGGCGCAGAGCCGTTCCGAGCTGGAGCAGCTTTCTTCGCGGCTGGTGGACGCGCAGGAGGAGGAACGGCGTTCGATTTCGCGCGAACTGCACGACGAAGTGGGGCAATCGCTGGGCGCGCTGCTGGTGGACATTGGCCGGCTGGCGAGCAATCTGCCGGCCGACGGTTCCGAAATTCGCGACCGCCTCGATCGCATGAAGTCGCTTACCGAGCGGACTGTCGGAACGGTCCGCGATATCGCGCTGCTGCTGCGGCCATCCATGCTTGACGATCTCGGACTGGTGGCGGCGCTGGAGTGGCAAGGACGGGAGGTGTCGCGGCGGAGCGAGATGGAAGTCGCGGTGGAATCGGCGAACGTCTCCGACGACCTTCCCGACGAGTACAAGATCTGCGTCTACCGCCTGGTGCAGGAAGCGCTTACTAACGCCGTCCGCCACGCGCGGGCGCGCAACGCCAAGGTCCGCGTTACCGGCGGCGCGCGCGCTATCGATATCGAAGTTACCGACGACGGGCGCGGTTTCGACCCGGAGCGCACGCGAGGCCTCGGGATTCTGGGGATGGAGGAACGCGTCAAGCGGCTGGGCGGCGTTCTCACCGTAAAGTCCACTCCCGGCCACGGCACCGTGGTGAAAGCGGAACTCCCCTTGCCGGTGCCGGCCGGAAGTCCCGCATGAAACAACTTCGCGTGCTGTTGGCCGACGATCACACGTTGATCCGCGCCGGCCTGCGCCTGGTGATCGACCGGGAGCCCGAGTTCACGGTGGTTGGAGAAGCGCCGGATGGCCGCGAGGCCGTGGCGCTGGCGCAGTCGCTCGCCCCGGATATCGTGGTTATGGACGTGGGAATGCCGGGGCTGAACGGAATCGAGGCGTGCCGGCAGATTCGCGAGAGCATGCCGGCGGTCGAGGTGGTGATGCTCAGCATGCACTCCGACGAGGGATACGTGCTGCGCGCGTTGAAGGCCGGCGCGCGCGCCTATCTGCTGAAGGATTCCGCGGAAGCCGATCTGGCGCGGGCCATTCGCGCCGCGTCGGAGGGGAAGTCGTTCTTCAGCCCCGCCGTGGGGAAGGTGCTGCTGGAGGATTACATGCGCACGCTCGCGCGGACGGGGGGCGAAGATTCGTATGAACTGTTATCGCCGCGGGAGCGCGAAATTCTGCAACTGGTGGCTGAGGGGAAGTCGAGCAAGCAGATCGCGAACCTGCTGAATCTGAGCGTCCACACGGTGGAGACGCACCGCGCCAGAGTGATGCAGAAGCTCAATTTGCGCGGCATTCCGGAACTCATTCTGTACGCCGTCCGCAAAGGGATCATCTCCTGATCTGCGTTACACTGAAAGGCAAGCGGATCCTCATCATGAAAGTTATTTTCCTTATTGCCGTGCTGTGTGCGCCGGTTGGCTGGGCGCAATCCGCGGCGCCGGCCGCGCCCAAACCCGAACCCGTGATCGTCACCTTCGAAGACGGCAGCACGATGACACAGGCCGAACTGGCGGCGTTGATTCCCACGCTGCCGGCGAACTATCAGACGATGGCGGAGCAGAACCCGCAGCATTTCCTCACCGTGTACGCGAAATTCAAGAAGCTGGCGGCGATGGCGGAGAGCCAGAAGCTCGGGGATAAAGCGCCTTACAGGCAGGGAGTGGACTTCTGGGTTGCCGCCGGCCTGGCGCAAGCGGAATTCCTGGAGGTCACCAACGGGTTTACCATCACGCCCGAGGAAATCGAGAAGTTTTACAACGAACACAAAGAGCCTTACCGGCGCATCAAAGTGAGTGGGATCAAGATCGCGTTCGGTGCGCCCGCCAGCGACACCGACTCCGCGCCCGCGAACGCCAGCCGCGTTCCCAAGAAAGTGCTGACCGAGGAAGAAGCGCGAGCCAAAGCCGAAAAACTGGTAAACGAGATCCGCGCCGGCGCGGATTTTGCCAAACTGGTGCAACTCGAGTCCGACGACGAGACCAGCAAGGCCAAGGGTGGCGATCTCGGCGTGTGGAAGATGACCGACAATGTGCCGAACGATCTGCGCGCCGCGGTCCTGAGTTTGCAGGAGGGCCAGGTCAGCGAACCGGTCCGCCAGTCGGGCGGGTTCTACATCATGCACGCCGACGCCGTGACGTACGCCCCTTTGGACGAAGTGAAGGACATGATTTTCGAGCAAGTGAAGCAGGAAAAAGCGCGGCAGTGGCTGGACGAGCTCGACAAGAACACCAAGGTGGAGTTTCCCAAGAACGATCCGGCTCCGTCCGCCCAGCCGGATAGCAAAAAGTAGACGGACCGCGTTTACTGCGCCAGCACCTGGATGCGGATGGCTTCGTTGGTGGGCATCACGCGCAGAGAGTAGACCCCCGAAGCTGGCGACTTGCCCGCAGTCAGGGTAAGGACTGCCTTCTCGCCCCTGCCGACGTCGGTGCGATCCAGTTTGGCGTCCACCCCAGCCAGGGGAAATCCATATTCGAGCGAGATGGGGCCATCGGAACCGTTGGCAATGGTGATCTTCTCGCTGCCGCCGGCCGGCAATTTCACCTCCGTCTTATCCGCGTGAACTTTCCCGAACACGAACGCCGGGTCCTTGGGCAGATTCGGGAGGCCGGCCTGAGGCACCGGGGGGGCCGTGCCGGCATTGGCCGGCGGCACGGGTACCGGCACACTCTGTAGACCACTGGGATTACGAATCTTGTCCGGATTCTCGTAGACGTACCAGTTGCCGTCCTGGAGTTTCCACAAGGTGGGGACGGTGACGGTCACGTCGCCGGGCGGAAAGCCCGCCATGACGATGGGTTCGACGCAGCGCGTCCATACCTTGGCGTGGGTGAAATGGTCGGAGAACTCGACCTTTAGAACCTCGTATTTGCGGATCTCGGGTTTCGCCCCGGCATAGTAGTAGTCCTTCGTGTCTTCGGCGACGTAGGCCTCGGCCTGGCGGTATTTTTGCTGCACCATCAGCGTGTAAAACTCATTGGCGCGGGCGGTTACGGTCTGTTCCAACCCGGCGGGAGGTTTCTCGGCCGGAGGAGCCTCGGTTTGAGCGAACGCCATCGTGCCCGCGATGGCCAACAGGACAATGCGATCCATTCTTTTCATTATAGGGTTGCTGACGGAAATCGGGCAGCCGGTAAGGTTGGCTACAGTTATCACCGCATGGCGCCGATATTCCACTCGAGACCGGGGAAATGATCTCGATTCAACGGAACATGACCGAACTGGAGAAAGCCGATCAAATGCGGACGAAGCTGCTCGATTGCTATATCGCGGCTATCAACAACATTGCGCATTATGCGGTCGAAGTGGACGCCGCCATCACCGCTCCGCATCGCCAATACCTGGCGAATCTCGCCGCTGAACTGGCGGATGCCACTCCCGCGGCCGTGTCGGAAAGCCGCTCCACATTGCGGGGCCTGGTGCGCGATTATCGCGACAAAGCCGCGCATTATCTGGCGGGGCTGCGGAATCAAATGAGTTCCACGGCGCAAGCGTTACGGCAAATGGTGGAAGGCCTGTCACAATACGACGAAGAGCACAGTGACAAGCTGAGGGCCGCGCTGCTGAGCCTGCGCGAGGCCGCCGAATCCCCCGAAGGAACCGCGGTGGGCACGCTAGTCAAGGCGGCCGCCAATGCCATCGAGCACAGCCTGGAAGAGATGCGCAAGCAGCATAAGTTCACCATCGCGCAACTGCAAACCGAAATGCACCTGCTGCATGGCCGGATCGATACGCTCGAAGCCGCGGCTGCTACCGACGAAGCCAGCAAGATGTCCAGCCGGCGGTTCCTCGCCGAGTACCTGGCGGTTACGCCGGTGGAAAGCTCGTATTTCCTGATCCTGAGGATGCGGGGGCTGGGGGAGGCAAGAGCCCGGTTCGGAGCCGCGGTTGCGGATGAAGTAGTGGGCACGTTTGGACGGCGCCTGCGCAATACAGTTCCAAAAGACGCCGTCATCGGGCGTTGGAGCGAGCAGGACTTTCTGGCCATCGTCCCGGCGGCGTTAAAACCGGCCGACGACAATCTGGTCAAAAGGTTCGCCGAGCACCTTTCGATGCCATATGCGTGCATGATCGGCGGCAAGGTGGTGCGCGTCCCGATTACGGTGAGCGCGGAATCCCTGGCCTTTACCGCTGGGACTCCGTCCGATCGAATACAGGCCCGGGTGGTGGAAGCTTTCCAGGAATAGCCGGCCAAAGTGCGATAATTCGAAGAGGATTCGCGTGTCCCTCTTCGTCAACACATTTTTCGAGGTACGGTTGCAGGATCTCTTGAATCTCGCGGCGCGCGTGCAACAGGCTTTCGGCGCGGCGGGCATCGAGTATCGCGTTGTGGGGGGCCTGGCGGCGTATCTCTATGTGGAAGAAGCGGAGCCCGACGCCGGCCGGCTTACCAAAGACATCGATATTCTGGTGCGCCGCGAAGATTTGCCGAGGATCGCGGAGGCGGTGGAAAGCGTCGGCTTGGAGTATCGGCATGCGGCGGGCGTGGATATGCTGGTGCAAAAGGGGCAGCCAAAGGCACGGCGCGCCGTGCACATGCTGATCGCAGGCGAAAAGGTGCGGCCGGAATATTCGGAGGCCGCAGCCAAGCTCGAAGGGGGCCGTACGATTCAAGATATTCCGGTAGTGCCTGTGGCCGATCTGGTTAAGATGAAACTTACAAGTTTCCGTGCTGCCGATGAGGCTCACATCAACGACCTCGATCTGCAAGGACTGATCACGCCCGGGATCGAAGCCGGTCTTTCCCCGCTGCTCCGCGAGCGGTTGGCGCAGGCCCGCACGCGCAATCGCTAACCCCGCAGCGCGCCTTCCGCGATCAGATTCTCCAGCGCAGCGATATCGCGATAGTACGGCCGGTCGCCTGCCAGCGGCGGCGATACGCTGCGAATGCGCTCGCGCAGTTCCTCAATCCGCGGACTCGATCTGAGCGGGGCCAGCAGATCCAGCGCCCGTGCCGCGGCCAGCGCCTCGATGGCGAGCACCGCCCGCGCGTTCCGCACTACCCGTTGCAGCTTCACGGCCGACGTCATCCCCATGCTGACGAAATCTTCTTTGTTCCCGCTGGTGGTGATCGATCCCGTGGACGCCGGGTGCGCCAATACGCGATTTTCTCCCACCAGGCTCGCCGCCGTAACCTGCGCCATCATCAGCCCCGATTCCAGCCCCGGATGGCCAGCGAGGAATGGCGGCAACTGCTCGTTGAGCGCCGGGTTGACCAGCCGGTCCACGCGGCGCTCGGATAGCCCCGAGAGCGCGCACAACGCCACCGCCAGAAAATCGAGTTGGAACGCCAAAGGCTCGCCGTGGAAATTGCCGCCGGACAGGATCTCGCCGTCGAAGACCAGGGGATTGTCGGTAGCCGAGTTCAGTTCAATTTCGAAAACGGCGGAAGCCGCAGCCAACGTGTCGCGCACGGCGCCATGGACCTGCGGCGCGCAGCGTAGGGAATAGGCGTCCTGCACGCGCCGGCAGGTGATATGCGATTGGCGGATCTCGCTTCCCTCGAGCAGGCGGCGCAGGCGCGCGGCGCTGGCGATTTGCCCGGCGTGCGGGCGCGCGGCGTGGATCCGCTCGTCGAAGGCCCGCGGCGTACCGCGCAGCGCGTCGAGCGTCATGGCGCAGACGACATCGGCGGTGTCGGCGAGCAACTGCGCGGCTTCCAGTTCCAGGCAGCCGATGGCCAGCATCGCCTGCGTGCCGTTAATCAGGCTGATGCCTTCCTTGGCGGCGAGCGTCAACGGTTCGATTCCGGCACGGCGAAGCGCGTCGCCCGCGGGCATCGCGCTGCCTTCGAATTCCGCCTCGCCTTCGCCGATGAGCGCCAGCGCCATGTGGGCCAGCGGCGCGAGGTCGCCCGATGCGCCCACGCTGCCTTGCGAAGGCACCACGGGAGTGACGCCGCGGTTGAGAAGCGCGCAGATGCGCTCGGCTACCAACGGCCGGATTCCGGAGAATCCTTTGGCCAGCACGTTGGCGCGAATCAGCATCATGGCGCGCACCACTTCGCGCGCGAGCGGCTCGCCCACGCCCACCGCATGCGAGCGGATGACGTTGCGCTGCAAATGCTCGAGGTCGGCGGCGGGAATGCGCACGTCGGCCAGGAGACCGACGCCGGTATTCACCGCGTAGATCGGAGCGTCGCCGGCGGCCAGACGTTCCACCAGCGCGCGCGAGGCTTCCATCTGCGCGTAGGCCGCCGGGGCGAGCGAGACTTCGGCGTTGCGGGCGCGCGCCGCCGCACAGGTGCCGGCGGGAGTGAGATGGTTGCCGTCGAGTGCGAGGGTCACGGTCTCAAGCGTGGCGTTTCTGGCGGGCGGAGATCAGCTCTTCGATGTTGACCAGGTCCGTCGGATAGTCGCCGGTGTAGCAGGCGTAGCAGTATTCGTGCTTCTCGTCGTCGCCCACGGCTCTGCGCAGCGAGGCGAGGGACAAAAATCCGAGCGAATCGGCCTCCACGAAGCGGCGGATCTCTTCGACGCTGTGGTTGGAAGCGATCAGCTCGCTGGTAGTGGGCGTGTCGACGCCGTAAAAACAAGGCGATTTCGTGGGCGGGCAGGAGATGCGCAGATGCACTTCGCGCGCGCCGGCCTGGCGGACCATGCGCACGATTTTCCGGCTGGTGGTGCCGCGCACGATGGAATCGTCCACCAGCACCACGCGCTTGCCCAGCAGCAGGAACGGCACGGGATTGAGCTTGAGCTTCACGCCGAAATCGCGAATGGCCTGCGAAGGCTCGATGAAGGTGCGGCCCACGTAGTGATTGCGGATGAGCGCCTGGCGGAACGGCAGCCCGCTTTCGGACGAATATCCGATGGCGGCGGGGACGCCGGAATCGGGCACCGGGACTACTAGATCGGCATCGGCGGGACACTCGCGCGCCAGCAGCATTCCCAGATTCTCGCGCGATTCCTCCACGGGACGGCCGAAAACCAGCGAATCGGGCCGCGCGAAATACACATGCTCGAAAACGCACTGCGAGAGCGGCTTTTTGGGCGCCCAAAACTCGCGCGTCATGCCTTCCGGCCCGACGATGACCATTTCGCCCGGCTGCACATCGTGCAGGTACACGGCGCCAATGAGGTCGAACGCGCAGGTCTCGGAGGCGAACACGTAGCATTTGCGCCCACCCGAAAACTCCATCTCGCCGACCGCCAGCGGGCGGAATCCGTGCGGGTCGCGCGCCACAATGATGCGGTCCTGTGCCAGAAACACCAGCGAGAAGGCGCCTTCCAGTTGCAGCAGCGCATCGCGCAGCGCGGCGGACAGCGTCCGCTCGGACGAATGCGCCACCAGGTGGAGAATCACTTCGGTATCGCTGGACGCCTGGAAGATCGCGCCGTGGCGTCCCAGTTCGGCGCGCAGTTCGCCGGCGTTGGTGATGTTGCCGTTGTGCGCCACCGCTACCTGGCCCTTATTGCACACCACTGAAAACGGCTGGGCGTTGAGCAGCACGGTATCGCCGGCCGTGGAATAACGCGTGTGGCCGATGGCCAGTTCGCCGGGCAGGCCGGCCAGCACGGGCTTGGTGAAAATGTCGGCCACGTGGCCCATGGACTTGTGAATATGGATTTCGCCGCCGCCGTAGGTGCAGATGCCGGCGCTTTCCTGGCCGCGATGCTGCTGCGCATACAGGCCCAGGTACGCCAGGTTGGATGCTTCCGGGTGGCCATAGATGGCTACCACGCCGCATTCGTCGTGGAATTTATCGAACATAGGATTCGAAGGCCTGCATGTACGCTGTCTTCAACGCCGCGATTTCCCAGGCTCCCAGCGTGATGGTGCGCTGCCGGATCTCGAGCCCCTTCTCGATTGTAACCCCGATAATCGGAGCCTCGATCTCGTATTTATCGGCGATGGCCGCCACTTTATTGGGATGGTCTGTCGAAATCAGGATGCGCGAAGGTCCTTCGTGATACGCCAGCATCTCCGGACGCAGGTCGGAATCGAGTTCGATCAACGCGCCGACGGCATTCGGTCCGAAACAGCACTCCGCCAGCGCCACGGCCAGCCCGCCATCGCTCAAATCGTGCGCCGATTCCACCAGGCCGTCGGCAATCATCTTGCGAATAGCGTATTGCACGCGCTGCTCGTATTCCATGTCGAGCGCGGGCGGCAATCCCCAAAGCTCCTGGATGAATTCCTTGGCGTATTGCGTGCCGCCGAAACGCGTGTCGTCGCACTCGCCGATGCCGCCGAGCAGGATCACCTTGCGCCCGGCGTTTTTGAACGGGATGGTTACCGGCTCGCCGGTTTTGAGCGTGCCGACGATGCCGAGCACGGGCGTGGGATAAATCCCCTCGCCGAGGGTTTCGTTGTACAGGCTGACATTTCCGCCGGTAATCGGCGTATCGAAGAAACTGCACGCCTCGGCGATTCCTTCGATAGCCGCGACCAGTTGCGCCATGATCTCCGGCCGCTCCGGATTGCCGAAATTCAGGCAGTTGGTGGCCGCCACCGGGCGGGCGCCCACGGTGGAGAGATTGCGGCAGCACTCAGCCACGGCGAGCTTCGCGCCCTCGCGCGGCGAAAGGAAGCAGTAGCGCCCGTTGCCATCGAGCGACATGGCGATGGACGTGCCGGTTTCCTTGATGCGCAGGATGGCGGCGTCCGAGCGCTCCGGTCCGGCCACGGTATTGGTGCGCACCTGGTGGTCGTATTGCTCCCAGATCCAGCGCTTGGCGCAGATGTCGGGCGCCGCGAGCATGGCGGGCAGCGTGCGCTGCAATTTCGTCGCGGGATAATCCGGAATCAGGCCGCCGCGCGGCGGCACGGTATACGATCGGCTGTAGAGCGGCGCTTCGTCGGCGAGTTCGCGGTTGGGAATCTCGGCGACGACCTCGCCGTGGTGGCGCACGCGCAGTTTGCCATCCCCCGTAACCGCGCCGATTTCGACCGCCTCCAGCCCCCACTTGCGGAACACGCGGAAAACTTCTTCTTCGCGGCCCTTATCGGCCACCAGCAGCATGCGCTCCTGCGATTCCGAGAGCATGATCTCGTACGGCGTCATGCCGGTTTCGCGCTGCGGCACGCGATCGAGCTCGATTTCGATGCCGACCTCGCCGCGGCTGCCCATTTCGCACGTGGAGCAGGTGAGCCCGGCCGCGCCCATATCCTGAATTCCCACCACCGCGCCCGTGTGCATCGCCTCCAGGCAGGCTTCGAGCAGCAACTTCTCCATGAACGGATCGCCCACTTGCACGTTGGGCCGCTTCTGCTTGGATTCCTCGGTGAACTCGGCGCTGGCCATCGACGCGCCGTGGATGCCGTCGCGCCCGGTGCGCGCGCCCACATAAATCACCGGGTTTCCCACGCCCGCCGCTTTGGCGTAGAAGACGTCTTCCTTCCGGCAAATGCCCAGCGCGAAAACGTTCACCAGCGGATTGCCGTCGTAGCAGGGTTCGAATATGGTTTCGCCGCCGACGGTCGGCACGCCGAAACAATTGCCGTAATGCGCGATGCCGCTCACCACGCCGCCCAGAATGCGGCGGTTGCGCGCTCCGTTGACGTTGTCGTCCAAGCGGCCGAAGCGCAGCGAATCGAGCACGGCGATGGGGCGCGCGCCCATGGTGAAGATGTCGCGCAGGATGCCGCCCACGCCGGTCGCCGCCCCCTGGAAGGGCTCGATGAAGCTGGGATGGTTGTGCGATTCGATCTTGAACGCGGCTACATATCCGCCGCCAATATCGATGACGCCGGCGTTTTCGCCCGGCCCCTGCACCACCAGCCGTCCGCGCGTGGGCAGCTTCTTCAGATGCACGCGCGAACTTTTGTACGAGCAGTGCTCGCTCCACATCACGCTGAAAATGCCCAGTTCCGTGTAGCTCGGGTCGCGCCCCAGGATATCGACGATCTTGGAGTATTCGGAAGGCGTGAGCTGGTGTTGCGCGATCAGTTCGGGAGTGAGGGTGGTCATGCTTTTACCACCGCGTGGAGCACCGATTGGAAGACGGTCAGTCCATCCGCCGAGCCCATCAGGGGATCGCTCGCGCGTTCCGGGTGCGGCATCATGCCCATCACGTTGCGCTCGCGATTGAGGATGCCGGCGATGTCGTTGAGCGAGCCGTTGGGATTCGCCAGGTAGCGGAAGAGCACGCGATCTTCGGCCTCCAGTTCATCCAGCGTCCGCTGGTCGGCGAAATAGCAGCCTTCGCCGTGCGCGATGGGCACGCGCAGCACCTGCCCTTTGTGCGCGGCGTTGGTGAACGCCGAGTTGGTGGTCTGGGTATGCAGGCGGACTTCCCGGCAGATGAATTTCAGGCCGCGATTGCGGATCAGCGCGCCGGGAAGCATGCCCGCTTCCACCAGGATCTGGAAACCGTTGCAGATTCCCATTACCAGTCCGCCCGCGGCGGCGAACTGCCTCACCGCGCCCATCACCGGCGAGAACTTGGCGATGGCGCCGCAGCGCAGGTAATCGCCATAGGCGAACCCTCCGGGGAGGATGACGGCGTCCACGTCACCGAGCGAGTGCGAATCGTGCCAGATGAACTCGGCCTTTTGCCCCAGATTGTGACTGACGGCGTAAAACGCGTCGTGGTCGCAATTGCTTCCAGGAAAAACAATAACGCCAAATTTCATGAGTTTGAGGTGGGGGACTAAGGTTCATTCTAGCAGAGGGGGCGGCATCCAGGCCTTGAACGGACGCGAGTTTTGCAGACGCCGGCAGGCCGCTAACCGTGTACCCTGGATCGGTGGAATTGGTTCCCCGGGGGAGGCGTGGCTCAGCCAAGGGCGATCACCCGCGGTCTGTCTCCAGCGGCGCTCTCCAGTCTCCGGTCGAAGGTGACCAGAGCGGCGTTATTCGCGGCCGCGAGTCTCACCAGATACGCGTCCGTCACCTGCCGATGGCCGAGCAACTTCGCAAACGCATCGCGCCAGTCTTCGGAGGCCGGCGCCGGGAGAGAATCCAGGTAGATGTGCGCTGAATCGGCGACCAGGCGCGCCAGTAAGGCAGTAGCTTCCTGCGGGCTCTTGGCCGTGGCAACCGCCGCTGGATTGGAAGAGAGCTGAATGAAACCGAGTTGCGTCAGCGCGCACGTTGCCCAACGGTTCCGGCGGGACAGCGCCGCGATCGCTGCCGCGTGGAATTGGTGATTGGGCCAGGCGATCGCAAGCAGGACGTTGACGTCCAGCAGGAGCAGGTTAGAAGAGGCCTTCTTCATCGATCACCCGCTGGATCCTGGAGGCAGGGATCACGGGAGCATCCGGGGGAACGTCGAACACCGGGAAACGGCGCGTGGAGCGCCGAGACGGCACGTCCGCCGGTTTCAGTCCGCGGCGTGCCAGCGTCGAGAGCACCTTGCCGAGGCGCTCGCCAGAGGTGCGGGAGAGGTGCATGGCCGCCTGGTAGACGTCGTCGTCCACTGTGATGGTTGTTCTCACCACTTCCAGCTTGATACAGCGATGCGCCGATGTCAAACGAATCGCCAGCATGGTTTGAAATGAGACGCTTGTTCAGCGCCGATAATCCGCGTGGCGGAAGGCAGTTGTCGGCGAGGTGCTCCGCTACGGAATCAGGCTCGGCGCGGCCGGACTGGCGATGGGTCTGATGTCCGCGTTTCTGCTGCGCCGGCACCTTGCCAGCCTGGTCTTCAACGTAAGCCCGTCCGATCCCCTGATCTACGCCGGGGTAGCCGCGCTGATGATCGCCGGCGCGCTGGCGGCATGTTACATCCCGGCGCGCCGCGCCAGCCGCGTCGATCCATTGATCGCACTGAGGTGGGAGTGACCATGCAGACTTGTGCAAGGATCATTTAATCTCCGCCGTGCGCGAGGTCGGTCCAGCAATCCGACCTGGCGCTCGAGATACGCCGCGCGCAGAGATCCGGCTTCCCGAATTCCGTACCATCCAGTTCCCTTCGCATCGGTTGCAGCCGTCCAGGTTCACGTATAAAAAGGGCGGCGGCTGGCGGACCGTGAGGCGGGCCGTGCGGTCTCAGAGTGGTACTTGGCGCGGCTGGCGCGCGAGGAGGAACTGCCTCAGACCGCCGCCTCTGTGGCGCTCTCCAGTTCCGCCACGGGCATTTCCTCCACCGCGCCACTCCAGTTCCGGCGCTCGACGATGGTTTCGGGCTCGTACGTCGCGCCGGCGCGCAGCCGGCGCTCTTCGCGCCGCGCCGACCACCACAGCACCGGTCCGAGCAGATTCGTCACTATGCGGCTGGCGAATCCGAACTCGCGTCCGATGTGCCGGCGCAACTCGTGAATGCGGACGCTGATTTGCGGATTCGCCGCGCGCAGGTGGCGTTCCATGGCCCATAGCGCCGCGGCGTAGCCGTCGCGCAGCGATCGCGCTTCCCACGCGAAGCGGGAGCGCACGCGAAGGTCGGGGTCGTTCTTATATCGCAGCCAGCCATTCAGGGAAGTGCGGCAAATGCGATAAATGCTCGGCCCGTTGCGCTCGAAGTCGCGCCGGAAGGCGGCATCCAGAAACTGCTTGGATTCTTCCCGCGAGATCGCGGCGTGCCGGAAATTGAATCGATACTGGCCGTGAATATCGGCCAGGTCGACACCATGCAGCATTTTGCCCTGCCGGCTCATCTCCGCGTAGAGCGGGGTTCCCGGCACCGGCGTGTAGAGCATGAACTGGTGGAAATCGGTATCGTGCGCCACCGCGTGCTCGATTTCACCGGCGATGTTCTCCGGAGTGTGGTGTTCGAGTCCGATGATGGTCGAACCCAACAGCTTGATGCCGTGCTGGCGCAATTCGCGCGTTAGCTTCAAGGTATCGGCGCCCTGCAACTTGAGATAGGACGAGCGCGGCGACTCCAGCCCCATCCAGACCCAGGAGACGCCCAACTCCACCAGTTCCCGCATGGAATACTGGCGGATTGCGTTGGCGGACGAAAAGACGTACAGCGACCATGCCTTGCCGTTCGACTTCATGCACGCCAGCAGTTCCATGGCGCGCCGCTTATGAAGCAGGAAATTCTCGTCCATCATGAAGAACGAACGCACGCCCAGGCGCGATTCCATCGCCGCCATCACGCCGAACAATTCCTCGCCGGTGTCATAGAAATTCACATAGCGGCCCTTGCCGCCGAAAAACGCCGACGTGGTGCAGAAGTTGCAACCCATCGGGCAGCCCACCGAC
>Ga0335078_10006487_pt1 | contig 17311 bp, 11 predicted proteins | sample Lox_Sample_32_FD_206711 | JGI IMG/M metagenome (GOLD analysis project Ga0335078, IMG submission 206711) | Soil microbial communities from Loxahatchee National Wildlife Refuge, Florida, United States - Lox_Sample_3.2 | ecosystem: Environmental > Terrestrial > Soil > Wetlands | place: USA... | reverse complement strand
GAAAGAAACACGTTGCGGTCTGCGACACCCAGCCCATCACGGCCGAAGGCCTCAGAACTTTGATAGCCGCCAGCCCCGACCTCGAATTTCACAAGTCGCTCGAGTCGCTTTCCGCAGCCACCAAGTGCATCCACCTGGAATCCCCCGATGTAGTCATCCTGGACAAGGGATTCGGCATGCGGGCCGTACTCGACTGGATACACGAGCTGAAACTCAAAGAAGCCTCGCCCTCTGTTGTCGTCTGGGGGGTATCCATGACGGAAGCCGAAGCGCTACGCCTTTTGCAAGCAGGTGCGCGTGGGATCGTCCGAAAGACCGCCGAACTTGCCACTCTCATGGTCTGCCTGGGGAGCGTCGCCGCCGGCAAAACCTGGATGGAAGACTCGGTCTTCCGCGAATCCTCCCGGCAGGCGGAAGGCTATCCTCGCTCCGATCTGACCGCGCGGGAACAACAGGTCCTGGAGCTAGTCGAGCAGGGCTTCAAAAACAAGGAAATCGCCCTGGAACTGGGCATTCGCCCGGGAACAGTGAAGATTCACTTGAAGCACATCTTTGAAAAGACGGGCGTTCGCGGACGTTACGGTCTCGCCATCAGCGGGCTCAGAGATAAAAACGTAGTTTCGCTAGTTTCGTGAACTAGCTCTCAACAAGCAAGTTCTGTCCAGCAAGCGCCTCGCGAAAGCCGTACACCGCGAGTGCCAGCACGACAGACGCGGTGAAAACGATCTCACCCGTATACCACACAGAGAGATCCGGGCTCAATGGAAAGAAACCGATGAAGGTTGTGGTGAACAGCGCCACCACCATCGCAAGAAGCCCGCAGCGCATCACTGTCATCACCATGACCGCAAAGAACAAGAGATTGACAGGCCATCCGATCAGGCGATTCGGTTCGTTCAGCGCAATTATTCCCGCCAACGCGAAGGTGACAATCCCCGCTGCCAGCCACTGCTTGCGCAGCACAGTTCTTGCGAGAAAAATCAGGAACAGAATACCGAGGCCTTTGTAAAGAGCATCATCGATCAGGAACAACGCTTCGCCCACCATGGTCCGGCCGCCCGACAGCACCGCCTGCCGTATCCCGATGTGCAGGGCCGCGTTGATGGGCGAGAGAGCATAAAGCAAGCCGCCCGTCGATTGGATCAGCGTCAGGACGATTCCCATTGCTGTTCCCACCAGCAGATCCCGCCCGACTAGCGGATCCCTGGTTCCGCCAGCCAGCAGCCGGCTCCACGAAATTAAAGTTTGGGGCCAGCTTCGCCTCACAAACGGCTCGAACGAAAGATATGTTACCGCCACTGAAATGCCGCCGATCAAAGCTCGCATCGTGGCCATGAAGAACAAATCGGCCTCCTTCACAGATGGCACGTGGGTGCCCCCGATGGCCCAAGCGGCGATCCCAATCACGATGCAAAACGAACCCAACCGCACCGCCCCGCGCGTATCGCTGCGGCCCATCTTAAAGTTGTAGCGCGCAAACGGCAGCGATCCAATCATCACGATCAACTGAAGAATGATGTACACTACTTCGCCCGGGGGCTTCGCATCGCCGCTGGCTTGAACCGGTGTCGACGGCTTCAGCCACGGCCCGGCGATCTGAAAATACACGGGCTTCCCCTGAAACGCCGCCGCTTCAATGCGCAATGGGATTTCCGGAGCCTCCGAAAACGTTCCGATCCATGCCGCGTGCGTGTCGCTATCCACCGGAGACGTCCACTTTGGGTCGGTAGGATGAAAGCGAGTCATGTCGAGCCCGGCCAGCCGAAACAAGATCTGCCAATCGGGCCAGCCGGCCGAGCCCACCGAATCGGTCAGCGCCGGGGGAACCGCGGAAAGAAACAACAAACGCCCCTGCGGGTCTAGGAACACCGTACGCATCCCGGGAACGTCCGGCGAGGGATCGTCCTGACCGGTTCGAATCACGTCGCTCACTTCATGCGGCGCCAAGAACCCCGGACTCGTTCGATACCAGAACCGCACCACGGCCGGGCGTCCCGATGCCAACCGCGTCCATGGATTTCCCGGCAGCCGTACCAGGTAGCGCAACGGATCCATCCGGTATCCAAACCCGTACGCCTGCGAAACCGGCCGATCCGTGTAGCCAAGCTGCGCCAGCATGTCCCGCGCCTTGGACGCCAAAACTTCCGGCGACAGATCGAACGGGATGCGCATGATCAACTCGGTCCGCTGATGGCAAAAAGCCACCAAAAGCAATCCAGCGATCACCACCGCGAGCCATGCGACCGCGCGTCGCGGCTTCAACCCGGCATTCGTCCCCGCCGCAGCGACCATCTCGGGCGACGGCGTCTCACCAGCCGCCAGCGCCGCCGCCAAAGGGTCGCCTCCCGGCAGCGCACCGAGGACGGCGAGGGCCGATGCAGGACGCTTGCGCGGATCAGGATCGAGGCAGCGTAGGATCACGCTCTCCACGGCCGGATCGATGTCCTTCACAATGGTCCGCGGCCCCGGCGGAAAGCCTTCCTCCTCCAGGCGCATCAGCTCCGCGCGCGATGACGCGTTAAACGGACGCTTACCGGTGAACATCTCGTACAGGACCACGCCCAACGCGTAGATATCGCTCTGCACTGAGACTTCTTTGCCCGAAAGTTGCTCCGGCGCCATGTAGCCGGGCGTCCCGTTGCGCGCCTCCATGCCTTCGATCTGGCCCACCACGCCGGCCAAACCAAAATCGGTGATCAGGACGTGCCCGCGCCCGTCGATCATGACGTTGGCCGGCTTCAGATCGCGATGCAGCACGCCTTTGTCATGCGCGGCCGCGAGCCCAGCGCACAATTTCCGGGCGATCTCGACGGCTTTGTCGGCCGGCACACGCCCGATGCGGCGCAGCAGCGAGTGCAAATCCTCGCCGTCCACGTACTCCATGGACAAATATGGAAAGCCTTCCACTTCGCCCAGATCGTAAACGCGGCAGACGTTCGGATGCGCCACTTGCCGCGCGATGCGAATCTCGTTGTGAAAGCGCGCCAGCGCCTTGGGATCCTGCGCCATTTCGTCCGGCAGAAACTTCAGCGCGACGGGCTGCCCGAGCGTGAGGTCCGTTGCGCGGTAGACTTCGCCCATGCCGCCGGCGCCGAGCAGGCTGACGATGCGATAGCGATCCCCCAGCAGCGTTCCGGGAACGAAGCGGCCGTCTTCAGAGGAATCGGACGAAGGCCGGCTGTGGCGCGTTGCCGCCGCCGTTCGCGAATAGCTCCCAGCCTCGGTCGCGATCAGCGAGGCAGGCGACCTGGCATCCAGCCGCGCCCCACACTGCCCGCAGAAGCGCGTCGAATCCGGATTCTCGGCGGAGCAGCGGGCGCACTGGGCCATAAACTAAGAAGCTATCCTAGCATCGCATGCGGCACATCATGCCGAACAGTCAAACTTACGATCACCGTCACCGCAAGGTTCAAACAAAGCGCCAGAAAACCCGCACTCCAGCCGAACAGCGGATCGTGATTCGTGAGCATGAGTACAGTCACCGCCGTCACTCCAGCTACCAAACCCGCAAAAACGCCCGCCATCCGAGCGCGTCCCCAAAACAAACCGAGCACGACACCTGGGAAAAACTGCGTCACGCCCGCGTACCCCAGCAGGAGAAGCGACACTAGCGTCGTGGAGCTGTAGATCGACAAGTACAGACTCACCAGACTCAGCACCAGCACCATCGCACGCGCGAGCTTTGCGACTTGATCGTCGCTCATCGCCGGCGCGAAAATCGGCCGATAAATATTCTTCGCGCACAGCGTTGCCGCGCTCAGCACGAAAATCGCGGCGGGAACCATCGCCGTCAGCGCTCCCGCCCCGCCGATCACGCCTAAAAACCACGGTGGAAAACTCTGGCGCACGATGGTCAAGAGCGACAGGTCGCCGTTCGCCAGTCCAGGCAAAACCAGCACAGCCGTGAAACCGACGAAGAACACGAACGCCAGCGTGATGGTGTAAATCGGCATCACCACCGCATTGCGCCGCAACGTGTCGGCGCTCTTCGCGCTGAAGGTCGCCACGAAGCTATGCGGCCACATATACAGACCGAACGACGTGAGCAAGACCGTCGACACAAACCAGGTATGACCTAAGTCATGCGTTGCGCCGGGCATGGTCAGGTGCGCAGGATGCGCCCGGGCCAGCGCCGAAAACATTAGGCCAATACCGCCGTAATGGATGTACGGAATGCCGATCCCAATGGCGATTGCCGCAAACAGCATGAGCGCATCTTTCAAAATGCTGACCCATGCCACCGCACGCACACCGCTCACGAAGACAAACGCAGCGATCGTGGCTACCGAGATCACCATCGCGGCCGTCCGGCCGATCCCATCGAAGCTGGCAAGCGACACGATAATTCCAAGCCCTGTGACCTGAAGCTGAAAGTATGGCAGCAGGAAAGCCACTCCTACCGCCGAAACGAGGATCGCGAGATATTTGTTGCCGTAACGAAGACTGAAAAAATCAGACTGTGTCTGAAGCCCGTGCTTGCGACCGAGCTCCCATAGCGGCGGCACGATAAAGAACGACACAACGTAACCCAGCGTGACGTACGCCATGATGTACAGCGTGGGACCGCCGCGCGAGTACGCCCATCCACTCGCGCCGAGAAACGAAAACGTGGTGTAGACCTCGCCCGCCATCAGCAGGTACATCAGCACCGGGCCGAAGCCGCGGCCGCCGACGGTCCACTGTTCCAGATCCATCTTGCGATGGACTCCGGCCAGGAACCCGATGCCCGCGCCAATGGCCACGATAGCGAAAATAGTGGCCAGCGCGACGACGCTGGGACTCATTTGCGGCGCATCTCCACGCGGTATGCCGCCCACAGACACAAAGTGGTCAGCGGCATCCAAGCGATTAGCCACGCCAGGTTGAACGGCACGCCGAAAATCATCGGCTCAATGCGATCCCACAGCCCCACCGAAAGACACATCGCGACGAACGGAATCGAAGCGAGAAGTAAAGCGACCAGCGACGGCCTTTTGACAGGCACAGCTTCAATCAGTATAGCGGGGTGGGAACATGGATCATCCCAGGGCGCATCAGGAAGTGTAGGGGCCGAAGCTGGCCGTCACTTCGTCGCTCTCATCAGCGTTTGAGAGGATGTGCACGGCGAAAGTCTCTCCGCCGGGTTCTACACGGATCACGATGTGTCCGGCGCGCGACTTCAGGTCGTCAGTCTTTTTATTGGCGATGCGATTCTCCTGCTTGACCAAGGTTGCGAAAACGTCGCGGTTCCCCGAGTAGATGGCTTTGGAGTAGAGGGTGTTCAGGACATTGACGGTCGGGTGTGCCGAGTCCCAGGTCGGGATGACAAAGACCTGCGGCTGCAGTGCGCGAACATACCGGTCGCCATTGGCATTGAAGTAGCCATGATGGTTTGCCACCGCGACACTGACCGGACCGCACACTTCGGCGGCGGGAGATTCGGAGTCGCGCCAAGGATCGCGGCCGTAGTTGGTGTCGTTGGTGAGATCGCCGCCGGTGTAGTAGCTGAACCTTCCATAGCGGAGACGAATGGCGCAGGAGCAGGGATTCTCCGCGGGGTAGTCCGCAGGCTTGAGAGTTGACACTTCCGGGAAGAGCTTTCTGGTGTGCTCGCCCGTGCCGGTCCAGACCTCGCCATTGCCAATCAAGTTGCGTATCTCAAAGCTGGGATACTCGGCCGATTTGTGCTGCAGGGCAAACTGGTCTTTGGAGCCGGGGCGAAAACGCTCGACTCTTTTGCCGGTCTTGATCTGCGCTTGAAGGAACGCGCGATAGTTCTTCTGGAAATCGACATCGGCAGGCACTGGATAGGTGTAGTCCGGCCATGCACGATCGACGAACCTCCGGATCGGGGCGATGGCGGCCACGTCGGAAACGCCGGTAAGACGGTAAGTGCCGTCCGATGAGAGTGGACCGTCCGGCGGAAGATAGCCGACGTGATCGCCGTGCAAATGCGTGAGCAGGAAAGTGTCAATGGATGTAAGTCCACTGGCGTCGAAGCGCCGCTTTGCATAGCGGCCGATCCACTCGCCGGGACGATGCTTACCTGAAGGAAGTGGATCGCTGAGATATGGCGTGGCGCCATAAATGGCACCCGCATCCACCATCATGGTGGTGCCGTCCGGCAGGATCAACAACGCACTGTTGCCGCGATTGGTAGCGATCTGGTGGATTTCAAGTATTCCTGGCTTCCATGCGGGGAGGGCTTTGAAAACGGGTGCCCCAGCGCGCAGAAGCTTCGCGGGAAGGCCTTCAAACGCGGCGAGAGCAAGCGAACCGAGTAGAAAGCGGCGACGGGGAAGCATGCGACATAGTATGACGCCGTTTTCAGTTCTTTCATACGTAGGCACCGATAAACGTTAGGATTCCATCGTGATTGCCCCGATGCGAATCGGCGGGCCGGAAGTTTTCTGGGCAGTTTCGACAGGGCCATTTCAACTAGGTCGCTGGCGTTTGCGGCGGATGACGTTTTGGCATGGGGATTCAATCGTAACTCCGCTGTTGGACCGCGCCACTACAACCCGGGATCGGCGTCGTTGGAGGAAGCAGCAGGTTACGATGGCTCCATTGTGCTCCAGGAATGAAGGTTCCAAGCGTAGCGTCCGCGGCGCGAGCGGCTTACCGAAAACGGCGTTCGAGTAGATTGGCAGGCCCACTCGACCGGCAGCGATACATCTCCTCGAATCAAGCCTTCAGGAAAATTCGCGTGCGAGAATGATTGCTTACTCTCAATCCGGGCTGGCTCAACACCGTGTCGCGGAGGTCAAGTACCGGAGAAAGCGAGAATCTCCATGGATCTACTTTGCTTCAAACAGGCTGCCGCGATGGTCACGGCCCTCTTCCTCATTCCGGCTTCCTTCGCGCAGGCACCAGCAGGTGACAAAGTCGATCTGGACGCCCTGGCCCAGATCAAGACCGAGGCCTTCCAGCACTCGCAAGTGATGGAAAACCTCTTTTGGATGTCCGAGGTGTATGGTCCGCGCGTCACCAACAGCCGCAATCACAAACTCGCCGCCGAATGGGCTATGAAGCAGATGCAGGAGTGGGGACTGAAGAACGTCCACCTGGAAAAGTGGCCCTTCGGGTATGGGTGGCAGATCAAACATTTCTACGCCGCGATGGAGTCTCCGGTCTATGCTGCCTTCACCGGGTTTCCGCTGGCATGGACGCCCGGGACGAACGGCCCCATCACGGTCGAGCCGGTCTGGGCGCCCATCCACTCGAAAGCAGATTTTGCGAAATATCACGGCAAGCTGAAGGGCAAGGCACTGCTGATGTTTGACCCTGCTCCACTCACGCTGCATACGCGAGCGGAGGCGCAGCCCTCCCCAACAGACGACGAAATTCTGGCACGCGGAGGCGAGCGCCGTGGCGGTGGCGGCGGGGGCGGAGCGGCAGCCGGGGCTGCACTCAATCGCGACCCCAGCGGGCGGGGACGCCCCGGTGAAGGCGAGTGGGAGTACACGCCGACTTCGCTTGCCCTGGCCAATGCGAAGAACGGCGTCCTGCGCAACCAAGTCAACGCTTTCCTGAAGGAAGAGGGTGTCGCCATTTCCATCACGCCGGGATACAACGGAGACGGCGGTACGATCTTTTCGACATATGGAGGCTCCGAGAATCCCAACGATCCAGTTCCGCCTCCGATCGTCGCCATTGGGGCAGAGCAGTATAACCGCCTGGTCCGCCTGGTGCAGCACGGTATCACGCCGAAGCTGAACTTTGATATCGCTGTCGATTATCAGAAGGACGACCAGAACGCATTCAATGTCATCGGCGAGATTCCTGGCACCACGAAACCGGACGAAGTGGTCATGCTCGGCGGTCACTTTGACAGTTGGCAGGGCGGCACCGGCGCGACGGACAACGGAACGGGATCCTCAGTGGCGATGGAGGCGGTGCGCATTCTGGCTTCTTTGCACAAGGCTGGGTTGATCAAACCAATGGCGCGTACGGTCCGCGTTGCCCTGTGGGGCGGCGAAGAAGAGGGCGTCTATGGCTCAACCGCCTACGTGCAGCAGCACTTCGCTCAACGCGCCACCATGCTGAAGACTCCCGAGTACGACAAACTCGACGTGTACTTCAACGACGACGGCGGCTCCGGCCGCTTCCGCGGAGTATCGGCGGGGGGAAGTGCGCAGATGGCGGCCATTTTCAAGTCCTGGATTGAGCCCATCAAGGACCAGCATATCGTTGCTGTTACTGGAGAACAGTTCCGGCCCACCACGAGCCCCGGTGGCACGGACTCGACCGCCTTTTCATGGATCGGTCTGAACGGCATCGGTTTCCAGCAGGATGGGTTGGAATACGGTACCCGCACCCACCACTCCAACGCGGACACCTATGATCGCGTGCAGAAGGCCGACGTGATGCAGAGTTCCATGATCGAAGCGTGGTTTGCGTACAACGCAGCCACCCGTGAAGAAATGCTCCCACGCATCCCAACCCCGGCGCCTGACCCCAATGCGAAGAGCCACGAGTAAGGCCTGTGCTCGCGAGGATACTATCCTGTCTGGCGTTGTTGAACGCCGCAGTAATGGTTGCGCAACCCGCATTCCTGCTGGGGACGGACTATAGCGAATGGCTTTACCCCAATGCTGACACGATGCAGATCGCTACCGATGGTTCCGGGGCGCTCTATATTCTATCGGTCATTTCGGGAAACTCTCCCAGTTCTCCGTCGACTTTCAGGGTGACCAAGCTCTCGGCGGACGGGAAGACAATTCTATGGGAGAACGATCTTGGATTTGCGACGGATCGAATGGCCGTGGATCCCTCCGGTGGCGTGTATGTGCTGTCGTCGATTTCCGGGCTTGCTCCGTTGGTGCCTCCCGCTCCATCTTTATTCGTTGCGAAATTGACCGCCGATGGGGGCGGCATCGCGTGGAAGACGCCGGTCCCCAATCTCCCTCAGTACGTGCCCGAGCCGGTTCTCGCAGTAGATTCGCAAGGCCGCGCCTATGTGGCCGGCGAATCCGACGCGTCGAATGTCGTTGGTGCTGTCGTTCGGCTAAAAGCCGAAGGCAGTGGGATCGACTACATCGCAAAAGTGGCGGGCTACCCGACGGCCATTGCGGTCGATGCGTCGGGCGGGGCGTTTGTGGCGGGATCGCCGGCATCGTATGGCGTCAGCAACACCTTTCTAGCGCGACTGGCGCCAGATGGTTCCGCCGGCTTTTACTCGACGCTGCCAGCGGCAATTTTCGGGATTGCCGTCGCCGTGGATCCGCAGGGGAATGCTGTCATTTACAGTGGCACCGGCAATGAAGGTGGAGTCTTGCAGCGCTTCGATTCCACAGGCGCGGTCACACTTTCGCGCCCCGGCCCCAAGAGCCTTTCTCCCACACTTGCGGTGGATACGGCCGGGAACATCTACGTCACGGGATCTACGCAGAGTTTGACACCGGTCAGAAACAGTCTGGCAACCTGCGGACTGGACCTGCTCAGCGTGTTTGCCCCCGACGGTTCGATACTCCAAACCACATATATCCCAGGTGGCCACAATTCCGGAGCGCTGATCGCCATAGGCGCCGATTCGAACGTCTTTGTGGTCGATCGAGCGCAGGCGGGCTTCACGCCCTCCGAGACCGGTCCGTTTCCTTCCGTCCCGCCCGCAACCCCAGGCGACGCGACGACGCCGTTCCTGTGGCGCCTCTCTCCCAACGCCAACGCGCAGACTTTTCCTCTCGCCTGTTTGGGAAATGCGGCGACTGACAACAGCAGCGCTGTAGCGATCGCGCCGGGAATGATGGTTAGCCTGTTCGGAAACGGGCTCGGCCCCGGGCAGGGGATCCAGACGCAGGCCACCCTCGAGAGTCCTTTCCCCACACAAGCCGGGAACGTCGAGGTGACCTTTGACGGCAAACTGGCGCCGCTGATCTGGGTTCAGGATGCTCAGATCAATGCGGTGGCGCCGTGGTCGCTCACACCCGGTCAAACCACGCAGGTCTGCGTTTCCTATCAGAACGTGAAGACGAATTGCCTGACTGTGCCGGTTGTGCAGACCTCGCCGGGGGTCTTCACGATCGATGGAGTTCATGCGGCGGCGGTAAATCAGGATGGAACCATCAACTCCGCGGATCATCCGGCGCCTGTGGGGTCCATTATTTCTGTGTGGGCGACGGGGCTGGGTCCGATCGATCCCGTCCAGGGAGATGGTACGTTGGTGGGGTTTCCGCTGCCCACAGATACAGCGCAGGTCGCCGTTCAGGCAATTGCAGTGGTTAGCCCTATTTTCGGTAGCGGGTATACGCTCGTCACGCCGTTCGCAGTGACGTATGCAGGGCCCGCGCCATACCTGGTGGCCGGGACAAGCCAGATCAACTTTCAAGTCGTCCAGTATGCAGGTACGATCTTCGCGGCAAGCAGCAACGGCTTCCAGATTTACGTCGCACAGTGATTCCGGCGCGCAGATAGTGTTCAACCTCGTCTCCGGGCAACGTCGACTGACGTATTCTGAACAACGTGGGAGGAACTTTTGCAGCATGGCAAAACTTGTCTACGGATTGAGCCAGTCCCTGGATGGTTACGTCGACCACATGAAGCTTGGGGCGCCTGCGCCCGCAGTCTTTCGTCACTTCATCGAGCTGGTGCGAGGCCTGACGGGCGTCATCTACGGTCGGCACCTGTACGAGACCATGCGTTATTGGGACGAAGACCTTCCTGATTGGGACGCGGAGGATCACGAGTTCGCAGCGGTGTGGCGGAGCCGGCCGAAGTGGGTGGTGTCGCGTTCACTCAAGTCGGTTGGCCTCAACGCCACGCTGGTCGCGGATGACTACGAGACGGTGATACGCAGGCTGAAGGCTGAGCTGCCTGGCGAGATTCAAGTTGGCGGAACAATCCTGGCGCAAAGCCTGACCGAGGCCGGTCTAATCGATGAGTATAGACTCTACCTCCGCCCCGTCGTACTTGGTAGTGGCAAGCCATTCTTCGCCGGCCCCCGGCCGCCGCTCCACCTGGTGTCCAGTGATTTAATCGCCGACGACCTGATTCGGTTGACGTACGTTCCGGTTTAATCGCGCGATTTTACCCGACGGGCTGCGCTCTGTTCAAGGACTGCAAGATGCGAAAAGGGTTTACGAGAAAACCACAACCGGACGAGCCCGCGGCACCACGCAAGAATTACATAACGCCGAGCGGGCTCGATCGCCTCAAAGATGAGCACCGGTTTTTGCTCACCAGGGAACGCCGCGCCGTGACGGAGGTGGTGGCGTGGGCTGCCAGCAACGGCGATCGCAGCGAAAACGCCGACTACCACTATGGCAAGCGGCGGCTGCGGCAGATCGATGCGCGGATCCGCTTTCTCGCGAAGCGAATCGAAGCCGCGGAAGTAGTGGACCCGGAAACGCCGAGAGCGGGGCAAGCGGCGGCGAGGGTATTCTTCGGAGCCACGGTGCGCTATGCCAATGCCGCGGGAGAGGAGCGGGTGGTGAGCATCGTGGGCACCGACGAAGTGGATCTCGACCGCAACCACATCAGTTGGGTGTCCCCTCTGGGGCGCGCGTTGATGAAGTCGGCGGCGGGCGACAGCGTAGCTCTCCAAGCACCGCGCGGTACAGAATACCTGACCGTGCTGGACGTGCGTTACGAGCGCATTTCCGTGGAACCGTTTCGTGAACCACCCGGCTCCGAGGCCTCGGCAAAGGGAAACCCTCGCAGGCGCCAATCCACCTGACGAGGTGAGCGGGACGCACACGAAAAATCAAGGCCGAGCAAGGACGACATCCAGGGAAGCCGCTTAGGCTGCTCAGAAACCAGTCGCGGAACTTGAACAATGGCGTTGCCATGCGCGGGCAGCGGCGCCCGTGTCGTAACCTAGAACCTTAAGCCCTATGCCCGAATCTCCCATCACTCCGCGCGCGCAGGATTTCGCCGCGTGGTATCAAGACGTCGTGCTCCAAGGCGACATGGCCGAGCCGGCCGAAATCGTCAAAGGCTGCATGGTGATTAAAGCCAACGGCTACGCGGTCTGGGAATTGCTCCAGCGCGAGCTCGACGACCGGTTCAAAGCCACCGGTCACCAGAACGTTTATTTCCCGCTGCTCATCCCGCAGAGTTTTCTGCAAAAAGAAGCTGAGCACGTAGAAGGATTTTCGCCCGAGCTCGCCGTGGTCACTATCGCGGGGGGAAAGGAGCTGGAAGAACCGTACGTGATCCGTCCCACGTCGGAAACCATCATCGGTCATTTCTTCGGAAAGTGGATCCAAAGTTATCGAGATCTGCCGATGCTGGTGAACCAGTGGGCCAACATCATCCGCTGGGAACTGCGTACCCGCATGTTCCTGCGCACCACGGAATTTCTTTGGCAGGAGGGACACACCGCGCATTCCTCCCACGAAGAAGCTGAGCAGGAAGTGCTGCGGATGCTGGGCGTGTATGCCGAAGTCGCCGAAGACGTGATGGCGATGCCGGTGATTAAGGGCGTGAAGACGCGCTCGGAAAAGTTCGCGGGCGCACTGCGCAGCTTCGCCATCGAAGCCATGATGCAGAACGGTCTCGCGCTGCAAGCCGGCACCAGCCACGACTTAGGCCAGAATTTCGGCAAAGCCTTCGACGTGAAATTTCAGAGCAAGGAAGGGCAGCTCGACTACGTCTGGCAGACCAGTTGGGGCGTGAGCACGCGGCTCATCGGCGGATTGATCATGAGCCACTCCGACGACAAGGGCCTGGTGCTTCCGCCCAAGCTTGCGCCGGTGAAAACGGTGCTGGTGCCTATCTATCGCAAGGACGAAGAGCGCGCCGCCGTGCTCGAAGCGGCCGAGCGAATCGCGAAAGAAACCGGTGCGAAAATCGACGCACGCGAAGGCCAATCTCCCGGTGCGAAATTCTTCCACTGGGAGCGGCGCGGTGTGCCAGTCGTGATCGAGCTCGGACCGCGCGATCTTGCGTCCGGCAACGCTGTCCTCAAGCGGCGCGACACCGGAACAAAAGAAGTGGTCCCACAGTCCGGCTTGGCCGATCGTGTCCGCGCGACGCTCGACCAGATGCAGAAGGACCTGCACGCATCGGCGAAGAAGCGCCTCAAGGAAAACACCGTGCTCGCGAACTCGATCGGCGAAGTCGAGTCCATCCTCAAAGAAGTCACCGCCGAAAAAGGCGGCGGCAAATTCGTCATGGCGCACATGAAGGACGATCCGGCCTGCGACGCGCGCATCAAAGAGTTCAAAGCCACCACTCGCTGCATCCCGCTAGTGGACGAATACGACGGGGCAGGGAAGTGCATCATAACGGGCGAGCCGGTGGACCGCCGGGTGGTGATTGCCAAGGCGTACTAGAGTCGGTATCCTTGCGATCGCGCTGATCGCGCACAGCTCCTGTAGCCTGACACACGATCGCCTCACCTTCCGCGTAAAGGTTTCCGACATCCGCCGCCAGTCCAACGCGCTCATCAAAAATAAACAACCCGACGATTCCGTCGAGATTACGCTGCCCGGCAAGCTCATGAGTCCGCCGACGCCAGTGAGCCTTATCCCGCGCGCGCAAGCCGAGTGGGGCACAACCGGCCGCGCCGCCGCGTCGATAGTTTCGGCCAACTCAGCCGGCGACGTCCCCTGGATCGTCGAGAACTACGTCCCCTCGGAACGCCTAGCGATCGCGAAGCAGCTCTCCGATCCAGCAGCCGCTGGGCGCATCCGCGATTACTACCGCAATCTCGGCAAAATCTCCATTACCGGCTGGACCGAAATCCGCGGCTTCACCGTCCTTTTCCTCCAAGGCGTAGACGAAGACGGCGACGCGACGCTGATTGCGATCGTGCTTTCGAAAACTTCCGACGGCTGGAAACAAACCGGCGCCATCGCGACCGACGACACCTTCGAACTGGTCTGGACCGCGCTCCATACCGGCGGAGTGCATTGAAGGGCCGTTGACAGCGCGGTTCCAATTGCGAGAGTCTCTATAGTTACAGGATCAAGGAGGATCTTTGATGCCACGTGGACGTCGGATGACGAGTTCTGCATTGAGCGTGATCGCGGTGAGCGGCATTGCCGCCGGGATATTGTTCGCCGCCAGCAGCGGTAAGACTCCCGATATAACTACACCCACCAACGACGCGCCGAATCCCTACAAGACTATCGAGCACTGGGCCAAGCTGCCAGATGGCCGCAAAATGGGCTCGACCAGCGCTATCGACATCGATAAAGATGGCGTTTCGGTCTGGGTCGCCGAGCGCTGCGGCGCCAACAGTTGTCTTGAAGCAGCGGTACCCGGCAGCACCGCTCCGCGCGCGGTCAAGAAGATGGACGTCATCTTCAAATTCGACACCAACGGAAACGTGCTGAAGAGCTTCGGCTCCGGCATGTTCGTCGCCCCGCACGGTATCTACGTCGACAAAGACGACAACGTCTGGGTTACCGATTATCAGGACAACGCACCGCCTCCTCCGGGCGGTCGTGGTCGCGGCGCAGGACGCGGCGCATTCCAACCGGGCAGCATGGATCCTCCCGGAACCGCCACCATCGGCAACCAGGTATACAAGTTCAGCCCGGACGGGAAACTGCTCATGACCATTGGCAAGCCCGGCGGCGCGGCAGTGCCCGAATGCTGCTACCAGCCCAACGACGTGATCGTCGCCAAGAACGGCGACATCTTCATCGCCGAAGGCCACGGCACGGGCAAGGACGTAGTTTTCAAGTTCGACAAAAATGGCAAGATGATCAAGTCCTGGGGTAAGTACGGCACCGGCCCCGGCGAATTCGATCAGCCGCACTCGCTGCAGTTCGATTCGAAAGGCCGCCTGTACGTCGCCGACCGCAACAACAATCGCATCCAGATTTTCGATCAGGACGGCAACTACATTTCCGAGTTGCATCAGTGGAGTCGCCCGAGCGGCATCTTCATCGACAAGCACGACAACCTCTATAGCGCCGATTCGGAGTCCGAATCGGTTTCGCAAAATCACAACGGATGGCACCGTGGCCTGCGCTGGGGCAGCCTCAAGGACGGTAAAATCGTCGGGTTCATCCCCGATCCGAACACGAAAACCCGCGAGGCCGACAAGTACACGGGCACCAGCGCCGCGGAGGGCGTCGCGGTGGATTCCAAAGGCAACATCTACGGCGCCGAAGTCGGCCCGCAGGACGTAAAGAAGTACGTGAAGCAGTAGAACCTAACCCCGAGTGCGCGGCGCACCAGAAAGCGCCTGCTTCAAATCGTGGCGCAGCGCCGCGCGCACACGTCGGCAATGACCTGAAGCAAGGTCGCTATTTGAATCGGTTTGGACACGTAACCGTCCATTCCCGCCGCCAGGCAGCGCGCCTGGTCACTGGCCAGCGCGTGTGCGGTCATCGCGACGATCGGAACTCTCGAATTCCGCTCTCCGCTCTCGCGTTCGCGGATCGCCCGCGTCGCCTCAAATCCATCCATTTCCGGCATTTGAACGTCCATCAGAATGACATCGAACATCGCGCTGGCGTTCGCAGCCACGGCGAGCGCGCCGTTCGGAACCACCGTGACTGTGTGGCCCTGTCGCTCGAGCAGCACTTGCGCAACTTTCTGATTGACGACGTTATCCTCCGCCAATAGAATCTTCAGCGGTTGCATAGCGGGCGCGGCCCCCGTCTCTTGGAGTGGCGCTGTCTTCAGACGATGCCCCAATGCCGCAACCATCCGTTGTCGCAACTCCGAAGGCCGCACCGGCTTGTAAATTGTTTCCGCATCCCGCGTCTGACCGCGGCGGCGATCTTGAGAAAGACCCAAGGGACTGAGCAAAATCACCAGCATCTTGCGATCCGGCCAGCGGCGCGCCACGGTATCCAGCATTTCGAAGCCGCCCATGCCAGGCATTTCGACATCCAGAAGGAGCAGAGCAAAACTTCGGGATCGAAGCAGCTCGATGGCCTCGGGCGCCGAAGCGGTCGTAGTCGGACGCATCTGCCACCCCTTGAGCAGGCCAGCCAGGATGTCCCGGCTGACCGCGTTGTCGTCCACAACCAGAACCTCGGCCCCCGGCATCCCCGAAAGTTCGGAGACCGGCGTCTCGAGCGTGGCTGGGTTGCGCTCCAGGAGCGTAGTGAAGTGAACCGTTGTGCCTCGGCCAGGCTCGCTCTCCAGCCAGATGCGGCCGCCCATCATCTCCACCAGGCGCTTCGAAATGGACAGCCCCAACCCGGTCCCGCCATATACACGCGTCGTGGAGCTATCGGCCTGCGCGAAATTCTCGAACACCAACTCCTGCTTTTCGGGCGCGATGCCGATACCGGTATCGCGCACCGAGAAGTGCAATTCCGAGGCCGCGTCCCCAGGCCGAACTTCGACCACTACTTCGCCGCGTTCAGTGAACTTGATCGCATTGCTCGCCAGATTCAGCAGGATCTGCCGCAAGCGTCCTTCATCGCCGATCCATTCATCCGGTACCGACGCGGCAGTATCGCAAGCCAATTCCAGTCCCTTTTCGTGCGCGCGCGGAGCAATGGTCCACAGCGCATCGATGACACTGTCGCGGAGCCGGAACGGCGCTGGCGCCAGTTCTAGTTTTCCCGCCTCGATCTTGGAGAGATCCAGGATGTCATTGATCACTGTGAGCAGCGCCAGGCCCGACCGCCGCGCTGTTTCGAGATATTGGCGATGTTCCGGGCTTCCTGGCGGAGTGTCCATCGCAATGTCGATCATGCCGATTACACCGTTCATCGGCGTCCGGATTTCGTGGCTCATGTTGGCCACGAACGCGCTCTTGGCCTCGCTGGCCAGTTGTGCTTCCTGAAACAGGCGATGGATCTCGCGATTCTGCTCCTCGACGCGGGCCTTTTCGGCCGTCACTTCGCAAGTCCGCTCGGCAACTTCGAACTCCAGCTCCTTCTTCTGCTTCAGAACCCTCCGCATGCGCCAGCGCCAAAGTTGCCAAAACAAGAGAGCCACTCCGAACGCCCAGCATGTGTATGCCGCCGGACTTTGCGACCAAGGCCGCGCGATTGAAAACTGAAACCGGGTCGGACTTGCAACCATTGCGCCGTCTGGCCCGCGCGCCAAAACTTCGAAGGTGTAGCTGCCCGCCGGAAGGCTCGCGTACCGGACCTCATGCTCCCGGGTGAGGATCCTGGCGCCATCCAGATTCCTCAGCCAGTATTCAAATTCGAGCGACTGCTCGTGGCGATAGCTGAGAGCCGCAAACCGCACTGTCAAAGACTGCCCCGCTTGCGCCACCATGTTCGCGCCCGGGAGCACGCGCCGTCCTCCCAGTTCGATGTTCGTAATCGCGACCGGAAGCGGCGCGAGGCCCGTCTCTGCCGGAGGCCTGAATCTCGACAGCCCGCGGCTGGTTCCAATCCAGACGTCGCCGTTTCCATCGGCGAAAAATGCGTTCGAAGCGGTGTCGTCCCACAGCAGGCCATCCTCG
>Ga0335078_10006486_pt1 | contig 17311 bp, 12 predicted proteins | sample Lox_Sample_32_FD_206711 | JGI IMG/M metagenome (GOLD analysis project Ga0335078, IMG submission 206711) | Soil microbial communities from Loxahatchee National Wildlife Refuge, Florida, United States - Lox_Sample_3.2 | ecosystem: Environmental > Terrestrial > Soil > Wetlands | place: USA... | reverse complement strand
AGATGGCAGAAGTTTTGAGGGTCACCCTTTAGGATTCGGAGTCCAAGGGCACAACTGCGGATACCGGCATCGCGACTTCTGGACCTGGACTCATGCATATTTCGCCCGCTCAGACGCGCCGCCGAGCACACTAGAGGCGCTGGTCTACGAAATGCCATTCGGGCTGGTCTTTCGAAAAGCGGTGCTCTGGCACGACGGAACGTCGCATGTGTTCTCCACGTTGCGTGAGACCCAAAGAGACCGAGACAACTTACGGTGGGATTTCTCCTGCCTCCGGCGAGATGGTCTCCGACTGGAGGTTGCGATTGACGGTGGCGGACTCTGCATCCATCGTCTGCCCTATGTGAGAACTGACTGCAAAGACCGCTTTGAAGTCAGGAACAACAGCCTAGCCAGGGCAGAGCTCCATTTGCAGCGGCGGGACGGGCATTCTGAAAGGTTAGCGACAACTACCGGTGCTGTGTTGGAGATGGCCGGGGGCGGTTGACCGCAGCCGGCTCGAAGGAACGAGCGAGCGCCAGCCGTTCGGCGACGATGGTGTACGCCAAAGGATTAAACGCCATTCCAATGTGAGTGCCCGGGACTTCAAAGTCAACTTCGGGATTCCTGGTCATGCAATAACGCCAGTCAACGATGCCATCCTGCCTGGTATAAATTGCGGTCTCCACCATCGAGTCCGGAACCTCGCGCTTCAAGGAGTCAATAAAATTGCATGTGCACCGCCCGGTGTAGCAGTCGGGCAGAACCCGCTGGCCATGTTCCTGCAGAATTCGCTGGCGAATGGCTTCGGTCGCGTGCAGAACAGTTCGACTGGTGACGGTGCCGCGAATAGGGGCAGCCAGCGTAATGACTGAAGCCACATCTTGCGGCCTCTGGCCCGCGACCGAGCGCGCGATGACACCACCCAAGCTATGACCCACCAGATGAATTCTCCGCCCGGTTTCGGCCAGAGCTTTCTTGATGGTCTCATTCAGATGGCGCTGGATCAGAAGATTGGGACATTCGGCGTTGATACCAATGCCGGAAAAATAAGGCCGGTATCCGATGCGGCCCAGCCAGGCGTGCAGCTCCATTAAATAAAGATCGGTGCCCAGGAAACCGGGGATAATGACCACTGCGGAGCCGTCGCCGCGTGGTACGCCGAAGCCATAATAGACAGGAGTGGCATGCAGCAGCAGAACCTCGGCCGCAAACAGCGCTTCTGTCCAGGGTGATATGTCGGATTGTAGATCGGTCCTGTGAGGGTGCTTCCGAGCCCTGACTTTAGATGAGCCTATATTTTTTTTATGCTTGGGCCGCAATTTCATCCTGGGTTCGTCCAACATTTTGCGCACATTTAACCTGACGCGCACAGCGGGCGGTAGGCTGCCCGCTGCAGATTATACCCTTCGCTTGCGTTTTTGGGTTGACCTTCGCTTTCCGCGCAGGGGCGTCGCCAGCCGGGCTTCCAGCTCCGCGACCCGCTTGCGCAGAGCATCCAGTTCCGGTTCAGCCTCAGCTCGCATCGCCGGTGGGCTCCCTTTGCCCAGAAACTGCTTCATCATGTCGACCGGGGACAGAATTGCAGACTCAACCTGGCCGAGCCGGCTCTGCACCGCATCCTGCACTTTCTGATAAGTATCAAAAGCAGATTTCAGGTACCACATGATGAACTCTTGCCGGACTTCGTCGGACGCGACAATAAGTTGGCGCAGCAGTTCGAGCGGCAGACCGGTCGGCTTGTCCTTGGCATCCTCGGTGATGATTTGAGTAAGGGTAACGCGGGTCAGATCCTGGCCCGTCTTGGCGTCGACAACCCGGACCTCCCGCCCTTGGCGAATGAATGCCGCAATATCGTCGAGATTCACGTACTGGCTGTTCGAGGAGTCGTACAGCCTGCGATTCCCATATTTCTTGATGAGTACCGGAGCCGGCTTCATCTCTTAAGCCCCTGATGCTGCTATGCACACCGTGCAAATATATCTTGACATGAATGCCACTAATTCGTATAGTTTAATCGATGCTGCACTGCAGCAATCTTGGAGGTGCCAAAATGGCAACAACGGTAAAGTCGGAGTCCTCCCGAATTCATCCCAAGGAGTCTTCCTTCGTTTCTCTTCTGTCGGGCTGGGCACAACAGGGAGTCCAGAGCTTCTTTGCGACACAGCGGATCCTCCTGGATCTGGCGATGCGGCAGAATGCAAGCCTGATGCACTCTTTGCGGCAACAACTGTCGGATCCCCATCATTCCCCGACCGCAATCCTGGGCGAAGTCACCGCCGAGGGTATGTCGAACTTTATTGAAGGACAAAAGATCCTGCTGGAGCTGGGGCAAAAGCAAAACGAGATCCTGATGACCGGCGTGAAGGAACGTGTCGGGGAGTGGCCGGCAGCCCAGGCGATCACGGACCTGCTGCGACGGAATGTGGAGACTTTCATCCACATGCAGCAGGAGTTCCTGAAGATTGCCAGCAAGCAAACTCACACCTGGGTGGAGGCGGCCAAGAGCGGAAAACCGTACGAAAGCGAGCATGTGGTCGAACTGGCCCGTGAGGCGATGGAGAATTTTGTCAAAGCCCAGAAACACTTCATGGACGTCATCGCCGAGGAGACAACCAAAGCCCTCGCCGGCAAGCATCCCAATGGTGTCAAGAAGGTCAAGAGGACAGAACTGTCGCAGCTGGCGCGTAAGGCTACGGAGTCGTTCATCGAGGCACAGAGACAGTTGGTTGATGTAGCCGGGAGACAGATGAACACCAATGTGAAAACTGCAGGCAAGACTCTGGAACTCTTGCGTCCATTTCCCTTTTTACCTTTGGCAGAATTGACGCGAGAGGGCGTGAAAAGCTACGTCGATGCCCAGAAGGCGCTGATGGATGTCATGGGGAAAGCGGAGGGCGAGCATAGGCGGGCACACAAAGTCGAGCGGCGGGCGAAACGGTCGCCAAAGAAGCAAGCGGCCGCGGCAGCCGCTGCCTAACCAGGGAACGACGGTGAAGTTACCGTCCCGAGCGTAGTGCAGCCCGCGCCAAGCGCGGGTTGGACGGAGTCGACGGACCCCGGCAGAAGCAAAATGCGCAAGCGCACCTAAAGGCGTCCTGGAACCGCCTGCTTCGCACGTGTCAACCAGCACGCAGAAGGATTGAGCGAGGCGGGCGCGGACGCCTGCGCATCCGGGGTCCTTCGATTCCACGAAGATCGCGCCTTGCGAGGTAGTTACCGCGCTCCGACGCAAGCCAACTCAACGTTAATCCAGCTTGGTGTGTAACGCTGGCAGACTCTCGCCAGCGGATACTCACTCCCGGTCGGGAGGGATGCATGAAGATTCCACTCACTCCCATTCGTTTCCTGCGATACGCGCGTGAACAGTTTTCCGACAAGGTCGGATTGGTGTGCGGCGAACAGCGATTTACCTATGACCAATTTGCAGAGCGCGCAGCGCGACTGGCGGGCGCGCTCATCGCCGCTGGGGCAAGACGTGACGATCGCATCGCTTTTCTCAGCACAAATTGTCATCGTCTGCTGGAAGCTTACTACGGAGTTCTGGAGGCCGGCTGCGTTCTCGTGCCGTTGAACATTCGCCTGGGTCCACAGGAACTCGCTTTTGTTCTGAATGACGCCGAGGCGCGATTCTTGTTTGTTGAGTCAGTATTCGTACCGCTCGTGGAATCATTCCGGACTACCGTCAATTCGATTGAGACCTTTTTCCTGTTAGATGGTCAACCGCAAGCGAGTTGGCTGGCGCCCAGAAACTATGACGATCTTCTCTCCGTATCTCCACCCTTTCGATGTGATTTCACCCAAGTTGATGAGGACTCGGTTGCCGAGATCTTCTACACCAGCGGCAGCAGCGATCGCCCGAAAGGCGTAATGCTCACCCATCGCAACGTATATCTGCACGCCTTGTCAGTCATCGCAGCAGGACAAACTTCTCCCAGCACGCTGGAAGAAATGTCGTGCAAGTCCGTGCTGCTGCACACCATTCCCCTCTTTCATGCGAATGGGTGGGGCACCGCCCACATCATCACGGTAGTTGGCGGTACTCACGTAATGATTCACCACTTCAATCCGGTGGAGGTGTTCGGTTTGATCGAACGCGAGCGCGTAAGCAGCTGTGCCCTAGTACCAACTATGGCCACGGCCCTGGTAAATTCACCGGCGAGAAAGAACTACGATCTGAGCAGCCTGCAGATCGTCAACATCGGAGGAGCCGCGTCATCACCTGCTTTGGTGAAAGAGGTTGAGGAGAAGCTCGGTTGCACCTGCATCTCTGGCTACGGCCTGACCGAGACTTGCCCCACTCTCGCCAAATCAGCGATAAAATCAGGGCTCCCATTAGAAGGGGAAGAGCGCTATGCGCGCCAAGCCATGACCGGGTTTGCCATTCCCGGAGTCGAACTGGGAGTGGTTGGCCCAAGCGGTGAGGAGGTGCCGCACGATGGCACCGTCATGGGCGAAATCGTAGCCAGAGGCGACGTCGTCATGGAGGGCTACTGGCGCCAGCCGGAGGCCACTACAGCCGCGATGCGGGGCGGTTGGTTCCACACCGGCGACGTAGCGATTGTGGATCAGCACAACTATGTTCGCATCGTTGACCGCAAGAAAGAGATCATCGTGAGCGGGGGCGAGAACATATCTTCCCTGGAAGTGGAAAAAGTGCTGCTCGCCCATCCGGATGTGTACGAGGCTGCGGTAATTCCCGTCCCTCACGAAGCCTGGGGTGAAGTACCGATGGCGCTCGTGGTCTTGAAGGTGGGGTCCCAAGCCCGGGAACGCGACATCCTGGATTTCTGCCGCTCGCGGCTGTCGCACTACAAGTGTCCTCGCATTCTGGAATTTGTCGAAAGCCTGCCCAAGACCGGAACCGGCAAAGTTTTGAAACGAGAGCTGCGGCAAAAGTATGGAGGTGCTCTAAAAAGCACCGTTACGTAGAGCTCAACAAGATTCAACCGAGGTGAGATATGGCCACATTTACTGCAGCACCTGCCATCAGGATTTCAGGCGGCAGTTTCCTGATTGAGGACCGCGCGCCCGACGAGGTATTCACTCCAGAAGATTTTACCGATCAGCATCGGCTGATTGCGCAAACCGCGGAAGAATTCGCGAACAAGGAGATCGTCCCTTGTGCGGAAAAAATGGAACATAAGGATTTTTCGGTTACTCGCGAGCTCGTAAAAAAGGCGGGCGACCTCGGGCTCAGTGGGGTGGACATCCCCGAACAATATGGAGGCATGCAGCTGGACAAAGTCACATCCGCCCTGGTTGCCGACCGTCTGGCTAAGTACGCAGGCTTCAGCACCACCTGGGGCGCCCACGCCTGTATCGGGACTCTCCCCATCGTTTACTTCGGTACCGAACAGCAAAAGAAAAAATACCTCCCCGGGCTGGCCAGCGGCACGACGGTTGGCGCCTATGCACTGTCAGAGTCGTCGTCGGGATCTGATGCTCTCAATTGTCGCACTCGGGCCACGCTTTCCGCGGACGGCAAGCACTACTTGTTGAATGGCGAGAAAATGTGGATCACCAATGCCGGCTTCGCCGACTTGTTCGTCGTGTTCGCGAAGGTGGACGGAGAAAGATTTACCGCTTTCATCGTCGAGCGGAAGTTCCCCGGTTTTGCCGTGGGAGCAGAAGAGCACAAGATGGGTATTCGCGGTTCCTCGACGTGTCCGCTCATTCTTAATGACTGCAAGGTGCCGGTAGAAAATGTCCTGGGAGAAATCGGCAAGGGGCATCATATCGCTTTCAACGTTCTGAATGTAGGGCGCTTCAAGCTGGGCGCGGGCAGCGTCGGCGCGGCGCGCAATTCCTTGGAGAGCGCCATAGCCTATGCAAAGCAACGCAAGGCATTCGGCAAGGTCATCGCCGATTTCGGACTGGTGCGCGAGAAGCTGGCCAACATGGCGGCTGGCATCTTTACCGGCGAGGCCATGGCTTATCGCACCGTCGGCATGATTGACGCAGCCATCGAGCAACTCGGGGACGCGCACACCGAAATGTCCCAGGTGCGCAAGATCATTGACGAGTACGCCGTTGAATGTTCGATTCTGAAAGTTTGGGGATCGGAGTTTCTCGATTATGTCGTGGATGAGACGGTGCAGATTTACGGTGGGTACGGATTCGTGGAGGAATATCCAGCCGAGCGCATGTATCGCGATTCCCGCATCAACCGGATTTTTGAAGGCACGAACGAAATCAACCGGCTCGTCATCACGGGGTTTCTTCTGAAGCGCGCGATGTCCGGCCAAATTCCGCTGATGCCGGCGATCAAGAAGTTGATGGATGAAGTGCTCTCCGGCACAAGAGACAACGGTGTGGACGGTTTGCTAGCCGAAGAGCGGAGGCTGGTGACGGCAGCCAAGAAAATCGGGCTCTTTGCGGCTGGCGTTGCCACGCAGAAGTACATGCAGGCAATTCAAGATCAGCAGGAGATCATGGGAGCTATCGCCAACATGACCATCGAGACCTATGCCATGGAGTCCGCCGTATTGCGGGCTCAGAAACTGACCGCCCGAAGCGACGAAAGCAGTGCCGCCAATGCTATCGCCATGACTCGGGTTTATATGGCAGGTGCGCTCGACAGAATCGAGAGTGCCGCGCGTATGGTGATTGCAGCGTCCAGTGAAGGCGACATGTTGCGATCGCAGATGGCTATCCTGCGCCGCTTGTGCAAGTACGAACCATTTAATACGGTTGCACTCCGGCAAGTGATCGCACAGAGAGTAATCGACACGGGCAAATACGCCGTGGCATAGCATTGTCAGGGGAGGGAAGTGTCGCTTCCTCCCCATTTCCGCTTTCCACCTATCGCTTGAGACACCCTGGCGATCCGCCGGACTCTGGTTCTCACTGCGTGATCGGTTCTTCTCCTAGGCCGACCAAATCAGCTGCATCTTAGGGCTTTTCGGGGAATGTGACAACGTCACAATGGCACGTGTCGCATGCCACGGACTACGCCCAGCGGTTAGTGATGTAGTTACCTTAGTGCGCCCGATACAAGGTTCGAGGAAATTCGATGGACTTACACAAGTGGTCGAGAGCGAACGTTGATTATGGCCGAGAGCTTTTCCATTCCGGTATCGAAGGAATGCGATGTGGCCGGGAAGTATTTCTCGAAGGAGAGTCGCTGACTCCATTTCTCAGCGAGTCTGTTCGTAATGCCCTGGCGCCAGCTGCTCTCGGAGCGTGCCTCGGTGTGCTGGGCAGCTACCCAGGATCCCGGGAGAAATCCGTAACCAGGGCGCTCGCGTACGGCTTGCTTGGTGGCGCAATCGGTCTCGGGGCAGGCATTGCCTGGGAAACCCGCCGTTTGGCCGTGAGTGCCGCTGGTGGTGCTTTGAGAAATATCGGCAAAGTACGCGATAAGCACTGGCTGACAAAGCACCCCATCGACTACGCATAGTTTACTGGCGATAAGACCAGGCGCCACCAGTCACGAAAGCCGGAAGCGCAAGACAGAGCCTGCTGTTCATAAGCGGTCGATTGCGACAAGTGGAAACAGGGGACAGCAATGATCATCGGCGACGTAGTGCAGGAACGGGTTCAGGTGCCATTGACCGCAGAAAGTCTCAATGAAGAGCGGATCGCATACCTGGAAGAATTAGTTGGCCAAGCCAAAACCGCCGCCGCCGTCTTTACCCAATTCACTCAAGAAGATGTCGACCGTGTCCTCAAGCCGATGGTGCTGGCTGGCCTGGAACAGGCCCAGCATCTGGCGCGGCTAGCAGTCGAAGAAACCAAGCTGGGAGTCATGGAAGACAAGGTCATCAAAAACATGGTGGCCACCGAGTTCGCTTACAACTACATTAAAGATAAGCGCACAGTCGGCGTCATTCGCGAGTTTCCCGAGCGAAACCTCGTCGAGATGGCGGAGCCAATTGGGGTGATTTTTTCGCTGACGCCGATTACCAATCCCACCTCCACGGTGCTGTTCAAATGCATCATGGCCATGAAGACGCGCAACGCGGTCATCTTCAGCCCCCATCCCAATGCCTGGCGTTGTTGCTCCGAAGCAGTAAAAGTCATGTACGACGCCGCCGTGAAGCATGGCGCACCCGAAGGGGTTTTCACCTGCCTGGAATCGCATACGTTGCAGGACAACGCCTATCTGATGCGGCACAAAGATGTGGGCCTGATTGATGCCACCGGCGGACCGGGTGCGGTCAAAGCCGCTTACAGTTCCGGCAAGCCGGCGCTCGGTGTAGGTCCGGGCAACACACCGGTGTATCTGGAAAAAACCGCCGACATAAGTACCGCAGTCGTCGACATTATCCTCTCCAAGACCTTCGATAACGGAACTATCTGCGCCTCCGAGCAGACGGTAGTCATAGATGACGAGATCTATGACTCGGTGCTGAAGAAATTTGCGGAACTACGGGCCCACGTCTGCAACGGGAAAGAGGCCGAACTACTGGCGCAGACGGTAATCGATCCGGAGACCGGGTTCATGCAAGCTAGGGCAATCGGACAGAAGGCCACCGATCTCGCACACTTTGCCGGGATCTCCGTGAAGCCAAATACGAAACTGCTGGTGGCGCCGATTCAGGGTGTGGGCCGCGACCACCCACTCTCGGTGGAGAAGTTGTTTCCGGTGCTCTCGGTCTATCGCGCCAAGTCCGCCGATGAGGCGCTCAAGGTATGCCTCGATGTAAATCATGCCGGTGGGCTTGGACACACCGCAGTTATTTTTTCCCGCAACGATGAGATCATTCGCAAATTCGGCGAGCTCATGAACGCAGGGCGGATCCTGGTCAACTCGCCGGGCTCAGTCGGAGCGGTGGGCGCCATCTACAACGATCTGGTGCCTACTTTTTCTTTTGGATGTGGCACCGGCGGCGGCAACAGCACCACCGACAACGTAAATATTTTCCACTATCTCAACGTGAAGCGTGTGGCTCGAAGGACACAAGCCCACATGTGGTATCGGGTTCCCAAGGAAATTTATTTCAACCTGAATGCGGTGGAGAATGTGCGCAGTTTCCCATCTCGAACCACCATCATCGTTACCAACCCGGCGCTAGAGAGATTCGGCCACGTCGACATTGTCCGGCGATACATTCCGGAAGGAACCCATGTCCATGTATCGGTAATTCCCGATGCGGAGCCCGAGATCACCGTGGTCATGCAGGGGGTCGAGGCACTCGGTTTTTACAAGGCCGATCAAATCATCGCGCTGGGCGGCGGATCCGTGATTGATGCGGCCAAGATCATGAAGCTCAAGTACGAGGCGCCAGACGCCGATCTGGAAGAGCTGGCTGCGCCATTTCTCGACTTGCGCAAGCGGGTGATCCAGTACCCGACAAAGAAGATAAACCAGGCACGGCTGATCGCCATCTCCACTACCAGTGGAACCGGAAGCGAAGTTACACCTTTTGCGGTGCTGACCGACAAACAGCGAGGGCGCAAGGTAACCCTGGCTGATTATTCGCTGACCCCGGATGTGGCCATTATCGATCCGCAATTTGTCATGTCCATGCCGAAAAACCTAACCGCAGATACTGGTATCGACTGCCTGACTCACGCGCTGGAGGCCGCGGTCTCCACCTATGCTTCGGCCTTTACCGACTGCAACGCCATGCAGGCGGTCCGGATGGTCTTCAAGTACCTGCCGGTTGCCTTTGAGCGTCCTGGCGACGAAGAGGCCCGGTGCATGATGCACAACGCCGCCTGCATCGCGGCCATGGCGTTTTCCAACGCATCCGTAGGCGTGAACCACGCGTTGGCGCATGCTTTCGGGGCGAGGTTCGGTGTGGCTCACGGCCGGGCCAATGCGCTCATGTTGCCGCACGTCATTGCGTACAACGCGGCCGTACCCACCAAGTTTCTGCCGTCGCCATACCAGAAGGGATATCTGGCGCACAAGAAGTATGCCACCGTCGCGGACTTGCTGGGACTGGGCGGCCACACCATCGATGAAAAAGTGAACAGCCTGATCGTGGCGACCGAGCAGTTGCTCGACCGTCTCGGATTCCCCCGTTCAATCGCCGAACTTGGAATTTCAAAGGAAGAGTTCGAACGGGCAATCCCCGACCTGACCAAGCTCGCCTTTGACGATCCGTCGTGGCGATCGAACCCACGCATGCCGTTGATGAGTGAATTAGCCGAGCTGTTTTGGAAGGCATATCAGGGCCGAGGCCTGGTTGAGGCGTCGGCTGCAATTCAGCAACAGAGCGCGTAGCGGATGGGGTGCGTATGGCAATGATTGCTGTGTGGCTCAAAATCGACGAAAAACGCGTGGTGCCTGCATTGCAGGAGGCCGGCACGAAACTAGGCGGTGCAGAGGGCGAAGTAGTACTCGACTTCTCCGCTGTGCGCCGGATCGACCCGGGTGCGCTTCGAGCGATGGAGGAGTTCGCAGGCATCGCTGACGCTAAGAGCGTCAAAGTCGTATTACGCGGTCTCAACATCGACGCTTACAAAGTGCTCAAGCTGGTAAAGCTGGCCCCAAGGTTCTTGTATGTGAGCTGAGAGGATGCGCCAACCGGCAATTGAGAAACCGAGATTGATAGGAGAGCTGTCATGCAGAATCATCGACAGGGTGACCGCCTGTCCTGGGGGGACACGGTCTTCTTAAACCTGGAACGCGAAGGTATGCCCCTCAACGTCGCCTGTGTCTGCGTGTTTGAGGGAAAGATTCCTATCGACGCTTGCGTTCAATTCGTCGCATCGAAACTGCCGCTGATTCCACGCTACCTGAAACGGGTGGTACCGCCTCTTCTTAATATTGGCCTTCCCAGCTGGGAATACGACCCCGGCTTCGATATTCACAACCACATACACGAAATCACACTGGAGCATGGTTCCGACGCCGAGTTGAAGACGCTGGCGGGAAAGATCCTGGGCACAGTGATGGACCGGCGGCATCCGCTGTGGGACATGACTCTGGTGCATGGGTTGAAAGGCAATCGAAGCGGGCTGATTTTCCGGTTGCACCACTGCCTCGCCGACGGCATCGCCGGGGTCGGAATCATGAATGTTTTGATGGACGCAAGCCCGGCTGCGCCTCGTCTGCCCAAACGAAAGCTGCGGCTTAGTGTTCCGCCGCCAAGCGACGTTTGGGGCTCGATTACCAATGGCTGCATCGATTCCTACTCTGAATTGGTCAAACGAATCCTGGCGGCGCTGACTGACCTGTCGAGCATGGCCGAGCGCTTTGCCGCCAATGGCGGGAAAGTGGATGAGAAGGAGTTCGCGCTATTTCCGGAACTCACCTTATCCACAAACCGGCTGCGCTTCAACGTGCTCTATCGCGGACCACAGAAGTTTGCCTGGGCGGAAGTTCCATTAGCAGACATAAAGGCCATACGGCACATCTGCGGGACCAGTGTGAATGACGTCATTCTGGCGCTGGTCACTGCGACCGTCCGGCGCTACGTCGAACTGCACGGCGAACGTGTCAGAGGGCGGCTGTTCCGGATGATGGTTCCGGTCAATCTGCGCGGAAGTGACGGCCCGGGAGAATTGGGAAATCGCATCTCCCTGGTCCCGGTCACTATTCCTCTGGATATACGTAATCCTCAAAGATTGCTGGCGGCTGTCCATAAAAGAACCGAACTCTTAAAACGCACACATACTGCTGAATTGGTGAGCCTGGCCGGCGGTCTGATCGGGATGTTTCCGAATTCTGCACAGGCACTGGCCGGGCAAATCATCAACCGGTTGCCGTTTACTCCTTTCAACATGGTCTGCACCAACGTGCCGGGGCCACAAGAGCCGCTGTATCTGCTGGGTCACAGGATGCTGCACTGCTATCCGTACGTTCCGGTCGGCGGCGAGATGGCGCTCAACTGCGCCATTCTGACCTACGACGGCACAGCGTACTTCGGGTTCAGTGGATGTGCGCATGCAGCGCCGGACCTGCGACGTTTGGAGACTCTGTTGCGTGTGAGTTTTACGGAACTGCGAGAAGCGACAGGAGTCGGCGTTCCCCAGCGGGACGGAAGGAAAAAGAAAGTGCGCGGGAAAGCAAAGGTCAAGTCCCCGGCGGCGACTGCGCCGCTCCCCGTACCGGTTTTTCGATCTCTCGCCGAGAGTGAACCCGCAGAACGAGAAGAATCCAGAAAGCACGAGGAGAGGCTCCTGACGCGATTGATCGCCTGAGGATTGTCAAGCGGAGAGTGGAAAGCCGTGGTAGGTATCCAGTCAACTGCGCAAGTAACTTCCTGGTTGGACGCAGGCCGAGGCCTTTTTCTGTCGATTCATGTTCTGGGAATCGGTTGCTTCGGCTACATCGTGGCCAAGCGGCTGACACCGCTCATTCGCGGCCAGCGCGATCTGCGGTTCGACCAGCCACTTACACGGCTCGGAAAAGTATTGAAGTATTGGCTGGGGCAGTGGAAGCATCCGCGCTACCGCGTGGCGGGAACGATGCACATGCTCATTTTTGCGGGCTTCCTGGTGCTAGCCATTCGTGCTTTTTCCGTGCTGATCGTTGGAGTCTCCCAGAACTTTGTCATGCCCGGCCTTTCCGGAAGAGCCGGGCCCATCTACAACACAATTACGGATTACGCAGCCACCATCGTTTTCCTCTGCATGGTTTTCGCCGTGATCCGCCGCCTCGGCTTCAGACCGGCGCGTTACGACGTTCCGGCGAGGTATGGCAAAGCTCACACCGCCGACGCTATCTTTCTTCTGGCGCTCATCGCGATTCTGATGGTGGCCGACAGCCTCTTTGCGGCCGCTAAAGCCACCGCCCAGGCACAGCAAGGCCAACTCGCGGAAGCACTAGCGGCATTCTCGCTGCCCTGGTTTCTGCAGCGTGCTCTGCTTTCAACTTCTTTGCCGGCTCTCGGAAAACTCTACTTCGGAGCGTATCTGCTGCATGAAGTGACCTTTTACTTTTTGCTCTGCTATCGACCGTTCGGAATCCAGTTCCATGTCGAAACCTCGCTCTTCAACATTTATTTCGCCAAGCCAGACCGCGAAATTCTGAAGCCGGTGAGATGGGGCGTCAGCGATGAGCATCTGGATCAGGTGAAATCCTTCGGCGTAAAGACCTTCGAAGACTTCACCTGGAAGCACATGCTGGACTTCTATTCCTGCGCGGACTGCGGGCGCTGCTCCGACAATTGCCCGGCGAACGCCGTGGGGAGGCCCTTGTCGCCAAGGTTCATCGGCATCAAGGCGAGGGATTATGCCTTCCAGCACTATCCGATGTTCGGCCACGCGGGTAACGGCAGCAGGCTGATCGGAAAAATCTACTCCGAAGATGAAATCTGGTCGTGCACTACTTGCGGAGCATGTGAGGAAGAATGTCCGCTGCTAGTTGAGCACATCGACAAGATTGTGGATCTGCGGCGCGGGATGATCGATGACGGCAACGTACCGCAGTCCCTGCAAAAGCCCCTCAAAGCGTTGGAAAATCGCGGTAATCCCTACGGCAAGATGGAGAAAAAGAAGGCCGACTGGACGAAGCCTGAGAATTTTCAGCAAACCTGCAAGGTAAGAATCCTGAATGGGAACAACGGCGCCGAACTTCTGTATTTTGTCGACAGTATCACTTCCTTCGATGACCGCCTGCAGTCGATCGGACGAGTCACCGCGAAAATCCTTAACTACGTCGGGGAGAATTTTGGAATCCTCGGGGCAGCCGAACAAGATAGCGGCCATGAAGTCCGGCGGTTCGGCGAAGAGACGCTCTTCATGGCGTTGCGCGAACACAACATAGCGTCCATCCAAGCGTCCGGGGTACGGCGAATCGTTACCGCAGACCCACACGCCTACAACGCTTTGAAACATGACTATCAGAATATTCCACCCGTGGAACACATCAGCCAGCTTATCGCCAGAGAGGTAAAAGCCGGCAACCTCAGGTTCAATCCGGTCGAAAACAACGGGCGGGTCTACACCTACCACGATCCCTGTTACCTGGGTCGACACAACCAGATTTACGACGACCCGCGCGACGTGCTCGATGCCATCCCTGGTTTGAAAAGAGTCGAAATGAGCCGCTCCCGAGACCGCTCGTTCTGCTGCGGCGGCGGTGGGCTGATGCTCTTTTATGAGCCGAAAGAAGATCAGCGAATGGGCGTGAAGCGGGTCCAGATGGCCGCGGAAGCCGGGGCCAATGTGATCGTGACGGCTTGCCCGTTTTGCATGGTGAATATCGAAGATGCGATCAAGGTTTCCGGTTTGGAAGGAAAAATGACGGCTATCGATCTGACGGAACTCGTGGATCAACAAATGGCACGCGAAGGTCAGAAGGTGGCGTGAAGGTTCTGGAGGTGAACGTGGAAATTCTGGTTTGCGCAAGAAGAGTGCCGGACACTTCGGAAAACGAGATCGAACTCAACAGTGCCGGAAACGACATTGAGCGTGACGACCTGGTCTATTCGATCAATGAGCCTGACAACTACGCGGTTGAAGAAGCCCTGCAGCTGGTCGCCCGAACCGGTGGAAAGGTCACCGTGGTGACGGTCGGTGGAGAAGATGACGAAGAGATCCTCCGCCGCGAAATGGCCATGGGCGCGAACCACGGTGTACTGATTTCCGACGAGGCCTTCAACGGATCGGACAGCCGCGGAATCTCCACCATCCTGAAAGCGTTTGTGCAGAGGGGCAAGTACGACCTGATCCTGACCGGCGTTCAGGCCGAGGACGGCGGGGCGCAGATTGGCGGGATGCTGGCGGCGCTGCTCGACTATCCGTTTGCATCGCTCGTCAATTCCATTGAGGTCCTGGACGGCAGGAAGTTAAGAATCAGCCGGGAAATTGAAGGCGGCAACAAGGAGATCAGCGAAATTGATCTTCCCTGCGTGCTCTCGATTCAGACCGGCATCAATGAGCCGCGCTATGTCGGCATGAAAGGCATACGGGCGGTGGCGTCGTTGCCCATTCCAATCTTCGGCGCTTCCGATCTTGGCGTTGACCCAACTGTAGCCGGAGAAGCTGCAGCCAAAGTCAAGCGGGTGGGCTACTTCATTCCGTCGCTGGGCAAGGGAGCAGAAATTCTGCACGGCACCCGGGAAGAGAACATCGAGAAAGTTCTGGAGCTGATCGCTGCCAAAGGAGGGTTGAGATGATGGCTCGCATCTTCGCTTACATCGTGCACAAAGGTGGCGTCGCTGATGATTGCGCGGCTGAATTGGCGGCTGCAGCGAAAAAGATCGATGCCTCCGCCTCTCCGGTTGCGGTTGTCACCGGCTCGGGTCCGGAACTTGACGCTACCTGCGAGGCCCTTCGAACTTCTTATGGCGAGGTGTGGAAGATCTCGCACCCGGCTCTCTCCTACCCCAATGCTGAGTTGATCCGGAAAGCACTGATTCAGGTTCTGCCGCCCGGCAGCGTTGTGCTGGTGGCTCACGATCACTTCGGAATCGATCTGGCGCCGGGTCTTTCGATCAAGCTCGACTCAGCTTTCGTCTCTGATGTAGTGGGAATCGACGGTATTGACGGGACCGACCTTAAAGTAGTCCGCCAGGAATTCGGCGGGCAGGTGAGCGCACACGTTCGCTGCGATATGTCATCAGGGGCGGTGTTCACTATTCGTCCGGGCGTTTTCAAGCCCATCGAGGGCCCTCCTCTCATCGGCACTGTGGTCGATAAATCTGCCAACGTCGGCGAACTTACGGCGGGGCGGCGCTACGTGGAGACAGTGGTCGCTGAAGCCGGCGATGTCGACATCACCAAGCACGCGGTCTTGATTTCCATCGGCCGTGGCATCCAGGAAAAAGACAACGTAGCCATCGCGGAGGAACTTGCCGAAGCCATGGGCGCAGCGGTGAGCTGCTCCAGACCCGTAGTCGACGCCAAGTGGATGGAGAAATCACGTCAGGTCGGCTCCTCCGGGAAGACCGTCCACCCCAAAGTGTATCTGGCGTGCGGCATCAGTGGCGCATTCCAGCATCTGGCCGGTATTAAGGGCAATCCCTTCCTGATCGCCATTAACAAGAATCCCAAGGCTCCCATATTTCAGGTGGCTGACATTGGAATCGTTGATGACATCCTCGAGTTCTTGCCGGAATTAACCAACAAAGTCCGCGAAATGCGCAGTCTCGCAGCAAAGTGAGGAACTGACCATGATTACAAGCAAGACGCTGAAGCTGAGTTTGAAGTCGCTGAAGGATTTCGCCAAGAAGCGCCTGCCAGACGACGTTCTCCGGGATCTCGATGAGCGTGACGAATGTCCGCTGGAGATTGTTCGTCACATGTGCAGCCCGGACAAGCTGGGTATTCAGCTTCTGTTCGTTCCCGAAGAATTCGGAGGCATGGGCGGTGGCACCTTCGATGTGTACTGCGTCTGCGAGGAAATGGCGCGCATCGATCTGGGTGTGGCCACGGCGGTACTGGCGACTTTCCTGGGTAGCGATCCCATCACCGTCGGAGCCACTCCCGAGCAGAAAAAGATTTGGCTGACGCGTATTGCCGAAGAAGGGCTGCTCTTTGCCTATGGAGCCACCGAACCAGAAGCCGGCAGCGATCTGGGTGCGCTGCGCACCACGGCGGACCGCGTCATGGAGGACGGCCGCGTGGTGGGCTACAAAATCACCGGCAACAAACAGTGGATCAGCAATGGCGGGATCGCCGATGCCTTTACAGTTTTGGCCAATACGCCTAACGGCCCCAGTTGGTTCATCGTTGAAAAAGGGGCAAAGGGTTTCACGCACGACGAACCGGAAGATAAACATGGCATCCGCCTCAGCAACACGGCGGCACTGGCGTTCGACGGCGTTTATGTCGACGCGGATCGGCTCGTCGGCGGAGTGGAAGGTCAAGGGCTCAATCAAGCGCAGGCCGTGTTCGGGTACACGCGACTGATGGTCGCGGCCTTTGGACTGGGTGCGGGCTGGTCGGCACTGGATCGCGCCATTCCTTATTCCACCAAGCGCATTCAAGCCGGCGCGCCTCTCTCCGAAAAACAGGGTTACACCCACAAGCTGATCGTTCCCAATGTGGCGCGACTGGAAGCCGCCCGCTCTTACATGGAAGAAACGGCAGAGCGCATCGATGCCGGCGAGGGCAGTCTTAACACCGAGGGCGCCATTGCCAAGTACATGGCGACCGAAGCGGGGAATGCAGCGGCAGAGGCGAGCATTCAGGCCCTTGGCGGATACGGCTACACGCACGAATACATGGTGGAAAAAATCAGCCGCGACGTTCGCATCACCACCATTTATGAAGGCACTTCCGAAATCATGGAGATGACCATCAGCCGCGACCGCTGGCAGTCCCATCTCAAGACGCGCGGGCAACACTATCACGATCAGGCCAAGAGCTTTGAGGAATTGCACGCCCGTCATCCGGAAACGGGCGCTGGCACGGCGGCACTGGCCATGCACGCCCTGGCCGAGGTGATGGAAAAAGCCCGAGTCGCGCGCCTGACCCGTTATCAACA
>Ga0335078_10006485_pt1 | contig 17312 bp, 12 predicted proteins | sample Lox_Sample_32_FD_206711 | JGI IMG/M metagenome (GOLD analysis project Ga0335078, IMG submission 206711) | Soil microbial communities from Loxahatchee National Wildlife Refuge, Florida, United States - Lox_Sample_3.2 | ecosystem: Environmental > Terrestrial > Soil > Wetlands | place: USA... | reverse complement strand
TGCCGATCAGCATCAGATCCAGGACAACTACAACTTTGTCGATAACATGAGCTGGGTTCACGGCGCGCACGTGCTGCGCTTCGGCGGCGAGTTCACGCGCGTGGAGCTCGACAAGTTGTTCCCTCAAGTCTTCAACGGACAACTCATCTTCGCCAACAGCGGCGGGCTGACCGACTTTCAGCAATTTCTCGAGGGTGCTCCGCCTTTCAGCTTTGGCGGCGGTGGTGTCTATAACCACCAGTACCGCACCAATGACTTCGGCTTCTACGTGCAGGATGACTGGAAGGCACGCAAAGACCTGACACTCAACCTCGGCCTGCGCACCGAAATTCTCGGCGGCTTCCATGACGATCTCTGCCACATCGGCAACGCCGATCCCGCCTTGGCCGACGCCGGGAAATATCCATTTATTTATGGCAGCTGTGTGAAGGGTCTGGGAATTCCCGGCCTGAACCCAACCGGCAGCAACACCACATACAACAACAATTACGCGACCGGCCTCGGTCCACGTGTCGGCCTCGCCTGGGACATCCTCGGCCGCCACACGACTTCACTGCGCGGAGGATACGGAATCTATTACGTGCGTGAGGATGTTGGCTCGGTCGACCAGCTCAGCTTCCAGGCGCCGTTCCTGCCCGTAGCCTTCGGCGGCGGTGCTCCCGGGTGCGCCGGCACGTTCTTTTCGGCTACTCCGCCGGCGGGCTGCCCTAATCCCAATCCCAACGCTCTGCCCACAGCGGGTGTCATCGATCCCGCCTTCATCCCCTGTCTTGCAGTGTTCCAGGGCTTTCCCGGCGGCGACACCACTCAGGCACCGAATTTCACGTGCCCCAACGGTGCTCCTGGCTTGACTTCGCAGGGCATTTTCGTTCTGCCGGTACCGCGTCACTTTGTGACGCCTGCTACGCAGCAATGGAATCTCTCTATCCAGCGGGAACTCGGCAAACAGTGGGTGCTCGAAGTGGGATACGTAGGCACGCACTCCATCCACTTGCGCGAAACCCGCACCAACCTCCAGGCGCAGCTGGTCAGCCCGGCGGATCCACTGATCCTTACTGCCGCCAACGGCCAGCAGTACAAAATCACCGAGAACACCATCAGCAACGGGCCGGCGCGTTCGCGCTCGCTTCCTATCAACGGCTATAGCGGCATGCAGGAGTTCGCTGACGACGCCTACTCCCACTACCATTCCCTGCAAATCACGCTTTCGCGCCGTTGGGCTGCCGGATATTTCCAGGCGGCTTATACATTCTCACGCTCCACCGATGCCACTTCCAGCGGCAATACCGCATTCGCCACCGCCTGGAACGACGAATCCAGTCTCACCGATTCTCGAGGCCTCTCCGACTTCGACCGTCGCCACCGTCTGGTGGCCAGCTACCGTTACGATCTGCCGTTCTTCCAGTCCACCAGCGGGGCGGAGGCCGTGCTGCTCAAAGACTGGTCCATCAGCGGCATCACCATCTTCCAGTCCGGCACTCCGTTCTCCGTGTTTGATTCCGGCGCTGGTACTGCGTTCATCGGATCGGGGTTGACTCCCACGCTCGGAGCCGAGCTCGCACCCGGCGGCTCCATCGCTGCCGGCGTCACCAACGGCGACGTCCACCAGCGTCTGAACGACTATCTAAACATCAACAATTTCACTACCGCGCCACTGCTCTATCCCGCACAGTGCGCCGTCGATCCCAATTTCTGCGGCACCGCTTTCGGCAACCTCGGCCGCAACATCTATCACGGCCCCTTCCAGCAGAATTGGGACTTCTCGCTCATCAAGAACTTCACCCTTACGGAGCGCCAGTCGCTGCGCTTCACTACGGATTTCTTTAACATCTGGAACCACGCGAACTTTGCCAATCCGGCGCAGAACGATGTGGAGAATCCCAGCACCTTCGGCAGGATCACTTCAACCGCAGGCACGCCGCGGCTGATCCAGTTCTCTTTGCGGTACGCGTTCTGATATGGAGGACGATGCCAGGATTGCGTTGCTTGATCGCCACCAGGTCCCGCCGGAGATTGCCGCTGTCTACGACACCCTGCTGAAGCAGCGGGGCGTCGTTCCTAACATGTTCAAGACCCTCGCCCACAGCCCGGCGTTGGCCCTGGGTTTCGCGGCCTTTCTGAAGAACCTTCTCGGTGACAGCGCTCTGCCCGGCTGGTATAAAGAGCTGGTGGCTACCCGCATTTCCGTGCTTAACGCCTCGGAGTACGCCATTTCCGCGCATTCGCTCTCTGCCCGCCAGAAAGGCGCCAGTGATGCACAAATCACAGCCGTGAAGGGAGATTTCGAGCACGGTCCCTTCATGGAAGCCGAAAAACTGGGCCTGCGGTGCGCCGACCGCCTGCATCGTTCACCTCAAGAAATCGATGACCAGTTTTTCGCCGATCTGAAGCGCGTCTATACCGATCCGCAGATTGTCGAGCTCATCGCGACCGCCTCTGCGTTCGAACTCTTCCCGCGCCTTCTCGGCGCGCTTCACGTCGCCACTACTCCAATTCCCGAAACCGTCACCGAAAGGAAAGCCTGATGCGCTCCATTGCTTCGCGCATATCCGTGATGAGTGGCGAAGGCGCGCTTTCCGTCTTCGCTCGCGCCAAAGAACTCGAATGCCAGGGGCGCTCCATCATTCACCTCGAGCTCGGCGAGCCTGACTTCCATCCGGCCGCGCCGGTGAAGGATGCGCTTAAGCGCGCTCTCGATGAAGGCAAAGATCGCTATTGTGCCGTCGCGGGCCTTCCCGCCCTTCGCAAGGCGGTTGCCGATTACCTCTTTGAAACCCGCAACCTGCGCGTCTCCGCCGATAATGTAGTCATCGCTCCCGGCTGCAAAATCGCCCTCTTCATGGCGATCATGACCCTGCTCGAACCCGGCGACGAAGTTCTCTACCCTGACCCCGGGTTCCCTGGCTTCGCTTCGATCACGCAAGGTTTCAATGGCCTTGCGATTCCGTTCACGCTCTCCGCGCGCAATCGGCTGCAACCGGATCCGGTCGAGATTGCTGCAAAAATTACCCCGCGTACAAAGATTCTGATCACGAATTCGCCCAGCAACCCCACCGGCGTCGTTTACCACGATGAAATCCAGCATCAGTTGGCGCAGCTTGCCGTTGAACACAATCTGTTCGTCATATCCGACGAAATTTACGCCCGCATCACTTATGGCGGCTCTTACCTCTCGATGATGCGTTATCCCGGCATGCAGGACCGCACCATCATCATCGACGGCTTCTCCAAGAGCTTCGCCATGACTGGCTGGCGCCTGGGTTACGCTGTCGCACCCTTGCGCATCGCCCAGGCCCTGGAGATGTTGGCCGTGAACAGCTACACCTGTGTCGCCGAGTTCACCCAGTATGCAGCTGTCGAAGCCCTGAAAGATCGCGAGGGCGCCACCCCGCGCATGGTGCGCGAGTTCGCCATGCGCCGCGAGCAATTCGTTCGTGACCTCAATCAGGTTCCCGGCTGGCACTGCCAGGCTCCCGAAGGCGCCTTCTATGCCTGGGTCAACATCGCCGAAACCGGAATGCCGGCGGAAGAAATCTGCCGCATCCTGCTCGAAGAAGCCGGAGTCGCTGCCATTGCCGGCGCCGCGTTCGGCGCCGCCGGTAGGGACTACATCCGTTTCTCTTTCGCCTCCTCGCGCCAAACTCTGCGCGAGGCGGTGGAAAGAATTCAGGCAGTCTCGTCCATCTGGCAGAAGTCAGCAGTCGCGAAATAACACTCTGTGTTCTCCTGCCGCTTGTGGTGAGTCTTTGAGTTGCACTGAGAAGGAAACCATGAAGCTCTCGTTCGCCCTCGCGGTTGTGCTTGCAACCCCGCTGTCCGCACTCTCTCAAGCGCGCCCTTTCCCTGGTCCCGACGTCCAGCAGATTTACCAGCGCCTTCTCCCGCAGATCGAGAAAATTCCCATGTTCGATCACCACGCCCATCCCGGCTTCGCCGACGATCCCGACGTCGACGCCATGGCTGCCCCTCCCGGCAGCGCCGCCTTGCGTGAACGTGACACCAATCCCGAGCTGGTCGCTGCCGCTAAAGCGCTCTGGGGCTATCCTTACAACGATCTCTCCCCGGATCACACTAAGTGGCTGATCGAGAAAAAATCTGAACTCAAGCGCCAGCAGGGCGTCGCTTACTTCTCCAACATCCTCGACAAGCTCAACATCGAGCAGGGCGTGGCCAATCGCGCCATGATGGCCGATTACCTCGATCCCAAACGCTTCGTCTGGGTCTTCTTCGCCGACTCCTTCATGTGGCCGTTCAACAACACCCGCGAGGCCGCCCGCAACTCTGATGAGCAGGTCTACATTCCGCTGCAGGAAAAAATGCTCCACCGTTGGATGCAACAGGAAGGTCTAACCAGGCTGCCCGCCAGGTTTGGCGACTACCTGGCCTTTGTGACCCGTACCCTTGAAGACAACCAGAAAAAAGGCGCGATTGCACAAAAGTTTGAGGTCGCCTATTTCCGATCCACCAAGTTCTCCGATCCAGCTCGCGAACAAGCCGAAGACATCTACGAGCGCTTCGTCGTCGGCGGCATCCCTTCCGAGCAGGAATACCGCACCTTCCAGGACTACATCTTCCGCTATCTGGTCCTCGAAGGCGGACGCCTGCACTTGCCCGTCCACATTCATTCCGCCGTCGGCATCGGCGATTACTTCAATTTGTCGGAAAGCAACATCCTGAACCTGGAAAATATTCTGCGCGATCCCCGCTATTCGCCTACTACCTTTGTGATGATTCATGGCGGCTACCCTTACGACCGCCAGGCCATCTGGCTCGCAGCCATCAAGAATGTTTATCTTGACACCTCCGAGACCGAAATTCTGCTCTATCCTTCCGAATTCAAGAAGCTGCTCAAGCAGTGGCTGGAAACCTTTCCTGACAAACTCACCTTCGGAACCGACTGTTTCCCCTACAACGACGCTTTGGGCGCGGAGGAGACCTACTGGCTTGGGGTGCAATCCCAGCGCACCGCTCTGGCTGCGGCCTTAGCCGAGATGATTTCCGAAGGCGAAGTCACCGAGGCTCAAGCCCTGCAACTCGCACACGGTTATTTACACGACAATGCAGTCGGAATCTATCCGGGGAAGGTGCACTGAAATGACCAAAGTAGCCAAACGAAAGCCAGCAAGCAAGGTTGCCTTGAGGAATACGGTTGCGAGGAAACCCGCGCGCAAGCCCGGCCTGCGGCACATTCCCTGGAGTTCGGTCGCCATCGAGGATCTCAATCCTCTTCTCCAGCGACATTTCGTGGTGGGAGAAAACGTCATGGTCGCGAGGGTGCTGTTGAAGAAGGGCTGTATCGTTCCCGAGCACAGCCATCACAATGAACAGATCACCTACATCCTCGACGGCGCACTCAAGTTCTGGATCGACGGCAAAGTAATCGTGGTCAACGCTGGCGAAGTCCTTACCATTCCCCCCAACATGCCACACAAGGCAGAGGCTCTGGTCGACACCGTCGATCTCGACATCTTCAATCCGCCCCGCGCCGATTGGATCAGCAAGACCGACAGGTATCTGCGCGGCAGCAAATAGTCGTGTGGGGAGGACGTTTCTGTCCGCCGCCTCCCAGCATGGCTTAACTATCATGTCCTCCTAAACTCATTTACCATGTCATCCTGATTAATGCCGCAACCACCCACACACGTCTCGACCCCAGCTCAGCTCCGCTGCATCGGCTGCGACCTCGTCGCCGACCGCATCGCTGCCGACTTCCGCTGCTCGACCTGCGGCGACCTTTTGGAAATCGCCTACGCCAATGTCTTCGACGCGAACAAGATAAAGGCTCTCTGGCTTGATCGCCGCACCTCGCAGCTTCCCTTGGACCAAAGTGGCGTCTGGCGTTTTCGAGAGCTCCTTCCCCCGCTTGCCGCCGAACAGGTGATTACCCTGCGCGAAGGTAGTACGCCGCTTTATGACTTGCCTCGCTGTGCCGGCATCGCCGGCCTGCGCCATCTCACCGCCAAACATCAGGGGATGAATCCCACTGGATCGTTCAAAGACACCGGCATGACCGTCGCCGCCTCGGTCGCGCGCCAGCAAAGTTTTCGCTGGGTCGCCTGCGCCTCCACCGGCAACACCTCCGCGTCTATGGCCGCTTATGCCGCACGCGGCCAGATGCGCAGCCTGGTTTTGATTCCTGCTGGCAAAGTCTCGTGGGGAAAACTTTCGCAAGCACTCGATTACGGCGCAGTCACTTGCCAGCTTCGTACCGATTTTGATGGCTGCATGCGTGTGTTGAACGAGGTCATACGGCGCATGCCGGTCTACCTCTTGAACTCGGTTAATCCTTATCGCATTGAAGGGCAGAAAACTTGCGCCATCGAATTACTCGAGCAACTCGACTGGCGGCCACCGGATCACGTAATCGTCCCCGGCGGCAACCTGGGCAACTCGTCTGCGCTCGGCAAGGCTTTTCTGGAGATGAAAGAATTCGGCTTCATCTCCGCGCTGCCCAGGATTTCTATCATCCAGGCCGAAGGGGCCAACGCTCTGGTGCGCACGATGCGCGAAACCAACGGTGCCAAACTGATTTCGGTCAACGCCGAAACCGCCGCCAGCGCCATCCGCATCGGCAATCCCGCCTCATGGAAAAAAGCGGTTCGGGTGCTTCATGCAACCGGTGGTACGGTCGAGCAGGTGAGCGAGGTCGAAATTGCTCTGGCCAAAGCCGAAATTGGAGCCGACGGCATCGGATGCGAGCCCGCTTCCGCTGTTACGCTCGCCGGCCTGAAAAAACTTGTCAAGCAGGGCTTCGTGAAACCGGGAGAAAGTGTCGTCTTGATTCTCACTGGTCACTTGCTGAAGGATCCTGAGTTTACTTTGAAATTTCACCGTGGGGATCTGTTCACCGGCACCGCACACGAGAAAGCTGCCGCGAATCTGAGCACCCAGCAACGAGCTCCCATAGTGCTTGATGCCTCAGCCGACCAGGTACTGAAAGAGCTGGAAAAAGCCGATCGCGGTTCCGCGGGATAGTTGTTGTTTCAGATAAATCGTCATCTCGATGTCGCGGAACTCTCGAGGACAGTACGGAAGGATTAAAGAGCACCACTCACATCAAGGCCCTGATGAAAAACCGTAATCCCTCCACCTCACCGTTCACCTTAACGCTTCCCGCCACCTCCGCCAACCTGGGCCCGGCCTTCGACGCCGCAGCCTTGGCCTTCTCCGCCTTTCTCACGGTTCGCGCCAGGGCGTCCTCGGATTTTTCCATCCTGGCTAGCGGACGCGATGCCGAAATCTGCCGCCGGATCGAGGATCATCTGATTCTGACCACTTACCGTGATGTTCTTCTCGGTCAAGGGAAAGCGATTACACCGCTCGCCCTACGAGTCCAGAACGACATCCCCATCGGCAAGGGGTGTGGATCCTCCGCCGCGGCCCGCCTGGCGGGCGTCGCGCTCGCTGTGCATTTCGGCCGCCTGCGCTGGGGCGACAGCCGCATCATTGGCGAGGCAGCCCTGCGCGAGCACCATCCCGACAATGCCGCAGCTTGCTGGATGGGAGGTCTTGCGGTCGCACGCATGAGCGACGACGGAAACGCCCAGGTCGCTTTCCTGAAGCCAAGAGGAAAATGGCCACTCTTGCTCGCCATTCCTCCAGAGAGCCTCCCCACGGAACAGGCGCGCAGCGTTTTGCCGAATCACTACTCGCGCGCCGACGTGGTTATCAACCTCCAGAATTCCTTGCTCTTGCTCGGCGCCTTCATTCAGGGACGCCATGAGTTGCTCTCTTCAGCGCTCCAAGACCGCATCCACCAGCCCTATCGGGCCGCTCTTTGCCCGCTTCTGCCCACCCTCCAGGAACTCGCTGGCACGCCGGAAATTCTAGGAGTCGCTTTGAGTGGCGCCGGCCCATCCGTGCTGATGTTTCTCGACCCCAAGGCCAATCTGGCCAGAACCAAGACGCGAGTGCGCAATCACCTGCGCGCCCGCGCTCTTCAGGCCGAACTGCTTTCCGCCGAAATCACCCTGCGCGGCGCATCTCGACGATCGCATTGAATTTTTATTTGTAGCGGGCGCCCTCGCTCGCCTCGCCTAGTGGGTGTGTTGTTCGTCGCCGGGTAGCACCTGTGATGCCATAATGCGAAACAGGTGTTTCTGGAAACTCAATCGCGGATTATGCGCAAAACTTTCTGGGTAGGAACGCAGAGCCAGCAAGAAATGATCGATCTCCTTCCGCACGTCACTCTCTTGGTGGCTGTCCAGGGAACCCAACGTCGACTGATACTTCCTGCTTCTCATCTACCCGTCCCGCGGCCTGCCAGAGTCTGCGCGAGATTCCACCGCCTCCCGTACCGATACGGAAGGTCATGAAGCGCTCTCGCTTGTCTGGCGAGGAGAAAGGCGAGACTATTTCCCTCCTTCCCAGCCTGTAAATGGCACTTTCGTGCCACCTCGCCTAGCGGCTCGCCGGCGGCACAATCCCGTTCATCCGCAGATATTCGACCATCTGGCCGTAGTGATCCATACAGTGGGCACCGATCAGCGATGACAAAGCCAGTCGTGTGGTCATGTTGTCGCCAAATGGGCTCTTTATCGGGTCCACCAGATTCTTGCCGTCTACCGCCGCTACCGCTTTATGCGCGTAGGCAAACGAATCCTTGAGGAATTTCATGATGTCCGCCTTGCTGGCAATCGAATCCGGTCCGTTCTCGCCGCCCAGTTCGACCGGTGGTTTCTCTACCAGAATCGCTCCCCCGAGCATGTAGTTCACTGCGGCGATGTGCTTTAGCTGCTGCGCGTAGGTGCGAACTCCCTTGAATTCCCCCTGGCTCGGCGCGAACGAATACTTATCCTCCGGCATGGCATCGGCTGCTCCCATCACTTCGCTCTCCGCCCGCCCCACTCCCTCGCCCAGCACCTGTGCGATCGTATGCCGCTCGGCTGGCTTGGCTTGCGCCGACGCCAGGTTGCAGCACATCAGCAGAATGCAACTCGCGATCACTGTCCCAACAGTTTTCATCCGTCTCTCCTCAGTTTCATGATTTAAAGACAAGCCGATTTTCAACAACTCTTGTGAATAACCTTTTGAAACCCCACTTGACCCGCGCCACTGTTGCCCGCTTCACCACTTTGCACCGAAACAGCTTCACTATCCGCTTCGCGAGTGGAAACCCGCTCCCGAGTGTTTATATCATCACTGGAGCCTCTTATGCGCCCCGCAACTCGTCTCGCAGTCCTATTCATCGTCTCCCTGCTCTCGCAATTGAGCTGGACGCAAACCTATGCCTCGAGTTCCGAGCGCAAGCTGTTCGACGCCGCCAATCGCGAGCGCCAGCAACGTGGCTTGCCCGCTTTACGCTGGGATGAAGCACTTGCTACCGCTGCCCGTGCCCATGCCAAAGAAATGGCCGCCCGCGGAACCATCTCCCACCAGTTTCCCGGCGAACCCAGCATGCCCGCCCGCCTTACCAAAGCCGGCGCCCACTTCTCTTCGCTCGCGGAAAATGTCGCCATGGCTTCCAGCGCCGCCGCAGTGCACGACCTCTGGATGCATTCGCCTCCACATCGCGCCAATCTCCTCGATCCCGACATGAATTCGCTGGGAGTCGGCGTGGTCGAGCGCAACCGACAACTATTCGCGGTGGAAGACTTCTCCAAAGCCAGATAAACCTGCGCAGCCTACTTTCCTTTTGCCCCCGGCTGGAAACTGTTCTTGACTTCGCTCTTTCGCCTCTGCCAAGATGCCGATTACCTGTCATTTGGGGGTCTGGTGCGAAATGTTGCAAATTTCCATCTCCTCGGAAACCTGCACGCGGCAGCAATTCGTGCACTTGATCCGTCCTGGGGAACTCGAAGCCGGCCTCTGTCGGTAACCTGCCCAACCCTGTCCCCCGAAAAAGCCAGCACGGATCGTAAGGAATTAGCGGGAGTCCACCTATGAAGCTTGTCACTATCGCGCTGCTAGCAACCGTCCTGCTACTGCTGACCTCTTCCCCGGCGCAGGATGCCACCGGAAGAATCATCGGAACCGTCTCGGATACCACCGGGGCCGTCATTCCTAACGTTCAGGTGACGGTGATTGACGTGGCCACTCAGGTCAGCCGCAAAACCACAAGCAACCAGGACGGCTACTACCAGGTTCTCGCTCTCCCCATCGGCACCTACAAAGTGACCGCCGAGCACGAAGGCTTCCGCACCTTTGCTAGCGATGAAAACAAGCTGCAGATCAACCAGGCCCTGCGCCTCGATGTCAAGTTGGAGGTTGGGGCCGTCGAACAAACGGTTGAAGTGGGCAGCCAGGCCGCGCCGGTGGAAACCGTGAACGCAACCCTCGGTCAGTCCGTGACCGGTCGCACGCTTACTAACATGCCGCTTAATGGGCGGGATACGCTCGATCTGGCTCTGCTGCAGCCCGGAATCACAGAGAGTAATGACGATAACGGTGCCGCGGGCAATTTCAGCATCGCCGGTGGACGAACGGACTCCGTAACTTACCTCCTCGACGGCGGGCAAAACAACGACCTTCTGGACAACAGCAACCTGCTTGATCCAAACCCTGACGCCATTGCCGAATTCCGCCTCCTCACCAGCAATTACACCGCGGAGTACGGCCGCAACGGCGGCGGGATCATCAGTGAGGTGATCAAGTCAGGCACCAATCAAATTCACGGCAGCCTCTTCGAGTTTCTGCGCAACCGCGACTTCGATGCCAATGACTTCTTCAACATTCAGCAGGGTCTTCCGCGCCTCGACCTTAAACGAAACCAGTTCGGTGCGACCCTTGGCGGACCGATAATTAAAGACAAGATTTTCTTCTTCCTCGCCTATCAGGGACAACGCCAGGTGCAAGCCGTCCCCGATGTCGACGCCCCCGTGTTCACCCCCCTTGAATTGCAGGGAAACTTTTCCCAATCTGCCGGCGGAGCACCCGACCCTGGAGTTGTCGCCTTCCTGCAAGCCAATCCATACTTTCAGCCCAATCCAGCTCTCGCCGCCAATGCCATCATCGATCCCAGCAAGTTCGACCCAGTCGCCCAGAACTACATCAAGGCCGGTTACATCCCAACCGCTCCCGGCGGCCTTCTTTCCACCTCGTTGAGCGAATTCAGCAACGCCGACGAACTAACCACCAAGTTCGACTTTAATCTCAGCTCCAAAGACAAAGTTTCTGCCACCATCGGCCTGAACCGCACGCCTTTCTCCAACCCGTTTCCTTTTGCTACCGTGCCCGGTTTCCCCAGCCTCACCGTGGCCAACTACTACTACACCAATCTTGGCTATACGCGAATCATTTCCCCGACCCTTCTCAACGAGTTTCACTTTGTGAGCCATCGCAGCAATTATCTGAACGACACTCCCAGCAAGCAACTGCCGCCGCCTTCGGCGCTTGGTGTCGCCGTCACCCCAGATGTGCCCACCGGCCCCACCAATCTGTACTTCGATACCGGCCTTCAGATTGGCCAAAGTGAGAACGGTCCCACCCGCTACGTGGAAAACACCTTCTCCTGGACCGATTCTGTTTCCTGGACACGCGGCAAACATAACTGGAAGTTCGGTGGCGGGTTCACCCCTTATCAGGAAAATCTGTCTTACGACTTCATCATTGATGGGGAGTTTGACTTCTACACCGATACTTCTGTCGCTACCGGGAACGCCTATGCTGACTTCTTGCTCGGCGCCCCCGATGCCTACTTCCAGAGCGCCAAAGCCCCCTCTAATATTCGCAGCAAGAATACTTATGTGTTCGGCCAGGATGAGTGGCACATCCGGAAAACTCTGGTACTGACCCTCGGGCTCCGCTACGAATACAACACTCCCAAGACGGACACCGAGGGACGCTCCTACTCCATTATTCCGGGAGAACAATCCCGCCGTTTTGTAAATGCTCCGACCGGTCTGGTCTTCCCCGGCGATCCCGGCGCACCCAGGGGTACAAACTTTCCCGACAAAACCAATTTCGCCCCTCGCGTTGGCTTTGCGTGGGATCCCACCGGCTCCGGTAAGACCAGTGTGCGCGGCGGCTTTGGCATGTTTTACGACATCCTCAAAGGAGAAGACAATCTCCAGTTCAACGGCCAGGCCCCCTTCGTCGGCACCGCCGGGCTGTACTTCAACGACGCCGGTCCAGGCTCTGGAGCCCTGAACTACCTGAGCCAACCCTTTGTAGCCGCCGGCGTCCCTAATTCTTTTCCGTCAAAGCCCCCTGGTCCGAACGTCTCCTTCGTACCTTTTGTACCCATTAACAGCAGTGGCATCGTCTATATGGTCGACCCCCATCTGCGTACACCTTACATTTATCAGTACAACCTGAGCCTGCAACGAAATCTCTTCGCGGACACCGTTCTGGAGGCCAACTACGTGGGCAGTTCGTCCCATGGTCTGACTTCGCTCAAGGACATCAATCCCATGATCCTGGGAACCACCACCCGCGTACTGGATCAGACGCCCGGCAACAGCACTTGCGGAACTGTGGTGGAAATACCCTGCTTCGCCGCGCTTCCGGAATTCCAGAATGTAGCTCATGCCAACTACAACGCGCTTGAGGCCAGCCTCACTCGTCAGCCCAAGACCTCCAAACTGGGCACGGCTTACTTCACGCTGTCCTACACCTACTCTCACAACCTCGATAACGCCTCCGGCTTCCGTCAGCGCAACTCTACCGTGCCGACCTACGATCCCAGCTTTTTTTACGCCTCCTCCGATAGCGACGTTCGCAACCGTATCAGCTTCAGCGGTGGATGGGACCTGCCCATTGACCGCGCTTGGGCTGGCGGTCCCAAACGCCTGACCAAAGGCTGGAGTCTCTATCCCATTGTGACTTGGAGAAGTGGTTTTCCCTTCGATATTTCCGCGTCCTTGCCCGATGGCAGTGATCCCGGGAATCCGGGAACCTCGGGGGCCGGCGATCCCTATCTCACCAACGCCGCCGTGGTCGGTCCGCTCACCACCTACAACCCCGACCACCAGCGCACTATCAACGAAATCAGTTACGGCATCAACCCGAATACCGGCGGCTGCCAGATCACTACCACTCCGGTCACTGGCAACTTCTACTTCAATCCCAATAGCTTCTCGAACATCCCGTTGGAAAACAGCGACTACTTCGACGAAGGCTCTCCCAACCCCTGCTTCCCGTCGGTGGATCCGGTCAACAATCCCAAAGACCGTACCTACGGCTTGCACCGCAACACACTGCGCGGCCCGCACCTCATCAACATGGATCTGGCGTTGGCTAAAACCACCGCCATCACCGAGCGCGTCAGCCTGGAATTGCGCCTGGAGTTTTTCAACGTCCTCAATCACCCCGAGTTCGCCCAACCAACCTACGTTGACAACGCCACCAACATTAACAGCGTTGACTTTGGGCAAATCACCACCACCGGCACGTTCCGCGGCGCCACGCCGCGCATCGGCCAGATTGCCGCCAGACTGACATTTTGAAACCGGTGCCCCGTGATTCCGGGCGCAGCGCAAAAAATGCGGAGGAGTATGTCTTGTCATCCTGAGCGCAGTGGGAAGATGCGCGCTAGCGCATCTCTCCGCGAAGTCGAAGGATCTCAACCCTCGTCGCCATACCACATTGCCTCGAGGCATTCTCTTATCCAACCCTCACGCCCGACTCTCGCAAAAACTCTTCTTTTCCTTCTCCTCTCCCTCCCTTGCGTTGCCCAACCCCCCAACTCCGTCGACACCTACATCCACGCCGAGATGCAGCGCGAACATATTCCCGGCCTGTCCCTACTCGTCTCCCGTGACGGCAATCCGGTTCTGGCCAAAGGCTACGGCCTCGCCAACGTCGAACTCCAGGTCCCAGTCAAACCGGAGACCATTTTTCAGTCGGGTTCGGTGGGAAAACAATTCACCGCAACCGCTATCATGATGCTGGTCGAAGAGGGCAAGATCAAACTCGACGATCCGGTTACGAACTACATCAAAGACGCTCCCGCCGCCTGGAATCAGGTCACCATTCGCGAGTTGCTGAGCCACACCGCCGGCTTCGGCGACTATCCCAAGAACTTCAATTTCCGCAAGGACTACACCGAAGCCGATCTCCTGAAAATTGTCGAAGCCATCCCGCTCGCCTATCCGCCCGGCACGAAATGGGACTATGCCAATCTCGGATACCTGACTCTGGGCATCGTGATTCATAAGGTCACCGGAAAGTTTTATGGCGACTTTCTGCAGGAGCGAATCTTCCAGCCACTGGGCATGACCACCACCCGCATCATCAGCGAGGCCGACATCATTCCCAACCGCTCCGCCGGATATCGCCTGGTCAAAGGAGAGTTGAAGAATCAGGAATGGGTCTCACCTACGCTCAACACCACCGCTGACGGCGCTCTTTATTTTTCTATTCTGGATCTGGCCAAGTGGGATGCAGCTCTCTACACCGAGAAGCTACTGAAACGCTCCAGCCTCGACGAAATGTGGACCGTCACCAAACTCAAGAATGGCCAGCCCAATCCTGATCACTACGGCTTCGGGTGGGAAATCGAAACCAGGGATGGACATCGTCTCATCCGTCACAGCGGCAGCTGGCAGGGCTTCAAGACGGAAATCTCCCGCTACGTCGACGACAAATTGACAGTTGTGGTTTTAGCGAATTTGGAAAGTGCGGAACCAGGAAAGATCGCCGATCACGTGGCCAAAATGTACCTTAGTGCTCCTTAGCTTTTGTACGCCTTGTAACCACGCGGCGTGAGCCGCACTACGCCCCGCACCTGCTCCTCGAGATAGCCTTCGTTTCGCAGTTCGGCAACTGCCATCCGTGCCGCCGATGAATCCAGGATGAGCTTTGGCAAGCTCACAAACTGCCCCGGATCCTCCTCATAGGAATGCGCCAGGCTGACCAGCAAGTCATTTCCGACGAGTTCCTGCAGCATAGTGCCTCCAACTTGCTAGCCTATGCCAATCCGCAAAGACCGAAAATGGCCCCACCGTGCCACCCTATGGCACCTTGGTAATTCCTGTAATCTGTTGTATATAAACCACTTAGCTGAGGGTTGACTTGGATTAAAGATGCGGCTTCACAGCAAGAGGCGTCAGAACCTTGGGTTACCGCAGCCCTTCCAGCGCTGCAAGAGCAGCTTCCAAATCAATGTTGGCTTGAGCCCTTGTGAGCTTGCGTGGCGGAAGGCAGGTCGCGAGATGCGCCTAAGCCTCGCGCAGCATCTCGGTCAGCAGATCGCCTACGCTCGCTCGATAGGCGTCGTCCCACCGTGGACGCTGGACCCCATCCCGGAAGAATTAGCTTTGAGCCGGTTGGCTAGAACTCCGCGCCTTGGATGGCAAGGACATTGCGTAATGCACATACTTCCGTCAGGCACACTTACAACCCTCAGTTCGGAGGACAGCGAGTGATGTCTTGGTTCAGCGTGAAATGGAGAAGCGGCGTTCTCCGTTAGTGTAGATTCCGCCCTGCGGGGCGGCGATTTTCAAGGCATGAGGGTCTATCGCCCGATGACTTCCTCCCTTCAGCGTGCAACGCGGGAGAATGCCTCCCGCGCTACTGAGCATCGGCTCGATGAGCCCTCCGGGTTATCCCTCAGCGTGGATGCGTCCCCGCAGAGCCCGCTTCCGTTTCGCCCGGCAAGGTCATTGTAGCTCCGCCGTGCCATGCTGTTCTCAACTGCCGGTTTGCCCGTAAGCCAAGAGCCGACCCCCATTTCGGCTGCGTGGCCGAGTGACAGCGAGTTAACGCAAGATCGGAAGAGTAGCAAGGCGTAGCTAGGGCGCGATCGAAGGTTCGGACCAATAAGAAGGGAACCAGCGCGTCGCGGGCGGTGTCCATGCATAAATGGACTCCCTCTACTATCTCGTCCCTGCCTTCCTGCTGACGCTCGCGATTCTGGTCGCGTGGCTTGCCGCGCGGCGTATGCGCTCTCCGGCGACCGCCATGCAACCGCTGTGGCGAAAGGCGGCTGAGCGCATTGCACTCGCGGTGGCGGCGGTGTGCCTGCTCGCCGTGGCAGTGTGCGGGGTCTACAACGCCATCGCCATCTATCGCTTCCGCGCGGCTAATCCGCCGCTGGGCCAGCTCTACTCGGTCCAGGGGCGCAGGATGCACCTGTACTGTATCGGCGCGGGAGAGCCGACGATTGTCCTCGAATCTGGTCTTGGGGCCTCGTCGGATGTGCTCAGTTGGATGACGCTACAGACCAAGCTCGCGCGCTACTCGCGGGTCTGCTCTTATGATCGCGCCGGGATTGGCTGGAGCGAAAGCGCGGACACCCCGCGCGACGCCGATCATATCGCCGCGGACCTCCACGCGCTGCTCGCCAAGGCGGGCGTTCGTCCGCCGTTTGTGCTCGTAGGCCTTTCACGAGGCGGGCTCTATATTCGCGACTACGCAGCGCACTATCGTGGCGAGGTTGCGGGGCTGGTCCTCGTAGATAGCTCGACACCGTACCAGGAACAGCGCCTCCATCCTAACGCCGGGAGCCGCGAGTGGGCGATCGCAGTGCTCGACGCTCAGTACCTGCTCGGCCTGGCGCGCCTGCACGGGTGGTGCGGTCATGCCTCGCCTGGCCCGGACCGGCGATACGCCGAGGCGCTCGCGGAAGACGATTGTATCGCGTATTGGGCCGGCGTGCGGGAGTACCTTGCCTCGCCGGAAACGGACGCGGAGGTGGCGCTCGCGCCAACGCCCGGCGCCCTGCCGGTGCTCATCATCTCGCGCGATCCGTCACGTGTGCTGGCGCGGCCGAGAGCGTCGCCCGAAGAAGTCGCGCGCGAACAGGCGTGGAACTCGATGCAGGAGGGTCTGAAGGATCTCTCGCCGCACAGCCAACGGATCATTGCGCGGGGGAGCGGCCACGGGGTCGCAGACGAGCGGGAGGATCTGCTTTCGCGCGAGGTTGCACGGATCGTTGAACAAATCCGCGGCGCGGCTCCCGAGCCGACCGATTACAGAGCGACGGTCGTAGAGTGACGCAGTCCAACACTGCGTCGGGTCGGCTGAGCAGTTGGCCGCATCAGCCCCTACTTGCTAAGGTGACGATTCCAGATAGCTCCTGGGTGGTCGGCCAACCGGAACTTATCCACTTCACGACTATTCGACATCGCGGCCCCTAGCCACTTTGCTCTTCACGCAGCTTTGCTGGCCGTGACTCTGGCGCTGCTGTCTGGGCGGCTTCCAACTTGCGGTCGCGGTCCGCGTGAATCTCCTGCTGACGCCCCGCCAGCATGTCCTTGGGTGTGAGGTAGCCGGTTGCACTGTGCAGGCGGACATTGTTGTAATGTTCCACGTAGCCCTCGACCAGACGCCGTGCATCTTCCAGCGACAGCGGCGTTCCCGGCCGAATGCACTCGCTTTTCAGCGATTTGTGCCAGCGTTCGATCTTGCCGTTCGACTGTGGATAGTAAGGG